>Ga0210382_10000031_pt1 | contig 64816 bp, 54 predicted proteins | sample PLMedo_FD_155452 | JGI IMG/M metagenome (GOLD analysis project Ga0210382, IMG submission 155452) | Groundwater sediment microbial communities from an aquifer in East River, Colorado, USA - PLM0_60_coex redo | ecosystem: Environmental > Terrestrial > Soil > Riparian zone | place: USA: East... | reverse complement strand
CCGGCTCCGGGCGTTGATTGATTTCCTGCGCATTCACGCGGGCGATCGCTCGGAGGTTTGGCGCTGGCGTGATCCGGCTCCATTCGTGGTGGAGACTCTGCAGTGGCTTGGCCTCACTCCACGTACAGCCGATGCCAGGTCGAGAAGCAGAACAATGCCCATAGAATCCGCTCCTGATTCTGCCGTCCCGTGATGTGCTGCTGGAGCAACGTCTCCACGGCGGACGGGTCGAAGTAGCCCAGGCGCCGCTGTCGTGCGGGCGAGAGCTCGTCCGCCAGCATGTCGCGGAGTTCGTGGCGAAGCCATGAGGACGTGGGGCCGACGAATCCGCGTTTGGGCGCTCGGAAATGGGGGGCTGGCAGCCGGGGGCGCAGCGCCCGTCGCAGCAGGCGTTTGTTCCGCCACCACATGCCGATCTTGGCGCGTTGGGGCAGCGGGAAGATGGCCTCGATCAGGACGTGGTCGACGAACGGCACCCGCACCTCGAGGGAATGCGCCATCGACAGACGGTCGCTGAGTGCGAGGATGTCGTCGGGGAGAAACGTCGTGTAATCCAAGTACAATCCGGCAGCCAGCCCCGTGTACCGGTCCCCGCTCCCCCCGACCCCCCCGCCGAACAGGTCGCGGAAGCGAGCGGTGGCGGCGCCGCCGGTGATCCGCGCCCGCAGGCTGGGCGTGTACAGCGACAGGCGCTCGCCGTTCGAGAGCCGGCTCATCATCCCGAGGAATCGATCCGGTACGGCGCCGTTGCCGGTGCGCAGGAAACGTTTCAGGCGGTCGACGCCGAGCGTCCCGTCCCGTGGCTCGGGGATGAGCCGGCTCGCGGCCCCGGCGATGCGTCGCAGGCCCGCCGGCAGCTTGGCGTACTGTTCGGCCGCGAGGAGCCCGATGTGGCGCCGGTACCCCGCGAACAGCTCGTCGCCTCCTATCCCCGTCAACGCCACCTTGTACCGGCTCGCGACGGCCTGGGAGAGGAGCCACGTCGGGATCGCCGAGTCGTCGGCGTGGGGTTCATCGAGCGCCCGGACGATCGGCTCGAAAATGTCCCGAATGTCCGGGCGGATATCGATCAGCGTGAGGTCCGCGCCATGGCGCGCCGCGAGCGCGCGGGCGAGATCCGTCTCATCGGCCGCAGCCGCTCCGGAGCCAGAGTATCGCGCCGTGAAAGCGTGCGGGCTGTCTCCCGTGAGCGCCATGCTTGCCACGATCGCCGAAGAGTCGAGGCCACCGCTTAAGAACGCGGCCACCGGCACATCGCTCACAAGGTGCGCCGCCACCGACTCGTCGAGCCATTCCCGAACGCGTGCCTCGGGGTCCGGCGGGCTGGGAAGGTCGTGTGACGGGAATTGCCAGTAGCGGCGGGTGGCGACGTCTCCGTGCCGGTGCCATACGAGCGTGTGTGCGGGCTCCAGCTTGCGCACGTCCACAAATGGGGAGGCGGGGGCGGGGATGTACCCCAGCTGGAGGTACGCATCGAGCGCCTCCCAATCGAGCTCGCGCGAGGTCAACCCGGCGGCGTGCAGCGCCTTGAGCTCGGAGGCGAAGGCGATCCCCCACGGGGCGGTGACGACGTAGAGCGGCTTGATCCCGAACCGATCGCGGGCCAGGCAGAGCGTCTCCGCGGATGCATCCCAGATGGCGAAGGCGAACATCCCGCGGAGGGGCGTGACGCAGTCGGCGGCCCGCTCTTCATACAGGTGGAGCACCGTCTCCGTGTCGCCCGCTGATCGGATGGTATGCCCGCGGTCCGCGAGCCCCCGCCGGAGCTCCTGGTAGTTGTAGATCTCCCCGTTGAAGACAATCACCTTGGAGCTGTCTTCGTTGAAGATCGGCTGCCGGCCGCCGCTCAGGTCGATGATGCTGAGGCGCCGCATCCCGAGGCCGACGGCTCCTTGCACGTAGAGTCCCTCGTCGTCCGGGCCGCGCGGCCGCAGCGCCGTGCACATCCGGCGCACGAGCGATTCCGGCACGGGGCGGTCCCGGTCGCGGTACACGATGCCTGCAATGCCGCACATGTCGCGGGGCTCCAGCGCTCCTTTGGCCAGGGACCCAGGAGCAAGAGTGGCGCCACGGGGGACCTGTGGCGTCGACGCAACGAATGTCGCACGGCGTGGCTCTTGCAATGGCCTACGGGCAGGTGGGACATCGCCCGCCGCTATGCGTGATCGATGGGGAGGAAACCGGGAGTGGAAGGTCTGTCGCTGACGATGGGGCTCGCTGCTTCCCGCCCTCAGGTCACCTCGCGAGTCGGAGTTACGCGGCTATCGCTCTCGGAGGCCCTCGCCCTCGGACCTGCCGCCTGGGGCGAAGTGTTGCGCGGTGGATTGCCATCGCCCTTCATGAGTTGGGCTTGGCACCGCGCGTGGGCGGATTCCGCCCCCCCCGAGGAGTTGGCCGCGAGCGAGGCCCTCCTGCTCCGCGACCCCCGCGGGTCGATCCAAGCCCTGCTCCCCCTCCGCGTCGGCCGCGTCCGGTTTCGTCGCGTCTCAGTGCGGGCGCTGACGTGGGCGATCGGGGATACGGGCTGTCCGGACGAGCTCGACGTGCCGGCCCTCGCCGAGGTCGCCTGGCCGGCGCTCGCGACGGCGCTCGAAGATCTGCCGTGGCAGGTCATCATCCTGAGCAACCTCGTGGAGCGAGCGCCCAATGTGGAGCGGCTGTGCGCCGCGTTGGTCGCCCGCGGCCACGTGGCGCGCCAGCATCCGCTGTGGACCTGCCCGCAGCTCGACCGCCCGCCGTCGTGGGATGCCTACCTCGCCATGCTCAGTCCCAACCGCCGGCAGCTCCTGCGCCGTAAGGAGCGGAGCTTGCGCCGCGATCACGCCCTCGCCGTCACGGACTACGGGGCGGACCGTCTCGATGAGGGCTGGGGCCACCTGATGGCGTTGCACGCGCAACGGTGGGATGGAGCGGGGGGTGGCGCGTTCCGCGACCCGCGCGCCGAGCATCTACAACGACAGTTCGCCCGCGAGCTGGCGCAGCAAAACCGCCTGTGGCTCTCCACCCTGGACTTGGAGGGACGGCCGGTAGCGGCGTGGTACGGCTTTGCGTCCGACGACACCGTGTACTTCTACCAGGGTGGCCGCGACCCCGAGTGGGAGCGGGAGAGCGTCGGGCTGGTGTTGATGGGCATCATGATCCAACGCGCGATCGAGCGGGGTTACCGGGCATTCAACTTTCTGCGCGGCGACGACAGCTACAAGCGGCAGTGGACGCCGTCCCGGCGTAAGACCCACGAGACGGTGATCTTTCGCTCCGGGTGGCGCGGCCTGTGGCTGCGTGCGCTGGACGCGGTGGCGGAGCTCCGGGGGAGTGGGGACCATGATTGATCGTCCCGCCGCGCCTCCAGACGGCGTCCTGGTCGTCGTGTCTCTCGACACCGAGGAGGACAACTGGCACCGCAGCCCCCACGATGTGACGGTCGACAACATCTACGAGCTCCCGAAGCTGGCAGCCTTCTTCGAGCGCCTGGGGGTGCGACCGACTTACTTCACGGCCTATCAGGTCGCCACCGATCCGCGGGCGGTGGAGGTGATGCGGGAGGTAGGTAACGGGGGCCGCGCGGAGATCGCCGCCCACCTGCATCCCTGGAATACGCCTCCCGTAGCGGAGGCGTTCATTCCCCGCAATTCGATGCTCAGCAACCTGCCGGCCGAGCTGCAGCTGGCCAAGGTCCAGCGGCTCACGGCCGTGTTGGAGGAGACGTTCGATCTCACGCCCACCGCGTTTCGCGCCGGACGATATGGCTTCGGACGCGAGACCGTCGCCGCCCTGCTGCGCTGCGGCTACCGAGTGGACAGCAGCGTCAGTCCCTTCATCAACTTGAAGCCTGTCGATGACGGCCCGACGTTCGTCGGCGCCCCCATGGTCCCGTACCGTCTGGCGCCGGACCGCGACGTCCGGGAGCCCGCGCCCGACGGGAAGCTCGTCGAGATTCCCCTCTCCTACGGCTTTAGCCGTGGGCCGTTCGGCTTTTGGGATCCCGCGCGCCGTTTGCTCGAAGCGCCGCCCTGCCGCTGGTTCCACCTGGCCGGGCTCGCGGCCCGCGTGGGCCTGGTCCAGCGCCTCGTCTTGTGCCCGGAGCTGGCCTCGGTCGCCGACATGCTGACGCTGTCGCGCCGGCTGCTGGAGCACGGCGTGCGCCATTTGCACTTGAGCTGGCACAGTCCGAGTCTCAAGCCCGGACTGAGTCCTTTCGCCGCCACGGCGGCGGACGTCGAGCGGCTGTACGCGTCGGTCGAGGCCTACTTCGACGGGTTGTCGCGGATCACACCCTTCACGTTCGCCACGGTCAGCGAGGTGGCGGCAGCGCTGGGGTGACGCCCGCACCGGGCATATGGCGTGCACGCAACGCCCGGCGGTCGTGCACGGCCCCCCTCCTGTAGCATGCCGGTGGCACAGCACCTGCTTTCTCGTGCCCCGTATCGGCGCCTGACGCGCCGGCACCACAGACAGGACGAGAGCGACCCTCACCGGGGACCGTGATTCGTGTTCAGGAATGTCGGAAGCAATTGGCTTGTGACCGTGGTGACCGTGGTCGCGGTCTACTTCCTCACCCCGTTCACGATCCACAAGCTGGGCGACGACGGGTACGGGACCTGGAATCTCATCACCGCTCTCACCGGGTACTTGGGCTTGCTCGTATTGGGCGTGCCGATGGCCTCGGTCCGCTATTTCGCCCAGCACGTCGCCAAGGGCGACACGCGCAAGCTGAACGAGGCGATCGGCAGCTGCACGGCGCTGTATCTGCTCCTCGGTGCGATCGCGCTCGTCGTGGGCGCGGGTCTGTACGTCTTCTTCATGCGCACCTACCACATCCCCGCGACCCTGCGCGGCGACGCCCGTTGGGCCTTCGCTTTGACGGTCGTCTTCGTGTCCCTCGGGTTCGTCGCGCTCCTCCCCAACGCCGTCCTGGCGGCGCACGACGATTTCGTGCCGCGCAACATCGTCCGTCTCTGGGGCGTGCTGCTCCGCGTCGGGCTCACGTTCGGGCTGCTGGCGCTGCGAGCATCGCTCACGGCGCTGGCCCTCGTGCAGTTGGCCTGTATGGTATTCGACTTCGTACTCTGCTGGCTGCTCGTTCGGCGCCGCTACCCCGCGACGCGCATGCGGCTCGCCGATTTCGACTGGGGGATGACCCGCGCCATCGTCGCCTTCAGTCTCTACGTCCTGGTACTGAACGCCGGCGCCCGGCTCACATTCGAAACGGACTCCCTCGTCATCGGCGCATACATGGACGTCGGGTCGATTCCCTACTTCACCGTCGCCAACAGTTTCATCATCTACCTCCTGGAGTTCCTGCTCGCCATCGCGGCGGTCGTGATGCCCACCGCTACCCGGTTGCAGGCGCAGGGGAAAAGCGCCGAGCTGCGGGAGATCTTCTTGAAGTGGTCCAAGATCGCGCTGTCCTTGACGCTCGCTGCGGGACTGTTCCTGATCATCCTGGGGCCGAGATTCATCGCGTGGTGGGTCGATCCGACCTTCGAGCGGCCTGCGGGCGAGGTGCTGCAGATCCTCATGCTGTCGTATCTCATCTTCCTGCCGGTGCGCGGCGTCGCGCTCCCGATTCTGATGGGGCTGGGCAAGGCGGGCCTGCCGACGATCGGCTTCCTCGTCGCCGGCGTCGTGAACCTCGGGCTGAGCATCGTGCTTGTGCGCCCGCTCGGGCTCGCCGGCGTCGCCATCGGCACCGCCATCCCCAATGTGCTGTTCGCTGGGGCCGTGTTCCTGCAGGCATGCCGGGAGCTCGACGTGTCGGTGCTGCGGTTCCTCCGGTACGTCGTCCCGCGCGCGGTGTTGGGCGCCCTACCGCTGGTGGGATTGCTCCTGTGGTTCAAGGGCAAGCTCGATGTTCGGGGCGTGGTCGGCCTGGCCGGGGCCGGGGTCGCCATGATGCTGGTGTTCGCAGCGATCTGGGTCTTCTTCGTGTACCGTAACGACCCGTACGTCGACCTGCGGGCGTGGCTGCCGCGCTTGCGGGCATGGAGTCGCGTATGACGTTCTGGATCGTGGTTGCCGGCGTCGCGGCACCAGCCCTCCTGATCGGCGCCGAGCTGGGATGCCGCTGGTGGATCCGCCGGCGTACCCACTACCACGTGTGGCCGCCGGGCATGCGGCTCGAGGTGCGACAGGACCCCGCGATCTTTCCGGAAGTCGAGCCGCGCGTCCACTTCGATATCAACGCCGACGGCGAGCGGGGCGGCGAAGTGGGCGGCGGCCAAGACGGTGTGTACCGCATTCTGGTGGCCGGGGGCAGCTCCGTCGAGTGCTACGCCCTCGACCAGCCCACCAGCTGGCCGGGAGCCCTCGAGCGTCTGCTCAACGCGCCGGACATGCTCCACGCCCTGGGAGCTCGGCGCGTGCACGTGGGTAACATCGGCCACTCGGGGGTCGGGGCGGCGGATCTCGACCTCATTCTCGAGCGCGTGCTCCCCCAGTACGGCCGCGTGGACGCGATTGCCATCATGGTCGGTGCCAGCACCGTGTACCACTGGCTGGAGGATGGGGCACCACCGTCGTCTCCGCCCTCGGTGGTGCCGGAGTTCGTGCTGTTCGCCTGTCACCCGGGGCAGCCATTCGGTTGGACGCCGCGGGCGTGCGCCCTTGCCGAGGCGGCCCGCCGGCTGCGCCGTCGCTGGTTGCACCCGGTGGAGGTGAAGGAGCGCGCCGGGGCCTGGCTCGTTGACGGGCGGAGAATGCGGGCCGCGGCGAAGGAGATTCGAACCACCGTACCGGACCCGGCCACGGTGTTGGACCACTTCGAGCACCATTTCCGCCGGGCCCTCAACCGTGCGGCGGCCTATGCCGATCGCGTGCTCGTGGTGCGCCAGCCGTGGTTCGAGAAGGAGTACACCCCCGAGGAAGCCGCGCGTTTCTGGCACGGGGGCGTCGGCAGGCCCTGGAAGGAACCGGTCAGCGTCTACTTCAGCCTGGAGATCATCAACCGCCTCTTGGGGTTCGTCGATGCTCGAGCCGTCAGGGTCGCCGACGCGCTCGGCGTGCAACACGTGAGCCTGCGAACGCTGCTGAGCCAGGGCCTGCACCACTACTATGACCATGACCATTTCACGCCCGATGGGGCGGCGGTCGTGGCGCGTGCGGTCGCTGCCGCCCTGCTGCGGCAGGCCAGGCCCGGTCGTCCGTCCCCCGCGCCGGTGGCCTCGTCCGCCCCGGTGGGCGCCGCCGACTGACGCGGGCGCGACACATGGTCATCCTGCACGTGACCGCTCCCGGGGAGTTCGGGGGCCTCGAGAGCGTCGTCACGATCCTCGCCGGCGGCATGCGGCGCGTAGGGCACGACGTGCATGTGGCAGCCGTCGTCGAAGGTCCCGGTGCGGCGCGGCCGTTCCTCGCCTCTCTGTCGGCGGCGGGCGTGCGCACCAAGGCGCTCGTGGCGCCCGGCCGGGCGTACCTGACGGAGCGCGCCGCGATCGCCCGGCTGTGCAGCGAACTCCGCCCCGACGTGGTCCATACGCATGGCTACCGCCCGGACGTGGTCGACGCCGGCGTTGCGCGACGCCTCGGGATTCCGGTCGTGACGACCGTGCATGGATTCACGGGCGGCGGGTGGAAGGACCGGGTGTACGAGTGGCTGCAGTGCCGGGCATTCCGTCGGTTCGACGCGGTCGTCGCGGTGTCCCGGCCCCTCGTCGACCGCTTGACCCGCGCCGGCGTCCCCCGGTCGCGAATTCACGAAGTGCGTAATGCGTGGAGTCCGATCGCGCCGGTTCTCGACCGTGGGGCGGCGCGCCGCGCGGTAGGCCTCCCACGCGACGGCTTCGCCATCGCGTGGGTGGGCCGGCTGAGCCACGAGAAAGGCCCCGACGTACTGGTCGACGCGTTGCCCCACCTCCACGACTTGCCGCTCGTCGCCTCCGCGGTGGGGGAGGGGGTATTGCGGGTTTCGTTGCAGGCCCGGGCCCGGGCCCTCGGTCTGAACGGGCGCATCCGTTGGCACGGCGCTGTGCAGGACGTGGCCCGCGTGCTCCCCGCCTTCGATGCGTTCGTGTTGAGTTCGCGCACCGAGGGCACGCCGATGGTGTTGTTCGAGGCGATGGCGGCCGGCGTGCCGATCGTGGCGACGGCCGTCGGCGGCGTGCCGGATGTCGTTTCGCCGGCGGAAGCCGTGCTCGTCGCGCCCGGCGACCCGATCGCGCTGGCGGCCGCGATCCGCGACGTGTACCGGGACCCAGCCACGGCGCAGATGCGCGCTCGTCATGCGCGCGCGCGGCTGGAACGCGAGTTCGGTGTCGCGCCCTGGCTCGAGCGCTACGAGGCCATCTATCGGCTGGTGGCGGCGTGATGCCTTTGCCGCCCCTCCTGCTCGCCGTCGGCATGGGATTCTGCCTGTACACCTACGTCGGCTATCCCGCGATCCTGCGGCTCCTGAGCGTGGTCCGCCGCGCCCGGCGCCCGGGGAAGGACCCGCCGGAATGGCCCCGGATCAGCATCACGCTGCCCGTTTACAACGAGGAGGACGTGATTGCCGGAACGCTCGACCGGATTCTCGCGCTCGACTACCCGGCCGACCGGCGCCAGATCCTCGTGGTGTCGGACGCGTCCACGGATCGGACGCACGACATCGTCTCGCGCTACGCCGACCGCGGGGTCGAGCTCCTCTGCCTCCCGCGCCGGCAGGGGAAGACCGCCATCGAAAACGCGGCCCGCCTGCACCTCACGGGCGAGATCGTCATCAACACCGATGCGTCGGTCCGCATCCACCCCGCGGCCGTGAAGCACCTCGTGGCCGCGTTTGGCGATCCATCCGTGGGCGTGGCCTCGTCTCGGGACGTGAGCGTTGCGAATCTGGAGACACAGGCAAATGCCGGCGAAGGCGCCTACGTCGGGTACGAGATGTGGCTGCGCGACATGGAAACGGCCGTCGACGGCATCGTCGGTGCGTCCGGCTCCCTGTACGCGATCCGGGCGGACCTGCACATGCACCGCGTCCCCGAGGCCCTGAGCCGCGATTTCAGCGCCGCGCTCACGGCCCGGCAGCACGGACGACGGTCCGTGTCGGTTCCCGAAGCGCTCTGCTTCGTGCCTCGCAGCGCGTCACTCCATCAGGAGTATCGGCGCAAAGTCCGGACCATCACGCGCGGTCTCGCCACGCTCGCGCACAAGCGCGCCCTGCTGAACCCGCTACGCTACGGCGTGTTCGCGTGGATGCTGTTCAGCCACAAGGTCTGCCGTTGGTTGGTTCCGTGGGCCCTCCTCGTGTGTCTCGGCGCCCTCGGGGCCCTGGCGTTCACCACCATCTGGGCTCGGGCGGCCCTGACCGCCGTCGCGGCCCTCGGCGCGTTGGCCGGGATCGCGTGGCGTCGGCCGGCGGGCGAGCCGATGCCGCGCCTGCTGGCGCTGCCGGCGTACGTCGCGGCCGGGAACCTGGCCGTGCTGCACGCCTGGCTCCGGTTGCTTGCCGGTCGGGCCGCGCCCGTGTGGGAACCCACACGCCGTGGCGCGTTGAGTTAGGCCACGCCTCTATGGACATGATCCAGCCGTTCCGGCGGGAAGACATCCCCGAAGTGCTGTGCCTGTTTTGGGGGGCGTTTCTTCAGAACGGGGGGAGCGGTCCGGCGGGGCTCGACACGTACTTCGACCGGGTGTTCTTCGAGAGCCCATGGTACGATGAGGATCTGCCGTCCTTCGTATACCGGGATCGCGCCGGCGCCATCATCGGTTTCGCGGGAGTCCAGCCGAGGCCCCTGGTGCTGCGTGGGCGCCGCCTGCGAGCCGCCGTCGCCACGAAGCTCATGGTGTCCCCGGCTGGCGGCGATCCTCTGGCGGCCGTACGGCTCCTCAAGCGGGTGTTTGCCGGGCCGCAGGATCTGCTGCTCTCGGATTTGAGCACCGATGCCGGGCGTCGCATTTGGGAGGGACTCGGCGGAACGACGGCACTGCTCTACAGTCTCCAGTGGCAGCGGCCGGTGCGGCCGGCGCGCCACGCGCTGGCATGGCTGCGCGCTCGCGGTGTACCACGGATCATCGAGGGCCTGAGGCCGCTGTGCTGGGTTGCAGACGCGCTCGTCGCCTGGTCGCGCGATCGCGCGCGCACTGGGTTGGACGGGTACACGACCGACGACCTCCCGCTCGACGTCATGGCCGCGCGATTCCCCGACGTATGCGGCGATCGTGCGCTGCGCCCCGAATACGACGAGCGCTCGCTGCAGTGGCTCCTGAGCGTGGCGCAACAGAACGAGCCCCAGCGCGTGCTGCGGCGGCGTGTCGTGCGCGATGCGCGCGGCGAAGTGGTCGGATGGTTCCTATACCTGCTGGAGCCCGGCGGCGTGAGTGAGGTCGTCCAGATCCTCGCCCGCAAGGGCGCCGCGGATCCGGTGTTTCACCTGCTGCTGGCCGACGCCTGGGCGTGTGGTGCCGCGATGCTGTCGGGGCGCTTGGAGCCGAACATGGTCCGGGAGATGTCGGAGCGGAGCAGCTATTTCCGGCAAGTGGGGCCCTGGACGCTGGCACACTCTCAGCAGCCCGACGTCCTGGCGGCGGTGCTGAGCGGAAGCGCGTTCTTGAGTCGTCTGGAAGGCGAGTGGTAAAGCCGGAGGAGCGCTACATCACCAACCGCCGCGCCGGCCCAGCATGACCGCGGGCGTGCGCAGCATGATTTTCAAGTCCTCCAACGCCGACTGGTGGCGGATGTACTCGAGGTCGAGCGCCAGCTTCTGGCGGACGTCGTCCACCGTCCGGTCGTAGGGCAGGTTGATCTGCGCCCACCCGGTGATCCCGGGGCGGACGCGCTGGCGCCGCTGATACCCCTCGATCTGCTCCCGCAGATCGACGAAAATCGCCGGCTGTTCGGGCCGCGGGCCCACCAAGTTCATGTCGCCGCGCAGCACGTTCCAGAGCTGGGGCAACTCGTCGAGGCGGAACTTGCGCAGCACGCGGCCGATCGACGTGACGCGGTCGTCGTCGGGGCGCGCCCACACCTGACCCTCGTCGCCGTTGTCCGCCCGCATCGTGCGGAACTTGTACATCGTGAACGGCCGTCCACCGTGGTCGAGATGACGACGGGTATTGCCGCCCGCGTGCGTGAGCGCCCGGCGGTCGAGGCCCACGCGCGTCTGCGTGAACAAGATCGGGCCACGCGAGGTCAGTTTGATCAGGGCCGCGATCGCCACCATCAGCGGCATGGCGAGCACTAGACCGAGGGCGGCGACGGCCACGTTCAGTGCGCGCCGCGTCCCCTCAGGGTGCGTGCGGCGGAACGGGAACTCGAGCACGAGTGGCGTCGTCATGCTCGTGTCATGTCGCAAGGTTCGTGCACCCGAGAAGCGTCGGAACGAGTCCTGTAACCGTCTGGCTGGCGTAGGGTTAGCGCCGTCGCGCAGGGGCTGCGGGGCAGGTGCGACGTGGCGCTTTTGCTGCGCCTGTGGCATCAGGCCTCTCCCGCGGGCGGGAGCTCGACTTCGAACCAGAACCGCGTGCCGGTGCCTTCGCGGGTCAAGACGCGCAGCTCCGCCCCCATCGCCTCCACGAGCTTGCGGACGATCGACAGGCCGAGCCCCGCGCTCGAGAACCGGAGCCGCGCGTTGGCGACCTGGTGGAACGGCTGGTACAGGGCCCGCAGGGCGTCGTCCGTCATCCCCGGGCCGGTGTCGCGCACCACGAACTCGACGCGCGTGGCGCTTTTGGCCCGTGCGGCGATCTCGACGTAACCGTGCTCGGTGTACTTGAGGGCGTTCGTCGCGAGGTTGAGGAGCACGCGCGACAGCGCCCGCTCGGAGCCGAGCCGGCGATCATGCTCGAGCGGCCGGAACCGCAACTCGAGACCCTTTTCCTCGGCGAGCGGCTGCACCATGTCGCGCACCGCCGCGAACGCGTCGAGCACCGAAAACGGCGCTGCGGTTGACTGGGCCAGACGGTCGCCCCGGGCGAGCTCCATCACGTCGCTTGCGGCGGCGCAGAGGCACAACGCGGCGTTGCGGATCAGGCCGAGCTGGCGCCGCTGCGTTTCGGTGGTGGGCCCGGCCTGACCGTCCTGCATCGACTCGGCCAAAAACAGGATCGACGTGAGGGGCGAACGCAGGTCGTGCGCCATTTCGACGACCATCTCGAGGGCACGAGGGCCCGCGAAGGTGGCCGCCGGATCGCGGGGCTCCGCCTCCGGCCGGGCTGCGACCGGAAGCGGGGCGGGGAATTCAGCGACGCTCGTCGACATGAGCCATGGCTCCAACGGGCTCTTCGGTGAGCGGCGTCTCCTGCTCTTCGCGCTCCACCACGAGCGCCGCGTTGTGACTGCGCTGCAAGCCGTGACGCTCCATCAACCGGTACAGGGTCGTGCGGTCCACTCCGGCGATGCGGGCGGCCTTCGACATGTTCCCACCGGCGCGGGTCACGAGCCAGGTCAGGTACTGCCGCTCGAACTGTCCGATCACCCGCTCCCGCGCCACGTGGTAGCTCTCTTCGAGCAGGGTGGAGATGAGCGATGCCGGGCCGCTCTCCTGGGCGGCGTGGGTCTCCCCGGCGAGCTGCAGGTCCTCGGGGCGGATCTCGGTGCCGGGCTCGACGAGCACCGCGGCGTGCTCGATGATGTTCTGCAACTCGCGCACGTTGCCCCGCCACACGTGGCTGCACAACGAGCGGATCGCCGCGTCAGACAGCGTCGGGAACGGCGAGCCCTTGACACGGTGCCGGACCCAATACGTCGACAGGAAGTACTCGGCGAGCTGCGGGATGTCCTCGGGCCGCTCGCGGAGCGGTGGGACGTGAATGGGGACGACGCGCAGCCGGTAGTAGAGGTCCTCCCGCATGACGCCCGCGGCCACGGCGGCTTCGGGATCCCCGTTCGTCGCGGCGATGAAGCGGACGTTCACGACGGCGTCGGTCGTCTCACTGCCCACGCGCCGGACCACACCGTCCTGGATGACGCGTAGCAGCTTGGCCTGGATCGGCTTTGACATCTCGGCCAACTCGTCCAGGAGCAGCGTGCCGCCGTTGGCCGTCTCGAGCAGGCCGGGTTTGTCGCGGACGGCGCCGGTGAACGCCCCCTTGCGATGCCCAAACATCTCGGATTCGAGCAGCGGCTCGGGGAGAGCGGCGCAATTGACCGCCACGAACGGCCGGCTGGAGCGCCGGCTGTGCTGATGGATGAATTGAGCGATGAGCTCTTTGCCGGAGCCGCTTTCGCCGGTGATGAATACCGAGGCGTCGGTCGGCGCCACTTTCCGCGCCAGCTCGATCGCCTTGCGGAACGCCGCCGACGTACCGAGCAGCGTGACCTTGTCGCTCCCGACGGGCTGCCGCTTGAGGTCCGTCTGCTGCTCGCGGGTCTCCTGGCCGACCAGTACCGTGTGGGTCGCGCGCCCGAGGGTGATCTGCAAGTGCTGCGCGGAGAAGGGCTTCGGGAGATAGTCCCAGGCGCCCTGCCGTAGTGCTTCGAGGTTCGATTCGATACTGGGGTTGCCCGTCATCACGATGACGATCGTGTCGGGGCTCGTCGCGAGCGCCGCCCGCATCAGGGCGAGTCCGTCGACCTGCGACATATACAGGTCGACGAGCGCGATGTCGAACGGCCGGCGCTTGAGGAGGTCGAGTGCCTCCTGTCCGCGCCCGCACACGGTGACGTCGTATCCCTCGCCGCGGAGCACGCTCGCGCAACTCTCGCGCAGCGAGTGCTCGTCGTCCACCACCAGGATACGGACGCGGGCCTTGGCCTCCGGCCCGATCGATAGCAACGCGCGGACGTTGGCGGCGTCAGCTCCGTTGCCTGCGGCGTTGTCTGTCAGCGGAATGGACATGTTGGTTCACTCCTCCCGCCGACCGCTTACGCAGGGATCGGGCCACACTGTCGCGCTCCTGCACCAGCGCCGTAACGGCGAGCAAAATCAGCCACTTCCGATATGCGACGTCGTTCCGCCGAGGGCGTTCCCTTGCACCAACCTGCATCCGGGAGAAGAGGCGACCTGCACCGATTTACGACATGCGCGGGTGTTCAAGACGCCGAGTGCGCGGTATCGGACTTGCTGTGAGGAGGGCCCATGACTTCGAAACATCTTCCCGTGCTGCGCCTGCCCGAGGCACCCCCATCCACGATGTTGCGCGCTGCGGCGCCGGAGCCTGCAGCGCCGGAGGAGACGGGCCCAGACTGGCGCCGCATCGCGAGCGCGCTGTGGCACTTCAAGTGGGTCGTCCTGGTCGCGGGCGCCTTGGGGCTCGGCGCCGGCGTGGCTGCCACACGGGTGCTCCGGCCCCAGTTCGTAGCGCAGGCGACGGTGTGGATCGACGTTCCCAACCGTCGCGAACCCGAGCGCGGCGGCCCGATCCGCCAGAGTGGGCTCCTCGACGCGAACGCGTGGATCGACCTGCTCCGGTCCTACGTCGTGTTGGACCAGGTGGTGAAGGACCTGCGCTTGTACCTCGAGCTCAGGGCGCCGGAGGATACGGCGTGGTTCTCGGGCTTCAGCACGGCGGAGGGCTTCCGGCCGGGTTCGTACCGCCTCAGCGTTGATGATGAAGGCCGGACGTACGTCCTCGGCGCCGCCAAGGGCCCAGACCTCGAGCGGGGGACCGTGGGCGATCCGGTGGGGGCCGAGCTCGGGTTCCGTTGGACCCCGGCCGTCGGCGCGCTGCCCGCCGGCCGCACCGTGGAGTTCACCCTCGCCACACCGCGCGATGCCGCGCGGGCGCTGGAGGAGCAGCTCCAGGTGCAGATGGACCTGAACGGCAACTTCCTCAAGGTGGAGCTGCGCGGGGGGAGCCCGCGCCGGATCGCGGCCATCCTCAACGCCACGGCCGAGCGGTACGTGAAGGTCGCGGCGGATCTCAAGCGGCAGAAGCTCACCGAGCTCACCAAGATCCTCGACGAGCAATTGGGCTACGCCCAGCGCAACCTGCAGGACGCCGAGACCGCCCTGCGCAACTACCGCGTGCAGACGATCACGCTGCCGGCGGACCGGTCGCCGACTGCCCCATCCGGCACCGAGGCGCGCGACCCCGTCTTCGCTCGGTTCTTCGACACGCAACTCGAGCGGGACCAGCTGCGTCGCGACCGCGACGCCATCACACGCTTGATTGCCCAAGCGGCCGACTCGGGCGTGCCGGCCGGGGCGCTAGGCGTCGTCGGGGCGGTGACGCGGAGCCCTGAGCTGTCCCAGTCGTTGAAGGAGCTCACCGACAAGCAAGCGGAGTTGCGGGCCCTGCGGCGCCGGTATGCCGACGCCTACCCGCCCGTGCAGCGGCTCACCAACGAGATTGCCGAGCTTGAGCGCGCCACGATCCCGAACCTCGCGCGGGGCCTCGTGGTCGAGCTCGGGGCGCGCGAACGGGAGCTCGGGCGCGAGGTCGACATGTCCTCCCGGGATCTGCGCCAAATCCCGCCGCGTGCCATCGAGGAAGACCGCCTGCGGCGCGGCGTCACGCTGGCGGCCGAGACCTTCAACACCCTGCAGGGGCGCTACACGGAGGCCAAGCTCGCCGCCGAGGCATCGAGCGTTCCCGACGTTCGCATCCTCGATCCGGCCATCGCGCCGCAGCGCCCCGTCAAAAACACGAAGCCGAAACTGCTGCTGATGGGGCTCATGGGCGGCCTGGCGTTGGGCATGGTCGGCGCGATCCTGCTCGATCGGTTGGACCCCCGGGTGCGGTACCCGGAGCAGGTGTCGCGCGAGCTGGGGTTGCCGATCCTCGGGGCCGTACCACATCTCCGCGGCGGGGATGAGCCCGCCGAGGTGGTCGAGGCGTTGCGCGGCGTGTGCCTCAACATGATGCACGCGCACGGTCTGGGAGGCGGTGCGGTGGTAGGTGGGGGGCCCCTCGTCGTCACGCTCACGAGCCCGGGCGCCGGGGACGGGAAATCGTTCATCGCGGCGAACCTCGCGTTGACCTTCGCGGACGGCGGCCGCCGGACCCTGCTGGTGGACGGCGATTTGCGGCGGGGCGTGTTGCACCGCCGGTTCAACATCACGCGGCAGCCCGGACTCGCGGATTACTTGCGGGAAGAGGTGGCCCGTGAACACATCGTCCAGTCGACCGCCTACCCGTGGCTCTACGTCATCGGCTGCGGGACGCGGACGCACCGCGCTCCCGAGCTGCTCGGCTCCGCCACGATGGGCCGCCTCATGGGGGCACTGCGCTCCGAATACGACGTGATCCTGATCGATAGCCCGCCGCTCGGCGCGGGCGTGGATCCGTTCATCCTCGGGACTGTGGCGGAGAACCTCGTACTGGTGCTCCGCACCGGCGTCAGCTTGCGCGAGGTCGCGGGGGCGAAGCTCGAGGTGTTGAGCCGCCTGCCGGTGCGCATCCTGGGGGCCGTCCTGAACGACGTGCCCGAAGGCGCGTCCTACCGCTACTACTCCTACTACCTCCCGGGCTACGACGCCGTCGACGAGCCCGAGGGTGCGGGCGGGGCAGGGGCGCTGCCGACGCGGCCGCGGCTGGTCTAGAGCTCCGGTCGGTCGCGGCGCAGTGCCGCGCTCGCCCGGGAGAGCAGATCCACCGGCTCGAAGGGCGTGTAGCCCACATTCGCGACCGCCTCATAGCCCGTGCGTACAGAAACGAGACGAGGCGGGCCGGCGCTCGCGGCCACCGCCTCGAGGCGGCTGGAAACGCGAGCGGCGAGTTTCACCGCGCCGATCGCGTCGGTGGCTGGCGCAATGATGGCGAACTCGGTTGGCCCGAGGCGCCCGATCGCATCCGACACGCGCGCCGTCGCCTTGAGGGTCTGGACGCAACGCACCATGGTCGCCGCCGTGTCGTCGCCCAACTGTGCCGCATCGGGCACGAAATCGAGCGCCACCGTCACACACGCCATCGCCCCGTGTTGGCGGAACGCCTGCGAGCCGAGCTCGCGCGCGCGGCGCGCGAGGCCTTGGTGGTTGTATAACCCCGTCAGAGGATCCAGCAGGCCTGCCGCGCGCGCCCGGTCGGCATCGAGTTTCGCGCGCGTAAAAATCGCGAGCCGCGCCAGCAGGTCGTCGGCATCGAACGGTGCCGCAACCCAGTCCCAAGCGCCGGCGGCCAGCGCCTCGAGGCGCTGCTCGCGCGCCGGCGCTTGGGCGGACACGACCAGCAGCGGCGTCCCCGTCGCGATCCGCGGCTCAAGCCGCAGCGCGCGGCACAACTCGAACATGGGCATGTCGGTCAGGTCGGCATCGATGGCGACCAGGTCGGGGTGCGTGCCCCGCGCCCGCGCCAGGGCCAGGCGACCGGTCGGGGCGCGCATCACGGCGTACCCGTCTCCGGCGAGGAGCGGCTCGATGGGCCCCGTCGGGCCGCCGGGTTCTCCGGCGAGTAAGGCGAGGGGCAATGCAGTCGGGGACGAGCGTTCGTCCATCTCAGGTCCTCCGGTAGTTGTTGGGGGCGCTGGCCCCTCCTATAGCAAGTCCGGGGCCGCCTCTGCAGACCCGCTCGCCTGCGGCGCCGACGCCACGCTCTCCTGGCGTCACTATCCAGCCACTCCCTGCGTCGCGGCCGGTAACCCCTTGTGGTACGGCGACGTGTGGGGCGCGGGCCGCATTGCGGCACAACCCCGGCCTCAATCTTGAAGCGCAGCCTCACACCCATGCGAGCGAGTCCCCTGGCGCGACTGGCCGACGGCACCTGGCGCCGACCGGCACCGATGTGGGGCGGCGTCCGCTGCCCCCGCTGCGGTATCGTGCTGCCGCGCGTCGCCGTACCCTCCCTCGCCAAGTTCGGTCTCGACAGCGACGACGAGCTGCTGTTCGTGCCGCGTGAGGAGCCGACGGACTGACATGTGTGGAATCGTGGGGTACATCGGGCCGCGCGAGGCCGTGCCGATCCTCCTCCAGGGACTCGCGCGCCTCGAGTACCGGGGATACGACTCGGCCGGGCTCACGGTGCAAAACGGGCGCGGCCTCGCGACCCGCAAGCTGGCGGGACGGGTGCCGGGACTCGTCGAGCTCGTTGCCCGTGACCCCGCGCACGGGTCCTGCGGCATCGCCCACACGCGTTGGGCCACGCACGGAGCCCCGACTGACGGGAACGCCCACCCCCACGCCGACTGCAGCGGCGACCTCGCGCTGGTGCACAACGGGATCATAGAGAACGCCGACGTGCTCCGGACGCGGCTCGAGCGCGACGGGCACCGCTTCACCACGGAGACCGATACCGAAGTGCTCGCCCACCTGATCGAAGAGGCGGAGGGCGCCGCACTCGAGGACCGCGTCATCGCCGCGCTCGCGCATGTCGAGGGGACCTACGGACTGGCCGTCATGTCGGCCGCCGAGCGGCACAAGATCGTCGTCGCTCGGCACGGCTCGCCCGTGCTGCTGGGCGTGGGGGACAGCGAGTATCTCGTCGCGTCCGACGCAAGCGCCGTGCTGAGCCACACCCGGTCGGTCGTCTACTTGAAGGACGGTGACATCGCGGTGCTGACGCCCGAGGGCTACCGCGTGCTTGATCGCGAGGCGCGCGAGCAGGAGCGCGCGGTCGACGACATCGAGTGGGATCTCGAGGCGCTCGCGCTCGGCCCGTATCCGCACTTCATGCTCAAGGAGATCGCCGAACAGCCGGAGACCGTGCGCAACACCCTGCGGGGCCGGCTCGTGCCCGGCGAAGGCGTCGCGCGGCTCGGCGGGCTCAATCTGTCCCCGGGCCAGTGCGCGCGGATCCGGCGCATCCTGATCGTCGCGTGCGGCACGTCATGGCACTCGGGGCTCGTAGGCCGTCACGCGATCGAGGAGCTGGCCGGCATTCCGGTGGACGTCGAGTACGCCTCGGAATACCGCTACCGGCGGCAGCTGCGCATCCCGGGCACCCTCACGATCGCCATCTCGCAGTCCGGGGAGACCGCGGACACGCTCGAGGCGCTGCGCGCCGCGCGCGCCGTGGGCTCGACCGTCGCGGGGATCGTGAACGTCGTGGGAAGCACCATCGCCCGCGAGGCGGACGGCGGGATTTATCTGCACGCCGGACCGGAAATCGGCGTCGCCTCCACCAAGGCGTTCACGTCACAGGTCGTGGCACTGCTGCTGCTCGGGCTACACCTGGGGCGCCGGCGCGGCGTTTTGGCGCTCGAGGAGGGCCGGCGGCTCGCGGCGGAGCTGGCGCGGCTGCCCGACCTCGTGGCCCGGGCGCTGGAGCTCGAGCCGGAGGTACGCCAGGTCGCGGAAGCGTGCGCCGGCGTGGGCAACGCGCTCTACCTGGGGCGTGGGGTGAACTACCCGGTGGCTCTCGAGGGAGCCCTCAAGCTCAAAGAAATCTCCTACATCCACGCCGAAGGGTATCCGGCGGCCGAGATGAAGCACGGACCGATCGCGCTGATCGACACCAACATGCCGGTCGTGTGCATCGCGCCGCGAGACCACGTCTATCCCAAGATCGTCTCGAACATGCAGGAAGTGCGGGCGCGCGGCGGCCGGATCATCGCCATTACGAGTGAAGGGAACGGCGATCTGCGCCACTTGGCCGAGCACCAGCTGCGCGTGCCGGCGTGCGATCCGCTGCTCTCGCCGGTGCTCACGGTGATCCCCTTGCAGTTATTGGCCTATCACATCGCCGTGCTGCGGGGGTGCGACGTCGATCGCCCCCGCAACCTGGCGAAGAGTGTGACGGTGGAATGATGCGCACGACTATTCGAACGATCTTCAGCGCGCTCGCGCTGCTTACCGCAGGCGCTGCGCTCGCGGCCCAAGAGGCCAAGAAGCAGTTCCAACCCGGGGACGTCATCCGCCTGGAAATTGAAGGCGATACTGTCCTGTCGGGGACTCACACGGTGGGCCCGGGTCCGGCGTTGACGCTGCCGGTCATCGGCGCGATCCCGCTCACCGGAGTCCCGCGCACGGGCATCGAAGCGCACCTGCGGCAGCAGCTCGCCAAGTACCTCAAGGATCCGGTCATTCATGCCCAATCGCTTATCCGGCTGTCGATCGTCGGCGAAGTCGCCCGGCCCGGGATCTATGCCGTGCCAACCGACCTCGTCCTCGCGGACGCGCTGATGCTGGCGGGCGGGCCAACGCAGGCGGCGCAATTCGCCGCGACGCGGATCGAGCGGGGGCGAGGGCAGGTCGTGGGGGGCGATCGCCTCCAGCAGGCGCTGGCGGGGGGGCTGACGGTCGACGACCTGAACCTGCGCGCCGGCGACCGGATCTACGTGCCGCCGGGGGTGCGACGCGATCCGGAGGCCAAGTGGCGCATCGCGGGACTCGTCGTCACCGCCGCGGCGACGGTGTTCACCATCATCCGACTGAGCAAACCGTGAAGATCGTCTCCGTCGTAGCCGGCCCGCCGAACTTCGTGAAGCTCGCGCCGGTGGCGCGGGCGCTGGCAGCGCGCGATGTCGAGCACTGCGTCATCCACACCGGCCGGCACGACGCAGTCGCGCCGCCGGGGTTCTTCGACGAGCTCGCCATGCTCCCTCCCCAAGCCAACCTCGAAGTTGGGTCGGGGCCGCACGGGGTGCAGACCGGGCTGATCATGCAGCGGCTCGAGCCGGTGCTCGCCGAGCTGCGGCCGGACACGGTGTTGGTGTACGGCGACGTCAACGCGACCGTGGCGGCGGCGCTCGTCGCGGCCAAGCTCGGCATCGGGGTGGGGCACGTGGAGGCCGGGTTACGCAGCGCGGACTGGATGATGCCGGAGGAGATCAACCGGGCCGTCACGGACCGGGTGGCGAATCTGCTGTTCGCGCCATCCCGCGACGCCGTCGCCAATCTGCAGAACGAGGGCGTGGCGCCGGACCGCATTCAGTTCGTCGGCAACGTGATGATCGACACGCTGTGCCGGACCCTCCCCCGTGCCCAGGAGCTCGACCCCGCCGGGCGGCGCGGCCTCGCGCCCGGCGGCTACGCGGTGGTCACGCTGCGCCGGCCGGGGAACGTCGACGATCCCACGACGCTGCGCGAACTCGTCGCAACGCTCGCCGACCTGGCGCGGACGATCCCCGTGGTGTTCCCGATTCACCCGTGGACGCGCCCTCGGGTGGAGGAGCTCGGCAGTGCGACGGGCGAGGGGCTGCTGCTGTCCGAGCCGATCGGCTACGTCGAGATGCTCGGGCTCGTCGCGTCCGCGGCGCTGGTCGTGACGGACTCCGGGGGACTGCAGGAAGAGACGACCTACCTCGGCGTTCCCTGCTTGACGGTACGGCCCAACACCGAGCGCCCGGTCACGTGCGTGCACGGTACGAACCGCCTCGTGCCGGCGACTCGAAACACGATTCTCGCGGCCGCCCGTCGGGCGCTGAGTCGCCGGGCTCTGGCGCGGCCGATACTCGAACGGTGGGACGGGCACGCCGCCGAGCGCATCGTGGAGGTCCTGTGCGACGGCGCGGCCTTCCCGACTGACGCCTCGCCATTCCCGTCCCGCGCGCCTGCCGAGCCCGCTCGCCGGCGTGGCGGGGCGATCCCACAGCCTGTGCTGGGCGACTGAATCGACCCTCGACCCGGAGTCGTACCATGCGAACGCGCTACACGTTGAGCTTGGCGGTCCTGGTGGCGGCGGGTCTCGCCGTCGGTGCGGCCTGCCGCGAGCCGGTGAACCAGTTTTCCGCCCTCATCGGGGCGCCGCCGGTTGAAGAGCCTGCGTTCGTCGTCGTCCGCTTCGACGAGAGCGCGACAACGGGCGCTGCGCTCGCGAGCCGGATCATGGGCCTCGGCGCGGGCGCGCGAGCCCTCAAGCAGCTGCCGTTCGTGGGCGCGCTGGCCACTCCGACGCAGGCGAGTGCGATCGCGGCGCTCCCGGGCGTGGTCCGCGTGTCGGAGAACCGGCGGCTCCAGTGGCTCGCGACCGGTCCCTCGCCGGTCCTCGCCCTGCTCGATCAGAGCGTGCCGACCATCAAGGCCGACCAGGCCCGCGCCCGGTTCGGGGTGAGCGGCCGCGGCATCGGCGTCGTGATCTTGGACAGCGGGATCGACGGTCTGTATCAGTACGATGTCCAGTACCCGAGCCGCACGGTGCAGAACCTCAAGATCCTCGCCAACGGGCGCGACCTGGTGTGCTTCGCGAACCTCCCGTGCCCGGGGTCGATCTACGTCGAGAATCTTGCCAACAGTGAGACGTCGGTCGGGCACGGCACGCACGTCTCGGGAATCGCCGGCGGCAACGGGACGATGTCGGGGGGGTTGTACACGGGCGTCGCGCCCGGTGCCAATCTGATCGGCATCGGCACCGGCGACATCTTGTTCGTTTTCTGGGCGCTCGCCGGCTTCGACTACGTGTTGCAGAACCAGGAGCGTTACAACATCAAGGTCGTGAACAACTCGTGGGGCTCGAGCGGCGCGTTCGACCCCGAAGACCCGATCAACATCGCGACCAAACGGGTCCATGACCGGGGGATCACGGTCGTGTTCGCCGCGGGGAACGACGGCCCGGACGAGAACACGCTCAATCCCTACAGCGTCGCGCCCTGGGTGATCGGCGTCGCGGCGACCTGCTCGCTGACCGATACTGCGGCCCAGACGAGCCAGTGCAGCGGTGGTATGCTGGCGGACTTTTCGTCGCGCGGCATCCCGGGCGACGCTGTCTACCAGCCCACCGTGGCCGCGCCGGGCGTGTGGGTGAATTCGACCCGCGCCGCGACCGGCACCGTGTTGAACGGGCTGGACGCCCCCAAGGACGCGCAGGGGACGTGCGGCCTCCGGCTCGAGTTCCTGCCGTACTACACGTGCGCCAGCGGCACCAGTATGGCGACGCCGCACGTGACGGGTGTCGTGGCGTTGATGCAGGAGCGCGCCGGCGGCACGCTCACGCCCGACCAGGTGCGGAGCCTCCTCGTTCAGACCGCCGATCCGATGGCTGGGTATGCGGTCTTTGAAGTGGGCGCGGGCCTCGTCAACGCGTTGGAGGCGGTGCGACGCTCGCGGTGATTGCGGGTTCGTTGGCGCCTAGTGAGTGACGCCCGGGCACCACGCCCGGGCGTCTCTCGTTGGTGCACCTGCGCGTCGCTGCGACCGCGCGTCGCGTGCGGCAGGAGATTGCGGCACGCCAAGGACGCAGCACCGGCGCCACGATGTCCAAAGGGTTGTCCCACAGTAAGATGCGCGCGGCCAGGTTCTGGCACCGCGCTTGCCTTCGATCGAGTCGGCCCTCGGGCCACACACACTCACGGAGGCGAACGTGCTGTTCAAGCTGCGAAACCTGGCGATGCTGACGGCGCCGGTGGTCCTGGCGCTGGTCGCGTGGAGCTGCGAGCGGCAGCCGAACGCGGTGGCCCCGTCAATCGGTGGGCCGCTGGCCCACTTTTTTGAATTCCAGTGTACCCCGCTCAAGATCACCGGCGGCGGCCGCATCGATTATCCGCCCGGCACGGCCGAGAAGAATCCCCCGGCGAGCCATATCTACGAGACGTTCGGTGCTCACGTCATGGATGACAATGGCGATTGCGCACCCGAAAAGGGCTCCCTGGAGTGGGTCGACCACAGGCCCGAGTGGAACATCAATGGGCAGCCGCTCAACCTGCACTCTACGGCGATCACGTTCGCCGAAGAGGCGACGGACACAGACTGCAGCGACGGGGCGGCGCATTGGGGCGGGACGCTGCGAGTGAAGAACACGGGAGAAGAAGCTGACTTCGAAGTGTTCGACTGCGACAACGGCGAGCCCGGCGTCGGCCACGACGGTTTCGCGATCCTGGTACCGGCCATCGGTTATGAGGTGATGTGTCCGGACCCCGATTTGCCGCCGGCCGAGCCTGCCTGTACGCTGACGGGCGGGAACAGACAGTTCCACCCCACGCACCGGTAAGGAGGACGCAATGAGAATGGACACCTTCCGGGGGACGGTGCGCCTGCTGGCGCTCGTGCTTCCGATCACATGGCTGGCGCGCCCGGTGGAGGGCCAGATGCGGGCCGCCTCGAGAGCCGAAGCGTACGGCGTCTCCGTGAGCACCCCCACCGTCACGCAGAAGGCGCCGTACGCGGTGTTGCAGGCGGGTGAGGCGATGGCCACGGATCAGAGCCAGAACGTGTCCGTTGCCGGCCTGGCAACGGCGCAAGACCTCTTTGCCATCGCGACCGGCGATGCGGACGACGTGGACGGATCCAACGCCGTGAGTACGGCGACGTTGGGTGTCGTCAACCTGCTGAACGGACTCATTACGGCCGACGGGGTCGTGGCCGTGGCGAGCAGCACCATCGGCGGGGACGCCGTCAACAGCAACGCCGAGGGCTCGAGCCTCGCGAACCTCATCGTGAACGGAGCGCAGGTGTCCGACCCCGCTCCGAACACGCGCATGAACCTGCCCGGTGTGGGCTATGTCGTGCTGAACGAGCAGCGTGTGACGGGTGACGGCATGACGACGAGCGGCATCACGGTGAACATGATTCATGTGGTGCTGCAGCAGCCTGTGTTGGGGCTCCTGGGTCAGGTGATCGGCTATCAGAAGGTGGGTGAGATCATCGTCGGGTCCGCGAACAGCGGAGTGAACTAGAGAGAGCCATTCCCCTGGGTACGACTCCCAATGGGAGGGCTGCAGCCCGGGGCCGGGCGGCGCGGTGAGCGTCGCCCGGTTTCCGGGCGCAGTGTTTTTGTCGCCCTATTTGGGTGCGTACTGAACGCCTGATGCGCCCTACTCTGGGGCCATCGATGTCGTCTTGGACCGCGTCGATTCACGTAAGCTCCTGTATGACATCATGTTGTATTTATGCACTAGTTCTGGGCGGTGGCACTAGCCTTGCTGTTGCGGCAACACAACATTGTTGCCCTGTCCCCCCGACGTCGAGGAGCCTCCATGAGTAAGGTCAAAGACGCGCCGCCGCCGCCGCCCCCGGATCCGCAGACGGGTCACGAGTCGACGCAAGCTCTGCTGCGGGAACTGGTGGCCCACCTGCGTCAGAACCGTACGCAGTTGCGCGAGGAATGGGCGCGGCGTATCACGCGGGCCCAACTGCTCACGGCGATGACGGAGGAGGAGATCTTCGCCGAGGCGACGTCGGTGTACGACAACTACGTCGAGGCGCTGGAGACGGGGACGTTCGAGGCCCTCCAGGCCTACGCCCGCAACCTGTCGGAGCGCATCATTCCGCGAGGCGTCGAAACGCACGAAGTCGTCGGCATCGTGCTGCTGCTGCGTGACGTGCTCGCCCGCTCGCTGTTCGCCAAGTATCACGAAGACTTCACCAAACTCAATCGCATTCTCGACGCCTACGAGCCCGCGGCCAACCGGATCGCGAACACGGTGGCGGTGGGCTTCGTGCAAGAGCGCGAGCGCATCATCCGCCAGCAACAGGAAGCGATCCGGGAGCTGTCCACCCCGGTGCTGCAGGTGCGCGAGCGGCTGCTGATTCTCCCCATCATCGGCGTGATCGATCCGCAGCGCGCACGCCAGCTCACCGAGCAGCTGCTCCGGGCGATTCGCACGAACCGCGCGAAGGTGGTCGTGATCGACATCACCGGCGTGGCGGCGATGGACTCGAACGTCGCGAACCACCTGGTGCAGACGGTCGAAGCGTCGCGCCTGCTGGGCGCGACGGTGATCGTGACGGGCCTGTCGCCCGAAATCGCGCAGACGCTCGTGACGATCGGCGTCGACCTGAGCGAGATGGCGACGGTCGGCGACCTCCAGGGCGGCATCGAAGAGGCGGAGCGCCTGCTGGGGTACAAGGTGATTCCCTTCACCGAGGCCACGCAGCAGGCCTAAGGGAGGCGGGTCGTGGAAGTCCCCATTCTGAAGCAGGGCCACTACCTGATCGCCTCGATCCAGTCGGCTCTGTCCGATGCCGACCTCTCGCAGTTGCGCGAGAAGCTGATCGAGCGGGTCGGGAAGTTCCGGGCCCGCGGCGTGATCGTGGACGTCACGGCGCTCGATGTCATGGACTCGTTCGCGGTCCGGACGCTGCGCGACATCGCGCACATGGCGCGGCTGCGTGGGTCCGAGACGGTGATCGTAGGCATTCAGCCCGAAGTCGCCTTCGCCATGGTGCAGCTGGGCCTGACGCTGAAAGGGGTCGCCACCGCGCTCGATCTTGAGGAAGGACTCGAGTTCTTGAACCAGCAAGGGCAGGGACATGGGCGGCTCGACCGTGGCTGACGCGCTCCGCTGTCTGATCGGCTCCGACGCCGACGTCGTTCAAGCGCGCCAGATGGGACGGGAGCTGGCGTCCCAGCTCGGCTTCTCGCCCGGCGATCAGACCGTGATCGCGGCCGCCATCTCGGAGATCGCCCGCAACATCCTGATGTATGCGAAGCGCGGCGAGGTGCAGTTTACGAAGATCAGCGACGGGACGCGCCCCGGACTCATCGTGGTCGCCGAAGACCGCGGCCCCGGCATCAGCGACGTCCCGCGGGCCCTGCAGGACGGCTATTCAACCTCCGGCGGACTCGGGCTCGGCCTGCCCGGCGCGCGTCGCTTGATGGACGACTTCGAGGTCGTGTCCGCAGTGGGGGAGGGCACCCGCGTCACGATGAAAAAATGGAAGCGGGTCAATGGCTAGCCCCGCGCGTGACTCTGCCGCGCTCCTGCACTGGGGCGTCGCGACGCTGGCGCTGGCCGGGCAGACCGAATCCGGTGACCTCCATCTCGTCACCTCCGTCAAGGACGGCGTCCTGATAGCCGTGGTGGACGGCCTCGGTCACGGCGAGGAGGCGGCGGCCGCCGCGCGGATCGCCGTCCGCACCGTGGAACAGTTCGCCGAAGAGCCTCCCGTGTCGGTCGTGCAACGGTGCCACGCCGCGCTCAAGGGCACCCGCGGCGTCGTCATGAGCCTCGCGCGGTTCGACCCCCGGCGTGCCATGATGACGTGGCTCGGCGTCGGCAACGTGGAAGGCGTGCTGCACCACGCCAACTGGGCGGAGCGCTCGGCGCGCGCCAGCCTCGTGACGCGGGGTGGGATCGTCGGATCGGAGCTGCCCCCGGCCCAAGCCGCGGTGACCCCGGTGGAGGTCGGCGATACGCTCGTGTTCGCCACGGACGGGATCCATCGCGGATTCGTGGAGGACATCTCCGTGCGCGAGTCGCCGCAGCGCATCGCAGACCAGATTCTCGCCCGCTACGGGAAGGGCACAGATGACGCGCTCGTCCTGGTGGCGAGGTACATCGGACGGCCGTGACCCGGACCATGACCCGCCCAATGACCCGTCCCGCCCAGGAGTCCGGAGCCCACGTTCCGACCGACAAGGAGGGCGTGCGGGCCCTGGCCGTCGGCGGCGAGAGCTCCGGGCCCCTCCAGAGCCTTCGCCAGTGGGCGGCCGAGTTGAAGGTCGACCTGGAGTGGGCGGCCGACCTGCCGCGGGCCACTCGTCTCCTGGCGGGCGGCCGGTGGGACCTGGTCCTCGCCGTCCTGGGCGAGAAAGCCGACGAGGACTTGACCTGGTGGGTGGACGCCCTGCGCGGCGCGCCCGGTGCTCCGCGGTTCATCGCTCTGGCCGACCGGCCCTCGATGGGCCTCGCGCTGCGCGCCGAGAAACTGGGCGTGCTCGACGTCCTGTCATTGCCGTTGCGGCGCGAGGCCTTCGCCGCCGTGCTGGAGCGCGTACACTCCGCCGTCTCCGAGGTCGCGCTCCCGCTTCCTCCCGTCGAAGCGAACGCGGTCGGCGACTATGCCCTCGTCGGCCAGAGCCCGGTGATGCTCGACGTGTACAAGCTCTTGGCGCGGGTCGCGCACAGTACGGCGACCGTGCTCGTTCAGGGCGAGTCGGGGACCGGCAAAGAAGTCGTCGCCCGCGCCATCCACAAGCACGGGCCGGCGGCGACGGGGCCGTTCGTCGCGGTCAACTGTGCGGCCATTCCCGAGAACCTCCTCGAGAGCGAGCTGTTCGGCCACGAGAAGGGCGCCTTTACCGGCGCGGTGGCCCGTAAGATCGGCCGGTTCGAGCAGGCGGGGAGCGGTACGCTGTTCCTCGACGAGATCGCCGACATGAGCCTCTCCCTGCAAGCGAAGATCCTGCGCGCGGTGCAGGAGCGCGAGATCGAACGGGTAGGCGGCGGCGAGTCCATCCCCGTGACCGTCCGCCTCATCGCGGCCACGAACCGGAACCTGCAGGAAGCGATCACCCAGGGCCGGTTCCGCGAGGACCTGTACTACCGTCTTGCAGTGGTGACGATCCAGCTGCCGCGCCTCATCGATCGCGGCGACGACCTCGTGTTGCTGGTCGCACATTTCGCGCGCCAGTTCGGCCAGCGCTACGGCAAGCGCGTCGACGGGATCTCCGACCGCGCGCTCGATCTGCTCCGCAACCACCAGTGGGTCGGCAACGTGCGCGAGCTCAGCAATGTGATCGAGCGCGCGGTGATCGTGGCGACGGATGCGACGCTGCGCGCCGAGCACCTCCCCGATGAGCTGCGGGCAGCGGAGGCGGAGGCGGAGCGCGCCGGCACGGGTCTGCCGACGCTCGCGCAGGTCGAAGCGCGGCACATCGCGCGTGTGTTGGCGCACACCGGCGGCCAGATCGGCGCGGCGGCCGAGATTCTCGGCATCCACCGCAATACCCTCACCCGCAAGATGAAGGAGTACGGGCTGTGAGGGTCGAGCAAGCGCTGCGCCTGCTCCCGGACCTCGAAGCGTTGATGCCGCTTCGCGGGCTGCTCCTCTCGAGCGCGCGCCCCGACGAGCGCGTGCAATGGGGGAGCGGGGGTCCGTACCTCACCGTCGGCAAGCGCGAGGTGGAGCCGGGCGAGCTGGCCCGCCACATGAGCGAGGTGTTGAGTGTGGTGGCCGCGCATGTCGGCGCGCTCTACGGCGCCTACGTGGAGGCGCTCGAGCACCAACAGGCGGGTGACGCGGCGGGCGCGGTGACGTCACTCCTCGGGGCGGGACGGTTGGAGGAGCGCGTCGGTCGGTTGCGGCAGGCGGAAGCGTGGTACGAGGTGGCCTTGGCGTTGGCCGAGGGGCTGCAGGATCGTCGGCCGGAGGTCGAAACCCTCCTCTCCCTCGGACACGTGTGCCTCGCCGTCGCGCAGTACGCTGAGGGGGGCCGGCACTACCAGCGGGCCCTGGTGCTGGCGGAGGCGGAGTTCGATCAGGGGGGCGCCATCGACGCCTCGGTGGGGCTGGGCAACGTCGCGCTCGAGCGGGCGGAATGGGAGGGTGCGCAGGCGTGGTACTCGCGGGCGCTGCGGCTCGGCGCGGCGGGCGGCGACCGGTTCCGCCTCGGGCGGATCGAGCATCGACTCGGGCTGCTGGCGCGACGGCAGGGCGACCTCGCGGGGGCGGGGGACCACTTGCGGAGCGCGCGGGAATACTTCGAAGGCCTCGGTCCGGACGTCAAAGGGGGTGGGCGCGAGATGGCTCACGTGCTCGATGCACAGGGTCAGCTCGACGCCGCCCTCGGGCGGCCGGTGCCTGCGGCAGCGGCGTTCCGCGAGGCGCTCGCGTGGGTCCGTCGCGACGACCACGACGCTGCGCTCGATGTGACGATCCGCCTGCACCTCGCGGAGCTGCTGCTCGAGACCGGCCGCCTCCTGGAGGCCGACGAAGAGATGCGGCGGGCCGAGCAGCTCGCCATCACGTCGAACCAGACCCGTGGTCTCGTGCGGATCTACACCCTGCTCGGCACGCTGCGCGGCCGTCAGGGCGACGAGACGGGGTTCGTGTTCTTCGAGCAAGCGCTCGAGCTGTGCCGCGCGTTGGTGCGCTCGCCGGCGGAGGAAGCGCGAGTCTATCACGCCTATGGGCTGTTCCGGCAGCACAGCGGCGGGCCGGACGAGGCCCGCGCCTACCTGGAGCGTGCCCGCGAGATCTTCCGCTCGCTCGGTGTAGACGCCGAGGTGGAGCGCGTCGCGGCCGAGATCGAAACCCTGTCAGCGTAACAGCAGAAACACGTCGTACAGGGCGTGGGTCCACGCGGTGATGCCGAACCCTCGCGTCAGGTAGAGCGCGCTGAAGAACAGCCCCGCGATCGTCCGAAATACGAAGGAATAGACCTCCAGGCGGTCGCCGAACGGCCCTATATAATGAAAGAGGGAGAAGATCAGGGCGCCGGCGATGGTGGCCGTCACCCCGGCCGTGAGCGGGCGCCATCCGAACACCTGGCGCGTCACCCACGCGAACAGGCTCACCAGCACGACCCGGAAGAGCAGCTCCTCGTAGATCCCCGCGCCGAGCGAGAGCATGAGCACCGTGCCACGGTCGAGCTGTGCTCCCGGGGGAGGGGGGGGGGCAGCCAGGGGAGGGGGTTCGCCCAGCACGGCGGCGGTCAGCCCGCCGACGACGATCCCGAACACGAGGGCGAGGCCCACCGACTCGGCCAGCATCGTGCCGAACACGGCTGCCGACAGACGGCCGGGGTGCGCCCGCAGGTCGCGGGCGACGAGCCAGAGCCCGACGCCGATGAGACAGACCATGAAGACCCTGGGGCCCCAGGACCCCGCCAGCCACACGAACACAGACTGCAGCAGGATGTCGGCGCCGTTGCGGACGCCGCCCTGTGGTCCCGCGGGGACGCTCGCCGCCAGGACTTGGTAGAACAACAGCAAGGGCAGAGCGAACAACAGGCTGTAGCGCGGGGCGTGGCTCGCCTGCCAGTAGGCGCGGGTCATCCTGAATCTTATCCTCCACCCGGGTTCGTACAGAGCCGTACGTGATCGTCGCGATTTGCGCGGGGGGGCGAGAGGTGGCATGCTACTCCCCCTGATGCCGGTTCCCGCCGCGTGACCGAGCTCAGGCGCGAGCTCGGCCTCCTCGACAGCACGATGATCAACGTGGGGACGATGATCGCCTCCGCGATCTTCATCGTCCCTGCCAGCATCGCCGCACAGGTCCCGGGGTCCGGCCCGATGATCCTCGTCTGGGTCGCCGGCGGCGTCGTGTCGTTGCTCGGCGCCCTCTCGGTCGCGGAGCTGGGCGCGGCTTACCCGGAGGCCGGGGGTCAATACGCGTACCTGCGAGAGGCGTACGGACCGCTGTGGGCGTTCCTATACGGGTGGGCGAATCTCCTGGTGATCAACCCCGCTTCGATCGCCGCCATCGCGGTGGGATTCGCGCGCTACCTCGGGTTCTTCGTTCCGCTCTCACCTCTCTTGATCCAGGGGGTCGCGGTGCTGTCGATAGCCGGCCTTACGGTGCTCAATTGTCTGGGCGTGCGGCTCGGCGCGACGACGCAGAACGTTCTGACATTCCTCAAGATGGGCGCACTCGCCGCGCTGATTGCCGCGGCGTTCGTGCTGCCCGGTGGGTCGACGGCCAACTTCGAGCCGCTGTGGCCCGCCGGGCCAGCGGGGACGTGGATCGGGCCGTTCGGCCTGGCGATGGTGGGTGTGCTCTGGGCGTACGACGGCTGGATCGAGACGACGTACGTCGGGAGCGAGGTCAGGGACCCGGGCCGCAACCTGCCCCGGTCGATCATCCTCTCGACGGTGATCGTGATCGCGTTCTACGTGCTGGCGAGTGTCGCGTACTCCTACGTGCTGTCGCCGGCGCGGATGGCAGGCTCCACGCTCGTCGCCTCCGACGCCGCGCAAGTGACGCTGGGGGCGCTGGGCGCCGGATTCGTCGCGGCGGCAATCCTCGTGTCGACGTTGGGTGCGAACAACGGCATCATCCTCACCGCCGCGCGGATCCCCTACGCCATGGCCCGCGGCGGGTTGTTCTTCCGGGCGCAGGGGATCGTGCATCCGCGCTTCGCCACGCCAGTGGTCGCCCTGCTGACGCAGGGGGTGATCGCGTCGGTTCTTGCTCTGACGGGGACGTACGACCAGCTCTTCATCTACGTGGTGTTCGCGCAGTTCGTGTTCTACGCGCTCTCGGCGGGGGCGGTCATGTTGCTGCGCCGCCGGGCGCCGGAGGTGCCGCGCCCGTACCGAACCTGGGGGTATCCCGTCACCCCGCTCGTGTTCATCGCATTCGCGCTGTGGCTGGTCGGGAACACGATCGCCGAGTCACCGCGCGAGTCGGCAGTGGGGGCGGGCGTGATCCTGCTGGGACTGCCGGGCTACTGGTACTGGAAACGAAAGGCGTGAGCCGTACGCCGTGCGCAGTGCGCGGTAGGGCCAACCGGCGCACGGCTCACAGCGTACCGCGCACGCTGTGTCATCGCCGGGGTCGATAGTTGATCAGGTCTGCCAGCGCCGGCGGCACGCGCGTTCCCCACACGTCCCGCATCGGTACCGTCACGATCTGCGGGCGCGACCCGGGCTGGCCGTCGCGCCCGTCGTAGCCCTTCACCCCGGCGCGCCCCGCGGCGCCCGCCGCTCCAGCGGTGCAACGGGGGTCGGTCGCGGGGGACGCGGCGCCGCCCTTGCCGCCAACCCCGCCCTTGCCACCCGAGCCACCCGGCCCGCCCTCGCCGCCAAGCACCTGCGCGTCCACGAGGCCGGCGAGAAACGGCTCCTCGGCGGGGGCGATGATCGTGACCTGCCCGCCGCGGCCGCCCGGCCCGCCGGCGCTGCCGTTCCCCCCGGCGCCCCCCGGCCCGCCCGCGCCGCCGGGGCAGCCGTCCTGGCCGGCCGTGCCGGCGGTGCCGTTGTCGCCGTCGGCGCCGCGCGCGCCCCGCGCGCCGCGCGACTCGATGAGCAGCCAGTCGGAAGGGGGCACCGCATTCGCGTCGGCGAGCACGTAAAACGGTGGGGCGTCCTCGACCTCGATGCCCGCCACGAGGAGCCGCGGGAAGAAGGGTGACCGCAAGATGCCGATGCGCACGGTCACCTGGGGGCCGCTCGCTCCTGCACCGGCGCCGCGGAACCCAAAGGCATGCGGGATGCACGCGTAGTGCGGCGTCACCACGGCCGTCGTCGTGACGGTGGGCTTGGCCTTGAGCGCGGCCGTGAGCCGAAACCCGTTGATCGCGCTCCACAGCGGGTCGCGCTCGGCGACCCAGCCGCCGCCCTCGAGGGGCGTGGCCGCTTCGCTCTGACGGTCGAGGAATGTGACGTGGAGCCGCGGCGGATGCTTGCGGTCGTACCGCGACTCGAACGGGACGAGGGCACCGTCGTTCAGCACGGCGGTGTATTGCGCGCCGAAGGTCTCGCCGGGGCAGGCGTGCACATTCGTCACCATCCGGATTTCGCGGATTTGCTCCACCAGTCCGGGATCGGGCGCGAAGTCCGGCGGCGGCCCTTTGGGCCCGCAGGCCGCGGTCAGGACAAACGCTGCGACGACGATCCCTCTCATGGATTCTCCTCGCGCAGCAGCCGATTGGTGTCGATGTCGTAGATCCGCACGCGGATCACGACGCCGGCACGGCGCTCATCCACCACGCGCACGTGAAGGACATGCCGGTCCTGACTGGGCCGGTAGAGGATCCAACTCCCCGCCGGCGCCAGGGCCGCGATGCCCTCGCAGGGGCGGGACTTGGGCCGCGGCTGCCGCCCGGGAGGCGTGCCCGGAATCCACACACGACACTCCCCCGGCTCTGGCAGGTGGCCCGGCGGGACGTCGAGCGTCACCGCGCCGCTCGGCACGGACGGCTGTTCCAGCGGCCGTTGCTCGGGGGGCCGCTGCTCCGGCGGCCGCTGCTCCGGGGGCGGCTGCTCCGGGGGCTTGTTCTCAGGTGGCCGTTGCTCCGGCTGAGGGGGCACCGGGCGCACGATCTCCGGGGGCGGCATCGGGGGCCGCTGCGCCGGGGGGGCGGGGGGCTTGTTCTCGGGCGGCCGCTGCTGTGGGGGCGGTGGCCGATATCCCGGCGGTGGCTGCTGGTCCCGGGGCTGTTCCTCTCGCGGGCGGACATACTGGCGCGGCTCTTCTTCCGGCGCCTCTTCGCGCAGCAGTTGTTTGGTCTCGACGTCGAAGATCCAGACGCGCAGGACGATCCCCGGGCGTCGTTCGTCCACAACGCGCACGTACACGAGCCTCCGGTCGTACGTCGGCCGATAGACGATCCAGCTTCCCGCCGGTGCGGCCGATGCGATCCTTTCGCAGGGACGCGACCGTGGCCGAGGTTGCCGGCCGGGTGGGGTGCCGGGGATCCAGACGCGGCACTCGCCGGCGCGGGGGAGGTGGCCGGGGGGCACGCCGAGGGTGACGGCGGTGCTCGGGCCGGGCCGCTCGCGAGGCGGCTCGTCGCGCGGCGGCGCTTGTGGCTGAGGGGGCGGGGGGTAGTAGGGAGGCGTCGGTCGCCCAGTGGTCCTGATCGTACATGCGGCGAGCAGTGCTATCCCGCCCACGACGGCGGTACGGGCTGCGGACATGGCGGCGGTGCTCCCGAAAGGGCCGGGTCAAATGTAGTAGTTTTGGCAGCGATGATGCGGCCCGAGCTTTCCCGGCGCTTTTGGGTGGATTAGGTTTGTGTTTTCCTAGGCGTCTATGCGTCTAGTCTTATGGTGGCTGTAGCTCAATTGGTTAGAGCGCCGGACTGTGGCTCCGGAGGTTGCGGGTTCAATCCCCGTCAGCCACCCTCTTGCAACTGGTCAGGTAGCTGCAAGCCACGCGGGGCCAGTCGCCAGAGAAGTTGCGCAGGCGACGAAGTTGCGAAGTGGTCGCGAGAGGAAGTCGCAAGCCGCCAGGTAGTCATAGGCACGGCTGTGCAACTTGTGTCGCTTTGACTTGAAGCCCAGCTTGCAACGTTGTGTCTGCGCAACTGTGCAACTAGTAGTCAGAGGTCCGTAGCTCAATTGGTAGAGCACCGGTCTCCAAAACCGGGGGTTGCAGGTTCAAGTCCTGCCGGGCCTGTCTAAGCCGCTCCAGCTGGGGCGGCTTTTTCTTGACAAGCGTAGCAGCGCTGCGTTCCAAGTTTGCCACACCGAGCCGGTCGTTTGCTGCAGGCCTACGACATACCCTGCCACGCGGGAGCCTCCCGCCAAGGTCGCAATCCCCTAGGCCGCTGGCCCGGGAGATGCGCCAGGTCTATCCCCGCCACTGTCGCGCCGGCCGTCCCCCGTCAGGAGCCGCTCATGCCTCAGTCCCGGTACTTCGCCATCGGCGCCAAGGCTTTGGGCGCGTGCGCTGTCCTCTTCGTGGTGTTCCACGCCTGCCGCGAGGTCGACCGGCCCACCGCCCCACAAATCGAGGCGCGCAACGTCGGCGGAATCAACGGCAGCAAGATCGCCTTGTTCTACGTATGCGATAACAAATTCCGGGTGACGAACGCGAACCCGTCGGCGGCGACGGTGACCTACAAGGTCGTCAACACCACAGAACAAGGTACGTTGAACCTCCCCGCGAAGGCGAAGGGGGCAGGTCCCAGCGAGACCGTCTTCGTCACGCAGAACGCCGGCACCGTGGAGCTGTACCTCGGGACGATGCTCCTCACGCAGCGGGCGAACGACGGCGTGCCCTGCTCGCTGCCACCGGAGGCGCAGGTGGGCCAGTGGTCGTCCGTGTTCTCGGCGCCGATCGTGCAGCTGCACCTCCACCTGCTCCCCGACGGCCACGTTCTGGGCTGGGGCCACGACGGCGATCCCCAGGTGTGGGACCCGGCCACGGGTACGTTCACGGCGGCGCCCAGTCCGTCGCTGATGTTTTGCGCCGGTCATGACTTCCTCCCCGACGGGCGCCTGCTTGTGGCCGGAGGCCATATCACCGACGGGCATGGTCTGCCGAATACGAACGTATTCAACGCCGCGACAGGCTCGTGGCAGGCGGGGGCGCCTATGGTCAAAGGGCGATGGTATCCGACGAACACCACGCTTCCGAACGGCGAGGTGGTGACGATCGCGGGCACCGACGAGGGCGGAGCGAACGTCACGGTGCCCGAGGTCTGGAACGGCTCCGGCTGGCGCCAGCTCACAACCGCGAGCCTGAGCTTGCCGTACTATCCGCGCTCGTTCGTGGCGCCCGACGGACGCGTGTTCTACGCCGGCGAGCAGCAGCAGTCGCGCTATCTCAACGTCACGGGCACCGGAAGCTGGACGAACGGCCCGCTGCGGAAGTTCGGGACGCGCGACTACGGATCTGCGGTCATGTACGAGCCGGGCAAGATTCTCTACGTGGGCGGCGGACCACCGACCAACACGGCGGAGATCATCGACCTGAATCTGCCGAGTCCGGCGTGGGCGTTTACCGGCTCCATGGCGTTCGCGCGCCGTCAGATGAATGCCACCGTGCTGCCCACCGGCCAGGTGCTCGTGACCGGCGGTACCAGCGGCGGCGGGTTTAACAACCCCTCGGGCGCCGTCCATGCGGCGGAGATCTGGGATCCCGGCACTGGGGCCTGGACGACGCTGGCGAGCAACGCGGTCATCCGCATCTACCACTCGACCACGTTGCTGCTACCGGACGGGCGGGTGCTCCACACCGGGAGCGGTGACGCCGGTGGAGCCGTGGACGAGCTGAACTATGAGATCTACTCGCCGCCGTACCTCTTCAAGGGCGCGCGCCCCAGCATCACCGGCGCGACGCCGCCGGTCGTCGCGTACGGTCAATCCGTGTTCATCGGGACGCCCGATGGCGCCGGCATTACCAAGGTGGCGTTCATTCGGTTCGGTTCGGTGACGCATGCATTCGACGCGGGTACGCGCCTCGTGCCGCTAGCGTTCTCGCAAGTGAACGGCGGCCTCCAGGTGACGATTCCCGCCAGCGGCACCATCGCCCCGCCCGGGCCTTACATGCTTTTTCTCGTGAACGGCAGCGGCGTCCCGTCAGTCAGCCGGATCATGCGGTTGCAGTGAATCGGTGGTCGTGATCCGCTAGGCCTCCCGCTCACGCCCCGAAGAGGTTGCGGGCTTCCGCGTGGGCCACCGCCACCGCCGGATCGTCCTGCAGCAGCCGGTGATAGCGCTGCTGGAAGTCCGCTCCTTCCTCGTTGGGGCGCATGCGGTCGCGCACCTGCGCGAGCAGAATCTCCGCAAGGTCCGGCGCGCCGGGGGCGGGCGGGTCTTCGTCCAGCCAGGCGTCAATCTGCACGATCAGCTCCGAGATCGGCCGCAGCCACGCAAACCACGGATCGTGAATCACGAGCTGCAGCAGGGCCCCGCTGCCGTCAACGCGCCCATGCATCCGTTCATAGCGAATGCGCTCGGCCTCCAGTAACGCGCGATGCACGCGCAGGAGACCATGGCGGGCGTTCTCGAGTCGTTGCCGCTGCGTCATGAAGGTCTAGCGCTCCACCGTCCCCTGCTGCCGTTTGAGATCGGCGAGCAATTGATCTCGCAACGCACCGACGGCCCGGCCCCTGATGTTCAGGAGACCCCCAGACGGCATGTTGTCGAAGCGGTAGCGGCGCAGCACGAGGAGGTAACTCCCCGGCCGGCCGCCGGGGGGGGGCCCGGCGCGATCGACTACGCACGTCAGATCGACCGCCGCCTCGAAGTAGTGATTGGCGTAGATCTGCTTTGCAGCCACGATCGTCACGCCGGGGAGCTCGGGTGGCGTGTACACGACTTGGTGCGTGACGCTGAGCACAGGCCGGAGGCGGGGCCGCACGTCCTCCGACCAGAACAGCACCTCGGTGACGCCTGCCAGCGTGTCCCGTGGATAGGCTGCGAAGTAGCGACCGAGCGACGGGACATTCTGATAGACGTAGGGTGACTCCGCGAGCATGCCGGCGAACGCCTCGCTCGCGCGCACGTTGCGAGTTCCCCGATCGTCGTAGATCGCCATCGCGGAGTCGCCCCGCGCCCGGTAATCCGTGACGTACTCGACGAGGCGGCGCCGTGCATACGCGCTCAACTGGGCCTGGATATCGTCGGCGGACCAGTTCGTCTCGTCATGGATGCGCTGCATGTCGGTCGCCGGCAGCTTGACGACGCAATCGCCGGGCTTGCAATCCTTCATGTCCGCGACATCGCGGCTGCTGATCGTCACGGCCTCGACGTCCGCCGCGCGCGCCGGAGTGCCGAAGATACCGACGTGCGACCGCGTTGGCGTGCGCAGCGACGTCCGGAAGTCGCGTACCCGTCCGACGTAGACTTCGCGCGACACGTCGGCCGTGATGATGCCGAACACCGCCACGTCGCGCCGGTCGCGGGTCTCGAGCACCTTGACGACGGCCTCCCCACGCTCGACCAGGACGACTTGCGCCGAATCCAAGCCGATGCCTTGGCGCAGGAATCGCACGAGTTGGGCGGGCGCCTCTTGCCCCTGCATCGGGACCGCCGCGATCACACTGAGGAGGGTGACGCCGAGAATTGATTTGGTCATGGCGTGAACATATGAAAGCCGCTCGAACCCTGCATGGGCAGCCGGCTGTGGTCTCTGCGCCGTAGCGACACTGCCGTAACCTGCCAGCAAAACGCCACACGGATGTGGCGTCGGCGCGCCATGCTGATGGGTGCGTTTGTGAGAGGCAGCACACAGCGGGGGGTCGTCGTTCCGCGGCAGCAAGGCGCGCATAGCGCGCAGACCTCGCGCCGGCTCGGGCCGTGCCCCGCTCTCGCCAGCGGCCCAAAACCTGCGTCTCAAATGGAACCGTAGAACTGTCGGCTGTGCCGGTGACGGGAAGCGCCCCCCGTGCTCGGGAGAGCCCTACGGTGCTAGACGCTCCTCAACTCGGTGCTGAATTCGCGCGCGAGGTGTTGACAGCCTCGCGCTCCGCGCGTGTGTACCCCGGGGCCAAGTCCCGGACAACCCCACACAAGACAATGCGCCCTTCTCACCTCCCTCACCCGTCGGTGGTGTGGTCGGTTGCGGTCATCGCCTTCGTCGCGCTGCTCACGAACGGAGTAGCGGCGCAGGATCGCGGGACCGCCCGCCAGGCTACCCAGCAGCCGCTCCCGCCCTTCGACGCCAGCCGGTTCAACCGTTCGACACAGATCGACAACCCCTGGACGCCTCTGAAGCCGGGCACACGGCTTGTCTATCAGGGGACCACGATCGAGGACGACGGCACGGCGGTTCCCCATCGCATCATCATCAACGTCACCGATCTGACGAAGGTGATCGGCGGTGTTCGTGCGGCGGTCACCTGGGACTTGGACTACAGCGACGGCGAATTGGTCGAGGCGGAGCTCGCATTCTTTGCGCAGGACACGAATGGCACCGTCTGGCGCATGGGTGAGTACCCGGAGGAGTACGAGGGCGGCAAGTTCGTCGCCGCTAAGCCGTGGATCCACGGGTTGGAGGATGCCAGAGCGGGCATCGAGATGCAGGCCACGCCGCAGGTCGGGACGCCGAGCTACGCGCAGGGATGGGGGCCCGCCGTCGACTGGACGGATCGCGGGCAGGTGGACCAGATGGGCCAGAAGACGTGCGTCCCCGGGCGCTGTTACGAGGACGTGCTCGTGATCGCCGAGACCAGCGGCTCGGAGCCCAATGCCCAGCAGCTCAAGTACTACGCGCGCGGGGTGGGCAACGTGCGCGTCGGCTGGAGAGGTGCGGGCGAGAAAACGAAAGAAACCCTCGAGTTGGTGAGAATCGAGCAGCTCGACGCTGCGGCCTTGGCCGAGGTACGCGTGAAGGCGCTGGAACTGGAACGGAATGCCTATCAGCGCAGCAAGACCGTGTACGCGCACACCCCTCCCGCACAACGTCTTTGATCGAGGTCTCCACCCATGATCCGTCAGATCGTTGAATCGAGCCTGAGGCTTCGCGTGCTGCTGATCGCCGCCGCCGCCGTGATCATGGTCGTCGGCGTCGGGGAGCTCCAGCGCATGCCGGTGGACGTCCTGCCCGAGTTCGCGCCGCCGTACGTGGAGATTCAGACCGAAGCCCTGGGTTTGTCGGCCAACGAGGTGGAAGACCTCGTGACGCTGAACGTGGAGGAATTGGTTGCGGGGGTGCCGTGGCTGCAAACGATGCGCTCCCGGTCGGTGCCCGGCCTGTCGTCCGTCGTCATGATCTTCGATCCTGGGACGGATCTGATGCGGGCGCGGCAGATGGTGCAGGAGCGGCTCACGTTGGCGTACGCGCTGCCCAACGCCTCCAAGCCACCGGTCATGATGCAGCCGATGTCGGCCACGAGCCGGGTCGCGATGATCGGGCTGTCGTCCTCGACCGTATCGCTCATCGACCTGTCCGTCCTCACCCGTTGGACGATCAAGCCCAGGCTATTGGGCGTCCCCGGCGTGGCCAACGTGGCGGTCTGGGGCGATCGGGATCGCCAGCTCCAGGTTCAAATCGATCCGGAGCGCCTGCGCGCGCACGGTGTGACCCAGAGCCAGATCATCCAGACCGCCGGCAACGCCCTGTGGATCTCCCCGTTGACCTTCCTCGAAGCGTCCTTCCCCGGTTCGGGAGGGTGGATCGATGGCCCCCAGCAGCGGCTCGAGGTGCGTCACGTGCTGCCCCTCTCCGCGCCGGGAGACCTGGCCCAGGTGACCGTCGAGGGCAAACCATCGCTGCGGCTCGGTGACGTGGCCAACGTCGTGGAAGGGCATCCGCCGCTGATCGGAGACGCATTGCTCACCGGCAGCCCCGGCCTGCTCCTCGTCGTCGAAAAACTTCCGGGGGCCAACACGCTGGAGGTGACGCGAGGGGTCGAGGCGGCGCTGGCCGAGTTGCGGCCCGGGCTGCCCGGCGTGGCGCTCGATGCGTCGGTCTACCGGTCGGCGAGCTTCATCGAGATGGCGTTCGACAATCTCAGTAAGGCCCTGGTCATCGCCGCCGTGCTCGGCGTGGTGATTCTTGGCATCGTGCTGAACAATTGGCGCGCTGCCCTCACTAGCCTCGTCGCGATCCCCCTGGCGCTCGTGGCCGCAACCGCGCTGGTCAAGGTCGCGGGCGGCACCCTCAATACGATGGTCCTGGCGGGTCTGGTGATCGCCCTCGGGGTCGTGGTCGACGAGGCCATCCTCAGCACCGACGCGGTCCTCAGGCGCCTGCGGAAGCGCCGCGACGAGGGGAAAGGCGTGTCCGGCATCCGGCTGGCCGTCGAAGCGGCGCTCGAGGTCCGCGTCCCCTTGTTCTACGCCACGCTGATCCTGCTGCTCGCGGTGGTGCCCGTCTTCTTGATAGAGGGCGTGGCCGGCGCGTTCTTCAAGCCGCTCGCCCTCTCGTACGTCCTCGCCCTGGTGACGGCCATGGTGGTTGCGATGACCGTGACCCCGGCGCTCGGGCTGCTGCTCCTGCGTGACGAGCCGCTCGACCGGCGCGCGGCGCCGTTCGTCCGGTGGCTGCAGCACCGCTACGCCCCGATACTGGCGCGGACCATCAACGCGCCGCGCACCGCCCTCATCACGGCGGGTGTCATCACGGCGGTGGGGCTGGGGGCGTGGCCGTGGCTCGAACAATCCCTGCTGCCGTCCTTCCAGGAGCGCTACCTGCGGATCGACTGGGTCGGCGCGCCTGGTACGTCGCATCCGGCCATGGTCCGCATGATGGCGTTGGCCAGCCGCGAGGTGCAGACCATTCCTGGTGTCAGCGGCGCCTACGTCCATGTGGGGCGCGCCGTGACGGGCGATCAGGTGGTGGACGTCAACGCCGGCCAGCTGTGGGTCGGCATCGATCCCAAGGCCGACTACCACGCGACGGTGGCCGCCGTTCAGGGGGTCGTGGACGGGTATCCGGGGCTGGCGCGCCGCGTGGAGAGCTACCTGACCGACCGCATCCGCGAGGTGCTGGCGGGACGAAGCCAATCGATCGTCATCCGGATTTACGGCAAGAAGCGCGACGTGCTCCGCGCCAAGGCGGAGGAGCTGCGGCAGGCCCTGGCGTCGGTCGAGGGCATCGCCGACTTGCGGGTGGATGGGTACGTCGAGCAACCCCAGGTGGAGATCCAGGTCAACCTCGCCGCCGCCGAGCCCTATGGGCTCAAGCCGGGCGACGTGCGGCGGGCGGCCGCCACCATGTACGCGGGTCTGAACGTCGGCTTCCTCTTCGAGGCGCAGAAGATGTACGACGTCGTGGTGTGGGGGACGCCCGAGTTGCGCCACAGCGTGAGTGACATTCGCAATCTCCTGCTCGATACGCCGCGCGGCGGTCACGTGCGCCTCGGCGAAGTGGCCGACGTGCGCGTCGCCTCAACGCCCACCGTCATCCACCATGAGGCGCTGCAGAACCGGATCGACGTCGTCGCCGACGTGCGCGGCGGCGATCTCGCCGCCGTCGTGGACGCCGTCGAGAATAAGCTCGATGAAGTCGACTTCCCCGTCGAATACTATCCCGCCCTGCTCGGCGAGACCGTCGAGCGGGAGGCCGCCGAGGAGCGTCTGCTCAGCTTCGCGCTCGCCGTGGCGATCGGCATCCTGCTGCTCCTCCAGGCGGCGTTCCGGAGCTGGCGCGTCGCGGCGCTCTTCTTCCTGGCCCTGCCCATGGCCCTGGCGGGCGGCGTCGTGGCCGCGTGGCTCGACGGAGGCACGATCGCACTGGGGACCGTTATCGGGTTCCTCGGCGTGTTGGCGATCGCGGTGCGTCACGGCATCGTGCTGATCAAGCACTATCAGCGTCTCGAGGAACAGGAAGGGGAACCGTTCGGGGCCGCGCTCGTCCTGCGCGGCACACGCGAGCGGTTCGCGCCCATCGTCATCACGGCCGTGACCACGGCCGCGGCGATGGTGCCCCTGGTGGTGCTAGGTGGCCTCGCCGGACTCGAGATCGTGCACCCGATCGCGGTGGTCATTCTCGGCGGTCTCGTCACCGCGACCGTATTCAACCTCCATGTCGTCCCTGCTCTCTACCTGCGCTTTGGGGCAACGCGCGAACCCGACCTTGGACTCCTCGCGGAAGGAGGAGGCTCGCCGTCATGACGCCGACCAAGCACGTCCTCGTGGCCGAACATCTGAAAAAGTTCTATGGGCCTCGACTCGCCCTGCGCGACTTGTCGTTCTCGTTGCAGCCGGGTCGCATCCTCGGCTTTCTCGGTCCCAACGGGGCGGGGAAGACGACGTCGATCCGCATCCTCACGACGATCATGGAACCCGATGGCGGCAGCTTCACGATCGACGGCATCGGGCACGAGAATCCGGAGAAGATCCGCCGCCGCATCGGTGTGCTGCCGGAGAGTTTCGGGCTGCCCAAACAGATGACCGGGATCGAGTACCTGACGTACTTCGGCCAGCTGTACGGACGCAGCGCCGCCGACGCCCGAACGTACGGTCTGCAGCTGCTCGAGGAGGTAGGCCTGGCGCAGCGCGGCCGGTCGCTCGTCGGGACCTACAGCCATGGCATGCGGCAACGGATCGGCATCGCGCGGGCGCTGGTCAACGATCCGTCGGTCGTGTTCCTCGACGAGCCGACGCTGGGCCTCGATCCCCGGGGCCAGCAAGAGCTCAACGAGCTGGTGAAGCGCATCGCGCAAGAGCGCAACGCCGGCGTCATCCTCTGCAGCCACATGTTGCCGGAGGTGGAGGCCGTCTGCGACGACGTCGTCATCCTGAGTTCCGGCGAAGTCGTCGCGATGGGACCCGTGGGCGACGTCACCGGCAAGGCGGAACGCAACGTCATCCGTGTGCGCGTCCCGGTGTCCGCCGTGGTGGACGCCCAGCGATACGTGGAGGCGCTGTCGCCCGTGCGGCGCGTCGTGACGGGCACGGGCCAGCCTGGGTGGCTGCGCGTGGAGGTGGATGAGGCGGCGCAGGAGGGGGATCACATCAACAACGCCATACTCGACGCGTTGATACGCGCCGAGGTACCGGTCCTGGGCTTCGAGCCGCAAGGCGGCCGGCTGCAGGATGTGTTCCTCGACCTCACCACCAAGGCCCTCAAATGAAGCCGGCCTGGTGGATCGTCTTCACGCGCGAGCTCCGCGATCTCTGGATCGGGGGGAAAGCGCTGTACCTGATGCTGATCTACACCGTGTTGTTGGGCGGGTACGCCTTCAGCCTCGCCAGCAACGTGGAGATCCAGTTGTTGCCGCTGAAGGAGATGGTCCTGGAGATGGTGAAGGCCGCCATGTCGGTGTGCCTGCTGATCTGCATGGTGATCGCGGCCGACAGTATCAGCGGCGAGCGCGAGCGTCGCACGCTGGAGGGGCTGCTGCTCACGCCCGCGACGCGCCGGCAGATCGTATTCGGCAAACTGCTCGCGGCGATCTCGCCTTGGCCCGTCGCGCTGGCGATCTCCGTCCCCTATTGGGCCGTGCTCGCCAAGGGCGATCCGGTGTTCGGACAGGCGCTGATCTGGAGCCTCGTGTTGGGGGGCGCACTGGTCCCGGCCCTGGCAGCCGTCGGATTGCTGGTGAGCATGCTGTGCAACACGACCAAGGCCAGCATGCTCGTGTGCCTGGGCGTCTACCTCCCCATGCTCATGGCCGCCGAGATCTTCCGACCCGGCAAAGTCATGACGTCGGCAGAGGCCCAGAAGGGCCTCGCGTTGCAGGCCGTGAACCCCTTGGCCGCCATCCACGGATTTCTGTCGCAAACCCTCGTCTACGACCTGCCGCTGAGTCAGGTGGGCGCCATGCTGTTGCCATTGGCGGTGTTTGTGGTACTGGCCTTCGTGCTGGTCTTCGGCATCGCGAGCCCGCGTCTCAGTCTAGAAGCGGGGACGGCCACGAAGCTGCGGTCCTTGCTGAGACCGAGGGCCAAGCCGCGGCCCGCTTCGCCCGCCGCTGCCCCCGCCGCTGCCCTTGCAAAGGCGGAGACGTTCTCCGCGCCGCGCACCATGCAGCACCACCCCGTTGACGCGTCGTCTCGGACGTCTGCGTGGTGGATTGTATTCAAGAAGGAGTTGCGGGACCTGTGGATCGGCGGCCGAGCGTTGAACCTCACGATCGCCTACACCGTCCTGCTCGGGGGCTACGCCTACTGGATGGCCCGCGACAGTGCCGTGAGTCTGATTCCGCCCAAGGAGATGGTGTTCGAAATGATCAAGGCGAGCCTCCTGGCCGGCGTCTTCATGGGTTTGATCATCGGGGCCGACAGTCTCAGTGGCGAACGGGAGAGGGCTACCCTCGAGGGGCTGCTGCTGACGCCGACGAGGCGCCGGCAGATCGTCTTCGCCAAGTTCCTGGCCGCCTGTTCCGCTTGGCCCGTCACGTTGCTCGTCGTCGTGCCCTACTTCAAAGTGCTGTCGCAGGGCGACTCCGTCTTCGGACAGGCGGTGGTGTGGGGTACGGCCTTCGGGGCGGTGCTGACCCCGGGCTTCACCGCGCTGGGCATGATCGCGAGCGCGCGATGCAACAGCAACAAGACGAGCATGTTCGTGAGCCTTGCCCTCTTCTTGATGTTCGTCCTCCCCACACAGCTGCCGGGGAATGCCCAGAGCGGCGTCATCGGGCTGCTCGGTCAAGCCGTGAACCCCCTGGGGGCGTACCGCTACTTCCTCGCCAAGATCATGGTGAACAACGCGACGCCCGCACAGGTCTGGGTCTACGCCGTCTCCACCGCCGTCTTCGGAGTCCTTATGATCGGATTGCTCCTGCTGTACATCGGTCCCGCGCTCAACATCGACGCCGCGGCTCCGCGTCGGCGGCGCCTGACGCTGGCTCGCGTCGCCGCGACGGTTGTGCTCGCCGGTCTGCTCAGCGCCGTTGGCGCACCGCCCACCTTCGGGCAAGAGACCGTGGTCCAGGCACCGGTCGGCGTGTCGATCACGATGTCGGATACCATCGTCAGGGCAGGAGGCACCATCCTGTTCACGACGACGGTGAAGAACGATCACGTCGACGCGAGTCGCCCGTTGATTATGGCGATGAACATCATCAACCTGAACGCGAAGGGCGAGATCGTCGACCCCGAGGACTGGTCGCCGCAGCGCACGCAGTACATCGAGCCGCTGGCGGCGGGGCAGTCGACCAGCCTCGACTGGCGGGTCAACGCCATCATCGATGGCGAGTACATGATCTACATGGTCGCCATTCCGGCCCCGAACGGCCCTGACGCCACCAGTCAGCCCGTCGCGAGCTCGGGGATCCACCTGACGGTGACGCCCTATACCAAGCTCAATCCGAGCGGCGTGCTGCCGTACGTGGTCGGCGGCCCTGTCGTGCTGGGCATGCTCATCTTCATGGCCTATCGCCACCGCCGCAAGCAGATCGATCCCGGTGGCACTACGTGAACGCACACTTCAACCGTCGAGGCAGCGATGTCGCGCATTGACCGATGGATAGCCGTGGTACCCATCCTGGCTTGCAGTATGGGGCTCGGGGCGTGCGAACCGGCCGCTGTGAAGGCCACCGAGACGAAACCGGCCCAGGTGGAAGCGATCGCGGGGACGGAGCTCCACCGCGTGACGCTGACCGCGCGGGCGGCGGAACGCCTGGACATCAAGACCGACCGCGTTCAGGAGATGGTGGTGAGAGGCGTGAAGCGCAAGGTCGTACCCTACGCTGCGGTGCTGTACGACGCGCACGGCCAGACCTGGGTATACACCAGCCCCGAGCCGCTCGTGTTCGTCCGCCATCGCATTCAGGTCGAGTACATCAGCGGAGACCGGGCGGTGCTGTCGCAGGGTCCGCCGACGGGCACGGCGGTGGTGACGGTCGGAGCAGCGGAGTTGTTCGGGGCCGAGTTCGAGATCGGTCACTAAGTCCACTGGGAGACCTGCGGCCATGATGCGTTGGATCGTTGCCTCCAGCCTGAAGTTCCGGTACCTGGTGCTCGCCAGCGCCACCGCGCTGGTGGTCTTCGGCGTCGCGCGGCTGCGCCACATGCCGGTGGACGTCTTCCCGGAGTTCGCCCCGCCCAAGGTGGAAGTGCAGACGGAAGGGCAGGGGATGTCCTCCGCCGAGGTCGAAGACCAGATCACGAACCCGATGGAGCTGGTGCTGATGGGCACGCCGGAGCTCGACGTGGTACGCTCCCGGTCCGTGAACGGGCTCTCCCAGATCGTGCTGCAGTTCAAGCGCGGCACGGACGTCCTGTACGCACGGCAGCTGGTCCAGGAGCGCCTCAATCTGGCGATCGCCAACCTCCCATCCTCGGCGACGGCGGCGCCCGTGATGCTCCAGCCGCTGTCGGCGACGAGCCGGGTGATGAAGATCGGGCTGTCCTCGACGAAATACGATCTGATGGATCTGTCGATGATCGCCTACTGGACGATCAAGTTCCGCTTGCTCCAGGTGCCCGGCGTTGCGAACGTGCCGATGTGGGGCGAGCGGATCAAGATGTTCACGGTGCAGGTCGATCCGGAGCGGGCGCGCCGGCTCGGCGTGTCGATGAACCGCATCCACGAAGTCACCTCCGAGACCCTCGACTTCGGGCTGGTACCGTATTCGAGCTCGGCCAAGACGCAGACCGAAGGGTTCATCGACACCCCCAATCAGCGGCTGCCGATGCTGCACGTCCAGCCGGTGATCGATCCGGAGGACGTGGCCCGGGTGGCCGTCCAGACCGTCAACGGCAAGACGGTGCACCTCGGGGACGTGGCCAACATCGTGTGGGATACGTGGCCGTTGGTCGGGGACGCCGTCATCAACGACGGTCCCGGCCTCATGTTGATCGTCGAGAAGCTCCCGTGGGCGAACACGCTCGAGGTGACGCGGGGCGTGGAAGCGGCGCTCGCGGAGCTCCAGCCCGGCCTTCCCGGCATCGAGATCGACTCCAAGATCTTCCGGCCAGCCACGTACATCGAGCTGTCGATCCACAATCTCAATCGGGCGCTCCTGATCGCCTGCGTGCTCGTGATCGTGGTGCTCGCGTTCTTCTTGTTCGACTGGCGTCCCGCCCTGATCAGCGTCGTGGCGATCCCGCTGTCGCTGATGGCCGGCGCGCTGGTGCTGTACTTCCGCGGGGCGACGATCAACACGATGGTGCTGGCGGGGTTCGTGATCGCCGTCGGCGTTGTCGTGGACGACGCGATCATCGACATCGAGAACATCGTCCGACGCTTGCGCCAGTATCGTAGGGAGGGCAGTACGAAGTCGACCGCCCGGATCATTCTCGAGGGCTCGCTCGAGGTGCGTAGCGCCATCATTTACGCGACGCTGATCGACGTGGTGGCGTTGCTCCCGGTGTTCTTCATGCAGGGCCTCTCCGGCGCGTTTTTCCGGCCGCTGGCCATCTCCTACGGGCTCGCCGTGCTGGCCTCCCTGCTCGTCGCGCTGACGGTGACCCCGGCGATGGGACTGATGCTGCTCCGCAACGCGCCGCTCAAGGAGCATGGGTCTCCGCTGGCGCGGTGGCTCCAGGGCCGCTACCAGGCCCTGCTGGCGCGGATCGTCCAGGTGCCCCGCAGCGTGTACGCCGCGGTGGGCATCATCGCGGTAGCCGGCGTCGTGGTCGCGCCGCGCCTCGGACAGTCGCTGCTGCCATCGTTCAAGGAGCGCGACTTCCTGATGCACTGGGTGACCAAGCCCGGCACCTCACACCCGGAGATGTACCGAATCACGGTCCAGTCGAGCAAGGAGCTGCGCGCCATCCCCGGCGTGCAGAACTTCGGGGCGCATATCGGGCGCGCGCTCGCCGGGGATGAACCGTACGGTGTGAACTTCACCGAGAACTGGATCAGCGTCAGTCCCAAGGTCGACTATGACGCGACGCTGCACGCCATTCAGGCGACGGTTGCCGGCTATCCCGGCGTGCAGCGCGACGTGCAGACCTATCTGAAGGAGCGGATCCGGGAGGTGCTGACGGGTGGCGGGCACGCGCTCATCGTACGTCTCTATGGCCCCGACCTGGATGTCCTGCGCAGCTCGGCGGAGTCGGTGGAAGCCGCCATGAAAGGCATCCCGGGCGTCGCCGACCTGCATGTGCAGCTTCAGACCATGGTGCCCTTTGTCGAGATCAAGGTCGACCTCGCCGCCGCGCAACGCTACGGACTCAAGCCGGGCGATGTGCTGCGGTCGGCGAACGAGGTCATGTCGGGCCATGAAGTGAGCGACATTCACCGGGACGGGTGGGTGTACGACGTGCAGGTGTGGTCCATTCCTTCAGTCCGCCAGAATCTCACCGACATCCGCGAGATGTTGATCGACACGCCGGAGGGCGGCCACGTGCGTCTCGCGGATGTCGCGAGTGTGGCCGTCAAGCCGACGCCAAATATGGTGCAGCGCGAAAACGGCGCGCGGCGCATGGACGTGAGGGCCGATGTGGCGGGACGGGATCTCGGTTCCGTCGCGACCGAGGTCGAGGCGGCCCTGGCGACCGTCAAGCTCCCGCTCGGCTACCACGCCGAGCTCCAGGGTGAGTGGCAGGAGCGGCAGGCGGCCGGGAAGGGTCTCCTGCTCCTGTCGATCGTCGCGGCGATCGGCATTCTCTTCCTCCTGGAGACGTCGTTCAAGAGCTGGCGCCTCGGCATCCTCTCCTTCTTGACGCTGCCATCGGCGCTGGTCGGCGGCGTGCTGGCGGCGTACCTGGGGGATGGCGTGCTCTCCCTCGGGGCCCTCGTGGGATTCCTCACGATCCTGGGCATCGCTGCGCGCAACGGGATCATGATGATCAATCACTTCCAGCATCTCGAGCGGGAGGAAGGTGAAACCTTCGGTCCCGGCCTGGTCCTGCGTGGCGCGCGCGAGCGGCTCCTCCCGATCCTGATGACCACGCTGGCTTGTGCCCTGGCCCTCGTGCCCTTGGTGATCGCCGGCAGCATTCCGGGTCACGAGATCGAGCACCCTCTCGCCGTAGTCGTGCTCGGCGGCCTCGTTACGTCCACGCTGCTCAACTTGTTCGTGGTTCCCTCGTTGTACCTGCGATTCGGAAAGGGTCAAACTGCGTGACCAGGACTCTCACGGGACTGACACTCCTCGCCGGGCTCTGGGCCAGTACCGGGTACGCTCAGGGGGCGCCCCCGCCCCCTGCGCTCCGCTTCAGCGGAGACTTCCGAGTCCGGTACGAAAACACCACGCGCGGGAACGGCGCGCTCAACTTTGACAGAGAGGTCGTACGGCTGCGGGCCGGCATCACCTATCCCCTGCGCCAGGACCTCGTCGTCCGCGCACGCCTCGCCACCGGGGACCCGTTGGACCCCAACTCCACCGACGTCACCCTGGGAAAGTTTGTCGATGATTTCGCCGTCAGCCTGGACATCGCGTCGGTCGAGCTGAACCGCCCGCGCTGGGCGCTGTTCGCCGGGAAATTCACCAATCCGCTGCTCTCCACTGAGCTGGTGTGGGATGGCGACGTGAATCCACAAGGGCTCAGCGGACGCGTGACGCTGGGGAAGGCGGGCGGCGTCACGGGCACATTGACGGCGCTCTACTTCGTGGTGGACCAGCAGGTCGCCGATAGCGGCAGCGACATGGCAGGCGGGCAGTTCGCACTCAGGGCCAAGGCAGGCGCGCGGTGGCAGGTGACGGCCGCGGCCGGCTACTACGACTATCGGATCCGTAGTCTCGTCAACGCTGACGCAGGCGACACCAGGGGCAACCGAGTGGTGCTCGGGGGCATTCCGACGAGAGCCATTGCGTATGTCTCGGACTTCGATCTGCTGAACGCGCTGGTCGCGGTCGACTACACCGGGTTCGGTGAGCGCTTCCCGCTCCGCATCGTGGGTGACTACGTCCATAATTCGGGGGCGAACGATCTCAACAGCGGCTGGGAGGCGGACGTGTACGTGGGCCGGGTCACGCGCCCCGGCGAGACCCGCTGGCGCTACGGGTACGCGGTCGCGGAGACCGATGCCATCTTGGCCGCGTTCGGCCAGGACAACACGACGCTCGGGACGAACTACGAGATCCATACTCTGGCGGTGGACGGCGTGCCGATCCCCGGTCTGCTCCTGACTGGGACGTTGTATGCCTACCGTCCGCACGAAGCGGCCGTTCGGCGATTCCAGACCCGGCTGCGCCTGAACGCGATGGTGACGTTCTGACAGTATGGCGAATGCTGGCGCGCGTCGCTGCGGCGGCCGCGCTGACGACGGGGCCGCTGGTTGCGCAGGACGCGCCCTACCTGCGCGACCGCGGCACCGGGGTCCGCACGTCGATCCTGGGGAGCTACGTGCGCCAGGGCGAGCTGCTCGTGTATCCGTTCTTCGAGTGGTACGCGGACAACAACATCGAGTACAAGCCGAGCGAGCTTGGGTACGGCGCCTCGCAAGTGGACTATCGGGGGAGATATCGCGCGTCGGAAGGGATCCTGTTTTTCGGTTACGGCGTGACGGCCGACCTCGCCCTCGAATTCGAGGCGGCTGTCATCTCGGCCGAGCTGCGGACGTCGCCGCAGGACACGTCCAGCGGCAGACCGCCGCGGGTCCGGGAGTCCGGTGACGGTGACGTAGAGGGACAGATCCGGTGGCGCTTTCAGCGCGAGACCGCGACGCGGCCGGAGCTGTTCACGTACTTCGGGACGGTGCTGCCGTTGCAAAAAGACAAACACATCATCGGCACGCAGCACTGGGAGCATTTTTTCGGGCTCGGCCTCGTCCGCGGATACCACTGGGGGACGCTGACGGTGCGCGTCGCCGGGGAGTACTCGGCGGCGGCGCAGCCGAAGTTCGACGCCGGGGAGTACGCGATCGAGTACCTGCGGCGGCTGTCGTCCAAGTGGCGCATCGTCGCGGCCATCGAGGGGAACCAGGTGGATGAGGTCTCGATCATCACCGAGGCTCAGTGGCAGCCCAACCGCCACTTCACCTTCAAGTTCAACCACGCCCTGGGCGTGACGATGAACGCAACCGACTTCGCGCCGGAAATCGGCGTGTTGATTTCGTTCTAGGAGGGATGTGTCATGAGACGAATCCTGCTGATCGGCCTGGGGGCCGTTGCCCTTGCCGCCGGGGCACCGCAAGGCACCGCGCCCGAGGTCGTGGTCTACGCCGCGGAGCTACCGGCGAGCGCCCTCTCCGAGTTCGACTTTTGGAACGACCCGGCCTCGCCGGGCGGCAAACTGATCGGAACGCCGAACAGCGGTGAGGAGCTCGACCCACCGCCGGAGAACGACCCCCATGTGACGTTCACGGTCCCGGTTCGCGCCGGCGTCGCCTACCGCTGCTGGATTCATATGAAGGTGGGGGCGCCGAAGGGCCTGTCGCACGCGAACAAGTTCTTTGTGCAGTTCACGGGGGCCGTGGACAAGGCGAACAAGGAAGTCCTGACGCCGCGTACCGCAAGCTATCTGACCGCCCAGGGGCCGGCGCAGGTCGGCTGGACGTGGGTGGCGTGTGATGCGGCGGGCCCCGGGGCGTCCGAGCCGCTGGTCCGGTTCCGGACCGCCGGCGACGTCACCGTGCGCTTGCAGGGAGGCGCGGAAGGAGTTGGCTTCGACCAGTTCGTGCTCAGCCCCGCCCGGTTCCTGGACAAGGCACCCGCGGCGCCGGTGGTGCCCAAATGAAATGGTTCAGCGCTGATGCTCCGGCGGGGTGGACGTCGGTCACCGTCCGTGCCGTGAACGTGGCGGTCGTCGCCTTCGTGATCTTGCAGCTGAAGGAGTTGTACGACGCCGGCGCGTTCGACACGCCCGCGACTGCCGTCGACGGAGCGCTGATCGGGGCAGGGACGTTCCTGCTGTACGCCGTCCTCAAATGGGGGAAGTTCCAATGACCAGAGCCGCCCTGCTCCTCGCCGGCGCGACGCTGCTCGTGACGCCCGTCGCCGGTCCGATCGCACCCTTCGCCGTCGCGACGATCCACTTCGAGGAGAACGCCACCGACGGCGACTTCGAGGCCGTCGTCGAGGTCATGGGCGGCGACGAAGGCTTGGCGAGGCTCGCGGTGGTGGCGCCCGACGGCCGCACGGTCATCGACGTCACGGCCCCGGCCGCCACCACGCTCGGGGTTCGGCAGCTGCGGTTCGAGTCTCCGGAGCCGGGAAACTTCGCGAGCCTGAAGGCGGCGTACCCCGAGGGGGTGTACACCTTCACCGGGGCGACCGCGGCCGGCGCCAAGCATCAGAGCACGGCGACGCTGCAACACGCATTGCCGGCCGCGGCCGCGTTGCTGCAGCCTGCCGCTCGCGCCCGGGGCGTGGGCGTCACGGATCTGATCGTCACCTGGACCGCGGTCAGGAACGCGACGGCCTATATCGTCACGATCGAACAGACTGAACTGGACGTCAGCATCACGGCGAAGCTGCCCGGGGCGGTGGACCGATTCGCCGTTCCCGTCGGATTCCTGCGGGCGGGCACGACCTATCAGCTCGGCGTCGGCACGGTGACCGGTGGCGGCAACAGCTCGTTCGTGGAGACGACGTTCACGACCGCTGCGAAGGAGTAGGGTCATGACCAGGTTTGCGCTTCGCGGCTGCGCTATCGTCGCGGCGCTGGGGTTCGGCGCGGCACCGGCGCCGGCCCAGAGCCCCAACGGCGAACGACCCGCGCTGCGCGTCGGCGCTGCCGCTCAGAACGGGATTACACTCGACGGCGTGCTGTCCGAGGCGCTGTGGACCACCGTCGACTCGATCTCGAACCTCACCACGGTCGAGCCGGAAGAAGGCAAGGTTCCCACCGGACGTACGGTCGTGCGGGTGTTAGTCACCGCGACGGACATCATCATGGGCGTCCGGTGCTACGACCCCGATCCGCGCGCCATTGTGTCGTTCACGAAGGCGCGGGATGTCGAGCTCGACGCGGAAGATCACATCGTGATCATCCTCGATACGTTCCAGGACGGCCGGTCGGGCTACGTCTTCGCGGTGAATCCCGACGGCGCGCGGTTCGACGGCCTGATCAGCGCCGAGGGAGAGGACGTCAACAGCAACTGGGACGCCGTGTGGGAGGCGCGGACGGCGCGCGATGACCAGGGGTGGAGCACCGAGATCCGCATCCCGATCAAGAGCATCAGCTACAAGCAGGGTCTCACGAGCTGGGGATACAATGTGGAGCGCAACATCCAGCGGCTGCAGGAGATCAGCCGGTGGTCGGGCATCAGCCTGGACGTTGAGATCTTCCAGACCGGCCGCGCGGGGCTGCTGACGGATCTGCCGCGGTTCAACCTGGGGCGGGGGTTGAGCATCCGCCCGTCGATCATCGGGAATCTCAGCCGGGAGGAAGCGGCCCTGCCGTCGGAGTTCACCGGGGACGCGAGCGTCGACGTGACGCAGAGGCTCGGGGCCAATCTCAACGCGTCGCTGACGTACAACACCGACTTCGCGGAGACGGAGGCCGACGCGCGCCAGGCGAACCTGACCCGCTTCGACATCCTGTTTCCCGAGAAGCGGAGCTTCTTCCTCGAGGGCAGCGACATCTTCGAGTTCGGCCTCGGTCTGGATGACGCTAACCTGCTGCCGTTCTTCAGCCGGCGTATCGGTCTGCTCAATCCCGAGGAGGGCGACGCCGAGAAGATCCCCATCCTGCTCGGCGGCAAGGTGAACGGCCGGATCGGCAACACCAACCTGGCCGCGCTGGTCGTTCGCACCGAGAGCCTGGACAGCGTCCCGGCGGCGACCATGAGCGTGGTGCGCGTCAAGCAAAACGTGTTCGAGGAATCATCCGTGGGCGTGATCGCGACCGCCGGGGACCCCCTGGGTCAAAGCGGCAGCTGGTTGGCCGGGGCCGATTTCACGTACCGCACGTCGCGCCTCCTCGGCGACAAGCGGCTGCTCGTGGGCGTGTGGGGGTTGCGCAACGAACGTGACGGTCTGACGGGCAACAAGAACGCCTATGGGTTCAAGATCGACTACCCCGCCGACTTGTTCAATTTCGCGCTCACGTCCGTCACCATCGGCGACGCCATGCAACCCTCCCTCGGCTTCGCCCCGCGCACCGACGTCCGCGTGTGGAACCTCGCGGTCGCCTATGACCCGCGGCCGTCGTGGGGCCTGGTGCGCCAGATGTACCATGAAGGGTCCATCATACTCTTCACCGACTTGAGCAACGAATGGGAGACCTACGAGGCCACGATCAAGCCGTTCGACTGGCTCCTCGAAAGCGGCGATCGGTTGGGATTCGAGATCCTGCCGCAGGGCGATCGGCCCCCCGACGATTTCACGATCTTCGAAACCGAGGCGGACACGGTGATTATTCCGGCGGGGTCGTACCAATGGGGGCGGTACGCGGTGACCGGGACGCTGGCGGAGAAGCGCAAGGTCAGCGGCGCGTTCACGTATGCGTTCGGCGGGTTTTACGGCGGCCACCTGCAAACGATCGAGGGCACGCTGGCGCTCAAGCCATCGCCCCTGTTCACCGTGGAATTGGGAACGGAGCGGAACCGAGGCGACTTGCCGGGCGGCGTCTTCACACAGGCCCTGTACAGTGGTCGTCTCGAGGTCAAGCCGTCGGCTGATTTCCAGGTGAGCAGCTTTCTGCAATACGACAACGAGAGCCGCTCCTTCGGCACGAACACGCGCCTGCGCTGGACGTTCAACAGCCTCGGCGATCTGTTCGTCGTGTACAATCACAACCTGGTGCGGTCGCTGGGCACGCGGCAAACATTCGCATTCGAGGCCAATCAGCTCCTCGTGAAGTTGGTGTACGCCGCACGGTTCTAAAGGAAGCGGGGCGCTGAGGGAGGGCTATCTTAGCGGCGGCATGACGACGCCGACGCTGGTGCGGGTGATGGGGCGGTGGACCGTCACCGCCCTGGTCGTAAACGCGATCATCGGGAGCGGCATCTTCGGCTTGCCCTCGGTGATCGCGCGGTCTTTGGGCCCGGCGAGCCCGTGGGCTTGGATCATCGGCGCGGCCGGCAACGCCGTCATCATCGTGTGCTTCGCGGAGGTGGCGTCGCGCTTCACGGAAGCGGGAGGCGCGTACCTCTACGCCCGCACCGCGCTGGGGCGCCTGCCCGCGATTCTCGTCGGTTGGCTCGCCTATCTGACCCGGGTCTCGGCCGTCGCGGCGGGGGCCAACCTCTTCACGATCAACCTGGCCGAGTTCTTCCCCGGCGTGGGGCGGGACACGGTTCGCATCGCGGTGCTGACCGTGGTGCTGGTCGCCTTCACTGTCGTCAACTACCGCGGCGCCCGGGGTGGGGCGCGGCTGAGCAACGTGTTTACCGTCGGGAAACTGGTGCCGCTCGCCGTCTTCGTCATCGCCGGCATCGTGTGCGTTGTCCTACAGCCGTCCCCAGTCCATCCCACACGGCCGCCGCCGCTGGCTACCGGGCGCGACTGGCTTCAGGCCCTGCTGCTGGTCGGGTTTGCCTACGGCGGGTACGATGGCGCCTTGCTCGCGATGGGCGAAGCCAAGGAACCCCGGCGCGACGCCCCATTCGCCCTGGGAACGGCGATCGTCTGTCTCGCCGCCCTTTACACCGGCATTCAGGTGCTGGTCAATGCGGCGCTCGCCGATCCCGGCGCGTCCGATCGCCCGCTGGCCGCCGCCGCGCGTGTGTTTCTAGGGGCCCCGGGCGCGGCGTTACTCGCCGGCGGCGCGCTGCTCTCCGTCGTGGGCTTCTTATCCGCGAACTTCCTGAACGGCCCGCGCCTGACGTTCGCGCTGAGCGAGCATTCCGACGCGCCGGGCGTTCTCGGCAGGATCCATCTCCGTTTCCGAACGCCGTACGTGTCGATCCTGATGTTCGCCGTGCTCGTTTGGGCGTTGGCGGTGTACGGCAATTTCCAGTGGAACGCGACGCTCAGCGCGGTGACCCGGCTGTTCATCTACGGGAGCACGTGCCTGGCCCTGATCGTGCTGCGCCGCAAGGAGCCCGGCGGCGCGTGGCTGCCTATCCCCGGCGGGCCGGCCCTCGCGGTCGTCGGGATCGGGTTCTGCGCCTTGCTGGCGGCTCGCATGGGGCGGGCCGAGTTGCTGGTGATTGTCGGGGTTGCCGGTCTGGGCCTGGTGCACTGGCTCATCGTCCGGCGCAGGGGCTAGAACCCCGCCACGACGCCCGGCCGCTAGCCGATTTCGGACGCCAAACTGCTTCTCACCGGCGCTTCACCCCGAGGGTCACCTGTACCATCGTCAGGCCAAAGTCGCCCACCGCATCCGCCCCGTTGAACTTGAGGCCGCCGCCCCAGGACGCGACGTGGAGGGTCACGGACGGCACGAGCCAGAGACGGCGATCGAGCGGGAACTCATATCCGGTCCCGAGCTGCATGCCGAACGGTGCGGCGGTCAGCACGTCCTGCCCGTCGTCGATGCGATACAGCAGCACGCCGGCTCCCGCCTTCCAGAAGAGGCGTCGGCGCGCGTTCGGATACCAATAGGTCACCGCGCCAAAACTCCACACGCGCTCGCGGATATCCCCGTCGCGCCTGAAGCGTCCGGCCGCCTCGGCGCCGATCAGGACTCTGCGCCCTCCAGATCCGCCGAGCCCGCCGTACACCGCTACGCCGGTGCCGCGGTCGCGGGCGCAGATCGAGCACGACGCGCGCAGCCAGGTCGCCCCGAGGCCCCCGGCGACCCAGAAGGTCTCGGCCTGAGCCCGGCGCTGAGCCGTCCCCGCCCCCGGCGCGGCGAGCGCGGCGAGCGCGGCGAGCGCCAACACAAGGGTCACGTGGGTGCGCGACATGAGACACGGGTAGCGCATCGCGCTCACCCGCACAAGCCCGAAACCGTCTGACCGGGGCGCCGGTGAGGGGGCTCACAGCCCCCGCCTCGTCGGCGGACCGACCTTGCTGACGGGAGGATGTCCGTATGACGCGTAGTCCCTGCTGGCTCGGGCTGGCCGTGGCGTTCGCGCCCACGCTGCTCGGTCTCGCCGCCTGCGACTCGAATCCCTCGGCGCCGCAACGCATCGCGACCGGGCCGTCGGCCGCATTCGGTATTTGGCAACCGGGGCTCAACGACACCTGCACACCCGCGATCCACGACGCCTACTCCGTCGTGGGACCCGACAACAAGAGCTATCCTACGTGGCATCCGCCGATCGATCCCGTGACCGGCTGCCACTTCGGCCACGAGCACGGGCGCGATCCCCGCGGGTCCCAACTCTACAGGGAATTCGGGCCGATCCCCTTCGGCTACGCCAACGAGCAGCTCGATACGTGGGATCCGGCCAATCCGCGTCACGAAGACCACGTGGGGCACAAAGTCGAATGGGAGAACGACGTCCGCCTGCATTTTGAGAGCGACGCGGCGTCGTCGCTGTTCGATATCCGCTGCGACGTCCTCGCCAAACTGCATCAGGGGACGCACTCGAGGGACGCGTTCACCAACAACCTGCACGAGCTGGTCTACCACGTCCGCTGCACCGACGGGACGGAGATGCATCTCACCCTCCTGACGGCGATCGGCGACGCGGGGCAGTTCATCCGGTCGTGCGACGGTACGGCGGTGGTGGTGGGGGCGGCGACGCCGGCCAACTCCCCCAACGGCGGCGGCGAGCGCATCATTCCCGACCGCACCTGCGTGCTCCAGAGTATCCTGGTGCCCGCCGGTCAGTCGTCCAACTTCGGCGTCCTGCGCGAGAGCTGGCAGACGTCGATCAGCATTCGCACCGCCGGTGGCCGCTCGCTGGCGTTCATCAACCCGTACTTCCAGGTGCGGTTTCCGAGCCGCTACTTCGATGCGGGCACCGCCCCGGCCGTGGGCCGTCCGATGGATCTGTGTTATGAAGTGACGCCGAGCGGTGCGCGCGCCCAGGGCGGGGCGTGCGCTCAGGCGACCGCCAACGGGACGATCACGGGGATCACCTTCGACGACCCGCGATCGCCGTTCGGTGGCGCCGACCGGTCCATGGATGTGAACGAGAATCAGGTGACGAACGAGCAGGGCCCGGGGCTGTGGTTTACGGATCCCTTTGGACAGCGGGCGCGCCCCGATTCCTTCCCGGGCGCGGTGCGGCAGGTCATCGCGCGCATCGACAACAGGCGCGGCGGGCTCGGCACGAGCGGGCCCACGTTGCATCGCTACTACGGCGGTACGCAGGTGCACCCGCCGAACTGAGGTGTCGGGTTAGACGCTTACCCGGTTGCGGCCCCCTTCTTTTGCCCGGTACAGGGCCTTGTCAGCGGCCTGGACGACCTGATCGGGAGTAGAGTGGCGGTGGTTCTTCTCCGCCACGCCGATGCTCACCGTGATCACGATCTGCTCGCGCGTCTTGCGTCCTCCCCCCTTAGGTGCAGGCGGCTTTTTGCGCGGGCGGAACCGGCGGCGCAGCGTGAAGCGGCTCGTCGCCACCGTCTCGCGCAGCTGCTCCAAATGCGGCACGCATTCCTCGGCGCCCTTGCCGGCGAACAGCACGGCGAACTCTTCGCCGCCGTAGCGATAAGCCTTCCCGCCGCCCTCCACGGCGGCGAGGCGCGCCGCCACCATGCGCAGCACGTGATCCCCCGCGTCGTGCCCCCAGCGATCGTTGAACTGCTTGAACCGGTCTACGTCGATCATCGCCACGGTGAACTGGCCGCCCAGCCGCAGCAGCGCCTCGTTCAGCGCGCGGCGCGCCGGCAGCTCGGTCAACCCGTCGCGGTACGCCATCAGGTACGAGGCTTCGACGACCGCGACGACGAGCACGAGGCCCGCGGTCGCGAGCCAGATCTCCTGGCCGGGTCCGGCGGCCCGCCAGGTCACCCCGAGGAACGCGGCGCCGAGCGCGTAGGTGTAGCCCCGCACGGGGGACTGCGGCTCGCGCATCCATGCCAACACGAGGACCGCGCCGATCGCGACGAAGGCGATCAGGGCAGGCTGGGCGAGCGGCGTCCAGGAGCTGAGCACCGCCGGGAGGAGGCGCGTCCGGAGCAGCCCCAGCGTTTGCGCCGGAAACGCCCGGGCGAGGAAGTGGATGCCGATCACCTGCAGGACGATCAGCGCCCAGCGTACGATGGCCGCCGGTGTGACCGTACCGCGCTCGGGCAGCAGGGCGACGAGCGCCAGATTCACCGGCAGCAGGAACGTGATGGCGTGGAAGAAGAGCCGGTGCTGGAGCGTCGCGGTGCCGCCGCCGAGGACGTACTGGGTGAGGGCCAGCAGGGCGACGGCGAACACCAACCGGGAGCGGTTGAACCGCAAGCCGAGCAGCAGGGCGGCGGCGAGCACGGCGTAGGGGTAGACCGCAACGAGCCCCTCGGCCGCGGGGCGGAGCGCCGGCAGCGTGACGAGCAATGCAGCCCCGATCAGGATCGGTGCTTCGGGCACGAGGAGGGAGAGGATACGTTTCATGGGGCCCTAAAGGGTACGCGTCGCCGCCCGGAGGTCAACTCGTCGGGCGGGTTGACCGCCCCCGCGCGCAGTGGCGATATTTTCCGCCCCTGGCGGTATCGTCTAGGGGACTAGGACGGAGCCCTCTCAAGGCTCAAACACGGGTTCGAATCCCGTTACCGCTACTGCAGGGGACGAGCCCCCATCGTCTAACGGTCAGGACACCACTCTTTCAAGGTGGGAACAGGGGTTCGATTCCCCTTGGGGGCATGGCCTCCTGCCGAACACCACGTCGCGCCGATAGCTCAATTGGCAGAGCAACTGACTCTTAATCAGTAGGTTCCAGGTTCGATTCCTGGTCGGCGCATTCTGTGTCTATCCCGCTCCCCCCTCCTCCTCCCGCCTCCACCACGACGCCCTGTCCCAAGTGTCGCCGCCCGCTCGCGGCGTCGGTCAAGCGGTGTCCCTACTGCGGTCACTACCGCATCCTCGCGGCCCCCGGCACGCCTGAGTACGAGGCCGAGCGCGCGGCGGCGGAGGCCGATGCGAAACGGGTCGAGCGCCAGAAGGCCATCTTCCAGCACGGCATGGGGCTCGGCAAGACGGCGGTGCAACCGTCGCTTGCCGAGCGGCTGCGGCGGCAATCGCTGCCGGTCAAGGTGGCCGTCATGTTGGTCGTCGTGCCCTTGATGATGCTCGTGGCGCCGTTCAAGGCGTTCCGTCTAGCCAAGGAAGTGTTCCGGCCGTAGGCCTACCGTCGCGTCGGGTACAGACGCGCCGTGAGCCACCCGACGCCCGCCCCCAGCGCCGCGCCGCCGAGCACGTCGCTGACGAAGTGGCGGCCCGCCGCGACCCGCATCGCCCCGACCCCCGCGGCCCCGGAGAACAATAGAATGCCGTTGCGCGTGGCATGGGGGAGATGCTGGCGCCGCGCCATGACGGCGTACGACGTAGCCACAGAGAACGCCATCGCCGTGTGCCCCGATGGGAAAGACCGCCGATTATCGCGGACGTCCGCGGCACTCGGCTCCGTTGTGTAAAGGACAGGCCGGCTGCGGTGCACCAGCGCCTTGGTCCACTCCGTGGTGAAGGATGTCCAGGCGACGGCGTTCACGAGCATCGCGGCGTTGCCACGCGCACGGTCTCCGGAGACGCCCCTCACGGACCCCAAGAGACCTCCACCCACGACCCCCAGGAGCACCAGGTTGCTCCCGGTGCCGGCTGCGCGCGAGTCGTTCCCGACGACCCAACGATCGATCCCCGGCAGCCCCGCGGGATCGCACGGAGCGCACGGCGCGGCGCCGCGCGGCAGGTGCAGCATCCCAGGGAGCGCGGCGAACACGCCGGCACCAGCTGCCACGGCGACTGAGCCCCACCCCGCTCGGTATTCGGGCGCCTGCGCCGCCCCCCGCGTGGGGATGGCGGCGGTCAGGGTTAGGGCCCACACCAGGCCGGGACGCATTCTAACGCCGGCGCGTCACGCTACCGATGGCGGTGATCAGGTCGCTCAGGTCGTAGGGCTTGGTGACGGACGGCTGCCCGCAGGATTCGAGGAAGTGGCGCGTCTCGTCCCGGGCCTGGTCGCCGGTGACGAACACGAAGCGCCGCGCCAGCTGCGGCCGCTCGTCGACGAGCTGTTCGTACAGCGCCCGGCCGCCGAGCCGCGGCATCTGCAGATCGGTGACGACGGCATCGAACGAGGTGTCGCGCTCGCCCAGGCGCTCGATCGCTTCGAGGCCGTTTTCAACCGCGACGACGTCGTGGCCCTCGCGCACGAGCAGCAGGGCCATCGCCTGGCGGTTCACCTGGTCGTCGTCTACCACGAGGATGTGCAGGCGCGGCAAGGTTGGCATCGGGGCGCTCGCCCGGGGGACGGGCCCGAGCACGCTCTTGGGGAGCGTGACGACCACCTCCGCGCCCGAGGTGCCGCCCCGCAGACGGAGTCGCAAACTACCACCGGTCGATTGAGCGAGCGCCCGAGCCAGCGCGAATTCGACTTCTCCGCCGCCACCGGTCTGCGTGAACCGGAACGGCGAGACGAGCCGTTGCTCGGCCTCGACGGGCAGCGGCGGCCCCGAATCCCACAGGGACAGGACCAGGGAGGGGCCGGTCTCGGTGGCGTCGACCCGGAGCTCGCGCGGCGGTGCGGAGTCGCGTAGGCGGCGCAGCGCGAAGTCGAGCAGCTTGGTCAGCATCTCCGTCAGCTGGCCCATGGGGCAGGCCACCATCGGCAGATTGGTCGGGATGTTGCGGATCACCTTCACGCCCAGCTCGCGGAAGGTGGCGTCGCGCTCGGCGAGCACGCCGTTCACGACCACGCCTGGGTCGCTCGGCTCGGCGGCGCCGATCGGGTGGTCGGTCAGCTCGAGGAAATGGGTCGTGATCTCAGCGGCGCGCCGCACTTCGCCGTGCAGCATCATCAAGGCGCGCGCGCGCTCGGGGTCGAGCGGACTGCCGTGCAACAAGTCGGCGAGCGTGCCGATCGCGGCCAGCCGGTTGTTCAAGGCGTTGAGGACGTTGGCCGCGCCCTCGTCCATCACGACGTGCCGCACCTCGGCCGGCAGCGCCCGCGGTGGCGGGGCGGGGGTCGAGCGCGGCGCGGGCACCGCGGGCAGCCGGGTCCGGCGACCGAAGAGGAGACCTAGCAACACACCCACACCGGCCCCAAAGCCGAACGCGACCCAGAGTTCCATCCCCCTAAACTAAGCGTCCGCTTGATTCGCGCGAGACGCCGGCCTAGTTTTCCGGCGCTTGCCCTGGTGGTGAAACTGGTAGACACGCTGTCTTGAGGGGGCAGTGCCGCAAGGCGTCCCGGTTCGAATCCGGGCCAGGGCATTCCGGCGTAGCATCAGCATGACTCACTTTCACTACCTCATCATCGGCGGTGGCATGACGGCCGCCGCCGCCGCCCGCGCCATCCGGGAGATCGACCCGACCGGCCGCGTCGGCCTTATCTCCGCCGAGCCGCATCCCCCCTACGCCCGCCCGCCGCTCTCCAAGGGGCTGTGGAAGGGAGACCCGGAGTCCGGCATCTGGCGGGGTACCGAGACGCTTGGCGTGGACCTGCGTCTCGGCCGGCGCGTCACCGGGATCGACGTGAAGCAGCGAGCCGTAACCGACGAGCGCGGCGATGTCGTGTCGTACGACAAGCTCCTGCTCGCGACCGGCGGCACGCCGCGGCGCCTGCCCTTCGGGAACGAGCAGATCATCTACTACCGCACCTATGACGACTACCGCCGGGTGCGCGCGCTGGCCAACGAGCCGCGGCGATTCGCGGTGTTGGGGGGCGGCTTCATCGGCTCGGAGGTCGCCGCGGCGCTCCGGATCGTGGGCCGCGAGGTCGTCATGCTGGTCCCTGAGGATGGCATCGGTGCCCGCGTATTTCCGGGCGACCTCTCGCACTTCCTCGCGGGTTATTACCGCGAGCAAGGCGTCGACGTGCGGACCGGTGAGGGACTGGCGGCCCTGCGGCAGGACGCGGGGACCGTGGTCGTGAAGACGACGAGCGGCCAGGAGGTCCCGGTGGACGTTGTGATCGCGGGGCTCGGCATCAAACCGAGCGTCGAGCTTGCGGAACAGGCGGGGCTGCGCGTGGATAACGGGATCGTGGTGGACGAGCAGTTGCGGACCAGCGTGCCCGAGATCTTCGCCGCGGGCGATGTCGCGAACTTCGCGAACCCCGCGCTCGGGACCCGGATCCGCGTCGAGCATGAGGACAACGCGAACACCATGGGCGCTGCCGCGGGGCGCGCGATGGCGGGGCAGGGGACGGCGTACACGCACCTACCGTTTTTCTATTCGGACCTGTTTGCCCTCGGGTACGAGGCGGTCGGCGAGCTCGACCCACGGCTCGAGACCGTGAGCGATTGGAAGGAGCCGTTCCGCGAGGGCGTCGTCTATTACTTGAAGGAAGGACGCGTACGCGGCGTGCTGCTGTGGGGCATCTTTGGGAAGGTCGACGACGCCCGCGCATTGATCGGCGAGCCGCTCAAGGCCCGATTATAGCTTCCGTTCGCTGCCACAACTCCCGCGCCAGCGCCGCATCCTCCGCCAGGGCACTCGCTCGCGCCTCGCGGCCGCGGTTGTAGTAGCGGCCGCTCGTGGTGCTCAGCTCCGGGGCCGTGGCGCAGTAGAGCGGCGTCCGGGCGCCCTCTTCGTTCGAGAGCATGAAGAGTTTCCCGACCCATTGCACGGGCCGCGGCAGCGCGCGCCAGATGTTGGACGCCACCGCCCCGGGGTGGAGCGCGTAGGTCGTTACGCGGGTGCCGGAGAGCCGGCGGACCAGCTCCTTCGCGTGCAACACGTTCATGAGTTTCGTGACCGCGTAGTCCTTGACGCCGCTGCGCTTGGGCGCGGCGCGGCGCTCCAGCACCGACCAATCGATCCCCTTCACCATGAAGTGAGCGTTGCTCGCCACATTCACCACTCGCCCCTGGGGCGACTCCCGCAGCCTCGGCAGCAGGAGGTTCGTGAGGAGGAACGGCCCGATGTGGTTGGTCGCATACGTGATGTCGAAGCCGTCCGCGCTGAGCCGCTTCGTTCCGGCGATTCCGGCGTTGTTGACCAGCACATCGATCGGTTGCTTGGTGGCGAGGAACGCTCTGGCGGCCCGTCTCACCGAGCCGAGATCCGAGACATCGAGATGCACCCACTGCGCCCGGGCGCCCGGGTAGCGGCTCTTCAGCTCGGTCAGGACGGGTCTGGTTCGCTCCTCGGAGCGGGTCGCCAGGACGATCGTGGCACCGTCCCCCCGGGCGGCCAGGGCTTCGACCAGCGCCCGGCCGATCCCGGAGTTCGCGCCGGTGACGAAGAAGGTGCGAGCCACGCTGTCTCGAGGGGGCAGCTTCTCCCGCTAGTTACCTGCCGAGCTGGACGCCGACGCGACGATGATCTCCCCGATCGTGAGGCCGGTGAGCGCATCCCGCAGAACCACATGGATCATGTTCACCGTGATCCCCGAGGCGCCGCTCGCGATCTGCTCGTTGAGGACGACGTAGCCTACGCCCGGCAGGTCGATGCGCGTGTTGGGCGCCGGCAGGTAGTCCCCGGTCCCGAGCGGTACGCCGTTCACCACGAGGTTGGTGAAACTGGAGCCCGCGGCGTTCCGGCCCGCCGCCCCGCTCACCCAGCTCGAGGTCGCGGCAATCACGGTCTCCGCGGTGATCAGCCCGCTCAGGAGGTTGACGTGCTCCAGATGCGCGGTGCTCTGGGCCGTCGAGGCCTGGACGTCGCTCATGCCCGACGTCATGGTGGTCAGGGCGTCGACCGCGACCTCCGGTGCCCCGAGGGCATCCACGTCCGCCGAGACGAAGCCGCCCCCGGCGGGCAGGGTCACTTGTCCGCTCTGGAGGTTGGTCGCGAGCGTCCTCACCGAGGCGCCGAGGGCCTGGCCGCTGACCGCGGTCTGCGCGTGCAGGGTCCCGCTGATCAGGCCCAGCGCCAAGAGCGTCTGAG
>Ga0210382_10000030_pt1 | contig 65779 bp, 68 predicted proteins | sample PLMedo_FD_155452 | JGI IMG/M metagenome (GOLD analysis project Ga0210382, IMG submission 155452) | Groundwater sediment microbial communities from an aquifer in East River, Colorado, USA - PLM0_60_coex redo | ecosystem: Environmental > Terrestrial > Soil > Riparian zone | place: USA: East... | reverse complement strand
GCTCCCGGGGGGCCGGGGGGGGGGGGGGGGGGGGGGGGGGGCGGGGGGGGGGGGGGGGGGGGGGGGCGGGGGGGGGGGGGGGGGGGGGGGGGGGGCCGCGGCGGTGCGCCGGACAGCTGTGGAGCGATGACGCCCACCGTTCGCGTGGCGGCGGGGCAGGGATTCTGGGGCGACTGGCTGGAAGCGCCCTACCGCCAGGTGACCGGCGGGGCCGTGGACTACCTCATGATGGACTACCTAGCCGAAGTGACGATGTCCATCATGCAGAAGCAGAAGTCCCGCGACCCAGCGCTCGGCTATGCCAAGGACTTCATCCCCCTGATGGAGCGGATCCTTCCCATCCTGGTCGAGCGGAAGATCAAGGTCACCGCGAACGCCGGCGGTGTGAACCCCCGTGCGTGCGCTGCCGCCGTGGCGGACGTGGGTCGCCGGCTCGGATTGAAAGGCAAGCTCAAGATCGGCGTCGTCTCGGGCGACGACCTGCTCGAGCGGCTCGACGCCCTGCTGGCGCGCGGCCACGCGCTCGAGAACCTCGACACCGGTCACCCGCTGCGCGACGTGCGAGATCGTGTGCTCTCGGCAAACGCATACCTCGGCGCGTGGCCGATCGTCGACGCGTTGCGGCGTGGCGCCGACGTCGTGATCACCGGGCGCGTCACCGACACCGGGCTGACGTTGGCACCCCTGATTCATGCCTTCGACTGGCAGGCGAATGCTTGGGATTTGATGGCGGCGGGGACGGTCGCCGGCCACATCATCGAGTGCGGCGCGCAGGCGAGTGGCGGGAACTGCCTCGTCGACTGGCGGCGGATTCCCGATCTCGCCAATGTGGGCTACCCCATTGTCGAGGCCCGCCCCGACGGCTCGTTCGAGATCCTGAAGCACCCCGGCACCGGAGGCCGGATCAGCGTGGCGGGGGTCACCGAGCAGCTGGTATACGAAATGGGGGACCCGCGAGCGTACATCACGCCGGATTGCGTCGCGGATTTCACGACGATCCAACTCAGTCAGGCCGGCAAGGACCGGGTTCGGGTGTCAGGGGTCAAGGGAACGGCGGCGACGGACAAACTCAAGGTGTCCATCGCCTACTTCTACGGCTACAAGGCGGTCGGGACGCTGGTGTACGCCTGGCCGGACGCCCTCGAAAAGGCGCAGGCCGCCGACCGCGTCCTGCGGGAGCGCCTGAAGGACCTGAAGCTCGAGTTCGAGGCCATCCATACCGAGTTCGTCGGCGTGGACGCGACGCACGGGCGTCTCGCGCGTGCGGCGATGGAGTCGGACGACGCGCCAGAGGTGCAGCTGCGTGTGGGCGTGCGGGCGCGGGACGAAGCGCCGGTGGAGCGTTTCACCCGCGAGATCGCCCCGCTCATCCTCAATGGCCCGCCGAGCGTGACGGGATTCGCGGGGGGGCGGCCCAAGCCCGAGGAGATCGTGGCCTATTGGCCGGCGCTCATCGACAAACGGATGGTGGAGCCATGCGTCGAGCTCGTGGAAGTGTGAAGCGACGGCCGCTCCTCGAGCTGGCCCACGCCCGTTCGGGAGACAAGGGCGACACGGCGAACGTCGGACTAATCGCGCTCAAACCGGAATACTACCCGGTGCTCGTGAAGCAGGTGACGGCGGCTCGGGTGGCCCGCCATTTCAAGGGAATGATCTCGGGCAAGGTCGAGCGGTTCGAGCTGCCGAACCTCCGGGCGCTGAACTTCCTCCTCCACGGCGCCCTGGACGGCGGCGGCACCATCTCGCTCAAGACGGACGCGCAAGGCAAGGTCTTCTCGACCGCACTGCTGCGCATGGAGATCGAGGTGTCCCGGTGACGGATCGGGTGGTCGAGACGCTGGCGGGTGGCGTGCTCACCGCAACGCTGAATCGCCCCGACAAGCGGAACGCGATCGACACCGCGATGATCGATGCGTTGCTCGCGACACTCGACCGGGCGGACCTGGACGCAGAGGTGCGGGTGGTAGCCCTGCGGGGCGCGGGGCGGGACTTCTGCGCCGGCATGGATTTGAACGAGCTGCTGGCATCCGCCGAGCACACCGTCGAGCAGAACCGTCAGGCCGCGCTGCATTTCGGCGGCATCTTCCTGCGGATGCGACAGATCCCGAAGCCGGTGGTCGCGCTGGTGCAGGGACGCGCCCTCGCGGGGGGCTGCGGGCTGGCGACCGGATGCGACCTTGTGCTCGCGGCCGAGTCGGCCCAGTTCGGGTATCCCGAGGTGCAGCGCGGCTTCGTGCCCGCGATCGTCATGACGTTGCTGCGCCGCGCCGTGGGAGAGAAAGTGGCGTTCGACCTGGCCGCCACGGGACGCCTGCTCGACGCGACGGAGGCCGCGGCTGTCGGCCTCGTGTCACGCGTGTACGAGGACGCCGATTTCGAGGACCAGGCGGGGGAGGTGCTGCGGGCCCTCGCCGCCGCCAGCCCCTCCGCGCTCGCCTTGACCAAGCAGCAGTTCTACCAGCTCGAAGGCTTGCGCTTCGAGGACGGCATCCGACTCGGCGCCGACGTGAACGCGGTGAGCCGGAGCACACCGGATTTCCGCGCTGCGCTGACGGCGTTCCTCAAGAAGTGAGAGTCCCGGTTGCCAAGGCGTGGCTCGGCGGCGCCGGCTTCGTCGTGGGGCTCGTCGGGATGGCGCTCGGGATGCGGTGGATCGTATGGGTCGCCGTAGGGTGTTTGGGCGCGGCATTCCTGTTACGTTTCGTGAAGCGGTCTTGAGGAGGAGCTGATGCGAAATCTCGACGTGCCCATGTACGATCCCGAATTGGTGCGCCCGATGCGCGAGGAGCTGACGCGCCTCGGCTTCACGGAGCTCCGCAACCCGGAGGACGTGGACGGTGTCCTGGGGCAGGAGAAGGCCCCGACGCTGGTCGTGGTGAATTCCGTGTGCGGCTGTGCGGCGCGCAACGCGCGACCCGCGGCCGCGCTCGCCGTCCAGCACCCGCGCCGCCCGGCGCGGCTCGTCACCGTGTTCGCGGGGCAGGATGCCGAGGCCACCGCTCGGGCCCGCGGCTACTTCACGGGATATGCCCCGTCGTCGCCGCAGATCGCGTTGCTCAAGGATGGGCAGGTGGTCTTCATGCTCGAACGGAAGAACATCGAGGGGCGGAACGCGCGCGACATCGCCGCCGACTTGACCGCGGCCTTCGACCGGTTCTGCTGAACCCCAGCATCTCGCGCGTACCCCCGGATCTCGGGCCGGCGATCGATGCGGCGTGGAACCTGGTACGCGCCGCCCCGGGCTTTCTGACCGAGCGCGAAGCGCGCTTCCTGACGCTCGCCGCCGCGTGCGCTCCGGGGCACGGCACGATCCTCGAGATCGGCAGCTTCAAGGGCAAGTCCACCGTCGGCCTCGCCTCGATCGCCGCGCGCTACGGGCTCGGCAAGGTCGTGACCGTCGATCCCCACACCGCACCCTCGGTCACCGACCCCGATCTTGAAGGGCAGACGTCGTCCTGGGAGGCCTTCCGCGCCACGCTGCGGGCGGCGGGTGTCGAGGGGGCGGTGGAGGGGCACCGCTCCTTTTCCCGCGACCTGGCGCGCGGCTGGGATCGGCCGATCCGTTTGCTTTGGATCGACGGGGACCACACCTACGCCGGCGCCAAGGAGGACATCAACCTGTTCCGGGGGCACCTGGCCGACCGGGCGATCGTGGCGCTGCACGACGTGCTGCACACGTTCGAAGGGCCGGTGCGGGTCTTCGTCGAGGACCTGCTCGCATCGGATGACTTCGGTCCTGCCGGCCTGTGCGGCTCGATCGGGTGGGCGCAGTATCGTCCGAAGGATGGTGCGCGGTGGCGGGCGCCGCGTGAAGCGCTGCGCCGCCGGGCGGCGCGCCTGATTCCGCTCGTGCAGCGAGGCCGCGAACTGCGCGGCCTCGCCAAACTGCGCTACAAGATTTCGCGGGCGTTGGTGCCCCACGCCGCGCCCGATCCGGCGGCCTGGGTGCGAGCCGTCTCCTAGAGGATCTTCCCCCGCCGCACGCGGAAGTCCACAATCTCCTTCATCCAACTGAGCAGCGAGTCCTGCTGGGCGAGGGGCACGCCGGCAAGCTCATGACGGCGCCAGCCCTTCATGATGTCCGCGTCCTGCGTCCAGACGCGCACGCGCTGACGCTTCACCAGCCGCTCCCAGTTCTGCGCGACGACGGGTCTGACGTACAGCACGCGCACCGTCACGCTGCGGGACAAGTACTCGAGGGGGCTCATGTCGATACGGGCGAACTTCGCCTCGGTCGACAGGCGACCGGCGCCGGGAAAGTCCGGTTGACCATCCGTAAACATCACCACGTTGAGCGGCGCCAACACCAGGTTCGAACGCCGGATATGGACCGACATGCGTTGGAAGAACCCATTGTAGTCCGTGATCGGGTCGGTCTCAGGGAACCAGGCCCTGAGCGACGCCGCGATCTCTTGCGGGGACTTCTCCGTCAGGTCCTGGATCGGATGGAACGTCTTGGGCTGCCCCGGCCGCTCGCCGCCCAGCGAGCCCACGAAGATGTTCGTCATCTGCTGGACGTCGGCGATGCCGTGCAGGTGCGCGTAGATGTAGAGCGCGGCGAAATCGATCGCGTCGTTGAAGTACGGCGTCGAGCGGAACGAGCCCGACACGTCGATGCCGACCACGAGGGTCGCCTTGGGCGGGGGAGCGTTCGCGGACGGCTTGCACGTCACCAGCGCCGCGACGAGCGCGGCCGGTACCACCAGCGCGATACGCATCAGTGGCCTCCCTCCGCTCCCTTACCCGCGAACGGTGTGCTGGCGAGCACCTCATCGATCGACCGGAACGGCAGCGAGAAGTGCGGCTTTCCCATGACCACGACGATCAGGAAATTGAATCCGGCCGCGAGGAGCTGGAGGATCGGCAGTGACATCAGCTCGAAGACCTCCTTGCCCTCCTTCTTGAACCACTCGCGCTCCGCCTTCAGGGCATTGATCGGTCCCTTCCAGAAATCGAGGCCGGCCGTCGCGCCGCCCTGCCCGCCGCCCCCCCCGAACTCCTGACCCAGCGCCGTGCGTCCGAGCAGGCCGAGCATCGCGGGCGCGCCGAAGCGTCCGAACAGGAACCAGGTCATGCCGCGGACACCCACCCACGCGAACATCGCGAGGCCAATCGTGCCGAACACGCCCAGCGTGAACCCCTGTTGGGCGAGCCACGGCGTGATCGCGTCCACCAGCTCGCGGTACAGGAACAGGACCTCGAACAAGGCGACCGCGAACTCCACGGCCACCATCGCGATGATCTGTCCGAACTGCCGGGTCTTGATCGCGTCGTTCAGTACCTGGATACACGCGAAACTGCCCGCGATCAGGATGTACAAGAAGATCCACAGGATCGGGATCAAGAACACCGGGTTCACCTCATAGCCCGTGAGCTCGGCGAGGAGCTCCGCCATCGTCGGGCGCAGGGTGAACGTGAAGATCGTCGCCTCGACCGCGGACCAGATGATCAGCAGGAAGAACGCGGGCCACGGGACACCCGGCCGGCGCGACGTCGCGTCGAGCATCGCCAACGGCGACGTCACCGCGCCCTTGATCGTCCCCCAGACGAGCTGGACGCCGAGCTTGAGCAGCCCCCAGATCCAGCCGACCAGAACGACGAGAAACCGTACCAGTCCCGCCCAATAGAACCAGGCCATGCGGAGGCCGTCCCACCACGACATCACGAGTCCGTTCAGGAGAGATCCGGCTCGGCCGAGACGGAACGGGATCGTAAACAGAGAGAACATCGTCCCCCACGCTCCCGCGACAAGCACCGCCGCGGGCGGGACCAGCAGGAGGACTTTGCCCGCCACGGCCCAGAACGAGCCGGTGAGCAGCTGCTCGAACAGGTATGCCTCCCACGCGAGGAGCGAGGAGATGCCCCTCCAGACGACGTCCCACAGTTGGGAGAGAATACTGAGCCACTGTTGGTTCTGGGCGGAGCCAACGGCTTCTCGCATGGACGTGCCCCCTCTGGCGTGGGACGACGGACGCCTTCCGGCCGGACACATTGATAGCGAGGAGTCCGCAGGAGTCAAGCGTCGCGCGCGTGACCCAGGTCACGGGAGGCATGCGACTTGCGCAAAACGCCCGCCCGGCGCTACTCATCTGGGGTGCCGGACGACATGCCGAAACGACTGATCGTCGTAGGCGATCGCGTGCTTATCACGCCGGAAGAAGGCGAGGAGCGCACCAACGTCGGCCTCTACCTCCCGCCCACCGCGGTCGAAGGCCGGCAGGTCCAGGGCGGGCGCATCGTGGCGACGGGGCCGGGCACGCCGATGGCCGAGCCCACCAGCATGGACGAGGAGCCGTGGAAGATCCACGGCGCCGACGTGAAGTACCTGCCGATGCAAGCGGAAGTGGGAGACTACGCGCTGTTCTTCCGAAAGGCCGCCGTGGAGATCACATTCGAAGGTAAGACATACCTCGTCGTCCCTCAGGCGGCGATTCTCGTCCTTGTGCGAGGCAGGCATGGCTGACATCGGGTGGGGCCGCAGTCGCGGCAAACGGGCGGAAGCGCAGGGGCTGCGCCGCGGCGCCTGGTATCGCGTGGTCGAGGACCAGAAGGAAGACTGGGTGGTGCTCGACGTGCACCACGTGGAGATCCGGATGGACCGGGCCGACCTGGAGCTCCGCCCGGAGGCACCCAAGACCTGGAGCGTGGTGCGGGAGCCGCATCTCGTGTGTCCCGCCTGCCACCGACGACACGTCGTCGCCGAGGGCGCGAAGGACGCGAAGTGCCCCGAGTGCGGCCGGTCCTACCCGATCGACTGGAAGGACAGCGCCTGACGATCCTCTAGGGTCGCGCGGCGCCCTCTCCCGCTCTCATGCCCAGATTGCGGACGAGGAACGCCCAGCGGTCGGTCTGCTCCTCGATGATCTTGGCGGTTGGCTTGCCGGCGCCGTGCCCGGCCTTCGTCTCGATGCGGATCAGGACAGGCGCCGGCCCGGCCTGCGCGGCCTGCAAGGCGGCGGCGAACTTGAACGAGTGCCCGGGCACCACGCGGTCGTCGTGGTCGGCGGTGGTGACGAGCGTCGCGGGGTAGCGCGTCCCGGCCTTGAGGTGGTGCAGGGGCGAGTAGGCGTACAGAAACGGGAACTGCGCGGTGCTGTCCGCCGAGCCGTACTCGGTGACCCACGCCCACCCGATTGTGAACTTGTGGAACCGCAGCATATCCATCACACCGACCGCCGGTAGCGCCGCGCCGAACAGCTCCGGGCGCTGGGTCATGGCGGCGCCGACGAGCAGGCCTCCGTTCGAGCCGCCGCCGATCGCGAGCTTTGCCGGTGTCGTATACCCTTCCGCGACGAGGTACTCCGCGGCGGCGATGAAGTCGTCGAAGACGTTCTGCTTCTTGCCGAGCATGCCCGCCTGGTGCCACTCTTCCCCGTACTCCGCCCCACCCCGCAGGATCGGCTGCGCATAAATCCCACCCATCTCGAGCCACACCAGCACGCCGATCGAGAACGCCGGGGTGAGGTTCACGTTGAAGCCGCCGTACCCGTAGAGGTACGTCGGATTCGCACCGTCCCGGCGCAGCCCCTTCTTGGACGTGAGGAACATGGGGACGCGTGTGCCGTCCTTGCTGCGATAGAACACCTGCACGGTCTCGTAGGTCGAGGGATCGAACGCGATCTCCGGCGCCTTGAAGACGCTCGTCTGTTGCGTCGTGAAATCGTGCCGGAAGATCGTCGTCGGGTAGAGGAACGACGTGAAGCCGTAGAACATCTCGCTGTCGTGCCGCTCGCCGCTCACCTGGACGATCGAGCCAAGTCCCGGCAGCGTGAGATCGCCGATCGGACGGCCGTCCAGCGCCACGAGCCGCAGCCTCGAGTGGGCGTCGTGGAGGTACCGCGCCACGAACGTATCATGGATGACCTGTACGCCCTCGAGCACGTCGTCGGCCTGGGGGATGACCTCGCGCCAGGCGCGTCGCTCGGGTCGCCGGGTGTCGATCGCGATCACGCGCTTCTTCGGCGCGTCGAGGTCGGTGGCGAAATAGAAGACGGGTCCGTCGTTGCCGACGAACTCGTAGCCGGCGTCGAACTCGTCGAGCAGCCGCACGACGGGTCCATCGAGCCGCGGATGCAACGGGTCGCCCAGGTCTTGGTAGTAGACGCGGTTCCGTCGATCGGTCCCGAGCCAGACGGCGAGCACGAGGTAGCGTCCGTCGGCACTCACATCCGCTGCGAAGCCCCAGTCGGGTTGGTCGGGGCGTGCGTAGATGAGGCGGTCGGCGGCCTGGTCGGTGCCGAGCCGGTGGTAGTAGACCTTCTGGTCGCGGTTCACCGCCAGCAGCGGGTCACCGCCCGGAGCAGGCTCCGGATAGCGGCTGTAGAAGAATCCCGCCCCGTCGTGCGTCCAGGCGGCGCCGGAGAACTTGATCCACCGCAGGTGATCGGGCCGATCGGCCCGGGTGGCCACGTCGCGCACTCGGAACTCCTGCCAATCCGACCCGCTGCCCGACGTGCCATACAGCAGCATCCGCCCATCCTCGGACAGGGCGAGGGTCGACAGCGCCACCGTGCCATCCGCCGACAGGGCGTTCGGGTCGAGCAGCTCATGGGGCTCCGCGGTGAGCGAACCCTGCGTGTACAGCACCGCCTGGTTCTGCAGCCCCGAGTTCTTGAAAAAGAAATAGCGCCCGCCCTTCTTGAACGGCGCGCCGTACTTCGGATAGTCCCACAGCTCGGTGAGGCGGCGGCGGACCCACTCCCGCTCGGGAATCTGGGCGAGGTAGCCCAGCGTCACCCGGTTCTGCGCCTCGACCCAGGCCACCGTCTCGGGTGCGTCGACGTCCTCGAGCCAGCGATAGGGGTCCGGCACCTTGGTGCCGCGATAGTCGTCCACCACGTCGCCCTTGCGCGTGGAGGGATACGAGATGGCCTGTAGGAGCATGAGCGTCGGTAGGAGGAGGGGAGTCATGGCGCGTAAACGTGGCCACGCGCGCGGTTTTGGGGTAGGGGGGCGGGGTCGGGAGGCCGCTACCGTGACGGCGTGCATCGGTTCCGAGGCGGCTTGGACGCCGCGCGCGCTGTGCTCACCGAGCGCTTCGGCCACTCGCGTTTCCGGGTGCACCAGCTCAAGGTGCTCGGCCCGTTACTCGCGGGGCGCAGCGTCCTCGCCGTCCTGCCGACCGGGGCGGGGAAGTCACTCTGCTATCAAGTCCCAGCGCTCCTGGGTGGCGGGCTCACTCTTGTCATTTCCCCGTTGATCTCGCTGATGCAGGATCAGGTGGGTGCGCTGCGGCGTCGCGGCATCGCGGCCGCGTACCTGAACAGCCAGCTCGACGCCGACCAGCGTCGCACCATCGAGCGCGCCGCGTTGGCGGGACACGTGTCGCTCCTCTACTGCGCGCCGGAGCGCTTGCCATCGCTCACGCGCCTCCTCGTGGGGGCGGCCGTCCCCGTGTCGCTGTTCGCAGTGGACGAAGCGCATTGCATCGTCGAATGGGGGAACGATTTCCGCCCCGTCTACCGCCGCCTCGGCGCGTTCCGGGCTGCGCTCGGCCGCCCGCCGACGATCGCTCTCACCGGCAGCGCCACGCCGGCGGCGCGGACCGAGATCCTCCACGTCCTGCGCATGCCCCAGGCGGACGTGGTGGTCACGTCGTTCGACCGGCCGAATCTCGCATTCGCCGTGGAGCGCGTGCGCGACCACCGCGAGCGCTTCCAGCGGGTGCGGGCGGTGACCCGCGGTGCGGACGGTGCCGTCGTGATCTACACACCGACCAGGCGCCTCACGGAGCTCGTGACCCGAGCCCTGCTCCGCAGCGGCGTGCGCGCAGCGCCTTACCACGCGGGCCTCACGGCAAAGGTCCGCCGCGCCGTGCTACGGGCGTTCCTCGGCGACCGCGTGGCCACCGTGGTCGCGACGTCGGCGTTCGGCATGGGCATCGACAAGCCTGATGTGCGGCACGTGATCCACTGGGGGCCCCCTCGAACCCTCGAGGCCTACTACCAAGAGGCGGGGCGCGCGGGCCGGGACGGCGCGCCCGCAGAATGCCGCGTGCTGTGGCGGCGGGCGGACCTTGCCTGGGGCGATCTCGCGCCGCCGATGCGACGCTACGTCGAGACGCGGCGATGCCGGCGGCGCATGCTGCTCGAGTACTTCGGGGAACGGGGGGTGACGTGTTCAGGGTGCGACGTGTGCGGGTCGACCTCGTGATCCCCGGGCTTGCGCCCGGGGTCAGACCGGCTTCGATGCCTGACTGACCCCGGGCGACAGCCCGGGGTGGATCGGAGGTCGTGCTATATTCTCCTCTATGCACGACTCGCTCTACTTCTCCGACCACCACCTCCAGGTCCGGGAAATGGTTCGGGACTTCGCGCGTAACGTCGTGAAGCCGACCGCGCGCGCGTACGACCTCGAGAGCCGGTTCCCCTGGGACAACGTCAAGCAGATGGCCGACCTCGGCCTGTTCGGGATCCCCTGGCCCGAGGAGCTCGGCGGGTCGGGGATGGACTACCTGTCCTACATCACGGTCATCCATGAGCTCGCCAAGGTGGACGCGAGCCACGCGATCACCGTGAGCGCGCACACGACCCTTGGCACCTCGCCCATCGTGGATTTCGGGACCGAGGCGCAGAAGCAGGCCTACGTCCCGCTCCTCGCCACCGGCAAGGTGCTCGGCGGATTCGGGTTGACCGAGCCGGGCGCCGGGTCGGACGCCGGCGGCACGAAAACCGTCGCGGTCGAAAAGAGTGACCATTACGTCTTGAACGGCTCCAAGATCTTCATCACCCACGCCGGGGTGGGGGAGATCTTCGCGGTCACGGCCCGTACCGATCCGACGGCCAAACGCACCCACGGCATCACCGCGTTCATCGTCACCAAGGACACCTGCGATCTCGCGGAGGCCAAGCGCGTCGGCGTCGGTCACGCGTCTCCCCAGGAGCTTCCCAAGTGCTCCGGCGTCCTCGCGGGCAAGAAGGAGGACAAGCTCGGTTGGCGCGCGTCCGACACCCGCGAGTTGATCTTCCAGGACGCCGTGGTGCCGAAGGAGAACGTGCTCGGTCCCGTGAATAACGGATTTCGCCAGTTCCTGCACACGTTGGACGGCGGCCGGATCGGGATTGCGGCACTGTCGCTCGGCATCGCCGAAGGAGCCCTCGAGGAGTGCCTCGCGTACACGTCGGCGCGCAAACAATTCGGCAAGCCGGTGGCGAGCTTCCAGGGCGTGCACTTCGCCATCGCCGATCTCGCCACGGAGATCGAGGCCGCCACGCAGCTCGTCTACCACGCCGCCTGGCTCAAACAGCACGGCCACCCGTTCAAGAAAGAGGCCGCCATGGCGAAGTTGTACGCCTCCGAGCTGTGCATGCGGGCCACGACCAAGGCCGTGCAGCTGCATGGGGGGTACGGCTACACGACGGAATACCCGGTCGAGCGGATGATGCGGGACGCCAAGATCTGCGAGATCGGGGAAGGGACGAGCGAGATTCAGCGCATCGTGATCGCCCGGCAGCTATTGGGCAGTCTGATTGATTGACGTAACCTCCCGCTCTACCTAGATTTACCTTCATGCATTGGTCTCTGGCGCATCTCAGCCGCCTGCCCAATCGATTCATCTCTCTCCCCAAGGTTCCGGGCGAGTCAAGCTATTGCTGGGACAACCATAGGCTCCCGCGCGGGTGTTTCCCGCCTGGGCGCGAGGGTAATTGCTTTGAAGCGCGAGATTCTCATCAGCGGGAGCCCGCGGGAAACCCGCGTGGCGATCCTGGAGGACGACCGCCTTGTTGAACTCCTGGTCGATCGTCCCGACACCCGCCGCTCGGTGGGTGACATCTACCTCGGCAAGGTCGAAGCCGTCCTGCCGGGGATCCAAGCCGCTTTCGTCGACATCGGCGCGGAAAAGAGCGCCTTCCTCCACGCCTCGGACCTGATCGAGTCGGAAGAGGACGAGGAGCCCGGTGACCGGGCGGATGACGACGACGAGAACGGCGACGGCAACGGCGGAGAGGCCCCGAATGGCGGCAGCAGCCGCGGCGGCCGCTCCGCCCGCCGCAAAGATCCCAACATCGGCGACGAGCTGAAGCGCGGCCAGACAAAGCTCGTCCAGGTCATCAAGGAATCCATCGGTACCAAGGGACCGCGCGTCACCGCGCAGGTCTCGCTCGCCGGCCGGTTCCTGGTCTACATGCCGTTCGCGTCGAAGGTCGGCGTCTCCCGTAAGATTGACAACCGCGACCTGCGCGCCAAGCTGCGCGACATGGTGTCGAAGCTCGTGCCGAAGGACGACGGCGGCTGGATCATCCGCACCGTCGCGGACGACTTGACCGAGGCGAGCTGCAAGCGGGAGATCGACCACCTCCACGGCCTCTGGAAGAAGATCAAGCGCAAAGCACAATCGGCGCGCGCGCCCGCGCTCATCCAGCAGGAGACGAGCCTGACGCGCGGTATCGTGCGGGATCTGTTCAGCGACAAGATCGACTCGCTGCTCGTCGACTCGAAGCCGCTCTACCACGAGATCGAGCAGTATCTCAAGCAGATCGACCCGGAGCTGCTGTCGCGCGTCAAGCTCTATCAGGCCGAGACGCCGCTGTTCGACGAGTACGACATCGAAGTGGAGATCCGCAACCTGTTCAAGCAGCGGGTCGATCTCCCCACCGGCGGCTACCTCATCATCCAGCCGACCGAGGCGTTGATCTCGATCGACGTGAACACGGGGCGCTACACCGGCAAGAAGGACCCTGAGAGCACGATCTTCAAAACCAACGTCGAGGCCGCGCGCGAGGTGGCGCGGCAGCTCCGCCTGCGCGACATCGGCGGGATCATCGTGGTGGATTTCATCGACATGGAGACCCGCGGCAATCGCGACAAGGTCCTGCAGGAGCTGAGGACGCATCTGGGCCGCGACCGGGCGCGCACCAAGGCCTTCGCGGTCTCGGAGCTGGGCCTGATCGAGATGACTCGGCAACGCGTCCGGCCCTCGTTGTGGCAGTCGATGACCGCGGATTGCCCGACGTGCAATGGCACGGGACGGGTGTTCCGCCCCGAGGTGGTCGTCCGGCGCATGGAGCGCTCGCTCAAGCGGGCCGGCGCGGACCACAAGGAACGCCAGCTCGCGGTGCGCTTGCACCCCGAGGTCGCGCTGTACCTGGTGGAGCAGGAGCCTAACTTCTTGCGACAGTTGGAGAAGCAGACGGGGCTCGAGCTCGAGGTGCGCGACGACCCGATGATGCGGCTGGACGAGTTCCGCATGATGGCAAAACCGGCGGGGCGCGACGTAACGGAGCTCTATGCTGTTGCCTGAGCCAACGGCTAACGGCCAACGGCGCTCTTGGCCCTTGGCCATTGGCTTGACCAAAGCTGCTGTCGCAATTAGAGTTCCGCTCCCATGACCTATGCCATTTTCACCACCGGCGGACAGCAATTCCGCGCCCAAGAAGGTGTCACCATCAAGGTGCCCCTGCTCGCCGCCGAGCCGGGGAGCAAGGTGACTTTCGACCGGGTGCTGCTGGCGTCCGACGGAACGCACATCGAGACGGGAACGCCGACCGTGAAAGGCGCGAAGGTCACGGCCGAAGTGGTGCGGCACGGCAAGGGCAAGAAGATCCGCATCTTTCGGTTCGCACGGCGCACCGGGTATCGGCGCCACGCGGGGCATCGCCAGGATTTCACCGAAGTGAAGATCGCCGACGTGAAGGTCGGCTGAGGGTTCCATGGCTCACAAGAAAGGTGTCGGCTCTTCTCGCAACGGCCGCGACTCGAACCCGAAGTATCTGGGCGTCAAGGCGTACGGCGGCGAGTTCGTGACGGCGGGGAGCATCATCGTCATGCAGCGCGGCACGAAGTTCCATCCGGGGAAGAACGTGCGCCGCGCGTCGAACGACAGCCTCTTCTCCGTGGTCGACGGCCACGTGAAGTTCGAACACAAGGACAAGAAGCGGAAACAGGTGAGTGTGTATCCGAAGGCCGGTTAGTATTTCGGCGGCAGCGTCTTGTACCGCTCCATCAGCTCAGTCTGCCGGCTGCGCAGCGGGATCTCCTTGCCCCGAATGAAGACGTGCTCCACACCCGTGGAAAACTCGAACGGGTCGCCGGTCCAGACCACCACATTCGCCACCTTCCCGGGTTCGAGCGAGCCGTAGCGGTCCCCGACGCCGAACACCTCGGCGGGACTCAACGTGACCGCCCGCAGCGCCTGCTCCCATGTCATCCCGTACGCGATGGCGTTCCCCGCCTGCTGGCGCAGGTTGCGCGAGTTCTCGGTCGCGGTTTCCATCAGCGCGACCTTCACGCCGGCTTTCGCGAGCAACGCCGCGTTCTCGTAGCGGATGCCGAGGGCGTCGTAGGTCGGGATGTTGTTGAGCGGCTCGACGAGCACCGGCACACTCGCGGCGGCGATCTTGTCCGCGACCTGCCAGCCCTCGGCGGCGCCGGCAAGGATCAGACGCACCTTGTACTCCCGCGCGATCCGCAGCGCGGTCTCGATGTCGCTGCGCCGATTCGCGACGACGACCAGCGGTAGCTGCCCGCGCAACACCGGGAGCAGCGCTTCGAGGTCGGCCGCGCTCGCCGCGAGCTGCTGCATCTGCGCGCGGGTGTAATCGGTACGCCGGCGCGAGTACTCGAGCGCGTCGTTGAACACGCGCCGCAGCCGTTGCGCCACGCCGGCACGCGAGCCGCCGGCGGCGGACTTGGCGCCCTCGCTGAGATCGGCGACGATGGCGACGGGCGACTTCGCCACCATCGCCTCGATCGTCGTGCCGTCGAGATCGATCAGGACCGCCTGTCCCCAGATCAGGTCGCCGCCCGGCACCGCCAGCGTCGTCGTGACGCCCTCGATGCGGGTGACGGGGATGAGCGTCGAGGCGGGATTGATGCCCTCCGCCACGTTGAACGCGGCGGCGACCTCGTTCCCCCGCAACGTCCCTTCATTCGTGCTTTGGACCGCGCTGATCTCGCGGAGCCCCATGTTGCCCGCGCCGTCGATCAGCCCGGGCGTGACCCACTTTCCCGCCGCGTCGATGCGCGTCGCGCCCGCGGGGATCGCGACGTTCGTGCCGACGGCGGCGATTCTCCCGTCACGGATCAACACCGTGGCGTTGTCGACCTTGGGGCCCGACACGGGATACACCGTGCCGCCCGTGATGGCGATGGTCTGTGCCAGCAGGAACGCGATCATGGCTGTTGTCCGATCGAGAAATCGGTCTTGGGCTGGTGGGCCGGATCGTTCCGATCGTATACCAGCCAGCCGTCGTTGTAGACCTGGAGCGCGCGGGCGTACACCGAGAGCGGATCCGCCGACCATAGGACCACATCGGCCATCTTGCCGGGTTCGAGCGTGCCGACGATCGAGTCGAGTCCCAGGACCCAGGCGGGATTGGCGGTGAACCAGCGGAGCGCCTGGTCGCGGGTGACCTGAATGCCGGCGCGACGCCCGTGGTACATCGCCTTCGCCGCTTCCTGGTTCAGCCGCTGAATGCCGGACGCATCGTCGGAGTGAATCACCGCGCGCCCACCGGCCTGCTGCACCAGCGCGGCGTTCTCGTAGATCCCGTCCATCGCTTCTTCTTTGAAGCCCCACCAGTCGGCCCAGATCGAGACGGCGGTGCCCTCACGGGCCAGGATGTCGGCGATCTTGTACGCTTCCACGGCATGATGGAACGAGCGGATCTTGAAGCCGAACTCGTGCGCCAGATCGAGCATCTGCACCATCTCATCGGCGCGATAGCAGTGGTTCTGGACGAAGATGTTGCCACGCAGCACCTCCGCGAGCGATTCCATTCGGAGATCCCGCTGCGGCGCGTCGCCCGAATGGTCCTTGTTCCACTTCTCCCAACGGCGGCGGTACTGTTCCGCCTGGATGAACGCGGCGCGGTACCCCGCCATGCTGCCCATCCGCGTGGACGGGCCGCGGCTCTGGTACACGCGTTTCGGGTTCTCGCCGCACGCCATCTTCAGTCCGTAGCGCGCGCCGGGGAACTTCATCTCCTGGACCGTCCGTCCCGGGACGAGCTTCATCACCGCGCTGCGGCCGCCGATCAGGTTGGCCGATCCGGGCAGCGCCTGAATCGTGGTCACGCCGCCCGCGATGGCGAGCGGAATCTGCGGGTCCTGAGGCCAGAACGAGTGCTCGGCCCAGACCTCGGCGGTCACCGGGTTCGTGGCCTCGTTCCCGTCCGACTCGGCCTGCGTGCCCGGCGCCGCGTAGACGCCGATGTGAGAGTGGGTGTCGATGACTCCCGGGGTCACCCACTTGCCCGTGCCATCGACCACCACGGCGTCCGCGGGGGCCTGGACCGTCGTCCCCACCGCGACGATGCGCCCGTCCTTGAGCAGGATCGAGCCACCGGCGATCTCCTGGCCCGTCGCGGTCATGATCGTCGCATTGCGGATCAGCACCGGCGGGTTCGGGTGCCGCTGGTAGGTGGAGGGATACTGGGGGCGGTCAACGCTGGTGGTCGTATCCTGCCCACGGGCAGCGCCGGTCGCCTGCGTCGGGGCAGGGGAGGCGGCGGGAGCCTGCCCCGCCCGCGCCGACGCGCAACCCGCCGCGAGAACGGCAGCGGACAACGCTGCCAGCATGAATGCAACTGCCGCATGTGTCTCTTGACCGCCGCCGTTGCTTCTTGACCGTCGCTTTGTCATCTTGACCGCCGCCTTTTTGATCATTTCACGAGTTGGAACACCAGCGGAGCGCCGACCGGCGCCACCTGCAACAGCCTACGCGGCGCCTCGGTGCTCACGTGCATCACGACGGGGAGTTGCATTCCCGAGATCTCCAAACGGTACGCGGCGAACGTGCCGGCGGGCACGGTGATGTTCTCGACGCCCGCGACTTTGATCGTGGCAACCTTGGTCACGCCCTCGCCGGACGAGAAGACGTTCAGGTTGAAGCTCTTGCCTTCCGCGAGCGGCAACGCCGTCACGACAAGGTTGAACAGATTGTCGTCGACGGTCCCCGGCGCCACGGTCGTATCCACCGGAACCTCGCGCGGCGCGCCGGTGCCTTGAGGCACGAGGGCGCTGCCCTTGACGCGGCCGTTCGCGTAGGTCAGGTGGATTTCGGATTTTTGATTCTGCACCGTCCCCGTCTGGTCGGTGTGGCGCATCGCGAAGTCCGCCGCGCCGAGCACGACGGTCGTGCGCTGCTGCACCAACGCCCCCAGCATCGTGGCCTCGGTGTACACGATCGAATCGGGCGAGACCTGAACCGACATAACCTGCGACCCGAACGGCTTCCCTTGGAGCAAGGCCTGGAAACTGTCGGTCCGCGCCACGACCTGGCTGCGCTCGAACGCGACGGGTGCGCCTGTCGGGTTCAAGTCCGCGGGGCTGATCGGCGAGCCATCGATATCGACGAGCCGCACGGGGGCGATCGCCTTGAGTTTGTCGTACAACTCCTTCGCGTCACCGACCACGACGATCGTCAGGGCGTCGCGGCGGAAGATCCGGCGCGCGGCCGCGCGGGCGCGCAACGCGGTGACCGCCCTCAACCGCTCGCGGTACAGGCGCAGGTAGTCGGGGCCGAGGCCCAGCAGGCGCGCCGTGGTCACAACCTGGGCGATCTGGCGCGGCGTCTCGATCGTCAGGGGGAACGAGCCGATGAGGAACCCCTTGGCCGCCGTGAGCTCGCCCTCGGTGATCAGCTCCCTGCGGATCCGGTCGATCTGGTGCAGGATCTCCGCCAGCGCGCTGTCGGTAACGGTGGTCCGGCCCTCGAACGTGGCGACCCAGTGCCCGAGACCGCGATTCCGGTCCAGCCCGGCGTAGGAGCCGTAGGTCCAGCTCTTCTGCTCGCGCAGGATCAAGAACAGCCGGGCGTCAGCGCCGCCGCCCAGCACCTGCGTGGCCATGCGCGCGGCGTAGTAGCCGGTGTCGGCCGGGAGGAACGTCGTGTTCCCGAGGACGATGTTCGCCTGCACCGAGCCCGGCCGGTGGACGAGCACGATGTCCGTACGGCGCCTGACCGGAGCCGCCGGGAACGGTGCCGCTTCGGGAGGGGCGCCGCGCCACGTGCCGAACGCCCTCACCGCGAGCGCGCGCGCGCGCGCCAAGGTGAGATCCCCCGCGACCACGAGCAGCGCGCCGGCGGGCCGCAGCCGCCGTCCCGCAAAGGTGGTGACATCCGCTTGCGTGATCGCCTTGTACGAAGCCGGCGTCGGGCGCCGGCCGTAGGGATGCCGCCCGTACACGTCCCTGGCAAAGATGCGCGCCGCCACATTGTCGGGGTGCGACAGTTCCACCTCGAGGGCGGAGAGGTAGCGCATGCGAGCAAGGTCCAGCTCGACGACCGGGAACGTGGCGCTGCGGGTCACGTCTCCCAGCAGCTCGAACGCCAGATCGGCGTGGTCGCTCAGCACATCAGTCGAGACCGTGAAGAAATCTTCGCTCGCACTCGCGCCCAGACTGCCGCCGACACCCTCGATCGTCGCTGCGATCTGCTCGGCGCCGCGCGTCGCGGTGCCCTTGGTCAACAGCTCGGCGACAATCGACGCGAGCCCCTCCTTACCCACGGGGGCGTACGCGTCCCCGGCGCGGAAGCTGAGCGTGACCGACAGCGATGGCTGCTCGTGATTCTCGATGAGGAGCAGCGTCATCCCGTTCGGCAGCGCCACCTCCTGGAACGGTGGGAACTGGGCCGCGCGCAACGTCGCGGGGGCCGGAGGACGGGTTGGGAACGGTTGTTGGGCGGAAAGATGGAACGTTGGAATGATGGAAAGACCCACCATCCCAATCACCGTCCAACCTTCCATCTTTCCAACGTTCCAGCGCCTCATCGTCCACCCCCCGAGGCCGGCGCTGGCCCGGCTCGCACGATCACCAGCACCAGGTTGGCTGGAGCGAGATAGGTGTTGGCCACCCGCCGCACATCCTCGGCCGTCACGGCGAGGATCCGGTCGAGGTCGGTGTTGATCTCCTCCAACGCTCCGTGAAACAGCCGGTAGTGGTGCAGCTCCTCGGCTTTGCCGATGGTCGTTTCACGTGCGTTGATAAAGCCCGCGCGCAGAATATTCTTGGCCTTCGTCAACTCGGCGGCGGTGACGCCGTTCGTGCGAATGCCGTCGAGCTGCACGCCAATGAGGCTGTCCATGCGCTCGACGCTCACACCCTGGTTCACGACACCGAACGCGGCCCAGACGCCGGGTCCGTTGCGGGAGCCACCCGGGCTGACGAACGTGCCCGTGCCGACGGCGACCTTCTCGCGGCGCACGACCGCGACGTTGAGCCGCGCGCTCTCCCCCTGACCCAGGATCAGGTTCAGGAGCTCGAGCGCCGGGGTGTCGGCGTGGCGGTGCTCGGGAATCCGATAAAACCGGAGCGCCGCGTCGAGGCTCGCCTGGGGGTCGCGCACCTCGCGGCGCCGGGCACCGGGTCCGACGCGCCAGTCGCAGCGCACCGGTTCGGGCGTGGGATGGCTCGGCACGCCGGCGAAGTACGCGTTGACGAGGCGCCGCAGCTCGGTGGGGTTGAAGTCGCCCACGACGACCAGCGTCGCGTTGTTGGGCGCGTAGTAGGTGTCGAAGAACGCCTGCACATCGGGGAGCTGCGCCGCGTTCAGGTCGTCCATCGAGCCGATCACGGTGTGGGCGTAGGCGAAGCACGCGGCGCTGTCGAACGGCCAGGCGACGCCGTCCGAGAACGCCGCCGCATAGGGCCGGTTGTCGACGCTGAGCCGGCGTTCTTCCTTCACCGTCTCGCGCTGGTTCTCGAAATTCTCCTGGGTGATCGCGAGCGAGCGCATGCGATCCGCCTCGAGCCACAGGGCGAGGCTCAGGCGGTTCGAGGGAAGGGTTTCGAAATAGTTGGTGCGGTCCTCCTGCGTGCTGCCGTTGAGGGAACCGCCCGCCCGCTGCACCAGCTGGAAGTGCTCGGCCTTCTTCACGTGCGCCGAGCCTTGGAACATCATGTGCTCGAACAGATGCGCGAAGCCGGACCGTCCGACCCGTTCGTTGTGCGACCCCACGTCGTACCACACGTCGACCGAGACGATCGGCGTCGAATGGTCCTCCGAGTAGATCACGCGCAGGCCGTTGGGCAGCGCGAACTGCTCGTAGGCGATCCGGCCGGCCGGGGCGGCCTGCTGAGCCGCCACCCGAGCCGTCAGGGCCGCGAGGAGTACGACCAGACACGAGCGCATGCGCTGGAGCTCCACGAATCGGGTACTAGCGAGCGGGGAAGAGGGTCAAGGCATTGGTCTCGAGAATCACCGTCCGGTGCGCCTCGGAAAGCGGCAGTGCCAAGAACCCGTCAATGTTCTGCCGTAGATCCTTGACGCCAGGGCTCGGCCAGTCGGTTCCCCACAACACCCGGTCGGCGATCTCGGCGAGGCGGGGAAAGTACTCCAGCAACTTGGCGGGCGGAATGCCCGAGATGTCGAGCCTGACGTGTCCATGACGTCGCAGAATGAAAAACGCTTCCTCCATATACAGCGGCCGGCCGCCGTGCGCCATCACGAGCGGCAGATCCGGGAAGTCGATCGCGACGTCGTCGAGCTCCATCGGATTGCCGTACTTCGACCGCGCCCCCGGGAAGATCGAGGTGCCGGTGTGGACCATCACCGGCAGCCCGCGCTCCTCGCACCGCCGGTAGATCTTGCCGAGCGCGTCGAGGCCTTCCGCGTAGGCGTTGGCGGCGAAGCCCTGGTGCGGCGGGTGGATCTTGAGGAGCCGGATGCCGAGGTCCACCAGACGGTCGACGTCGCCCGTGGGGTCCTTGGTGAAGCGGGCGTGCACGCCCCCGTAGGGAAGCAGCCGCTCGGGGTTCGCCTGCGCATACTTCGCGGCGAACGCGTTGGTCGAGTCGTCGAACCCCATCACGTCGGGGCTCGGGTAGTTGACGAGCCCGACGCGCCACACCCCCGAGCGGTCCATCACGTCGAGCAGCGCCTTCGGGTCGTCCATGAGCGACAGCAGGAAGTCCCAGTGGGCTTCCTTGCCCTTGCGCATGGCCGCTTGGACCCGGGGCTTTAGGTCGCGCCACGGCTGAATGTGGACGTGGACGTCGGTGATGCGGCTCAGTCGCTCCAGGTGTAGAATCCCTTTCCCGTCTTCTTCCCCAGCTCTCCGTTCTGCACCTTCTCCCGGAGAATCTTGGGCGGCTCGTAGTGCGGCAGCTTGAGCGTCGCGTGGAGATAGTCGGCGATCGCGAGACGCACATCGAGCCCCACCAGGTCGGTGAGCTTCAAGGGCCCCATCGGGTGGTTGTAACCCAGTTCCATCGCCTTGTCGATGTCCTCGATACTTGCCACTCCCTGCTCGAGCATCCGCATTGCTTCGAGCCCGAGGACCACGCCCAGGCGGCTCGAGGCGAAGCCCGGCGAGTCCTTGACGACGATGGGATCCTTGCCGAGCCGGCGGGCGAACGCGACGGCCCGCGCCGTCGCCTGGTCGTCGCTCCGACCATGCGTCACGACCTCGACCAGCTTCATCAGGTGCACGGGATTGAAGAAGTGCAGCCCGACAAGCCGGCGGGGCGCCTGCAAGGCGGCGGCGATCTGGCCGACGGACAGGGACGATGTGTTGGTGGCGAGGAGCGCGCCGGCGGGCGCGGCACGCTCGACGTCGGCGAGCAGGCGCTGCTTGGCGGTCAGGTCCTCGATCACCGCCTCGATCACGACCTCGGCGTCCTGCACCGCGCGGGGGAGTGCCGACTCGGCGCGCAGCCGCCCGCGCGCCGCCGTGCGGTCGGCCTCCGTGACCTTACCGCGCTGCACGCCGCCGGCGAGAAGGCTCTCGATCCGGGCCATGGCCTGGGGCACCGCCTCGGCGCGGGAATCGGTGAGCGTCACGTCGCATCCCGCGAGCGCGGCGACGTACGCGATCCCGTGACCCATCGTGCCAGCGCCGATCACGGCGATCCGGGTCATCGGATCACGCGGCTCGATGCGCGTCAACCACGCGGCGCGCCGGCTCCGGGAAGTTGGTGCAGATGCCGTCCACACCCCAACCCACGAACCGGGTGATCTCGGCGGGCTCGTCCACGGTCCACACGATCAATTTGGCGCCGGCCCCGTGCACCGTCCGGACGAGCATCTCGTCGGCCAGCGACCGTTCCTGCCACAGGACCGACGCCCGCGCGTCCTCCAGGGCGGCGACGGGCCGCACGAAATACGCCGTCGCCAGCACGCCGCAGGTGAGGGTGGCGCGTCGCTCGCCGAGGCGCCGCACGATGCGGTGATCGAAGCTGTGCACGGCATACCCGGGCGGGTTCGGTCCACGGTCGAGCGTCTCGAGCAGACGCTCGTCCCAGCGCGGGGCGAGCGTCTTCACCTCGACAAACACCTGCAGCCTGGGAGCAATCGCGGCGAGCGCCTGGGACAGAGTGGGCACGGGCTCGCCGTTCGCGAGACGGAGCGCGGCGATGGCGCGCGCGCTCGAACGGGAGATCGAGGTCCCGCCTACGCCCTCGTCGTGGTGGACGATCAGCTCGCCGTCCGCCGTGGCGTGCACATCCAACTCCACGCCGTCCGCACCCTGGGCGGCCGCGGCGCGAAACGCCGCGAGCGAGTTCTCGAGCTCGGTCCCCGAGGCGCCGCGGTGGGCGATGACGAGCGGCCTCACGCCAGGCTGTCGGCCTTCTTCGGCTCGATCCAGTCCGGCTCCTTCTCGATGTCGTGCACAACGGCGATGTCCTCGGGGCGGGGCAGCACCGACATGAGGTACGCCGGATACTTCGCTGCGTCGAGCGGCGCGCCGTCGACCGTGTAGTGCTGGTGGGCGTACAGGCCGATGCGGCGGTTGAATTTCAGGTCCGGGACCTTGAGCTGCCGCTCCCGCTCGGGGATGAACATGTTGAGCCGCTCGATGAGCTTCACGATCTCCTGGCGATAGAGGCCGCGCCCATACTCGTTGAGTTTCGCCTTATCCGGCTCCTGTGTGTTTTCCCGCTCGTCGTACCGGCCCTTCAGCCCCCACACGTAGGCCCAGTGCGCGGAGGAGGAGTTGTCGGTCCCGAACAGATCGAACGCGGTGGGGATCCACTTGTAGAAGAATCGTTGGATCACCTCGGGAGGCATCTTCCCCGCCTTCACGATGCGCAACAGGCCGTTGTTCCCGGTGCCCAGGTGGAACGACTCCTCCTTGAGCATCGGCCCCATCGAACGCGCCAGCGGATCGAACCCCGAGACCGAAAGCATCTTGAGCTGAAACTTGCCGTCGCGATCGATGAACTGCGTGTAGGTGAAGAAGTCGAGCCAGTTGTCGACGATCTCGTTGAAGGAGCCGAGCAGGCGCTCGCCCTCGTCGGCGCGGCGCTCCAGCAGCTTGGCGGCTTCGCGCTTGCCCTCGTCGCCGAAGTAGGTGCACAGGAGGTACGACATCTGCCAGCCGTGGCGCATCTCCTCCGTCATCACCCGTTGCAGCGACAGGAGGTCGTAGTCCGAGGGCGCGTGCTGCAGCAGGTTCCGCTGCTGCTCCACCGACGCGAACTCGGTGTCGCCCTGGTACACGATCAGGTTGAGCAGCGCGTCGCGGATCCGTTGATCGGGGATGTGCATTACGCTGGGCCACTTGCGTTGGCCCTTGTAATGCCCGAACTCGATGTGGGAGACTTCCGCGTCGCCGAACTTCGCGTCAAACGAGTACTTGCGCAGGTCACCCTGTGGCAGGCCGATCGAGTCCTGCCAGTAGCGAAAGTAGTCGATCCAGTCGTCGAAGTTGTGCAGCTTGCGGACCATCAGCGGCTCCTGATCAGGGTGCGAGCTTCCGGGGTCGCGAACAACGCCTGTTGATGCGCGATCTCGAGGTCGAGCATTTCGGGAAGGGTGCTGGTCTCGGAGCGATATAGCGCTTCCTTCGCCTTGCGGACGGCGAGCGGCGGCATCCCCGCCCACAGCTCGGCGAGCCGGCGCGTCTCCGCGGCCAGCTCGGCGTGGGGCACGACGCGATCGAACATGCCGAGCTGCGCGGCTTCGGCGGCGGGGACCATGCGGGCGCTCCACGTCAGCTCCAGCGCCTTCGAGATCCCGACGAGGCGCGGCAGGAAGTAGCTGCCGCCCCAATCGAGGCCGAGGCCGAGCTTGTGGAAGACCTGCCCGATCGACGCCAGGTCCGAGGCCAGGCGGTAATCGCAGGCGAGGGCGAGGTTCGCGCCTCCGCCCGCCGCGGGACCGTTGACGGCCGCGAGCACGGGCTTCGGCGCCGAGCGGATGCTGAGCGCGATTTCCTTGCCGGCGGCGACGAGGGCCGGGCCGTCGCTGCCGAGCACCGACAGATCGGCGCCGGCGCAGAAGGCGCGGCCCGCACCCGTCAGCACGATCACTCGCACGGCCTCGGACCCGGCGACCATGCGCAACGCCTCGACAAGATCGGCGCACGCGTCGGTGTCGAACGCGTTGAGCTTCTCCGGCCGATTCAGGGTGAGCGTCGCGATCCCGCCCGCGATTTCGACGAGGACCCGCTCGTAGGCCGCCATCAGACGCGCTCCACGATCACGGCGATCCCCTGGCCGACGCCGATGCACATCGTAACCAAACCAAAGCGTGCCTTACGGCGTGACAAGGCGTGGACCAGCGTGGTGAGGATCTTGGCGCCGGTGCAGCCGAGCGGGTGACCGAGGGCGATGGCGCCGCCGTAGATGTTGACTGTGGCGGGGTCGAGATGCAGCTCGCGGATGCAGGCGATCGCTGGCGCGGCGAACGCCTCGTTCAACTCGATGAGATCGATCTGGTCTATCGTGAGCCCCGCCCGTTTCAGGGCTTTCTGCGTGGCGGGGATGGGCCCCAACCCCATGCAACTCGGATCGACGCCCGCCACCGCGCTCGTGACGATGCGGGCGAGCGGTCGCTGGGCGCGCGCCGTCACCAACACCGCCGCCGCTCCATCGTTGATGCCGCTCGACGTCGCCGCGGTGACGGTGCCGTCTTTACGAAACGCGGGCTTGAGGTGCGCCACGGCCTCGAGCGTCGTACCCGCACGCGGATACTCGTCCTTCGCAAACACCGATCCGTCGGGTAGGGGTACCGACACGAGCTCGTCCGTGAAGACGCACTCCTTGAGGGCCCGCTCGGCGCGCTGCTGACTCTCGACCGCGAACGCGTCCTGCTCGGCCCGGCTGATCTTGTAGCGCTCCGCCACCACCTCCGCCGTCTCGCCCAAGGCGATCGTCCATTCCTTCCGCAGGCGGGGGTTGACGAAGCGCCAGCCCACGGTGGTGTCCGCGGTCTCCGGCGCCTTCCGACTCCACGGCTCGCCCGACTTGAGCGTGACATACGGCGCGCGGGTCATGCTTTCCACGCCGCCGGCGATGAACGTCTCCCCCTCGCCCGCTTTGATCGCCTGCGCAGCGCTCGCGACGGCCTGCAGCCCGGAGCCGCACAGCCGGTTGACCGTCTGCCCCGGCACTTCGACTGGGAGGCCGGCGAGAAGCAGCGCCATACGCGCCACGTTGCGGTTGTCCTCGCCCGCCTGATTGGTACAGCCGAAGATCACGTCGTCGATCGCTCCCGGCTCGACGCCGGAGCGCTCGACCACCGCCTTGATCGGCACCGCCGCCAGATCGTCGGCCCGCACGCCCGCCAACGACCCACCGTGTTTGCCGACGGGAGTTCGCAGGGCGGTCGTGATGAATGCCTCGATCACAGCTGGACCCAGACCGTCTTCGTATCGAGATAGCCGTCGAGCGCTTCGCGGCCCAGGTCCCGTCCGAAGCCGGACGCCTTGAACCCGCCGAACGGAGCGCCCGAGTCGTAGAAGTTGTACGAGTTGATCCACACGGTCCCGGCGCGAATGGCCTTGGCGGCGCGGTGCGCCTTCTGGATGTCTTTGGTCCAGATCCCCGCCGCCAGGCCGTAGATGGTCTGGTTCGCGAGTCTCACCCCGTGCTCGAAGTCGTCGAACGTGAGCACGGCGAGCACGGGGCCGAAGATCTCCTCGCGCGCGATCGTCATCTCGGGCTGCACGCCGTCAAACACGGTCGCCTCGACGTAGTAGCCCTTGCCGTTGGGCTTCGCGGCCTTGCCCCCGGCGACGAGCTGGGCACCCTCCTCGACGCCCTTCTTGATGTAGGAGAGCACGGTCTCCTGCTGCTGCTTCGAGACGAGCGCGCCGAGCCGGGTGTTCTTGTCGAGCGGGTCGCCGGGAGTGAGCTTCTTCGCCCCCTCGGCGAGCTGCTCGACTACTTGCTGGTGGACCGAGGTCTCGACCAGTAGCCGGGATCCCGCGGCGCACACCTCGCCCTTCCCGTAAAAAATGCCCGTCTGGGCGCCGCGCACCGCCGCCTTCAAGTCGGCGTCGGCGAAGATGATGTTGGGGCTCTTGCCCCCGAGCTCGAGGGTGACGCGCTTGTTGGTGTCGGCCGCCAGCTTCATGATCTGGCGACCCACTTCGGTCGAGCCCGTGAACGAGATCTTGTCGACGTCGGGGTGGCGGACCAGCGCCGCGCCCGCCGCTCGACCGCTGCCCGAGACGACGTTGAACGCCCCCGGCGGCAGTCCCGCCTCGAGCGCCAGCTCCGCGAAGAGCAGGGCGGTGAGCGGCGTCTCGGACGCCGGCTTGAGCACCACCGTGCAGCCGGCGGCCAGCGCCGGGGCGAACTTCCAGCTGGCGATGTTCAGCGGGAAGTTCCACGGCACGATGGCGCCCACCACGCCGATCGGCTCGCGCAGCGTGTAAGCGAGGAAGGGGCCCTCCACCGGCAGCGTGTCGCCGACGATCTTGTCGGCCCACCCCGCGTAATAGCGCAGCGTGTTGACCGTCATGGTCAGCTCGATCTTCGCCTCGAACAGGGTCTTGCCGTTCTGAGCAGTCTCGAGCCTGGAGAACTCCTCCAGCCGCGCTTCCAGCAGATCGGCGGCCTTGAAGAGGAGCCGCCCGCGCTTGCGGGCGGAGAGGTCCCGCCACGCGGTCGACTCGAAGCAGGCCTTCGCGGCAGCCACGGCAGCGTCGACATCCGCGGCGTCGCCGGCGGCAACCTCCGCCAGCACCTCCTCGGTGGCCGGGTTGACGACCGGGAACCGCTTCCCGGACGCGGCCGGCCGCCACGCGTTATTGATGAAGAGGTCGGTCTTCACTTCCCTTTGAACTCCGCCACCCGCTTCTCGTTGTAGGCCGCGATCCCCTCCTTGGCGTCCTCGCTCTGGAACAGCTGCTGCTGCAGCTCGCGCTCGATGGCGAGACCGCTCTCGAAGGGCACCTCGGCACCCGACTGCACCGCCCGCTTGATCAGCCCGACGGCCTTCGACGCCTTGTGCGGCGGGCAGAATTGCTTGGCGTAGAGGACCACCTGCTCCCAATAGGCGTCGGCGTCGAACACCTCGTTCACGAGCCCGAGCTCCTTGGCCCGCTCGAACGAGAACGTCTCGCCCTTGACCATCAGCTCGATCGCGAGCGACTTGCCCACGATCCGGGCGAGGCGCTGCGTGCCGCCCGTGCCCGGCAGCACGCCGAGGTTCACCTCCGGCAGGCCGACCTTTCCCGCGTTCTCCTTCGCGAGCCGGATGTCGCACGCCATCGCGATCTCGAGGCCGCCGCCGACGGTGTGCCCGTTGAGCGCGGCGATGGTGAGCTTCGGCGTCTGCTCGAGCCGATTGAGCGTCTCGTTGGCGTGCAGGCAAAAGAAGTACTTGAAGCGCGGCGTCACCTTGTTCAACATCGCGATGTTGGCACCCGCCGAAAAGAACTTCTCCCCGCGCCCCCGGATGACGATCACGTGCACGCCGTCATCGAACCGGGCCTTGAGGATCGACTCGTCGAGTTGCCGCATCATCTCGTAGGTGTACGTGTTCGCCGGGGGATCATCGAGCTCGAGGATCGCGAGCCCGTCTTCGACGCGGTACTGCACCAGCGTCTTGGTCTCGGCCTTGGGTTCCGTCATGGTCGCCATGGTCCGTCAGTCTCCGTGTACCGGGGAGGGGGAGCGCGCTTCGACGAAGCCGTCGAGGAAGATGCGCGCGATGAGGTCTGCCAGACGGCGAGGGTCGATCTCGCCGGCGGGGTCGTACCAGTTGTAGATCCAGTTCATCATGCCGAAGAGGACGTAGGCGGCGGCGCTGCGGTTGACCGCGGCTTCATCCGGGTTGGCCTCGCGCAGCAGTCCTTCGAGCAGGTCGACGTAGCGCCGCTTGATGGCCGTGACGCCGCGGGCCGGCTCGTGCGACAAGACCTTCATCTCGGCCATGTGCTGCGCGAAGAACGTGACGTGGTGCCGGATGAAGTCGTGCAGCCGCTCCGCTGGATCGGTTGCGGCTGCCACCGCCCGCTCCGCACCCGCCAGCACCCGCGTGAAGCAGCGCTCCTGGATGAGGGCGAGCAGGTCCTCTTTGCCGCGGACGTAGTAGTACATGCCCGCGAGCGACATCCCGCTGGCCGCCGCGAGGTCCCGCATCGTCGTGGAGTGGTAGCCCTTCTCCGCGAAGACCCGAGCCGCTTGGGCGAGAAGGTGGTCGAGGCGTTCGTCGTAGGGGCGCATGGGTTCGAACGAGCGTTCGAAATCGGAAGCTATCCAACTAGCGGCGACCCGGCAAGGGTATCGGGTACCCTTAATATTCCCAGCACTCCCACGTCCAACCATCCGAGTTCATGGCGCAACCCAACCCGCTTGCTGAGCCCGGCACCGACGCGGCGCTGATCGCCGCGTGGCAGGGGGGAGACGAGCAGGCGGCCGCGGAGCTGGTCCGGCGCCACGCGCGGGCCCTGGCGCGCTTCCTGGCCGGGGCGGGGGCGCCCGAGGCGGAGCTGGATGACCTCGTACAAGAGGCGCTGATTCGGGCGTTCCGCGCCGTCGACCGGTTCCGGGGGCAGTGCCGGTTCCGCACGTGGCTGCTGACGATCGGGGGCAACGTCCTCAAGGATCACGGCCGCCGGGCAGGGCGGCGCCAGGTGGTGCCACTCGACGATGAGCTGCGGGCGCGAGACGGCGACCCGCACGAGCGGGCGGAGGCGGGGGAGGCGGAGGCACGGCTCACGGCGGGTGTGCGAGAGCTGCCCCGGCTGCAGCGTGAAGTGTTCCTGCTCCGCGCCCAGCAGGGTCTCGAGTATGCGGAGATCGCGGGAGCATTGGACACGACTGAAGGTGCGGCGCGGGTGCACTACCACCATGCGGTGAAACGATTGAAGGAGCTGCTGCAATGAACGACGACGCCAGGTTGGAGGAGACGGCGCGGCGGCTGGGCGCGACGGCGGCCGAGCGGCTGGACGTCGAGCGGACAGCGGCCGCCGTCATCGAGCGGCTGCGGGCGGAGCCGCGGAGTGAATCCCGTTGGAGCTGGAGGCAGCCGTCTTGGTTCCGAATTGCGGCAGCGCTCGTGATCCTCGTCGGCGGCGGATTGATCGGACGGCGCCTGCTCGTCCCGTCGGGAACCGGCGGACACGAGGTGGCGCACCTGGTCAGCGATGACCTGGGCGACCTGTCGGCCGATCAGCTGCGGGACGTCTTGAGCACGTTGGACGAGACACTGGACCTCGGACGAACCACGCAGCCCGAGGCCGATCTCGAAGATCTCGATGCGCAGCAGCTGCGGGCGGTGCTGCGCTCTCTGGAGGGATAATGAAGCGAGTCCTGCTGGTCCTGAGCATCGCCTTGGCTCCGGGCCTCGCGGCCCAGGAGCCCCCACGGCCAGACACGGCGGAGGCCGAGCGGCTGCGCGCACAGATCGAGGAACGGTTCGCGCAGCACGTGCAGCGGGAGCTCCGACTGACGCCCGACCAGGCGACGAAGTTGCGAGCCAGCCAGGAGCGCTTCGGGACTCGGCGGCGGGCCCTGATGCGCCAGCAGATGGAGCGCCGGAGAGCATTGCAGGATCAGATGCAGCCGGGGGTCGCCGCCAACGCCGACAGCGTGAGAAAGCTGATGGATGGCTTTCAGACGGGCCGCGCGGAGATCCTCAAGATCGACCAGGACGAAGATCGTGAGATGGCGGGCTACCTGACGCCCGTGCAGCGCGCCCGCTACCAGGAGATGCGCGCCCGGTTGCACCAGCGGGTGAATGAGATGCGCGAGCAGCGGCGCGGCGGGCGGATGGGCCCGGGCCCGCGGGGCCGTCCCCAGCGCGGGGGACGTCCGGGGCCGGGCCGTCGACCGATCTAGCCGTCCACGTCGCCCCTTACGGCGTCCCGGCGAGGGCGGCGTCCGCCGTCGTCAGACCGGCGCCGGTCGCGTTCGCCAGCCACGATACGAGGCTGGTCGAGCCGTTGGGATTGAAGATCGTCCGGCTGCCCGCCGGCAACTCGATCGCCGTGGCCTCGAGGATCGTCTCGGCCTCCGACGCGGTGAGGCTTGGGTGCTTCTGGGCCATGAGCGCTACAATGCCGGCGACGTGCGGCGAGGCCATGGACGTGCCGCCGAGAAAGAAGTAGCTGGTTTTGCCGCTCTGCAGCTGAAACGGCCCGACCACCCACGTCCCGGGCGCGGCAACGTCGAGATCCTGGCCCGTGCGCGCCCGGCCCGAGAACGGCGCGATGTAAAAGTCCGCCGCCACCGTTGGCTCCGCCACATTTCCGTTCACCCACCAGTTCCCATTCCCGGGTGGCGTCCACTCACCGGTCCACCCCGAGGCGGCAGCGGAGATGACCGGCGGATACGCGCCTGGGAAGCTCATGCCGGCGTTCCCCGCGTTGCCCGCCGCCGCGACGACGATCACGCCCTGCGCGATGGCATAGTTGATCGCCGCCGTCTCGACGGGGTCGAGCCGCGAGCCGCCGAGGCTCATGTTGATGATGACGGGATGCCCCGCGAGCGGGCCTGCCTTCAGGGTCGCGATGTACACGATGCCCTCGGCGATCACCGACGACCACCCGGATCCGTTTTGATTCAGCACTTTGACCGGGATGACGGTGGCCTTGGGCGCCACACCGTTGATGGGCGTGCCGAACAGGCTGTAGCCGAGAATCGTACTGGTGACGTGCGTCCCATGGGAGTTCTGGTCGTGCTCCCACTTGTTCGGCTGTTCTGAAACGTTCCCGCCGCCTGCGCCGCCGCCGCCGAACGATTTGGCGAACTGCGCCGCGATGCGCTCCTGGGGGAAGTACTGCCGCCACGAATCCAATAGTCCGGTGTCGAGGACGCCGATGTACACGCCGCTGCCGTCGAAGGCGATCGTGCGGTCCGGCCCGGTCACGAGATTCGTCACGTTCACAGCATCGAGGTTCCACGTGTTGATGCCGCCCGCGAAGTCCGCGATGGGCACGGCGTCCACGGGTGCGCCGAGCCGCTCGGCATCGGGGCCCGCCGCGAGCACATAGGGAAGCGCCTGGATCGCCGGCAACTGGCTCGCAGGCGCCCGCAGAAAGACCGCGTTGATCTCGATCAGCTTGCCGGAGACTCTGCCGTAGGTGCCCAGCTCAGCGAGCTGCGCGGCGGTCGGCGCGGCGACGAGCACCACGTTGATGCCGATGGTCGGGTCGACCGACCGGGCCACGGACAGTTGGCCGATGCCGGCGACGCGGTCGGCAGACCGCTCGCATGCCAGCGTCCCCACGAGCATTGCTGCAATGACGAACGTAAGGTGGCGCTTCATAGGCGGTCCCTCGAGAGGAGTTCAGGAAGAGTTGCCTTCTTCATTTACCGCTGGGGGGGACGACGCGCAAGGCACGTCGCGTGCATCTCCATCGCCACCGCGCCCGTGTATATTCAGCCCACCCGACGAAAGGGGCGACGTGTGTGGATGATCCCCGGGTGGGCCATCGGCGTCGCCGTCATCATGCTCGCGATCTCGGTGGGAAGGACGGTGCAGTACCTGTTCCGGCCGCCGGGCGACCGTGTCGGCGGGGGGGGGGGTGCGTCGGAGCCCGAGCTCGCACGCCAACGGGAAGCCCTAGAGGACGTGCAGCGCAGGCTCGGCGAGGTGGAGGAGCGGCTGGATTTCACCGAGCGCCTGCTTGCCCAGCAACGGGGTGGGGAGCGGCTGTCGGGAGGCGGGGCCCCGCCGCATAGTTGAATCGCGCCCGAGTGGCGGAACTGGCAGACGCGCAGGACTCAAAATCCTGTCCCGGCAACGGGGTGAGAGTTCGATTCTCTCCTCGGGCATTCTGCAATTCAACGACTTCGCTCAGTCGGGCGCGTGCCACCGGAACGAGTCGCGCGCACGGTAGAGGACTTCACCGCGCGTGTTGGTGATCGTGATCAAGGCGCTCAAGACCGGCGCGTCGAGGGCGCTCGTAACGAAGCCCGAGGTGAACCGCCCGTCGATCGTGACCATGCCGACCCGCTCGAGCTCGCAGCGCAGGTACACGGCCTCGCGGTCAATCCGCGCCTCCCCGCACCCCGCCTCCTGTCGCGTCCCGATACGCGAGAACGTGACAAACGGCTCCGGCCGCAGCGTGAGCCGAGTGAATCGCCGATCGGCGACGGTGAACTCGTAGCCCGGCTCATAGTAGCCCTCGGCTTCGGACTGAAGGCCCGGTGGCGGGGGCGGCGGTGCGGCCGTCGGCTCCGCGGTGACCGTCGGGGCCGGCGCCTGAAGGCGCAGAATGACCAACGCCGCGGCGCCTACGAGCGAGAGCAGGACGACGACGGCGATCGTGCGGCGACGTCCACGGATGACCGCCCAGAGCCGCTGGAGCATCGCCCAAAGACGTTGCAGGATCGCCTGCAGACGTTGACCAATTGCCGCTCGTGCACCGCCCTCCTGGCGTGGTGCGACCTCCTCCGTCGGAGCGTCGTCGACCGGTGGAGCAGGCGCGGTCGGTGAGAAGTCAGGCGGCGGCGCCGGGAAACCCCGGGGTGGACCAGACGGAGGTGGAACCACGGCCCGGCGGAGAGGCGGGGGGGGCGGCGCGAACGGCTGGCGTGGAGCGACCGCTTGGCGTGGCCGGACGATTCTCACGTACCCGGGTTTCCGGAACAGGCGGGACCAGAGTGCGAGCACCAGCGCCGCGCCCAACGCTCCTGCCGCGTCCGGCACGAGATCTCGCAGGCGGCAGTGTCCCACCCCCCTCAGGGTCACGCCCTCGGCGATTTCGACGAGGGCTCCGACGAGGAGGGTCGCCAGGAAGGCCCAGACGATGCGCGCGTCCGCCCGCCGGAACTGGACCCACGACATCCAGTAGAAGCCCGCGAACAGGGCGATGTGGGCGTAGTTCCGCAGCGAGAGCACCAGCACCTGCATCGTGGGGATGAGCTGCTCGCACCTCGGCGCGTGCACGCGCCAGTGGGTTTGCGCGGGAAAGTAGAGGAGGCCGAGCACCACAAACGCCAAATACGCCCAGCGTTTGCCGCGCAAGGCGATAAGGGCGAGGAGGGCGAGGACGACCGCCCCGACGCGAACCTCCCAAAGCGACATGCGCGTCTAACCTACTCCTGCGCCCCTTATCCTGCTCACCGTGGGAGACGATGGAGGTCGTCACTCCCCTTCGACAACCGCAATGCGCTCTTCAGCGCCTCCAGCGCCGCCGCCCGAGCCTTGGCGAGGGCACCCTCCGCCGGCGTCCCCGCACCGACTTCGAACGGTCGCCACATCGCGTCCGACCAACCGATCGCAAACGTGCCCCGGCACCGCCGGCAGCGCATCACCGCTGCCCCCTCGTCGAGACGCTGGCGATCGCTGCAGCTGGGACAGACGCCGTAACGCGTCCCGCTCACATACGTGCTGTTGAGTGGCTTGGGCACCACCGACCACGTCGGCGGCCGGATAGGCAGGACCTGGAGCATCCCGCGAGAAAAAGGAAGGTGTTGCCGGTTGACCTCGAGGACGGCGCGGTCTGGGTTGAGCCGGACCACGCGGTACCAGGCGCCCCGGCGGAGCGGGGCATTGGTGCGGGCCCGTACGCGGGCCCAACAATGCGGCATCGGGTGCGCCCTCCGGGCGCTGGGGGTCGTGTTGAGCGGCCGCCAGGGCGCAGCCTGTCTACGTGTGACCCGTCAGCATCGCCCCGCCTGGCCCCGTCGGGCTGTGACGCGCCGCACGTCCCCCGCGGCCATGGGTCGCCACCTTGAAAACCGCTCCGGGGACGCTCACCTTCGGGCCATGACAACGAGCGCCTTCGCGACGGCACGCCCTTCCGCGCTGCACCTCGCGCTCGGCTTCGTCACCAACTTCTTCGACACCCTGGGAATCGGCTCGTTCGCCCCCACGACGGCCGCGTTCAAGGCGCGGGGGCTCGTGGCCGATGAGCTGATCCCCGGTACCCTCAACGTAGGACACACGCCTCCCACGGTAATCCAGGCGATCATCTTCATCACCGCGATCGACGTGGACGTGCTCACGCTCGCCTTGCTGATCGCCGCGTCGGTCGTGGGGGCGTGGATCGGTGCGGGCATCGTGAGCGGCTGGGAGCGGCGCCGCGTTCAGCGCGGCGTGGCGATCGCGCTCATCGTCACCGGCTCGTTCATCGTCCTTCGCATCGTCGGCGTTTTCCCCGCCGGGGGGGACGCGCTCGGACTCCGGGGCGTGCTGCTCACCGCGGGCGTCCTCGGCAACTTCGTGCTGGGTGCGCTGATGACGCTCGGGATCGGGCTGTACGCGCCCTGCATGGCGATGATCAGCCTCTTCGGCATGAACCCCATTACGGCGTTCCCCATCATGATGGGGTCGTGCGCCTGCCTGATGCCGGTGGCGAGCGCTCGATTCCTCCAGACCGGACGCTACGACCGCCGCGCGGCCCTCGGCCTCGCGATTGGCGGCATTCCCGGCGTACTGCTCGCGGCGTTCGTGGTGCGGTCTCTGCCGCTCGGTGCCGTGCGGGTGCTCGTCGTCGTGGTGATCGCGTATACCGCGGCGCGTATGTGGCGCGACTCGCGCCTGCCCTCCAGACCGCTGTAGACAAGCCCATGCGGGCGCCGCTGTAACACCGACGTTACCTCCCGGCGCACGACGCACTCTTCATGGAATGCCGACGCCAGCATTCCAGTGGGCTCGCCTCCAGGTCGACGCGCAGTCCCCCCTGCGCCGCGGGGCCTGGTACCGTATCGTCAAGCTCACGTCCGTCGAAGCCACGTTGAACGTGAAGGGCAAACCCGTCCCCGTACCGCGCGCCCAGCTCCAGTTGGCCTCCGAGCCGGCGCTGCGCTGGACCGTCGTCCCCGCGCCGAAGAACGCGCCCCGCTTCCCGTCCGCGTGGGGCCCCCGCTACGCAGTCTGCCCCAATTGCCGGGAGCGCGCCCAGCTCCTCGGCGAGCCCACGACGCTGCGCTGCCAGCGCTGCAACGGGTCGTACGACGTGGCTTGGAACGAGCCGTATCTCGCCAGGGCGTAGGGCCAATCGCAGACCCCATAAAACCCACCGCCTGGAACTGGCCCGTCGCCGAGCCGTCCCAGGCGGTGAAGAACCACTGCGCCCAGCTTAGTGGATCTTGATGTTGCCCGCGATCAACACGCTTGGCCCATTCGAGTATGACGGGACAGTCGTGATGCCGAATTTGTCCCCCATAGTCCCGGGGTTGCCGCAGTCGTCGACCTTAACGGTGAGCGGCTCCGTGTGCGTGCCGGTTTGGTTTTCGACTGTGGCCATGCCTGTGAACTCGGCGTGCGTTTGCGCACCGCAAGTCCCGTCGCTAATGACCAGCCTATCGAAGGATGTGGCCTTGATCCGCACGCCTGCATCGTGGTCGTTGTATTCAAGGTTGCCCGTTGGAAACTGAGCGTCCACTGCCTGCTTTATGACGAAGCCGAAGCTGGCCCGCGAGTTGGGATTGGCCAAGCTCGGAACCAGAGCGGGCAGCGACAACAGCACACCGTCCACTGCGAAGACCGGGTCGCCGTCGATCTGGCCGCCGCCCGTCACCTTGCCTGGCGTAGACTGTTGGCCGCCGATGCATGCGCCGAAGCCGGACGGCGCGCTGAGCCACGGTGTAAAGTCGACTCCGGCCGTGACCTTAGCGCCTACTACGCCTGGGCCAACTGACCCGAGGCCTTGCCCGGGGCCGCTCGGGTCACCCCACCAGTTGCACTCGCCATCGACGTCTTGTCCCGTGACGACGAGGGCCGGGTGGACCGCGATCCCAAACGCCGCGTTCGTGACGTTGAAGTCGTTCTGGTTGACCATTCCTGACGCGTAGGATGGATTGTCTTCGAAGAAGACCGCGACTCTATTTGACGATGGGCTAACGAGCGCAGTGATGGAATTGTCGCGCACAATGACGCCCGGCGTGTTAGCCTCCAGACCAATCGCATGTACCCAGCCGTTAAAGGTCGGTGCCAGCGTTGACAAGCCAACCAGATTAGTGATGCTGTTGTTCCGTATCACCAAACCTGTATTGATCGTCTTCGGCGCGGAGCTACTTCCGTTGTTGATCGTAACCCCGTAGGCCCCTCTGGAGTCGCTCGTCACGCCTGAGATTGAATTCCCCTCGATCAGGACGTTCGTGCTAGGATTTGTCGAATTGGCGTCGCCGATGAATACGCCCTTGGCAGACCTGACGCTATGAATGTTGCTCATGTCGTTGCCTGAGATCACCACGTCATCTGGGCCATTCTGGAGATAGATGGCCTGCGCTGAGCTGGCGCTGTTGAGATCCGGAGTGATTACCCCATCAATGATGTTGTTTTTGACAAGAGCACCATTCCCCGTGACCTTGACACCGATCCCAATAGCGGAACCAGTTAGAGCAATAATGTCACGCACTGAAAAACCGTCGATGGTGACATTGGGCGCCGAGATCTCAAAGACAGGGTTGTCACCCATGGTTGAGATGCCGATCACGGTCGATTCCAAGGGGTCACCGAATATCCGTGTGGCGACGGGATTTCCCGCCTGCGCGCCGACCAGCGTCAGATTCGTGACGTTGACATCGACGTTCTCGTCGTACGTCGCTGGACAGACGCCGATTGTGTCGCCAGGCGCGGCGTCCGTCACCGCGGCGCCGATCGTGGTGTAGGGCGTAGTGACAACGTCGTCGCAGTCGGTGGTGCTGGCAAATCCATCCTTATCTACCACCAGATCGACCCCTGCCGGAAACGCCTGGACCACTGCTGCTACCAGGGCCGGTGCCTCCGTAGGCGCGTCCGTCCGCGCGCACGCGCCTCCCAACCACGCGATCGCTGGGACGATCAGAGTTGCGAGAGTCCTACGGAGGGTTTGATGCGAGCACATGGTTCGTTCCCCTTCCCGGACGGCGAGTTCAGTCGACGCAGCGGCAAAACTCAAGTGCCGAGCTGCCGGAGCACCTCGCATGCCCGCTACAAGCCCCTCTTTCAGGTGACGTAAGTCACGACGTGGCAACGACGCAGCATGTCGCACGGAATCTGCGGCTGCCGCGCAGACGCGACAGGGCGCTGCGTGCGCGCCACACTGGGCCTAGCGCGCGCACGCCGACCGTGGTCGCGGCTGGCGCGGACATGAATAACATTACGGCACATGCTCAGCGTATCGCGCGCGAGACTCCCCCTAACCGCGTTATGCCTGTTCGCCGCCAGCTGCGGCGTCGATAACGCAGCGCAGTCCCCCTTCGCCCTCTGGGGCATGCGTCCCGGCCAGCCGCTCAACCAGGTCGCACAATTCCTGATCCGCCAGGACCACCGGAGTTGGGAGCGCTGCACCCCGATCGCCGGCGGCTATCGGCGCTGCGTGCACTTCACGGGCTGGGTTGTGGGGGACCTCATCGTCATCGCCGACTCCGGGGACAAGGTCGTCTACATCCGCTTCTCACCGAGCGACTACGGCAGCGGGCGTGATCTCATGTTCGACTACGACCTCTCCGGAATGGAGCGACGCTGGATGCGAGTGAAGGGGGTGACGGCAAATCCCAACGGCGTGTCGGACCAGAACCCGCGCGGGACGGCCTATTTCACGACGCCGCGCGGCCGCTACAAGGCGTTCGTCACCTTCGACGGCCATCTGTGTACCGGGAAACCGATCCCGTGCCCCGCGCACGTCATCCTGGCGGACCTGCGGGCCGGCAACCTCGCCGCCGTGGACTCAGGGGCGCCAAGGCTGCCGCTGTAGCCTCAGTCGCGGGGGCTGGTGCAGGCCTGAGCGCAGTATGTAAACTGCCGCATGCCGACCGCGCTGGACTCCGTTTCCACTCCTGCCGCCACACCCGCCAAGGGCCTCGAAGGCGTCGTCGCCACCCAGTCGGCGATCTGCTACGTGTTCGGCGAGGCAGGCCGGCTGATCTATCGCGGCTACGACATCAACGACCTCGCCGATCATTCCACATTCGAGGAGACCGCCTACCTCTTGCTCAAGGGCGACCTCCCCACGCGCGCCCAGATCAAGACGTTCGTCGCGGAGATCAAGGCGTCGCAGAAGCTCCACAAGGTCGTGCAGCGGATCGTGAAGGACGCACCGCTCACGTCAAACCCGATGAACGTGCTCCGCACGGCCGTGAGCGCTGCGGTGTTCGTGGACCCCGACAAGGGGGACAACGCCCCCGCCGCCGATTACCGCAAGGCGGTGCGCCTGATCGCCCAGGTGCCGACGATGGTGTCCATGTTTCACCGCTTGCGGAGCAACGCGAAGCCTCTGGCGCCGCGCCGGGGCCTCTCCCTGGCGGCCAACTTCCTGTACATGATCTCCGGCACGGTGCCCGACGCCGAGGCGACGCGGGCCTTCGACGTCGCGCTCATCCTCCACGCCGACCATGAGCTGAACGCCTCGACCTTCGCCGCCCGCGTCATTGCGGCCACGCTGGCGGACATCCATGGGGCCGTCACGGGTGCGATCGCGGCCCTTGCCGGCCCGCTGCACGGCGGGGCGAACGCCGAAGTGATGAAGATGCTGCTCGAAATCGAGGCGCCGGAACGCGCGGAGCCCTGGATCCGGAACGCCCTCGCACAGAAGAAGAAGATTTCAGGCTTCGGGCACCGCGTGTACAAGACCGAAGATCCGCGCGCCGCGCACCTACGACGCATGTCGGAGGACCTGGGGAAGAAAGCCGGCCAGCCGCAGTGGTTCGCGATCCAGCAGGTGATCGAGGCGGTGATGCGGCGCGAGAAGGGTCTCTACCCCAACGTCGATTTCTACTCCGCGTCGATGTACTACGTGATGGGTATCCCGCTCGACCTGTACACGCCGATCTTCGCGGTCAGCCGCGTGAGCGGCTGGTGTGCGCACGTGGTGGAGCAGCACGCCGACAACCGGCTCATCCGCCCCCGCGCCGAGTATGTCGGGGCGATGAACAGGAAGTGGGCGCCGCCGCGCCGGCGCGGCTGACCGATGGCCGCAGCGCGTCCAACGAAAATCGAGTATCGGGACGGCCGCTGGACGGTTCCCGACTATCCGATCATCCCGTTCATTGAAGGCGACGGCACGGGGCCCGACATCTGGCGGGCCGCGGTGCGGGTGTTCGACGCCGCCGTAGCGCGCACTTCTGGCGGGAAACGCCAGGTCGCGTGGCGCGAGGTCCTCGCGGGCGAGAAGGCATTCCGCGTCACCGGCAACTGGCTGCCCGACGAGACGCTGGACGCCATCCGCGAACACCGCGTAGCCATCAAGGGACCGCTCACCACGCCCGTCGGCGGCGGGATGCGCTCGCTCAACGTCGCCCTGCGCCAGGTCCTCGATCTCTATATCTCGAAGCGGCCGGTGCGCTGGTTCCAGGGGGTCCCGGCTCCCGTCAAGCAGCCCCAAAAACTCGACGTCGTCATCTTCCGCGAGAGCATCGAGGACGTGTACGCCGGGATCGAGTTCGCCGCAGGGAGCGCCCAAGCCGACAAGCTGCGCGACTTCCTGGTGCGGGAGCTCGGCGTCCAATTCATCCGCGAGCGGAGCGCCCTCGGCGTCAAGCCGATGTCGCAGTTCGGCTCGCAGCGCCTGGTGGCGAAAGCGATCGAATACGCGATCGCGGCGGGGCGGTCATCCGTTACCCTGGTGCACAAGGGCAACATCATGAAGTTCACCGAGGGCGCGTTCCGCGATTGGGGCTACGCGGTCGCGAAGGAGAAGTTCGCAGACCGAACGGTTTCCGAGGCGGAGGCGGCCGGCAACCGGCAACCGGGGACCGTCGTGATCAAGGATCGCATCGCCGACGCGATGTTTCAGCAGATCCTGCTCCGCCCCGATGAGTACTCCGTGATCGCCACGCCGAACCTGAACGGCGACTATCTCTCCGACGCGTGTGCCGCTCAGGTGGGCGGGCTCGGCATGGCCCCGGGGGCGAATATCGGCGACGGGTTCGCCGTGTTCGAGGCGACCCACGGCACCGCCCCCAAGTACGCCGGGCAGAACAAGGTGAACCCCGGCAGCGTCATCCTGTCGGGCGCGATGCTGTTCGAAGAGATCGGGTGGAACGACGTCGCGGTCGCCATTCACCGGGGGATCGAGGGCGCGATTGCCGGGGGGAGCGTAACTTACGACCTCGCCCGCCAGATGCCGGGCGCGACGGAAGTTTCGACCTCCACCTTCGGCGACGCCATCATCGAGCACCTCTCATGAAGAGCACCGTCACCGCGCAGCCCCTCGCCCAGGTCGAGACTCCGCTCCTGGCCGTCGCGGTGCCCCAGGGAACGAGCCTCCTCGCCTCCCTCGTCGACCTCGATCGCGCCGCCGGGGGTGCGCTGGCGCGCGCCCTCGGCACCGGCGACTACAAGGGCAAGCGCGACGAGACGCTGGTCGTGTACGCCGACGGCAAGGCGCAGCGGATCCTCCTGGTGGGCGTCGGCAAGGCGGGGGAGATCACCCGCAGCGCGTTGCGACGCGCCGCGGCCGTCGGCGCGAAACGAGCACGCGGCCTCGGTGTCACGGCACTCGCCGTCGCCGTGGCCCCTGAAGCCCAGGGCGGCGTGAGCGCCGCCGAGCTGGGGCAGGTGATAGTCGAAGGGGCTGCGCAGGGCGGATGGCAGTTCACCGAGCTGAAACAGCCGGGCGACGATCCCAAACCGCCGCTCGAGGCCGTGACGGTGGTCGTCGAGCCCGGCTCGGCGCGCGACGCCGAGGCGGGGCGGCAGGTGGGCGACGCGGTCGCGGCGGGACACCGACTCACGCGCACCCTACAGATGCAGCCGGGCAACGTCTGCACACCCAGCTACCTCGCCGACGCGGCGGGAAAACTCGCCCAGGCGCACGGATTCACCCTCACCGTCCTCGATCGGGCCCAAATGAAGAAGGAAGGGATGGGCGCGCTGCTCGCGGTGGCGCAGGGGAGCGCCGAGGAACCGCGGTTTATCGCCCTCCAATACCGAGGGCAGGGAGATCTGCCACCCATCGTGCTGATCGGAAAAGGCGTGACGTTCGATTCCGGCGGTATCTCGATTAAGCCGGCACAAAGCATGGAGGACATGAAGTTCGACATGTCGGGTGCCGCGGCGGTGCTCGGCACGTTCGAGGTCCTGGGACGGCTCAAGCCAAAGCTGAATGTGGTCGGGCTCATCCCCGCCACGGAGAACCTCCCCTCGGGCACGGCGGTAAAACCGGGGGACGTGGTGAAGAGCCACCTCGGCAAGACGATCGAGATCATCAACACCGATGCCGAAGGGCGCCTGATCTTGTGCGATGCCCTGTCCTACGCCCGCCGCTACAAGCCGGCCGCCGTGTTGGACGCTGCGACGCTCACGGGGGCGGTGGTGGTGGCGCTGGGGCACCACGCGATCGGACTCATGGGGAACGACGAGGCGTTGCTCGCCGAAGTGCGCGATGCCGGCGAGCGCGCGGGGGAGCGCTGCTGGCCGCTGCCGCTGTGGGACGAGTACCGCGACCTGGTGAAGTCGGAGATCGCCGACGTAAGGAACTCAGGCGGCCGCTCCGCGGGGACCATCGCGGGCGGCTGGTTCCTGCGGGAATTCGTGGATGGGTTCCCTTGGGTGCATCTCGACATCGCGGGCACCGCCTACACCGAGGGCGAGGGCACCACGCAGGCCAAGGGCCCGACGGCAGTGGGCGTGCGGTTGTTCACCGAGTTCCTCCTCAAGCGCGCGGGCGCTTGATCCGGGCGAGCCTTCTCGTCGCGGCGCTCTCCGGTGCCGTGGCGGCAGGCGCCGCAGCTCAAGCCGATTCCACCGTCCGCGACACCACCGCGCGTCGGGACACCACGGCCCGCGACACCACGCCCGCATTGCTGCCTACCTTCGCCCTCCCGATCGCGGCCGGGCCCCTGCCACTCGGCGCGCGCTACACCTTCACCGCCGACTCCCTCATTTTCACGAACGCGCGCACGTTGAGCGATCTGCTTGCCCACATCCCCGGCGTGTACGTGGCGCGCGGCGGCTGGTACGGGCAGGCGGAGCCGGTGCTGTTCGGAGGCCGGGGGGCGGGGAGCGCCGCCCTCGAAGTGTACTGGGACGGCGTGCCCTACCTGTCGATCGGGCGCGACTCGCTCGCGCTCGATCCGGCCCGCATCCCGCTCGCACCCCTCGAGCGGGTCGACGTGATCGTGGTGCCCGCGGCGTTGCGCGTCTATCTGGTCACTGCGCAGCCGCGCTCCACGGCACCCGTGACCCAGATCGGCATCTTCAATGGCGTCCAGAACATCGCGGGGTATCGCGTCGGGTACGCTACGCGCATCCGGTCGGGCCTGGGCGTCTCGGTCCTCTACGACCAGACCAGCCTGGACGGGAACCCCGCGGCCACGACGACCCACTTCAGCAGTAGGGATCTGTGGCTCAAAGCAGACTTTGTCCCGCCGGGCGGTCGGATCGGCGCGTCGTTCCAACTCCTCAGCGCGAGCTGGGACCGCGACGCGGCGGCCGACGGGCGCGTGGTCGCCTGGCGCCAGGAGCGCCGCGATCGGCTGTTCCGCTTCTTCGTCGCCGAGCGCGCCGATGGGCTAGGCCTGCGTCTCACGGGGACGATGGCGAGCAGCTCCGTCGACCGCGACACCCTGGTCGCGCGGCGCGCGCTGTACCAGACCAGCCTGGAAGCGAGCCGCACCTGGCCGCGAGCCAGCGTGACCGTCAGGACACGTTTCGGCTTCGTCGGGGCGCCGACGCAACTCGAGGGGGAAGGCGGCTGGATCCCCATCCGGCCCGTCACGCTCGGCGCGTGGGCGAGGCACGCGACGTACACGGGCGACCGCTCGGGCGACCGCGCCCACCTGACCGCCGGCATCCGACTCCCGCTCGGCTTTTCCGCGCGCGCGCAGTTGGCGTGGAGCCGCGACGTCCGCGCGCCACTCGACCTCACCGACACCGTACGCCAGGAGGCGACCGACGTGGCCGGCTGGCTGCGCTGGGACTCTCGGCGCATGGTGGTGGAGCTGGGGCAGGGACGGCGCGACCCGTTCGCGCCGCTCGGGTTTGCCGCGGGGATCAAGCCCGTCGATCATCTCGGACTGACGCCGCGTACGACGTTCGTGGCCGGCCACGCGAACCTCCGGCCGGTCGCGGGCGTCGAACTGTCCGCCTGGTACTTCTACCCGCTCACCGGTGGGGGCGACTTCGAGCCGCCCGACCACGCCCGGGTGTCCGCCACCTTCTATTCGAAGTTCTGGCGGGTGTTCCGCAGCGGCATTTTCGCGCTGCGCGGGGAAGTGGCGATGGAGTCGTGGAGCCGCTCGAGCTACGGCGGCCGGACCGCCACCGACTCCCTCCTCTCGCTCGGAGGCGCCTCGTTCGTGGAGACGAACCTCGAGGTGCAGCTGGCCGGCGTGACGTTCTTCTGGATCATCCGGAACATCAACGGCATGCGGGCAAACTACGTGGCGGGGTTGGCCCATCCCAAGAGCGTCCAGGTCTACGGAGCACGCTGGTTTTTCACCAACTAGGGCGGATTGAAGCAAGTCCTTCGCCCGACTACATTTAAAGTCTGTGCCACGAAGCATGACGGGCTTCGGCTCGGCCGAGGATCGCGTCCTCGGCGGACGGCTGCGGGTGGAGATCCGCACCGTCAACCATCGCTACTTCAACGCGCAGCTCAAGTTGCCGGCGGAGCTGTCCGCGATCGAGGCGGAGCTGCGGGAGCGCCTGCGTCAGCTGCTCGAGCGCGGCCATGTGGCCGTTACCGCGCGGTGGGTCGAGACGCCGTCAAACGAAGGCGGATTGGCGGTGGACCTCGCGCGGGCGCGGCAGGTGGTCGCGGCGGCGAAGGAGCTGAAGAAGAAACTCAAGCTCAAGGGCGAGGTGGACCTCGCGTTCGTCGCCCGGCAGCCGAACGTGCTGGGGGGGGGAGCGACGAACGGGGGAAGCGCCGCGACGGCGGTCGCGTGGGCCGATGTGAAGCCGATCGTCGAGCAGGCGGCGCGCGACGTGCTGGTGATGCGCGAGCGGGAGGGCGCCGCGCTGGCCGCGGAGCTGACCACGCGGCTCGACGGGCTCGAGGCGGGGGCGGCCACCATCGCGCAGCGCGCGCCCGAGCGGCTCGCGGCCGAGCATCAACGCCTCAAGCAGGCCGTGGCGGATCTCGCGGCCGGCGTGCAGGTGGACGAGCAGCGGCTGGCGCTCGAGGTCGCCCTGCTCGCCGATAAGGTGGACATCACGGAGGAGCTGGTGCGGTTCCGCACCCACCTGGCGGCGTGCCGCCAGGCGCTCGCGTCCGGCGAAGCGGTGGGAAAGCAGCTCGGCTTCCTGGCGCAGGAGCTGCTGCGCGAGGTGAACACGATGGGCTCCAAGGCGAATGATGCGGCGATCACGCAGGCCGTGATCGCGATGAAGGGCGAGCTGGAAAAGTTCCGGGAGCAGTTGGAGAACCTGGAGTGACGCCGGTCGTCGTCGTGCTCGCCGCCCCATCGGGGGGCGGCAAGACGACGATCGCCCGCGCGCTGGTGGCGCGATGGCCCGAGCGCTACGGCTTCTCGGTCTCGGCCACGACGCGTGCGCCGCGGCCGGGCGAGCGCGACGGCGAAGCGTATTTCTTCCTCTCGCGCGAGGAATTCCTGCGCCGCCGGGACGCGGGCGACTTCCTGGAATGGGCCGAGTACGCCGGCGAGCTGTACGGGACGTTGAAACGCGAAGTCGATCGAGTGCTGCAGGCGGGGCGCCACGTCCTCCTCGATATCGAGGTGCAGGGCGCCCGCCAAGTGCGGCAGCGGTATCCGCCGCCGGCGTCGGTCGCCGTGCTCATCCTGCCGCCCAGCGCGGCGGAGCTGGTGCGGCGCCTCCGGGAACGCCGGACGGAGTCGGCGGCCGAGATGGCCAAGCGCCTCGAAACGGCGATCTGGGAGTTGCGCCAGGCGGAGGCGTTCGATCACGTCGTCGTGAACGAGGACCTGGACGCGACGGTGGCGGCGGTGGATCGGATCGTCGCCGCCCCGCAGGCGACGCCGCGGGCGGCCGCCGAAGGCGAACGGATCAAGAAACTGATCGTTGACCTGAACCAGAAGATCAAGGAGATCTCATGAGAATCGTGACTCCGGCGGAAGTCGCCGGCCAGACCCAAAACAAGTACCTCGGCGTGCTCGTCGCGGCGAAATTCGCTCGCTACGTGAACGATTTCCCCCGCGACCGGTCCGTGGACTGGGAGCAGAAGCTGACGACGCGCGCGTTCGACGAGCTGGTGCGGGGCAACCTCAAGTACCGGCTGGTCCGGCGGCGGCGCTCGGAGGCCTGATGCCGTTCGCCGGCCGTCACGTCGTGCTGGGCGTGTCGGGCGGGATCGCGTGCTACAAGAGCTGCACGGTGGCGCGCCGGCTCGCCGAAGGCGGCGCGGCCGTGGACGTCGTGCTGACGGCGTCGGCCGCCGAATTCGTGCGGCCGGTAACGTTCGAGGCACTGACCGGGCGCCCGGTCCTCACCTCCCTCTGGGAGCGGGACCGGGCGCTCGCGCATATCGGGCTCGCCAAGGAGCCCGATCTGGTCATCGTCGCCCCCGCCACGGCGCACCTCCTGGCTCGCGCGGCGATGGGGATGGCCGACGACGTCCTGACGGCGCTGCTGCTGGCGCGCACGGGCCCCGTGCTCGTCGCGCCCGCGATGAACGACGCGATGTACGCCCACCCCGCGACGGCCGCGAACCTCAAGGTGCTCGGGCAGCGCGGGTGGCATTTCGTGGGCCCGGAGATCGGCGCGCTGGCGGAAGGTCCGAGCGAGCGCCCCGGCCGGATGAGCGAGCCGGAGACGATCCTCGCCGCCGCGGCACGGGTGATCGGCCAAAACGGGGGAGGGAAGTGGGCGGGGAAGCGCGTGGTCGTGACGGCCGGCCCGACGCGCGAGCATCTGGACCCGGTGCGCGTGCTCACCAACCCCTCGAGCGGCCGCATGGGCTACGCGCTGGCCGAGGCGGCCCACGCCCGCGGGGCGGACGTCGTGCTCGTCACCGGCCCCACCGAGCTGCCGCTCCCCGGCGGCGTGGCGGCGCATCGCGTCGAGACGACGGCCGAGCTGCAGCGGGCGGTGCAAGCCCTGATGAAGGGCGCGCAGGTGCTGTTCATGGCCGCGGCGCCCGCCGACTACCGACCCAAGACCACGGCGAAAACGAAGCGGCCGCGCGGCGCGGGGGCGGTCTCGCTCGAGCTCGAGCCGACCGCGGATATCCTGGCGTCGCTCAAGCGGCCGAAGGATTGCGTCGTGGTGGGGTTCGCGCTGGAGACGGGGAACGGCCTGGCGCGCGCGCGCCAGAAACTGCAAGATAAGGCCCTCGATTTCGTGGTCCTGAACGACGCGCTCGAGCCTGGCGCGGGGTTCGAGGTCCTGACGAATCGCGTGTCGGTGCTGGACAAGGGAGGCCGGCAGGTGGACCTGCCCCTCCTGCCGAAACGCGACGTGGCCGAACGAATCCTCGACGCGGTGGAAGAGGCCCTGTGATGGACGGGCGGGCTCTGGCGAAGGCGTACCTCGAACAACAACGGCTCCTGGGGGGAGATGCGGTGATCCTCCCGGCGCCACCGGTGGCGGACGGGCGGACGGCCGGACGGCCGGACGTGAGCCCTGACCGCGCCGGCGCGGACCTCCCCCCCTCCGGGATCTCCTTCGATCCGCCGTCCGGCGACCTCTTCGCGGCCGATCCCGTCCAGCAGACCCGGACCCTCGCCGACGTCGCGGCCCTGGTCGCGGACTGCACCAAGTGCAAGTTGTGCGAGAACCGGAGCCATACGGTGCCGGGGGAGGGTCCCGGGGATGCGCGCCTCGTGGTCGTCGGCGAAGGGCCGGGGCGCACCGAAGACGAGACCGGGCGCCCGTTCGTCGGCAAGGCGGGCGAGCTCCTCACGAAGATCCTCGGGGCCATAGATTTTCAGCGGGAGCAGGTCTTCATTTGTAATGTGGTCAAGTGTCGGCCGCCCGAGAACCGCCTCCCGCAGTACGACGAAATCGCGGCCTGCGTGCCCTATCTGTTCCGCCAGATCGAGCTCCTCAAGCCGAAGGTGATCCTCGCGATGGGCGGCACGGCGGCGCAGACGGTGCTCAATACCAAACAGTCCCTGGGCGCGCTGCGGAACCACGTGCACCGGTTTCGCGGCACGCCGGTGATCGTCACCTATCACCCGGCCGCCCTGCTGCGCAACCCCAACTGGAAGCGACCCACCTGGGATGACGTCCGTATCGCCCGCCGTCTCCTCGACAGCTGAACGCGAGTTCGCCGGCCGCCAGGCTCCGTGGAGCAACGAAGCGGAGCAGGCCGTGCTGGGCGCGATGCTGCTCGATCAGGACGCGGCCCTCAAGGCGGCCGAAGTCCTGGACGACACGATGTTCTACCGCGAGGGGCATCGGCTGCTGTTCCGGGCCATGATGGCCCTCACCGAACGGGGCGACGTGATCGACCCGGTCACGCTGCGCGACGAGCTGGTGCGCCGGGGCGACCTGGACCGCGCCGGCGGGATGGAGTACGTGGCGGCGCTGATCGACGTCGTCCCCACCGCGGCAAACGTCGACTACCACGCCAGGATCGTCCGCGACAAGGCGGTGCTGCGCCGCCTGGTCGAAGCGGCTACCGGCATCATTCAGGACGTCTACGAGACGCGGGGCCACGCGAGCGAAGTGCTCGACGTCGCCGAGCACCGGATCTTCGAGGTCGCGCAGTTCCGGCGCGCGCAGGACTTCATCCGGCTGAAGGAGCTGATCTGGCCCACCATGGAGCGGATCGAGCAGCTCCAGGGAAGAGCGAGCGCCCTCACCGGCGTGCCGACCGGGTTCACCGACCTCGACGAGTACACCGCCGGCTTCCAGAAGAGCGACCTGGTGATCCTGGCGGCCAGGCCATCGATGGGGAAGACGGCGTTCGCCCTGAACATCGTGCAGCACTCGGCGATCACGCACGCCAAGAAAGTCGCCCTCTTCTCGCTCGAGATGTCCAAGGACCAGCTCGTTCAGCGCCTGCTCTGCTCCGAAGGCTTCGTGGACGCCCAGAAGCTGCGTCGCGGCAAGCTGCAGGACGAGGACTACCCGAAGCTGGCGCGGGCGGCAGGCCTGCTCAGCGCGGCCCACATCTGGATCGACGACAGCGCGTCGCTGACGCCGCTCGCCGTGCGGTCCAAGGCGCGGCGCCTCAAGGCCGAGCACGATATCGATCTGGTGGTCGTGGACTATCTCCAGCTCATGCAGGGGCCCGAAGACCTCGACAATCGGCAGCAGGAGATCTCGTACATCTCGCGGTCGCTGAAGGCGCTCGCCAAGGAGCTCGACGTCCCGGTGCTCGCGCTGTCGCAGCTGTCTCGCGCACCCGAGCAGCGCGGTGGTGAGCATCGCCGGCCGCAGCTGTCCGATCTCCGGGAGTCCGGCGCCATCGAGCAGGATGCCGACGTCGTGCTCTTCATCTATCGCGAAGAGATGTACGTGACGCCCACCCCGGAGGGCAAAAAGCTGGACAGGGACGGGAACGACATCGAGCGGAAAGCCGAGCTGATCGTCGGCAAGCAGCGGAACGGACCCACGGGCACCATCTCGCTGATCTTCGAGAAGCGGTTCACCAGGTTCGACAACGCCACGCGGCGAGAAATGCCCCCAGAGCTCGCCAGTGTCTAAGAGCCGGTCCGTATTCCGTTGCACCGAGTGCGGCGCGGAGCAGCCGAAGTGGGCTGGGCGGTGTGACGCCTGCGGGGCGTGGAATACGCTGGTGGAAGAGGCGGTCGGTCGGAAGGTTGGAAGGTTGGAAGGTAGTCGCTTCGTCGGCGATGCCATTCCCGTCCAACTTTCCAACCTTCCAACGGGTGGGGTAGAGCGGTGGAAGACCGGCCTCGCGGAGTTCGACTTCGTCTTGGGCGGCGGCATCGTCCCGGGCTCGGTCACGCTCGTGGGTGGGGAGCCTGGGATCGGGAAGTCGACGCTGTTGATGCAATGCGCCGCGCGGCTCGAGACCGCGGGAATCCCGACGCTATATGTCTCAGGCGAGGAATCCCCCGACCAGCTCCGCCTGCGTGCCGACCGGCTGCGCGAGGACGCCGGAGCCATCCACGTGCTCGGGGAGACGCGCCTGGAGGCGATCGTGCACCACGCGGCGACGCTCGGCGCCCGCGTCGTCCTGCTCGACTCGATCCAGACCACCTACACCGAAGCGCTCGAGGGAGCCCCCGGCAACGTGGGGCAAGTGCGCGAGTGCGCCGCCCGCCTGATGCGGTTCGCCAAAGAGGCCGGGCCGGCCGTGGTGCTCGTCGGCCACGTGACGAAGGGGGGCGGCATCGCCGGCCCCAAGACGCTCGAGCACATTGTGGATACGGTGCTGTATTTCGAGGGCGAGAGCACGCTGGACCATCGGATCCTGCGGGCGGTGAAGAACCGCTTCGGCTCCGTGGATGAGATCGGCGTGTTCGCGATGACCAGCGCGGGCCTCGAGCCGGTGGCGAACCCCGCGGCGGCGTTCCTCGCCGGACGCACGACCGGCGTGTCGGGGTCCGCCGTGACGGCGCTGATGGAAGGGACGCGCCCGATGCTGGTCGAGATCCAGGCGCTCGCCTCGAAGAGCGGGTTCGGAACACCGCAGCGCGTCGCGACCGGCCTCGACCACCGGCGCCTCGCGGTGCTGCTGGCGGTCCTCGAGCGCCGCGGCGGGCTCCCGTTCGGAAATCTCGATGTGTTCGTGAACGTCACCGGAGGCGTGCGGCTGCTCGAGCCGTCGACCGACCTCGCCGTGCTCGCCGCACTCGTGTCGAGCGTGCACGACCGACCAGTACCGGGGGATGCCGTCTTCCTCGGCGAAGTGGGGCTGGGCGGTGAGGTGCGGCCGGTTGCCGGTGTGGAACGTCGACTGGCGGAGGCTTCGCGCCAGGGCTTCCGCCGCGTGTTTCTGTCGGCGCGGTCCCGGATCGCGGCAGGAAGCCTCGACGTCGTGGGGTTGGAGAACATCGGTGAGCTCGCCCGCCGCCTCGCCGCCTGACGTCGGGGTCGTCGTCGTGGCGGCGGGAGCCGGCGTGCGGGCCGGCCCCGGCGAACCGAAGCAGTTCCGCCCCATCCTCGGCGTCCCGATGCTGCTGCGCGCGCTGCGGCCGTTCACGTCACATCCCGAGGTCCTGCACGTGGTCGTGGCCTTGCCGCCGGCATACGCGGATCGGCCCCCGGAGTGGCTGGGCAAGCTGCTCGGCGAGCGCCTCGCGCTCGTGGCCGGAGGCGCGCAGCGTGCCGAGTCGGTGCGCGCCGGTCTCCGCGCCCTGCCGCCCGGAGCGGCGGTGGTCCTGGTGCACGACGCCGCGCGACCGTTCGTGAGCCGGGGCACGATCGATAGCGTGATCGGCCGGGCGCGCGCGGGCGTCGGCGCGGTCGCCGCTGCACCGCTCAACGATACCGTGAAGGAAGTCGTCGAAGACCATCGGATCACGAGAACCGTGGCGCGGGACCGGCTGTGGCGCGCGCAGACGCCCCAGGGATTCCCGCGCTCGATGCTCGAAGCGGCGTACGCCCGCCTGCCGAGCGGCGTCGCGCCCACCGACGACGCCGAGGTGTGCGAGCGCGCCGGGTTTCCCGTCGAGATCGTCACCGATTCGCCCCACAACCTGAAAATCACGACCGCCGACGACTTCAGGATCGCCGAGGCGTTGGCGCGTGAGCTGCGTTGAACCCGCTTCCGTTCCGCAACGCCGCCGACGTGGCCGCCGCGATTCCGCACGTGGCAAGCCACCTCGGGGCGGGCGGCTTGCTCGCCTACCCGACCGAGACGGTGTACGGGCTCGGGTCGCGCGCCGTGGACCGCGACGTGGCCGCGCTGGCGACGCTCAAGGGCCGGCCCGCCGGAAAGCCCTTCCTCTTATTGATCAGCGATCGCGGCATGGCTGAGGCGCACGGGTTGGCGTTCAACGCATCCGCCGACGCGCTGGCGCGCGCTTTCTGGCCCGGTCCGCTGACGGTCGTCCTGCCGGGGGGGTCGGGGCGCCTGCCGGATTTGCTGCGTGGACCCGAAGGAGGCATCGCGGTGCGATGGACGTCGCACGCGGGGATCGCGCGGCTCGTCGCCGCGCTGGGGGAGCCGTTGACGTCGACGTCCGCGAACATCCCGGGGGCCCAGCCGGCGCCCGGCGCCGCGGCGATCGCGCGGGACTTCGCGGCGGCGGTGGACGGGGGCCAGCTGCTCGTGCTCGACGGCGGCGTGCTGGGGAACCGGCCGCCCTCGACCGTGGTCGACTGCACGCAGCCGACGGCGCGCCTGGTGCGCGAAGGCGCGGTGACAATCGGCGAGCTGCGGCGCGCCGTGGGGCATCTCGCACCGTGATCAAGCACGTCCTGCTCGTGTGTACCGGAAACATCTGCCGCAGCCCGCTCGCCGAAGCGCTGCTCGTGCGCGCCCTCGAGCAGCGCGGCATCAACGGCCTGGTCGTGACGTCGGCCGGCACCGGCGCGTGGGACGGCGCGCCCGCCTCCGAGGGCGCCTACCTGGTCGGCCTCGAGCGCGGACTCGATCTGTCGGGACACCGCGCCAGGCTCTTGACCCGCGAGCTCGTCGACGAGGCGGACGTGATCCTCACCATGGCCCGCCATCACCGCGCGCGCGTGGACGAGCTGGAGGGCGAAGGGCGCGTGTTCGTCTTGGGGGAGTTCGCCGGCCGCGAGGGCGACGAGGCCGAAGTCAGCGATCCATTCGGCGGCGACCTCGACGTGTACCGCGACACCTGCGCGGAGCTCGAAGCGCTCGTCGCTGCCGTGGCGGAACGGCTCGCCACCGAGGGGCAGCGTGGAGATCAGCGCTAACACCCGCCTCCTCGCGGTCATCGGCGACCCGGTGACCCACTCCCTTTCCCCTGTGATGCAGAACGCCGCCTGCCGCGCCCTGGGCATCGACGCGGTTTACGTGGCGTTACGCGTGCCGGCCCGCGGCAACGCGCTGGCCACAGTGCTCCAGGCACTGACGACGACCGGAGGCGCGGGGAATGTCACCGTACCCCACAAAGAGGCGGTGGAACGATCCGTCACGCGTAAAACGGATCTCTGCGCCCGGGCGGGGGCGTGTAATACCTTCTGGACCGAGAACGGGGTGCTGGTAGGCGACAATACCGACGTCCACGGCGTGCGCGGGGCGCTGGGCGCGCTCGGAGTGGACGGCGGCCGCTGGTTGGTCGTGGGTACGGGCGGCTCGGCGCGCGCGGTTGCCGTCGCGGCGGCGGAGGCCAAGGCAACCCTGTGGGTCCGCTCCCGGCACCCGGACCGGGCCCACCAGTTCGCCGAGTGGGCGAAGCGCCTTGGCGTCCAGGCCGAACCCGCCCATGGACCGGTGGAGGTCGATGCGGCGATTAACGCCACGCCGCTCGGCCTCGGGGAGCGCGACCCACTTCCGATCGACCCAAAGGACATTCGGAGCCTGCGTGTGGCACTCGATCTGGTCTACGCCCCTGGCGGTACTCGCTGGGTGCGCACGTTGCGGGAACGAGGAGCCGCGGTGGCAGCCAGCGACGGACGGGAGGTCCTCGTGCGGCAGGGTGCGGCCGCGTTCGTCCGATTCTTTCCCGGCACCGCGGCCCCGGTCGACGTGATGCGCGCGGCGGTCGAGCGCGCGCTCCGTGCATAGCGCTCTGGAGCAGCTGCTTCTTCCGGCGGAATGCCTGCTGTGCCACGGCCTCCTCGCCCAGCGGGACGCAGCCTGCCTCGTCTGCCCCGTGTGTCGCCACCGATGGCGGCCCGTGCGCCCGCCGTGGTGCGCCCGCTGCGGCCAGCCCGAGCCTCATTTCGGACCCTGCCGGCTGTGCGCGGCATGGCCCGCCGCGCTCCGCGCGGCGCGCTCGGCGGTGTGGCTCGCCGAGGGGGCGCGCGAGGCGGTGCACGCCCTCAAGTACGGCCGCTTGCCGCGGATCGCCGAAGACCTGGCGGCGGCCATGGCTCGGGTCGACCTCCCCCCCTCCACCGACGAAGCGTCGGTGCTGGTCCCCATTCCCCTCGCACCCAAGCGCCTGCGCGAGCGCGGCTACAACCAGAGCGAGGCTTTGGCTCGTGCCTTGGCGCGCCTCTGGAGGATCCCGGTCGTGGACGTGCTCATTCGTTCACGGGAGACGCCGACGCAGACGGCGTTGACACCGGAGACGCGCTTGGCGAATGTGGCGGGAGCGTTTTCCCCGGGGCATGGCCCCGGGGTCAGTCTACCCGTGACGAGTCTCGTACTCGTCGACGACGTCTTCACGACCGGTGCGACGCTCGCCGAAGCGGCGCGGGCCTTGGAGCAGGCAGGTGCGCGGACGATCTTCGGCGTCACCTTCGGACGCGCGGTCATTCCAGACTTCACCTAGGGAGCGGACATGGCGGTTCGGGTCGGGATCAACGGATTCGGTCGTATCGGGCGCAACGTGGTTCGGGCGGCGCTGCTGGCAAAGCAGGGAGACCTCGAGTTCGTGGCGGTGAACGACATCACCGACACCAAGACGCTCGCGCACCTGCTCACGTACGACTCGGTCCACGGGCGCTTCCCGGGTACCGTCGCCGTGAAGGGGGACGCCCTGGTCGTGAACGGGCGCGAGATCAAGGTGTCCGCCATTAAAGAGCCCGAGAAACTCCCATGGAAGGACCTGGGTGTCGAGCTGGTGTTAGAGAGCACCGGGCGGTTCACCGACCGCGACGCGGCCGCGAAGCACCTCACCGCGGGCGCGAAGAAGGTCGTGATCTCGGCTCCCGCGAAGGGCGAAGACATCACGATCGTGATGGGGGTGAATCACGAGAAATACGACCCCGCCAAGCACCACGTCATCTCGAACGCCTCGTGCACCACCAACTGCCTCGTACCGGTCGTGAAAGTGGTGATGGACAATTGGGGCTTCAAGCACGGCTTCATGACCACGGTGCACAGCTACACCAACGACCAGCAGATCCTCGACCTGCCGCACAAGGACCTGCGGCGCGCCCGCGCGGCCGCCCTCAGCATCATCCCCACCACCACCGGAGCGGCGAAGGCCACGGGCCTGGTGCTGCCCGAGGTGAAGGGGAAGATCGACGGCGTCTCGCTCCGCGTCCCGACACCCGACGTGTCGATCGTGGATCTCACCGCCGAGGTGGAGAAGCGGACCACGATCGAAGAGGTGAACGCCGCCTTCAAGCGGGCGGCGCAGGGCGCGTTGAAAGGCATCCTCGAGGTCAGCGACGAGCCGCTCGTGTCCGTGGACTACGTCGGGAGCCTCTACTCCAGCGTGGTGGACGCTCTCTCCACCAACGTCATCGACGGCACGCTGGTGCACGTCTCGTCATGGTACGATAACGAGATGGGGTACTCGGCACGCTGCGTGGATCTGCTGGCGTATATCGGGCGCAAGCGGTGAGGAAGCGCAGGCTCCGCGACCTGCCGGCCGCAGCGCTGGACGGCAAGCGCGCCCTCGTGCGGGTCGATTTCAACGTGCCGCTGAAGGACGGTGCCGTCACCGACGACACGCGGCTGCGCGCGGCGGCACCCACGATCGCCTACCTCCGCGAGAAGGGAGCCCGCGTGGTGCTGCTGTCGCACCTGGGGCGTCCCAAGGGCGGACCCGACCCGAAGTACTCCCTGAAACAGGTGGTGCGTGACCTCGAGCGCGTGCTCGGAGCGCTCGTCGAGTTCATCCCAGACCCGGCGCAGGGAGTCCCGGCCACGCGGCGGCTGCCGCGGGGCGGCGTGGCGCTGGTCGAGAATACGCGCTTCTGGCCGGGGGAAGAGGCCAACGACGTGGAGCTCGCCCGCACGTTCGCGGCGCTCGGCGACTTCTACGTGAACGACGCCTTCGGCTCCGCCCACCGGGCGCACGCGTCCACCGAGGCCGTGGCACATCTCCTCAAGCCCGCCGTCGCCGGGTTCCTCATGGAGAAGGAGCTGACCTACCTGGGCGAGGCGCTGCACCAACCCAAGCGCCCGTTTGTCGCGGTGCTGGGGGGCGCCAAGATCTCCGGCAAGATCGACGTGATCGACGCGCTGCTTCCGCGTGTCGACGAGATCCTGATCGGGGGAGCGATGGCCTGCACGTTTTTCGCCGCGCTCGGCTTCGGGGTCGGCACGTCGCTCGTCGAGCCCGACCGCGTCGGTCTCGCGCGGGCGCTGCTGCAACGGAGCGGGACCAAGTTGATCCTGCCGCGTGGGGCCGTCGTGGCCCCGTCGCTCGAGCGTGCCGCCGAGCGCCGTGAGGCGCCGGCCGACGCGATTCCCGATGGCTGGGCGATGTATGACATCGACCAGGCCACGCGTCATGACTTCCGCGCCCGGCTGCTCCGCGCCAAGACGATCCTCTGGAACGGCCCCATGGGCGTGTTCGAAACGCCGCCGTTCGACGCCGGGACGCGGGCGGTTGCCGAGGCGCTGGTCGACGCCGGCGCGAAGGGGGCCGTCACGATCGTGGGCGGTGGAGACTCCGCCGCCGCCGTCGCCGGGCTCGAGGACAAGTTCGCGCACGTGTCGACCGGCGGGGGGGCGGCGCTCGAGCTCCTCGAGGGGAAGGTGCTGCCCGGCGTCGCGGCGCTGGAGGACGCGTGAGGCACCTCGTGTTTGCCGCGAACTGGAAAATGCACCTGGGGCCGGGGGAAGCCCGAGAGTATCTCAAGGCATTCGTTGCCGGTTTCCGGTTACCGGAGGGGCGCGCCGTCTGGTTTTTTCCGCCGGCCGTCTCCCTCGAGGCGGTCGCACAGGCGCTGCTCGGCCGGCCAGGGTTCCTGGTCGGGGCGCAGGATGTGCACTGGGAGCCCAAGGGAGCTTTCACGGGTGCGATCTCGGCGCCGCTCGCCGCGGCAGCAGGGGCACACGCGGCGCTCATCGGCCATTCCGAGCGGCGCCATGTGTTCGGCGAGACCGACGCCGAGACTGGCAAGAAAATGGCTGCCGTGGTGGCCGCTGGCTTGCTCCCGGTGCTGTGCGTCGGGGAGACGTTGGCGCAACGCGAGGCAGGGGACACGCTGGCAGTCGTCACCCGCCAGCTCGGCGCGGCGTTGGGGGAGGGAGCGCTCGACGGCGCCACACTCGGCAAGGTGACGATCGCCTACGAGCCGGTTTGGGCGATCGGCACCGGCCGCAACGCGACGCCCCAGGATGCGGCGGCGGTGCACCGCGAGATCCGCGCCTGGCTTGGGCAGCGGCGGGCCGCGGAGACACGCATCCTCTACGGCGGTAGCGTGAATCTCAAGAATGCGGCGGGGCTATTGGCTGAGCCGGAGATCGACGGCGTTCTCGTCGGAGGTGCGTCGCTCGATCCGAAAGGCTGGGCCGAGCTTGTGCGCACCGCCGCGGCTTAGGTATCTTGCCCGGCGCATGTACAAGGTCCTCGTGTTCGTCCTCATCCTCGATTCGCTGGTCCTCGCGGCCGCCGTCCTGCTGCAGGCGGGGCAGGGGGGTGGGCTTGCGTCGCTCGGCGGCGGCGCCGGCACCGAGACGATCATGGGCGGCCGGCAGGCCACCACGCTCCTCACCAAGGTCACGTGGTGGGCCGCGGGGATCTTCCTGTTCATCGCACTGGTGTTGACGTTCATGTCGCAGCAGGGGACGCAGGTGCGGTCGGTGCTCGAGGGACAGACCCCAGCCCCCGCGCCGGCTCAACCAACGCCGCTGCCGCTCGAGAGCTCTACTCCTCCCACCACGCCACCGCCCAATCGCTGACCGTCAGCCCGCGTACGTGCTGCTCGAGGACGGAGCCTGGTTCCCCGGAACCGCGCCCCTCCCCTTCGAGGCCGGCTACGCGGAGGTCGTGTTCACCACCAACCTGAGCGGCTACCAGGAGGTCTTCACCGATCCCTCCTACCTCGGGCAGATCGTGGTGATGACGGCGCCGATGATCGGCAACTACGGCATCAACCCCGAGGATGTCGAATCGGACCGCCCCCGCGTCGCGGGCGTGGTGGTACGCGAGTTGTCGGCGCGGGCGTCGAACTGGCGCGCCACGGGCGATTTGATCGACTGGCTGGCCGAGGCGCGCGTGCCGCTCGTGTCGGAGGTCGACACGCGCCAGCTCACGCGCCACATTCGCTCACGCGGCGCGATGCGGGGCGTGGTGGCGGTGGGCGAGGGACCGAACGACGAGGTGCGGGCGGCACTCGCCGCCTCGCCGTCGATGGATGGGCTCGACCTCGCCAGCGCGGCGACCACCGAGCGCGAATACACCGCGCATACCAAGGACGCGCATCATCACGTCGTGGCGTTCGACTTCGGGATGAAACGCAACATCCTGCGGCTGTTCGCGCAGCACGGCTGCCGCGTGACCGTGGTCCCCGCGGCGACGCCGGCGGCGCGCGTCCGCGAGCTCAGTCCAGACGGCGTCTTCCTGTCCAATGGTCCCGGCGACCCCGCGGCCGTGGGCTATGCGATCGCGACGATCCGCGACCTGGCCGACGGATCGCTGCCGATCTTCGGGATTTGCCTCGGACATCAATTGCTCGGTCTCGCGCTCGGCGGCGAGACGGTGAAGCTTCCCTACGGACACCGCGGGGGCAACCATCCGGTGCGGGATCTCAGTACGGGACAAGTGCTTATCACGTCGCAGAATCATGGATTCGCGGTGAGCGGTGATACGGGGGGCGTGCCTGGTGCGAAGTCGCTTGAGGTCACGCACCTTAACCTCAACGACGGGACCGTCGAAGGGGTGAAGCACCGGGAGTACCCGATTTTCGCGGTGCAGTACCATCCGGAGGCCTCGCCGGGCCCCCACGACGCCCAGGGGCACTTCCAGCAATTCCTACAAGCTCTTGACAGTCAATAAGTAAGCCCGTATGATAGCCCCCGACTTTGCAACCCTGGGCGTCGTTCGGGGGGGGCCAATGACGAAGGCTGATCTGGTCGAAAAGGTCACCGCGCAAATCGCTCGCACCGCCGGTCCCCTCATTTCGAAAAAGGACTGCGCCCGAGTCGTGGACTCGTTTCTGGATGCGGTGAAGGCGGCGCTATCCGAGCAGCATAACATTGAGATACGCGGATTTGGGACCTTCAAGATCCGTCAGCGGAAGACCCGGATGGCGCGCAACCCGCGTACCGGCGACCCCGTGGAAGTCGCGGCCCGGCCGGTCCCTGTCTTCAAGCCCAGCAAGGAGTTGCGCGCGATGGTGGCGGACGCGAGCGCGAAGGTCTCTTCGTAACCCGCTGCGCACCCGAGACTTGGCCCCGCGGCCCCGGCGATGCACCGGGGCCGCGCTGTTTGTGGGTATAATCGAAACGTCCCGCCGTCACACTCACGCGCCCGGAGTCACGATGCGTTCGCTGTCTCGTCTGTTGTGCGCCGCGCTGCTCGTTGCGTGCGCCGCTCCGCTCGCCGCGCAAGCGGTGCGCTACGAAGTCGCGGTCACCGCACCCGCGCTGAAACTGTTTCACGTCACGGCCGAGTTCCCCGCCGCCGGGAAGGACACCCTGTACGTCTCCCTGCCCGCGTGGAGCCCCGGCGCGTACGAAATCCAGAACTACGCGCGCTACGTGCGCGGCTTCGGGGCGACCAATACCGCCGCGCGGCCGCTCTTCTGGGACCGGCTCGACAAGGACACCTGGCGCGTCGTCACGGGCAAGACCGAGCGCGTCACGATCCAGTTCGATTTCCTCGCCGACACGATCGATCTGTCACTGGCGCGTCTCAGCGGAGATTTCGGCGAGTTCCTCGGCACCAACCTCTTCCTGTTCGAGGAGGGGCAGCTCGCCCGGCCCGCCGAAGTGCGGTTTCGTCTTCCGCCGGGCTGGCAAGTGACGACCGCGCTGGCGAGCGCGGGCACCGGCGTGTACCGCGCCGCCGACTATCATGAGCTCGCGGACGCGATGACGTTCGTCGGCCGATACAGCCTCGACTCGCTTGCGGTCGACGGAAAATGGATCCGCATCGCCGTGTGGCCGGCCGCCGACTACACGCCGGCGGTGACCCGCAACCTGCGGAACGGGATCGAGAAAATGGCCCAGGTGCAGAACCGCGTGATGGGCGGCGCACCCTACGACGTCTACACGGTCTTCTTCAACGTCATCCACGAACCGGTCGGGTTCGGCGGCGGGCTCGAGCACAGCGCCGCACAGTACGATATCATGCCCGCTCAGGCATTCGCAGATCCCGCGGGCACCCTGGGCGACTTCATGTATCCGCTCCTGTCACACGAGTTCTTCCATTTGTGGAACGTGAAGCGCATCCGCCCCGCGGAGATGTGGCCCTACGACTATCACGGGGAGCAGTACACGCCGCTCCTGTGGTGGTCGGAGGGCGTGACCGACTATTACGCCGACCTCACGAACCTGCGGGCGGGGTTGTGGTCGCCCGACCAATTCCTCCAGAACATCACGACGAACATCCAGCAGGTCGAAGGGGTGCCCGAGGCGTGGAGCGCGGAGGACGGCAGCGTCGCGACGTGGATCAACGAGGTCTACGTCAACAGCTCGCAGCTGTACTATCCGAAGGGGTCTCTGCTCGGTATGCTGCTCGATATCTCGATCCGGGACGCGACGGACAACGCCCACGGCCTCGACGAAGTGATGCGCACCCTGTTCACCCGCTACTATCGCCAAGGCAGGGGGTTCTCGACCGCCGACCTGCTGGGCGAGCTGCGCAAGGCGGGGATGCCGGACGCCGACACGTTCTACCAGCGCTACATCAACGGCCGCGACTCGCTCCCGTACGATGGCGTGTTCGGGAAAGCCGGCATCACCGTGACGCGGAGCGCGGTATCGGTGCCGTTCCTGGGCATTTCGAGCGGCGTCACTCCCAGCGGCGCCATCGACGTCCAGAGTGTGTCGCCGGGCAGCGCGGCCGACGCGGCGGGTGTGCAACTGGGAGACGTGCTGGTGAGCGTCGGCGACGTCACCGTCTCCCCCGACCAGGACTGGGCCGCGGCGTTCCGGTCGCGCTACCGCGGGCGCACCGGCCAGCCGCTCGCCATCACGGTGCGCCGCCAGGGACGCGTGCTGACGCTCAACACCGTGGTCCGCGAGCGCACCAGCACCAATTTCGCCCTTGCCCGCGCCGCGAGCCCCACCGCCAAGCAGGCGCGCATCTGGCAGGCGCTCGCGACCGGGCTATAATCGAGTCATGGCCAGCGTGACGGTACGCTTCTTCGCCCGCTATGCCGAGCTCGCCGGACGCGAGTCGGCGGCAGTGGCGGTGCCGTCGCCGGCGACGGTGCAGGACGTGGTGCGGCGGGTCCGGGAGACCGTGCCGGGAGCCCGGCAGCTGCCGGACCGGCCGCTCACGGCGGTGAACATGCGGCAGGCAAGGCTCGACTCGGCCGTGCAGGATGGAGATGAAGTGGCGTTGTTGCCGCCCATCGCCGGCGGCTGATACCCAGGCTCAGCATGACCTACCTGACTCGTTTCACCATTTCCGTGGACGCCCTCCTGGCCGAAGTGCAACGCCCGGAGTGCGGCGGCACGTGCCTCTTTTTGGGCACGGTGCGCAACGGACCGGAGGAGGGCGGCGTGACCGAGATCGAGTACTCGGCCTACGACGCGATGGCGGAGGCCGAGATCGAGCGCATCCTCGCGGACGCGCGGCAACGGTGGCCCGCGGCGCGCGTCGCGCTGCGGCACCGCGTGGGGCGTGTGCCCGTGGGGGAGGCCAGCATCGCCATCGCCGCCGCGGCGCCCCACCGGGCCGAGGCCTTCGCGGCCTGCCGGCACATCATCGAGGAGGTCAAGCAGCGCCTGCCGATCTGGAAGAAGGAACACCGCGTCGACGGCACCGCCGTGTGGGTCGACCCGTCCGGAAAGCCGGTGCCCGCCCATGGTGCGTGACGTCCTCGAGCGTCCACTCGGCAGCCTGCGCATCTCGGTGACGGATCGCTGCAACCTGCGGTGCCGCTACTGCATGCCGGAACAGGACTACGTGTGGCTCCCCAAGGAATCGATTCTCACGTTCGAGGAGATCGTCCGCTTGACGCGGGTGTTCACGTCGCTGGGCGTCGCCAAGGTCCGGCTGACCGGTGGGGAACCGCTGCTGCGGCACGACCTGCCGGCGCTCGTGCGGATGCTCGCCACCACGCCCGGCGTGCAGGATCTCGCACTGACGACGAACGGGCTGCTGTTGGCGCACCACGCGGCCGCCCTGCGCCAGGCGGGGCTCGGGCGGGTGACCGTGAGTCTCGATACGCTGCGTCCCGAGCGGATGCGGGCCCTCGCCAAGAGCGACCGCCACGGCGACGTGCTCGCGGGGATCGCCGCGGCGCGAGCCGTGGGCTTCGAGCGCGTGAAGCTGAACACCGTCGTCATCCGGGGGGTGAACGAAGACGAGCTGGGGGACTTGATCGAATTCGCGAAGCAGGAGGCCGCCGAGGTGCGGTTCATCGAGTACATGGACGTGGGCGGGGCCACGGAGTGGTCGGCGGAGCAGGTGGTGTCGCGGCAGGAGATGCTCGAAGCCCTCGCCCAGCGGTACGGGACCATCCAGCCCGTCGCGGGTGACGATCCCTCGGCGCCGGCGGAGCGTTTCCGGCTGCCGGATGGCGTCACGTTCGGCATGATCGCCTCGACCACAGCGCCGTTCTGCCGCTCCTGCGACCGCAGCCGGCTCACGGCGGACGGGACGTGGTTCCTGTGTCTGTACGCCGAGCGGGGAGTGGACCTACGCGAGCCGCTACGCGCGGGGGCATCGGACGAGGAACTCGCTGCGTTGATCGCGGCGACCTGGCGCGGGCGCAGCGATCGCGGGGCGGAAGAGCGCTTGGCCGTCGCCCAGCGCGGTGCGCTGTACCGAATCGAGAGCCTGCGGGCGGACCCGCATCGGGAGATGCACACGAGAGGAGGGTAGGGGGCGGCCTGTTGCGGACTCGCCATAGTGGCGCCGGATTCTTCCCCGCTGCAGCATTCGAACAACCCCATGAAAGGCTTCTCCGCGGTCGTCCTGTGCATCGGCCTCGCGAGCGCCTGCCGCGACGCAGGTGTCACCGCTCCCGAGGCATCGTTCGGTCGCGCCCTGCCCGGGTCCGGTGCAGGCCGAATCACTGTGATGACCCGCAATATCTATTTAGGCACAGACTTGAGTCCGCTGCTCGCGGCGCCGCCCCCGCTTGTCGCGTTCGTCGCGGCGGAAACGTTCGCCAAGATCCAGGCCACCGATTTCCCGGCGCGCGCCGAAGCGCTGGCCGACGAGATCGGCGCCGCGGACCCGCACCTCGTGGGACTCCAGGAGGCCACGCTCTACCGGATCCAGACGCCGGGCGATGCCGCGCTCGGCGGCATGACGCCCGCCACCACAGTCTTCCAGGACTTCCTCGCGATCCTGCTGGACGCCCTGCGCGCCCGCGGCCTGGATTACCACGTCGCGGTGGTACAGGAGAATACCGACGCGGAAGTGCCGGCGTTCACGGGGAATGGGCCCGACGGCCTGCCGACGTTCACCGACGTGCGCCTCACAGACCGGGACGTGATCCTCGCGCGGAGCGACGTGGAGGTCGCAGGCGCCGAGCACGCCCACTACGCCGTGAACCAACCGGTCGTGATCGGTGGCCGGCCCGTGCTGTTCCTGCGGGGGTGGCTGTCGGTCGTGACATCGGTCGGCGGCCATACGTTCCGGTTTTTCAACACCCATTTGGAGACGGAGATGTTTGCGGCGGTCCAGACGGCACAGGCGACGGAGCTGCTCGGCATCACCCGGGCCGTTCCGCTCCCCGTGCTGTTGGTAGGCGACTTCAACTCCGCCGCCAGCGGCACGCAGACCCCCACGTACGGGTTGCTCACGGCGGCGGGATTCCACGACGCGTGGCTCGACGTGAAGCCGTCCGCCGCCGGTTTGACGTGCTGCCATGCGGCCGATCTGCGCAATGACGAGTCGACCCTGGACCGGCGTATCGATCTCGTGTTGCTCGGCCCCGGGTTCAGGACGCGGCAGCGGAGCCAGGTGAGCGGCGTCCGTGCGACCGTTGTGGGCGACGAACCCGCCGACCGCACGCCCTCGGGGCTCTGGCCCTCCGATCACGCGGGCGTCGCGGCAACGCTCAACGTACGATTCCTCTGCTGTCAACCGTAACACGTCGGAGGTCACAATGATCGATCGTCGGGCGTTCCTCCAGGACGCCGGCCTCGCGGCGGCGGCGCTCGCGCTCCCGGGTCGCCTCCAGGGCAGCCAATCCGACCTCGCCCCCGTCTTCGCGCAGGTGGAACGACGTCACGAGGAGACCGTCACGCGCCTGCAGGAGTGGATTCGACAGCCGTCGATCGCGGCCGAGAACCGCGGCGTAAACGAGGGCTGCGAGCTCACCATGCGCATGCTGCGCGACGCAGGATTCGGCGAGGTTACGAGAGTGCCCACCGACGGCCAGCCCGGCATCTTCGCGACGCTCGACGCGGGTGCGCGGCGCACGCTGGGCCTCTACTTCATGTACGACGTGAAGCAGGTGGACCCAACGGAGTGGACGTCACCCCCCTGGGCCGCGGCGCTCGTGGACAAGCCCGGTCTGGGCCGCGTCGTCATGGGCCGGGGCGCGGTGAATCAAAAGGGGCCGGAGGCGGCGTTTCTCGCGGCGCTCCACGCCATCCGCGGAGCCGGCCGCAAGCTCCCGGTAAACTTGATGCTCGTCGCTGAAGGCGAGGAAGAGATCGGCTCGCCGCATTTCCCCCAGATCGTGCACCGCCCCGAAGTGCTGGCCGCGCTCAGGCGCTGTGCGGGGATCTTCATGCCCTCCGCCTCCCAGGGGCTCGACGGCCAGGTGACGCTCACCCTTGGCGCGAAGGGCGTCATCGAGTGCGAGCTGGTCTCGAGCGGTGAGCGATGGGGCCGGGGCCCGCGGCAGGACATCCATTCGAGCAACAAGGCCCGGGTGGACAGCCCGGCGTGGCACCTGGTGCAAGCGCTGGCGACGTTGGTGTCGCCCGACGGCAACGATCCGGCGATCGACCATTTCTCCGACAAGGTGCGGCCGCTCTCCACGGGGGAGAAGGCGATGATCGCCACCGCGGCCCAGCGCCTGGATGAGAACGCCGCCAAGCGGCTGCTCGGCGTGGAGCGGTGGGTGCGCGACGCGAGCTGGCCCGAGGCGCTGGAGCTCTTGATGTCGCGCCCCACCGTCAACATCGAGGGGCTGGTCGGTGGATACACGGGGCCCGGCGGGAAAACCATCTTGCCCCACAAGGCAGTGGCCAAGCTCGATCTGCGGCTGGTCCCGGACATGACCGCCGCCGAAGCACTGGCCGCGCTCAAGGCGCACCTCGCACAGCGGGGGTTCGGGGACATCGAAGTGAACATGACCGGCGGGTATGATCCCACCAGTACGCCCGCGGACGCGATGGTGATCCGGGCCCAGGAGGGCGTGTACCGGCGCTCTCGGATCGACCCGATCGTCCTGCCGCGCAACGCGGGCTCCTGGCCCGGTTACGTGTTCACCGGGGACCCGCTGCGGCTCGCCGCCGGGCACTTCGGGCTCGGCCACGGCAGCGGGGCGCATGCGCCGGACGAGTACTACGTAATCGAGTCGACGAACCCCAAGGTGCAGGGGATCGACGGCGCGGTGCGGTCATTCGTGGAGTACTTGTACGAGGTCGCGCGCGCCAGCTGAGGCACCTTTGCGAGGGCATATGATGAAGAACCTCCTAAAGAGACTCTATCCCGCGCTCGTGCCAGAATCGATCCGGAGTTCCACCGCGGTTGCAAAACTCAAGTGGAAGCTGCTCGGGCACGATTGGATGTACGATTCCGAGTATTTTCGCAATGAAGTCGAAGGTGTGGCGGTACGTGCTGCCAACACGATCGCCGTTTCCATCGTCACCGATCTGAAGCCGCAAACTGTCATCGATGTCGGCTGCGGAACTGGCGCGCTACTGTCCGCGCTGCGCGACCGCGGCTGCGCGGTTGTTGGCCTGGAATACGCCGAGGCGGCACTGCGGTATTGCCGGCAGCGGCAGGTCACCGTCTCCAAATTCGACTTGGAGAAGGACTGCCTCTCTGACAAACGTACGTTTGACGTTGCGGTGAGCATGGAGGTCGCTGAGCACCTGCCCGCCCGCACCGCCGATCGGTTCGTAGACCTGCTCACTCGATTATCACACGTCATTGTCTTTACCGCCGCTCCACCTGGTCAGGGGGGGGACGACCATGTCAATGAGCAGCCACGGTGGTGGTGGATCACGAAGTTCCACGAGCGGCGGTTCGACCTCGACGAGGTGCTGTCGGCACGGTGGCACGAGCGCTGGGTGGCTTCTGGGGAGGTCGCAGCGTACTACTGCAAGAATCTCATGATCCTCAGGCGGCGGCCCGAAGTACCGAGTTAGGCGACACACATGGACACATCAGGTCGCTCATGGGTCCGTACGATGATTCTTGTTGCCATGGCCTACGTGGTCATCGGCATCGTATTCGGTGCGCTCGACAACTCCCCCGACGCCAATGGTGTCCACCTGTGGCGGCTGGCAGCGTGGGCGGCCAGCGCCGCCGTGGCCGCGGCGCAGATCGCATACGAGCACTACCGCCGGGGCAGTTCGCCTCGTTCCACCGCGCTCCGTGCGGCGGGCGCGGTCGCGCTCGGCGCGTTCGGCCTCGCGCTCGCAGCGAACATTCATTCGCTGCTCGCCGCCACGCCCGTCAAGCCCTTGCTCCTCCTCGCCCTCGTCGCCTGGCCGGTGATCACCGCGCTTCCGGCGTTTCTCGCGGCACTCGCCGTAGCGGCGCTCCTGGCGCGCGTGTCGCGCCGCGCCTAGGACGCAAGACCCCTTGGAGTGAGCCGAGCAGCCGGAAACATAGCCTTTGCCCAAGTCATCGGTGCCCTCTAACTTTCCCCGCACTATGCTCAATCGGATTACAGTCGTCGGCGCGGGCAACGTCGGCGCCACGACCGCGCAACGGCTGGCCGAGAAAGAGCTCGCCCGCACAGTCGTCCTGGTGGATGTCGTGGAGGGAATCGCGCCGGGCAAGGCGCTCGACCAGATTCAATCGGCGCCGA
>Ga0210382_10000029_pt1 | contig 68027 bp, 68 predicted proteins | sample PLMedo_FD_155452 | JGI IMG/M metagenome (GOLD analysis project Ga0210382, IMG submission 155452) | Groundwater sediment microbial communities from an aquifer in East River, Colorado, USA - PLM0_60_coex redo | ecosystem: Environmental > Terrestrial > Soil > Riparian zone | place: USA: East... | reverse complement strand
TACCCGCGGCACCGGAGCCCCCCCCCCCCGGACACGGCCTGGGTGCGCGCCCTGCTCGACACGGCGGACCAGGCATTCGCCAGCGCGGCCCGGTGGAGCCCCGGCACGCGGACGGCCGACTCGGCCCAGGTGTTCCGCGTCTACACGTGGGGCCAGAAGGCGTTGCTCGCCTGGGAGTCGGGTGGGTCGGAGGCCGCCACGGCGACCTGGCACGCGCTCCCCGAAACGCTGCGGCTTCCCCCCGTGCTGGAGGAACTGGGCGAAAACCTGCTCCGCGCCTGCCCGCGCGCGGGCGTGCTCCTCACCGCGGGCGACGCGGACACGTACGCCGCGTGGTACATGCGTTTCGCCCGCGGCTTGCGGCCCGACCTGTTGATCCTGCCGCTCGGTCCCTGGGAAAACGACAGCGTGTTCCGCGCACGCGTGGTGCATGACACGCGACTCCGGGGAGTCGGCAGGGGCGGGAGGGTCGGGGCGGGAGGCCCCGAGCTGCGGGCGTTCGCCGAGCGCCGGCCCGTGTGTGCCAGCATGGGGTTCGAGCGCCCGCCGACGCTGCGCCCGCGGCTCAGCTGGAACACGCGGCCGGTCGTCTGGGTCGCGGGCGCCGAGCCCAAGGGCGAGCGGGTGCCGGCGGAGGACTTCGTGTTCGCCGCGCTGCGCCTCGCGCTCGATCAACACGATACCTGGAGCCCGCCGGCCATCGCGTTGTACCGCCGCGCCGCGGGCGTCACGCCGGCGCTGTGCCGACCCCTGGGCACGTTCGGGATTGCAACCGAGGTGGGGTGTCGCTAGTTGATGACGATCCGCCTCCGATGACAATCCACATCCCATGATCAAACGCGTCTTGGTCGCCAACCGGGGCGAGATTGCCCTGCGCGTCATTCGCGCCTGCCACGAGGAAGGGCTCGAGGCAGTCGCGGTGTACTCGGAAGCCGACCGGCTCGCGCCGCACGTACGGGCCGCCGACGCCGCGGTGTTGCTGGGCGCGCCGCCTGCGGCCGAATCCTATCTGAACATCCCGAAGCTCATCGCGGCCGCCCGGGACAGTGGCTGCCAGGCGGTGCACCCCGGCTATGGATTCCTGTCGGAGCGGGCGGCGTTCGCCGAGGCGTGCACGGCGGCCGACCTCGTGTTCGTCGGTCCGCCGGCGGCGGCAATCCGCGCCATGGGCGACAAGACCGAAGCCCGGCGCCGCATGCAGGCGGCGGGCGTCCCGATTGTCCCGGGATCCGCCGCCCCCGTCAACGGCGCGTCGGACGCGCGGCGTGAGGCTCAGCGCCTCGGCTACCCGGTGTTGCTCAAGGCCGCCGCGGGAGGCGGCGGTAAGGGCATGCGCCTGGTCCGCGCCGAGCCTGAGATCGAGTCGGCGCTCGAGGGCGCGCGCAGTGAGGCGCAAAAGGCGTTCGGCGACGGCGGCGTGTACGTCGAGAAGTACCTCGATCGGCCTCGTCACATCGAGATCCAGGTGCTCGCCGACCGCCACGGCCGAGTGGTGGCGCTGGGGGAGCGCGAGTGCAGCGTCCAGCGCCGCCACCAGAAACTCATCGAGGAAGCGCCGTCCCCCGTCGTGTCCCCGGCGCTGCGGCGCCGGCTGTCGGAAGCCGCCAGCACCGCGGCGGGAGCGGTCGGGTACGTGAGCGCGGGGACGATCGAGTTCCTACTCACGCCGGGGGGCGAGTTCTATTTCCTCGAGATGAATACCCGCATCCAGGTCGAGCACCCCGTCACGGAGCTCGTGTACGGCGTCGACCTGGTGCGCGAGCAGCTGCGTATCGCGGCGGGCCACCCGATGCGGGTCCACGGCGGCCTGCTGCACCCGCGCGGCCATGCCATTGAGTGCCGCATCACCTCCGAGGATCCCTACAACGACTTCCTCCCCGCCACCGGGGTGCTGCAATACCTGCGCGTGCCCACCGGACCCGGGATTCGCTGGGACGGCGGTGTCGAAGCGGGGAACGAGGTCACGCTGTTCTACGACCCGCTCCTCGCCAAGCTCGTCGCGTGGGGCGAGACCCGCGACGTCGCGATCCAACGGATGCGGCGCGCCCTGCGCGAGCTGATCATCGTCGGGCTGCCGACGGCGCAACCTTTCCATCTTCGCGTGATGGATGATCCAGAGTTCCGGAAGGGTGAGCTGGACATCACCTACCTGGAGCGTGTCGGCCAGCGCATCCTGGCGGCGCCGCCGCTGGCGGGCATGGAGCGCGCGTTGGCGGTCACCGCGGCGCTCCTCGCCGACGAGCGCCGCAGCGCCACGGGACCGGTTTCACTCTCCAACCTTCCATCCTTCCAACCTTCGGGGTGGGGTGAGGCGGGGCGGCGCGAGGGTCTCCGTGAGTGATCTCGTGACGATCACGGGCATCGCGGCCGGGGGCGATGGGGTCGGACGGCTGGCCGATGGGCGCGCGGTGTTCGTCCCGCGCACCGCGCCGGGCGATCGGATCCGGCTGAAGGACGGGAGCCTCAAGCTGCAGCGCAACTACGGGCGGGCGGCGGTGGGCGAGGTGGCCGGTCCCGGGCCCGGGCGCGTCGTGGCGCCGTGCCCGCATTACACCCAGGACCATTGCGGGGGCTGCCAGCTGCAGCACCTCGAGTACGACGCGCAGCTCGCCGCCAAGCGAGCGATCGTCGGCGACGCGCTGCGCCGGATCGGGAAGCTCGAGGTGGCGGATCCCGAGATCGTCGAGGCCGTCGCGGAGTGGCGGTACCGCTCGAAGATCTCGCTCGCGGTGAAAGCCCGCGCGGCGGGCTTCCACCCCCACGACCAGCCGAACTTCGTGTTTCCGCTCGCCGACTGCCACATCGCGGACTTCCGCCTCGCGGCGCTGTGGCGCGACGTGCGGACCCGGCTCGACCTTCTGCCGCCGGGGCTCAGCCACCTCACGCTGCGACTCGACCGCGAAGCGCGGCGGCACGTGATCGCGGAAGCGTCGGGTGAGCCATGGCTCGACGCGGAGCGGCTGCGCCGGGCGCTGCCCGACCCCGAGACCGTCGTCTGTTGGTGGCGCCCCGTCGACGGCGTTGCGCGGGTCATGGCCGGCCCGGCGACCGGGTTCCCCGCCACGGCGTTCGAGGAGGTGAACCCCGAGATGGGGATCCTCGCCCGCCGCTGGGCGGTGGAGCGCCTGGGGGAGGTCCGAGGCCGCACGGTGTGGGACCTGTACGGGGGCATCGGCGATACCGCGGCGCTGCTGGCCGAGCGGGGCGCGCAGGTCGTGAGCGTGGACGCCGACGAGCAGGCGGTCGGCTGGGCGCGCGGACGTCCGACGGCGACCCCCGTGCGGTTCATCGCCGGGCGCGCCGAGGACGTGCTGCCCAGTCTCCCGGCCCCCCACGCGGTGGTGGTGAACCCGCCACGAGCGGGCCTCCATTGGGACGTCTCGCTGCGACTCACCGCGGCCCCGGTGGAGCGCCTGGTCTACGTGTCGTGCGATCCCGCGACGCTGGCGCGCGATCTCCACCGCCTGAACGTCAACTATCAGATTGCCGCGGTGCGGGCGTTCGATCTGTTTCCACAGACGGCGCACGTCGAGACGGTTGTGCTATTGGAGGCGGCATGACCCGCGCCCTAAAGGGCCGGCTCGGCCAGGACACGGCGTCCTTAAGGACGCGCGGTTTAGCCGAGCCGGGGCTTCAGCCCACGGATCAATCGGACGGGCGCCCGTGAAATATTTCGTCACGCTTCGCTCGCGCACCTACGAGATCGACGTCGAAGGCGCACACGTGGCCGTCGACGGCGAGCGGCTCGAGGCCCATCTCGCGGCCGTGCCCGGCACCCCGCTGTACCACCTCCTCCTCGCCGCCAGCTCCTGGACCGTGGCGGCGCAGCCCCTCGAGGGGTTGGCGCCCCTGCGGTGGGCCCTCGGCGCGGTAGGAGAACGATTCGAGGTCGAGGTGTTGGACGAGCGCACGCGCCAGATCCAGGCGCTGACGGGGCGGGGGAGCCGGCCCGCCGGGGGCGGAGTAGTGAAGGCGCCCATGCCGGGCCTCGTCGTTCGGGTGGAGGTGGTGGTGGGACAGCGGGTCGAGGCGGGGGCCGGGCTGGTCGTGGTCGAGGCGATGAAGATGGAGAACGAGCTGCGGGCAGCGCGCGCCGGTTTGGTCGAGACGGTCCACGTGGCCGCCGGTCAGACGGTAGACAAGGGGGCGCCGCTCGTCACACTGACGTCGCTCGCAAACGCGGAACCCTCAGGTTGACACGCCCTTACGGCCCGGGTATAGTTCGCGTCTGTCAAAATCCGGACGCAAAAAGGGCATGAAGACGTACACGCTGAAACCGCAGGATATCGAGCGTCGCTGGTGGGTCGTCGACGCCGCCGGGCAGCCGCTCGGCCGGCTCGCGAGCCGCGTGGCGCAGATCCTGCGTGGCAAGCACAAGCCGACGTTTACGCCGCACGTCAACGGCGGCGACTGCGTCATCGTCGTCAACGCCGAGCGGATCAAACTGACGGGCCGCAAGGTGGAGCAGAAGCGCTACTTCCACCACACGGGCTACATGGGTCACGAGCGCTTCACGCCGGTAAAAAAGGTGCTCGAGAAGCACCCGGAGCGGGTGATCGAGAAGGCGGTGTGGGGCATGCTGCCCAAGACGACCCTGTCGCGCCAGAAGGTGAAGCAGATGCTGAAGGTGTACGCCGGGCCGACGCATCCGCACGCGGCGCAGCAACCCGCGCCCCTCGTGGCGGTGGAGGCCTGATGGGCACGAGCGTGATTCAGCCGGAGCTGCGCTGGCACGCCATCGGACGCCGCAAGCTCGGCATCGCCCGCGTGTACCTGACTCCGGGGTCGGGGAAGTGGAACATCAACGGCCGGACGTTGGGCGATTATTTCCCGCGGCCCTCGCTGGTGAGCCACATCCAGCAGCCGTTCACGGCGACCGACACGCTCGGCGCGTTCGACGTGAAGGCGCGGTGCAACGGCGGCGGCCAGACCGGCCAGGCCGGCGCGCTGCGCCTCGGCATCGCCCGGGCGCTGGTGTTGGCCGACGAGCGGCATCGCAAGAAACTGCGGGAGCAGGGGCTCCTGACGCGCGATCCGCGGGCGGTCGAGCGCAAGAAGCCGGGCCGCGCAGGCGCGCGGAAGCGGTTCCAGTTCTCGAAGCGGTAAAAGAGGCCATTGGCTGCTGGCCGTTGGCTAACGGCCAAGGGCCAATGGCGCAGTTATCACACACGCCGTCCGATCCGTTGGTGGGTCCCTGCGGCGCAGGGTGCCAGCGGAGATGAAGACGGCGGACGAGTAAAAACCCACGAAAGGGAGTGCATGGCCCAGCCTCAGTTGCAGGACCTGCTGGAAGCGGGTGTCCATTTCGGGCATCAAACGCGCCGCTGGAATCCGAAGATGCGGCGGTTCATCTTCGCCGAACGCTCCGGCATCTACATCATCGATCTCCAGAAGACCCTCCGCCAGCTCCAGGAAGCGCAGGAGTTGCTGCGCGGCGTGGTGCTCAAAGGCGAGGGCGTCCTCTTCGTCTGCACGAAGAAGCAGCTGAAGGGCATTCTGGAAGCCGAAGCGCGGCGCTGTGGGGCGTTCTACGTGACCGAGCGGTGGCTGGGCGGTACGCTGACCAACTTCCAGACGATCAAGAAACAGATCAAGCGCCTGAAGGAGTTGGAGCAGGGCGAGGTCGACGGGGAGTTTGCGAACTACACCAAGAAGGAGCAGCTCCTGTTCGGTCGTGAGCGCGAGAAGCTCAACAAAAACCTCGCGGGCATCAAGAACATGGGCCGCCTGCCGGGGGCGCTTTTCATCGTCGACTCGAAGAAAGAGCGCATCGCGGTGGCGGAAGCGAACAAGCTCGGGATTCCCGTGGTGGCGATCGTGGACACGAACGCCGACCCGGATCTCATCAACGTCCCGGTTCCGGGCAACGACGACGCGATCCGCGCCGTTTCCCTCATCACCGGCGCGATCGCCGACGTGATCGGGGAAGCGCGGCGGCAGATGCCGCTGCGCGAAGCCGCCGAAGAGGGCGAGGGCACGACGTACTCGACCGAGACAGGCGTCGAGGCGGAGGCGGAAGGCGGGAAGAAGAAGGGGCCCGCGCGCCGCAAGCGCCGGCCCAAGCCGGAGGCGATCGCCGCCCGCCTGAAGTCGGAGGAAGCGCCGGCCCCGGCGGAGCCCGTCGGCGGGGGCGAGGGGTAACGAAGGACCCGCTTGGTGAACCACTGACCGCCGCCCCCCCGCTCGAACGGCGCGAGGGCGGCGTTTTTGTGAGGAGTGAAATGAGCACGATGGCGAATCCGATTAGTGCGAAAATGGTGGCCGACCTCCGCGCCAAGACCGGCGCGGGGATGATGGACTGCAAGAAGGCGCTCGAGGAGGCCGGGGGCGACATGGCCAAGGCCGAGGACCTGCTCCGCGTGAAGTATTCCGCCCGGGCCGAGAAGCGCGCGGATCGGTCCGCCGCGGAGGGCGTGATCGAGGTGTACCGGCACTTCAACGGCCGCGTGGCGACGATGGTCGAGCTCAACTGCGAGACCGATTTCGTCGCCAACACGGCGGAGTTCCAGCAGCTCGCCAAGGATCTCGCCCTGCACGTCGCGTCCGCGCGGCCCATCGCGGTGCGGGTCGAGGACGTCCCCGCGGACGTCGTCGAGCGGGAGCGCCGCGTCTACGCCGCCCAGGTGGCCGAAGAGAAGAAGCCCGACGCGGTCAAGGCGAAGATCGTCGAGGGTAAGCTCCGCAAGTTCTACGAGGAGCACGTGCTGCTCGAGCAACCCTTCGTCAAAGACGACAAGCTCAAGGTCGCCGACCTGGTCAAGGCGCTCTCGGGAAAAACGGGGGAGAAAGTGGAAGTACGGCGGTTTGCAAGGTTTGAATTGGGAGGCAACTAGGTGGCGAAGCTCGCCTACGCGCGCGCGCTCCTCAAGGTCTCGGGTGAGGCGTTCGCGGGCGCGCGGGGTGGCGGCTCGGGGATCGACTTCGGGGTCATCGACCGCCTCGCCGACGAGCTGAAACACGTCGCCGCCACGGGGGTGCAGCTGGGGCTGGTGGTGGGGGGCGGCAACATCCTCCGCGGGACCACGGCCAGCCAACAGGGGATGGACCGGGTGTCCGCCGACTACATGGGGATGCTCGCCACCGTCATCAACGCCCTGGCCCTGCAGGACATCCTCGAAAAGAAGGGCGTCGACACCCGCGTGATGACGGCGATCCGCATGGAGGAGCTGGCGGAGCCCTACATCCGGCGCCGCGCCTTGCGGCACCTGGAGAAGGGGCGGATGGTCATCTTCGCAGGTGGGACGGGAAACCCGTATTTTTCGACCGATACCGCGGCGGTGCTCCGCGCCCTCGAGATCGAGGCCCAGGTCATCCTGAAGGCGACCAACGTGGACGGCGTGTTCACGGCGGATCCGAAGAAGGACCCCAAGGCCGAGTTCCTCCCGGCCCTGTCCTTCCAGGACGCCCTCGTCAAGGGCTACGCGGTGATGGACGCGAACGCCTTCGGGTTGTGCAAGGAGAACAAGCTGCCCATCGTGGTGTTCAACATCAACCAGCCCGGCGCGACGGCCAAAGTGCTGGCCGGAGAGCGCGTCGGCACGATCGTCCAATGACGACCAGCCTGGCCGAGCACGTAAAGCACGGGAAGCAGCTGATGGACAAAGCGGTCGAGGCGGTGAAGCGCGAGTTCTCGACCGTGCGGACCGGGAAAGCCACGACCGCCCTGCTCGACCTGGTGCGGGTCGAGGCCTACGGCAACGAGATGCCGCTGACGCAGGTGGCGAGCGTCGCGGCTCCGGAGCCGAAGCTCCTCACCATCCAGCCCTGGGACAAGACCCTCCTCAAGGCGATCGAGAAGGCGATCCTGGCCTCCGACCTCGGCCTGACTCCCTCCAACGACGGCAACCTCATTCGCATCCCGCTCCCGCCCCTCACCGAGGAGCGGCGCAAGGAGCTCGTGAAGGTCATCCACAAGTTCGCCGAAGAGGGCCGCGTGGCGATCCGGTACGCGCGCTCCGATACGATCAACAAGATCAAGAAGGCCGAACACGTCTCCGAGGATGAAAAGAAGAAGGCCGAGAAGGACGCGCAGAAGGTCCACGACGAGCACCTGAAGCTCGTGGACGCGGCGGTGAAGGCGAAGGAAGCGGAGATCATGGAAGTCTGAGATGAGCGACGACCTGCTCGCACGGATCAAGCTGCAGGGCGCCGTGCCGCGCCACGTGGCGATCATCATGGACGGCAACGGGCGCTGGGCGCGGGAGCGGCATCTCCCGCGGCCCCTCGGCCACCGGGCCGGCATGAAGGCCGTGCGCGAGACCGTCGAGGGGGCGATCGAGGCGGGCGTGGAAGTGGTCACCCTGTTCGCCTTCTCGGAGGAGAATTGGCAGCGGCCGCGGGCGGAGATCTCCGCGCTGATGGGGCTGCTCGAGGAGTACATCGCGCGGGAGAGCGCAGAGCTGCAAGGCCAGGGCGTCGCGGTGCACGTGTTGGGCGACCGCGCCCGCCTCGTCCCGACGGCGCGTGACGCGGTGGACCGTGTGGAGCGGGAGACCGCCCGCGGCGAGCGGCTGTCGCTCAACCTCTGCATCTCCTATTCCTCGCGTGGCGAAATCGCGCGCGCCGCCCGCCTCCTTGCCGAGGAGGTATTGAAGGGCACCAAGAAGCTCGAGGACTTGGACGAGGACGCCATCCGCGCGAAGCTCTATACCGCCCCCTGGGGCGACCCCGACCTCTTGATCCGCACCTCCGGCGAACAGCGGCTCTCGAACTTCCTGCTGTGGCAGCTCGCGTATACCGAACTGTACATCACCCCGGTCCTCTGGCCCGACGTCACGCGGCTGACCCTGTTCGAGGCGATCCTCGACTACCAGCGGCGCGAGCGCCGCTTTGGCAAAGTCACGACGTCTCCCTCACCCTGATGGCGAGTAACCTGGCCCAGCGCATCGCCGTCGCGGGCGTAGCCATTCCCTTGGCGGTGGGTCTCGTTTGGCTGGGCGGCTGGCCTCTCGCCGCGGCGCTCGCGGCGCTCGGCGTGCTCGGGGCGCGGGAGATCTATGACCTCGCGCGCCGCCAGGGCATCGATGCGCTGGACCGCACCGGCTGGCTCGCCGCGGCCGCGATCCCGCTCCTCGCCTATTGGGCGAAGGGCTCCGAGACGCACTGGGCCGAGCCCGCCCTGTACCTGGGTGCCCTGTGGGTGATGGCGACGCTGGTCGTGGCGATGATCCGGCGCGGGCCCTCGGGCCGCCCGCTCGCGGCGGTGTCGGTGACGCTGTTCGGGTGCCTGTACGCGTCCGCCCTGCTGGCGTTTCTCATTCCGATCCGTCATGGCAGCAACGCCGCCCACCAGCCATTCGCTTACCTCTGCCTCACGCTCTTTCCCCTCATCATCACCTGGATCGGCGACACCGCCGCGATGGCGGTCGGCATCAAGGTGGGAGGCCCCAAGCTTGCCCCCCGGCTGTCGCCGAACAAAACGCGGTCGGGGGCCGTCGGGGGATTGGTGGGAGCCATCGTTACGGCGGTCGTGCTCGGATTGCTCGTGCTAAACCGTGTGGGATGGAACTTCGCCGTCTGGCAACTGGTGACGGTGGGGGGTGTCATTGGGGTGGCGGCCCAGGTGGGCGACGTCGCCGAGTCGCTGTTCAAGCGAGAGGCGGGCGTGAAGGATTCCTCCACACTGATCCCCGGCCACGGCGGGGTGCTCGACCGGCTCGACTCACTCTACTTCGTGATTCCCGCGGCCGCAGGCCTCTTCAAGTTGTACGGCGTGATATGAGCGTCGGCGTCGCGATCCTCGGCTCGACCGGCTCGATCGGCTGCTCGACGCTGCAGGTGCTGGCCCGCCAGCGCGAGCGGTTCCGGGTCGTGGCTCTGACGGGGCACTCGAATAAGGAGCTGCTGGCCCGGCAAGCCGCGGAATGGAACCCCGCATTCGTGGGGCTGGTGAACGGGACGGGGGACGAGGGCGGGGGGCAGGGTACGTCCTGTCTCGTCGAGGCCGCCACCCATCCCGACGTGAGGATCGTCGTGAACGGCATCGTCGGGGCCGCCGGGCTCGAAGCGACGCTCGCGGCGCTGCGGGCCGGGAAGCGCGTCGCCCTCGCCAACAAGGAAACGCTCGTCATGGCGGGCGAGCTCGTGACGCGCGCGGCGCGCGAGGGGGGCGGGGAAATCGTCCCCGTGGACTCCGAGCACAGCGCGGTGCTGCAGTGCGTGACGGGCCGCCGCCCGGTGGAACTCGCGCGACTCATCCTCACGGCGTCGGGCGGGCCGTTCCGCACCTGGGAGCCGGCGCGCGCGGCCCAAGCCACGGTCGCCGAAGCGCTGCGACACCCCACCTGGAAGATGGGCAAGAAGATCACGGTCGACTCCGCCACGCTCGTCAACAAGGCGCTCGAGGTGATCGAGGCGCATTATTTGTTCGACGTGGATTATGGGAAAGTTGACGTCGTCATCCACCCGCAGTCGGTGATCCACGCGTTCGCGGAGTTCGTGGACGGCTCAGTGTTGGCACAGGTGGGTTTCCCAACCATGGAGCTGCCCATCCTCTATGCGCTGACCCACCCGGAGCGGGTCCCCGATACGGGCGTCCGACGGTTCGACCCAGTCGCCGCCGGAGATCTGACCTTTGAATCCGAACGGCCCGAGCTGTTCCCGGCGTACAGCCTCGGCCGGGGAGCGGCCCTCGCCGGCGGCACTGCACCCGCCGCCTTCAATGCCGCGAACGAAGTCGCCGTCGAGCTGTTCCTCGAGGAGCGGATCCCCTTCGGACGGATCGCGGACATCATCGCGGGCGCGCTGGCGCGGCACCAGCCCGGTGACGCCGGGTCCCTCGACGCCGTTCTGGCGGCCGACGCGGATGCCCGCCGTCTCGCGCGGGAGGCCGCGTGCTGACGATCGTCGCACTCCTCATGGTGCTCGGCCCCCTCGTCTTCGTGCACGAGCTGGGGCATTTCCTGGTCGCGAAAGCGGTGGGCATCCAGGTGCTGCGCTTCTCCCTCGGCTTCGGCAGGCCGCTCATCGCGTGGCGGCGCGGCGAGACGGAGTACTGGATCTCGTGGATCCCCCTGGGTGGCTACGTGAAGATGGCCGGCCTCGAGGAGGAGGGCATGGCAGGAGAGCTCGAGGGCGGTAAGAGCCCCGTGCCCATCGATCCGGCGCGCGCGTTCGACCACAAGCCGCTCTGGGCGCGGATGGTCGTGATCCTGGCCGGCGTCACGATGAACCTGCTGTTCGCGTTCCTGATCTATGCCGGCATCACCATGTCTCTCGGTGAGGCGAGGCTGGCGCTCGTCCCGATTGATTCGGTCAATGCCGCCCAGCTGCCCCCCGGGGCCGAAGCGCTCGCGACGCTGCACCACGGCGACCGCATCATTCGCATCAACGGCGACACGGTCACCACCTGGAATGACTTGGAGGAGAGCCTGCTCGAGGGCCCCGACACCGTCCGTCTCGAGGTGGCGGGACGCCCGGCGCCGGTCATTGTGCGCGTGCCGCGGGACCACGCGGACGCCCGAGAACACGCCGTGCGCGCGCTGCGCCCGCTGCTGCCCGCCAAGCTCGGCGTCGTCAACCCGGGGCAGCCCGCCGCGCGCGTGGGGCTCCAGGGGGGCGACATCATCGTCCGCGCCGGCACCGACACGGTGCGCTCCTGGGATGAGATGGTGCGCACCGTGCGTCGCAGCCCCGGCAAGCCGTTGGTGCTCGAAGTGCTGCGCGGCGATTCGCTGCTCCGGATCACCGTCGTTCCCGAAGTCCAGACCGAGACCGACAGCGCCGGCCAGTCCCGCACCTTCGGCGTGATCGGTGCCGCGCCCGATCCCCGGCTGCCGACGGTGCACGTGCCGGTGAGCGTGACGCGGGCGCTGGTGGGCGCGGCCGGGCAGACGATCTGGCAGGTCGGGGCCATCGCCACGACGGTCAAGCGGCTCGTCCTCGGCCAGCTGCCCGCCCGCGAATTGGGAGGTCCAATCCTGATCGCCCAGGTGTCGCGACAGATGCTGCGCCTGGGCCTCGAGACAATCGTCCGGTTCATCGCATTCTTTTCCGTGAGCCTCGCGGTCCTGAACATGCTGCCCATTCCCGTCCTCGATGGCGGCCACGCCATGTTCCTCGTCGCCGAGGGCGTGCTCCGCAGACCGCTCTCGACCAAGCTGCGGATGCGGCTCACGCAGGTGGGCCTCATCCTCGTGCTTGCCATCATGCTGCTCGCGATTTCCAACGATGTCCTCCGCAACCTCCCCCGTTAGGGACGCCCTCGAGGGCTACGTCGCGGGCCGCGTCAAGGCGGAGCGTCTCGTGGAGGCGGTGGCGACTGCCTACTACGGGGACCAGGGCCTGGGGCCTAGGGCCTGGTTGAAGCCGCTCATGGAGATCATTGAGCGGGCCCACCCCGGTGTTATCGAGTTGTCCGGCTCGCCAGACAAACCCGGGTTCGCAGTGCGGCGTTCAGCGCGGCCGTTTCCCAAGCAGCACGAGGCGCAGCTGCGCGAGGCGGTGGAGGCCGTATTGGTGGGTGGACCCCAGGCCCCACGCCCCGGGCCCCGCTTCTGGACCCGCCTCTACACCGCCGTCCGTCGTCTCTTTACCGCATCAACGTGACGACGAGGGCGATCAACGCGATCAGTCCCGCCACCGCCGCCGCCAGCACGAGCCACGGTGCCCGCCGCGCCTGACGGAGCTGCTTGGTGCCGAGGGCCGCGACGCCGATCTCGATGGTGGTCCCCCGCTTCTCCATAACCTCCCGCAGATCTGCCTGCAGCGCTTCCCCGCCGGCATAGCGGTCGTCGGGGTGTTTGGCGAGGCACGTCAGGACCACGCGCTCGAACCGTTTCGACAGCTCGGGGCGCTTCTTGCGCAGCGAGGGGGGAGGGTCTTCGACGTGCATACGGGCCAGCTCGAACCAGTCGCTCGACGTGAACGGCACCTCACCGGTTGCGGCCTTGTACAGCGTGACCCCCAGAGCGTAATAGTCCGCCCGTTGGTCGATGGGACGTCCCTGCGCCTGCTCGGGAGAGAGATAGTGGGGCGTACCGATCGTCATGTTGACACCGGTCGACGCCACGTACCCCGAAACGGCGCGGGCAATACCGAAGTCGGTGAGGACCGCGGCGCCGTCGGACCGGATCAGGACGTTGTCGGGTTTCAGGTCGCGATGGATCACGCCCCGGCCGTGGGCGAAGGCGAGGCCGCTGGCGACGTCGCCCGCGAGGCGCACGATATCGTCCTCGGGGAGGGGCCCCTCGCGCGCCAGGCGGGCGCCGAGGCTGTCGGCGCACAGGTCCATCGCGAAGTACACGTGTGCGCCCGCCTTCGCGACGGCGCGAATGCGGATGATGTTGGGATGCTCGAGCTTGGCGGCGATCTCGCTTTCGTTGCGGAAGCGGGATTCGAACTGGGCATCGCCCGCGTAGCGGGGCTTGAGGACTTTGACGGCGACGGGGGTCCCATCGCGCTCGCGGCCGACGAACACCCAGGCGAAGCCGCCCTGACCGAGCAGCTTCTCCAAGGCGTAGGGGCCGAGGGTCCGGCCGACGAGGTCGGTGGCGGCGTTGGTCACAGGCGCACTTTACAACGGGGTCGAGGTCGGGTAAGTTATGCAGCTAACAACGATTAGGGAACTAGCTCTGATGTACGACAAGACGACGCCGGTCACGAAGTACGGGCAGCACGACCGCGACACCGGGTCCAGTAAGGTTCAGGTGGCGCTGCTCACCGCGCGGATCAACAGCCTCACCGAGCACTTCCGGGTCCACGCCAAGGACTTTCACGGGCAGCGCGGCCTCCTCCGCATGGTGAGCCGCCGCCGCCGCCTGCTGGAGTACCTGAAGCGCACCGACCTCGCGAAGTATCGGCAGCTCATCGACGAGCTGGGCCTCCGCCATTAGTCGCAACGGCGTCGCGCAGGGCGCCCCGGGAAGAGCACCGGGGCGCTTGGCGTATGTTCCAGTGCTCTAGACAGGCAATCTGGTGAAGCACGTCGAGCGTGAGTTCGCGGGCCGTACGCTGAAGCTCGAAGCGGGGCGGCTGGCCAAGCAGTCGGCGGGGTCCTGCCTCGTCCAGTTCGGTGAGACGGTGGTGCTCGCGGCGGTGACGGTCTCCGACAACATCGCGAACCTCCCCTATTTCCCCCTCACCGTCGAGTATCGAGAAAAGGCCTACGCCGCCGGCAAAATCCCCGGCGGCTTTTTGAAGCGCGAAGGCCGCCCCTCCGACGAGGAAATCCTCTCGGCGCGGGTGACCGACCGGTCGATCCGGCCGCTCTTCCCCGACGGCTTCAAGAACGAAGTCCAGGTCTTCATCTACGTCCTCTCCGCCGACCAGGAGAACGACGCCGACGTGCTCGGGGTGACCGCGGCCTCGGCGGCGCTCTCGATGTCCAAGGTGCCCTGGAACGGCCCCATCGCCGCGGTGCGGGTGGGCCGGGTCGAGGGCGCGTGGATCCTGAACCCCACCTTCCAGCAGCTCGAATTCTCCGACCTCGACCTGATCGTGTCGGGGTCCCAGGACTCGATCGTGATGGTCGAAGGCGGTGCGCTCGAGCTCACGGAGACGGAGATCGTCAAGGCGCTCGAGGTGGCCCACAAGGGGATCCGCGAGCTGCTCGACGCCACCGGCGAGCTGACGGCGGACGTGCGGCAACCCAAGATGGAGTGGACCAAAACCGAGCCGCCGGCGGAGCTGGTGGAGCGGGTGAAAGCGCTGGCCGAGCCGCGCATCGCCGAGGCCCTGAATCTGCCGGAAAAGGCGGAGCGGGCGCAGGCGCTGGGCGCGCTCAAGGCAACCATCCAAGACCAGCTCGCCGCCGAATTCCCCGACAACGGCAAAGACGTCGCTCGCGTGATCGAGGACATCGAGTACCAGACGATGCGCGAGCAGGTGCTGACGGCCGGTGAGCGCGTCGATGGGCGCGACCTGGACACCGTCCGGCCGATCACCTGCGAGGTGGGCTGGCTGCCGCGCACGCACGGCTCCGCGTTGTTCACGCGCGGCCAGACGCAGGCGCTGGTGTCGGTCACGCTCGGCACGACGCGGGACGAGCAGCGGATCGACTCGATCGACGTGGCGCAGGAGACCACCAAGTCGTTCATGCTGCACTACAACTTCCCGCCGTTCTCAACCGGCGAAGTGAAGCCGATTCGCGGCACGTCGCGCCGCGAGGTGGGGCACGGTGCCCTGGCCGAGCGGGCCATTCAGGCGATCCTGCCCCCCTACGAGCAGTTCCCCTACACGCTCCGCATCGTCTCGGACATTCTCGAGTCGAACGGCTCGTCGTCCATGGCCACGGTGTGCGGCGGCTCCCTCGCCCTGTTCGACGCCGGCGTGCCGGTGAAGTCCGCCTGCGCGGGCGTGGCGATGGGCCTGATAAAGGAAGGGAAGCGCGTCGCCATCCTGACCGACATTCTGGGCAGCGAGGACCACCTGGGCGACATGGATTTCAAGGTCGCGGGCACCCGGGAAGGCGTCACCTCGATCCAGATGGACATCAAGATCGAAGGGCTCGACTTCAAGGTCATCGGCGACGCCCTGGAGAAGGCCAAGAAGGCGCGGCTCCACATCCTCGACATCATGCAGCAGACGATTCCCACGCCGCGGTCGCAGCTCTCCAAGTACGCACCCCGCATCATCACGATGCAGATCCGACCCGAGAAGATCGGCGACCTGATCGGCCCCAAGGGCAAGACCATCCGCGGCATCCAGGAGCAGACGGGCGCGGAGATCAACGTGGACGACACCGGGCTCGTCACCATTTCGGCGGTGGGCGAGGGAGGCGAGCGGGCGCGCGACATGATCGCCGGCATCATGCAGGAGCCCGAGGTCGGCAAGGTTTACGAGGGAGTGGTGAAGAGCACCACCGCCTTCGGGGCGTTCGTCGAGATCATCCCCGGCATCGAGGGGCTGCTGCACATCTCGGAGCTGCAGCACGGGCGCACCGAGAAGACGGAAGATGTCGTCAAGCGCGGCGACCACGTCACCGTCAAGCTACTCGAGGTCGACGAGCGCGGCCGCATGAAGCTGTCCCGGAAGGCACTCCTCGAGAAGAACTAGCCCGCCGATGGAGACCGTCCGGCTCGACCGGGAAATCCATCGGACCACCGTGCCGAACGGCGTCACCGTGCTGAGCGAGCGGGTGGCGTCGGTTCGGTCGGCCGCGGCAGGCGTGTGGGTGCGGACGGCGAGCGCCCACGAGCCGCGCCCCAAGATGGGCGTATCCCACCTGCTCGAGCACATGGTGTTCAAGGGGACGGAGCGGCGCTCCGCCCAGGAGATCGCCCTCGCGCTCGAAGCCCGCGGGGGTTCGCTCGACGCCTACACCTCCCGTGACTCGACCGCCTACCACGCCCGCGTGCTCGATGCGGATCTGCCGCGCGCGCTGGACGTGATCACCGACATCGTGCGCCGGCCGGTGCTGCGCGACGCCGACCTCGAGCTCGAGCGCAATGTGGTGCTGGAGGAGATCAGCACGGTGCTCGACACCCCCGACGATCAGGTCTTCGACTTGTGTTACGAGACGCTCTGGCCGGAGCATGCCTACGGATTCCAGATCCTCGGGACGCGGGAGACCGTCGGGGCCCTCTCCGCCGGCGACCTGAAGCGGCTGCACGAGCGGGCCTACTTTCCGGGGAACTGTGTCATCGCGGCGGCGGGGAATCTGACGCACGAAGCGTTGCTCGAGGGGTTGGCGGCGCAGGGATGGTTCGAACGCCCGCCGGCAACCGGCGACCGGCAACCACCCCACGCCGCGCCGGTTCCCACCGCTGTCCGCGGCGCCGTGCACCAATTCGAGAAGGACAGCGCCCAGACGCATATCGTCTTCGCCACCGATACGGTGCCGTACGGCGACCGGCGCAAGTACGCGCTGCTGGTCCTCTCGAACATCTTCGGCGGCGGGATGTCGAGCCGCCTGTTCCAGCGGATCCGCGAGGAGCTGGGGCTCGCGTACGCAATCTACAGCTTCACCTCGTTCTACCGGGCGATGGGGGTGGCGGGCGTGTACGTCGGCACGCAGCCGGCGCGGGCCGCGGAAGCGACGGCCGCGATCCGCGAAGAGTTCGGACGGCTCGCGCGCGAGGGCCTCGCCGGCACGGCGCTTGAGGAGGCTAAGCAACAGACCCTGGGACAACTGATGCTGTCGCTGGAGAGTCCCACCGCCAAGATGTATCGTTTGGCCAGCACGGCGGTCAACGGGGAACCGTACTTGAGTCTCGACGAGATGCTGGCAACGGTCGCCGCGCTGACCGCGGACGACATGGCGGGCGCGGCGGCCGAGTTCTTCGCCCCCGAACGGCAAACGGTCGTTTCTCTGGGCCCGGCCTAACCTGTCGAACCGCGCACTGCGCACCGCGCTCGGCGCACAGGAGTCAGCATGATCGTCGGGGTTCCGAAAGAGATCAAGACGGCGGAGAACCGCGTGGCCCTGGTGCCGGCGGGGGCCGAGTCCCTGACCGGCGACGGGCACACCGTGCTGGTCGAGCGCGGCGCGGGTCTCGGCTCGGGGTTCGCCGACGAGGCCTACACGGCGGCGGGCGCGCGCATCGCGCCGTCGGCCGAGGAGGTGTGGGCCAAGGCCGAATTGATCCTCAAGGTCAAGGAGCCGATCGAGCCCGAGTGGCCCAGGATGCGCAAGGGCCAGGTGCTGTTTACGTACTTCCACTTCGCCGCCTCCGAGCCGCTCACCCGGGCGGTGATCAAGTCCGGCGCCGTGGCGATCGCGTACGAGACCGTCCAGCTCTCCACCGGGGAGCTGCCGCTGCTTACGCCGATGAGCGAGGTCGCGGGCCGGATGGCGGTGCAGGAAGGCGCCAAATACCTGGAAAAGGTGTTCGGGGGCAGCGGCATCCTGTTGGGGGGCGTGCCGGGCGTGCTCCCCGCGGAGGTGCTCATCATCGGGGGCGGGGTCGTGGGCACGAACGCCGCGAAGATGGCCGCCGGGCTCGGGGCACACGTGACCTTGCTCGACGTGTCGCTCGACCGGCTGCGCTATCTCTCCGACGTCCTCCCGCCCAACGTCGAGCTGCTGTATTCGAACCGTCACAACATCCTGGACCAGCTCAAGCGGGCCGACCTGGTGATCGGGGCGGTGCTGCTGCCGGGCGCCAAGGCGCCAAACCTCGTGCAGCGCGGCGACCTGAAGCTCATGAAACCCGGGTCGGTGATCGTGGACGTGGCGGTGGACCAGGGCGGCTGCATCGAGACGATCAAGCCGACGACGCACGACCATCCCACGTACGTCGTGGACGGCATCATCCATTACGCCGTCGCGAACATGCCGGGGGGAGTCCCGCGCACCTCGACCCTGGCGCTCACGAATGCCACGTTCCCCTACGCGAAGCGGCTCGGCCGCCTGGGTTGGAAGCAGGCGTGTAAGCAGGATCCCGCATTGGCGCTCGGCCTCAATGTGGTCGAGGGGAAGGTCGTGTACCCGGGTGTGGCCGAGGCTTTTGGGCTGCCGCTCGCGGATCTCCAGGAGGTGGTCTGATGGGGACCGGGCTGGCGCTCGCCATAGAGGGCTAGCGTCCCAACAGGCTTCGGGATATCTTCGGGCCTCCCCTTTTCGGAGTCCTTCAATGTCGACCCGCGAATTCTTCATCGCCCGCCGCAACACCGAGCTTCCCGCGTTCGTGAACGTGCTCAAGGCTGTGCCGCAGGGGCGGCGGGATTACCGTCCGGAGCCGCGGTCCCGGACCGCCGCCGAGCTGGCGGCGCTGCTCGCCGTCGAGGAGGCCGCGATGGCGAGCATGCTCGAGACCGGGACGGTGGAATGGAAGGAACAGCCCCCGGCGGCGCAGATGGCGGAGATCGTGGCATCGTTCGAGCGGAACGCCCAGGCCGTGACCAAGCGGCTCGAGCGGCTCGACGAGCAGGGATGGACCAAGCAGGGCAAGTTTCTGATGGCGGGTGCGCCGCCCTGGGAGGACACGATCGAGAATTTCGTGTGGGGCATGTTCTTCGATGCGATTCATCACCGCGGGCAGCTGACCACCTACCTGCGGCCGATGGGCGGGAAGGTGCCCTCGATTTATGGGCCTTCGGCGGACGATCCGGGGGGCTCCTGATCCTCATCCGCTCCAACCCAGTTCCTCGGAGGCTCCCATGACGCGCCCACTGATCGGCCTGCTGGTGCTCGCTTGCGCAGTTCGTCCCGTCCAAGGGCAGGGTGCCGCGTGCACGTACGATACCTGCGCCCTACGTTTGCAGCACCGCTTCTTCAGCGGCGTTAGTCTGGTCCAGGGCAAGGACGGGAGCCGCGTGGCGCGGCTGGGTTTGTTCGCGCCGCGGGTAGGCGTGCTCGCGGCGGCGTCCGACAGTGCCAAGGCTCACTACCTGGCGTTTCGCTCGCACCAGAATCGCGGCGCCGCCCTGACCCTCGTCGGCCTGTCGACTGCCATCGCCGTGGGCGCTTTGGCGTACGACGAGAGTCACTACCGGGACAACAAGGGGCTCGTGTGGGGTCTCATCGGCGTCGGCCTGACCTTCTCGATCTGGGGCGGCGCCAACGTCGTCAAGGCGAACGATCAACTGCAACGATCGATCTGGTTCTACAACCGCGATCTCGCCGGGCGGTAGCGGCGTGGTCGCCCCGGTCCTCTGCTACCATCGCATCGGCGGGCCGCTCGAGCTGGGCGTGACGCGGGTGGGGCGCTCGGTTTTCGAGCGTCAGATGACCGCGGTGGCCAAAGCCGGATGGAAGGCTCTCACACTGGCTGCGTTTCAGGACCACCTGCAACGTGGCGTCGCGCCGTCGTGCAACGAGTTGTTGATCACCTTCGACGACGGCTACGCCACCCTCGCCGAGCACGCGTATCCCGTGCTCGCCGACCTGGGCTTCACGGCTACGACGTTCCTCATCACCGACTTCGTGGGTCGCGAGAACACGTGGGATGTGCGCTACACGTGGCACCGCCTGCGGCATCTCGACTGGCCAGCGATCGAGCAGTGGCGCGGCCGCGGCTTCGACTTTGCCTCGCACGGGACCGCGCACCGGCGGCTCACCTGGCTCGATGACCGGGCAGCCACGGATGAGCTCGGGCGCTCACGCGAGACGCTGGTGGACAAGCTCGGGGCCGACGCGGGTCGTGCGGTTGCCTATCCGTTCGGCGCCGTGGACGGCCGAGTCGAACGAGTCGCGCGGGAGGCGGGCTACGCGCTCGGATTCGGGGGCGTGCGCGGCAACGGCTCGCCGCTGCGGCAGCCGCGCGTGCCGGTCTACCTGTGGGACCGAGGCGACATGCCGTTTGGCTTGCGGCAGGATGCGCTCGGCGCCGCCGGCCGGTTCGCGGCCTACGTCGCGAATCGGTGCTCGGTGGGGACGTCGATAATGCAGGGGCTGGGGGCTAGGGGCTGGGGCGTGGGCAACTTCCCGAAGCCCTAGGCCCCAGGCCCTAGCCCCCTAGATGAAGAATCTCGCCGCAACAGGAATCAGTTGGGGATGCCGAATCAAGGCATGGGCGAATATCCGGCCCAACGACCGCTTCTCCTGCGGAATCCCATTCACGGTCCGAGCCAAGCCGTTGAAGAACGCGTCGTCGAGCCCCTCGAGCGCCTGCTTGATGCGGTAGTACTTGACGTGGTCGTCGCCCAGCAGATCCATCCACGATGTGTGATAGGTCGATAACCGCCCTTCGCTGGTATCGCCTTCCCGAATCGCCGCGGCCGCGGTGCACCCCGCGAGACGCCCCGCCTTCATCGCGTTGACGATCCCACCGCCCGACAGCGGATTGATCATGTGGGCGGCGTCCCCGGCGATCATGACACCGTCGGTGTACGTCTGCTTGATCGTGGTGTGGACGATGACGCCGCCCACCGTGAACGCCGTGCGCACAGCGGCCGCGTAGCGCCGGGCGACCCACGCGTCGAGGTATTCCCGGGCGTTGCGGCCGTCGGCCCTGAGCGCCACCAAGCCCAGCCCGACGTTGGCGACCCCCACCCCTTTGGAAAAGATCCAGGCGTAGCCGCCCGGGGCGATGTGAGCCCCGAACTGGAGGTAGATGGCATCGGGATCGCAGTCGATCCCCTGCAGCACGTACTGGGCGCACGACTCCATGTCGCGGGCCGGGACTCGGCAATCGAGCCCCGCCCAGCGGCCTACCATCGCCTCGACGCCGTCGGCGGCGATGACGATGCGGGCCCGGTAGATCTCCTCGACCCCCCGCTGCTTCACACGGACCTGCCAGCGGCCGTCCGTCCCGCGCGTCATCCCCGTGGCCTCGGTCCCGACGAGGACGCCGGCCCCCTCTGCGGCGGCCTGGGCGGCCAGGTAGGCGTCGAACCGGGTGCGGTCGAGCACCCACCCGACGTCCCGCTCGGCCACCTTCACCTCGGTGTCGTCGGGGGCGAGGAAGATGACCCGCGTGATCTTGCGGGCCGCCCAATCGGCGCCGTCGGGGGTGGCGAACTCGCGCAGGCCCGCGTCGCCGACGCCCTCGGCGCAGCGGACGGGTGACCCGACGGCGCGGTCACGTTCCAACAGCACCACATCGAGCTCGGGAGCGGCCCGTTTCGCCTCCCGGGCGGCGACGGCCCCGGCGGGGCCCGCCCCGACGACGAGGACGTCCAGGTCAGGCATTGGGCACCATGGCGAGGGCGCCGACGGGGCAGGGGGCGATGCACTTGCGGCATCCGGTGCAGGTGGTGCGTTCGACCGTCAACGTGTTCAGCTCGAGGTGCATCGCCTCGGGGGGACAGAGAGGCAGGCACAGCCCGCAGCGGTCGCAGACGGCGAGGTCCACGACGGCGATTTCGGCGGGCCGCGGGTGGGGCATGGCGGAACGGTAGCCCGGGGGCCGAGGAGCGTCAAGCTTCATGCTTGCTTGAGGTTACGCATTTCATTACCTTGAGTGGCTCGTGCGGTGCCCGCCTCACTCTTTCAACCACAGATGAACCCGTGCGTCTACGCTGGCCCAACTTCAGAATCGGTTCCTGGAGCCCGGCAAACGAGATTGCCGTCGATCTTGGCACCGCCAACACGTTGATCTACGTCAAGGGTGAGGGCATCGTCCTCAACGAGCCCTCCGTCGTGGCGATCGAGAAATCCACCGGGAAGATCAAGGGCATCGGCCTCGATGCCAAGCGGATGTTGGGCCGCACGCCCGACGGCATTCTCGCCGTACGGCCCCTCAAAGACGGCGTGATCGCCGACTTCGACGTCACCGAGAAGATGCTGCGACACTTCCTCAAGATGATCATCGACCGGCACCTGTTTCGCGTCAAGCCCAAAGTCATCGTATGCGTGCCGAGCGGGATTACCGAAGTCGAGAAGCGCGCCGTGCGCGACTCGGCGCAGTCGGCGGGCGCCAAGGAAGTGTACATGGTGGCTGAGCCGATGGCGGCGGCGATCGGCGTGGGCCTGCCCGTCGAGACGCCGACGGGAAACATGGTGATCGACATCGGGGGCGGTACCACGGAAATCGCCGTGATCGCGCTCTCGGGGATCGTGTCGGACACGTCGATCCGCACCGGCGGCGACGAGCTGGATCAGGCGATCGTGCAGTTCATGCGGAAGAATTACAACCTCCTGATCGGCGAGCCGACGGCGGAACAGATCAAGATCCAGATCGGCTCGGCGGCGCCGGTCGGGGAGGAGCGGGAGATGGAAGTGAAGGGCCGCGACCTCGTCTCCGGCATCCCGAAGATCGTGCGCGTGCATTCGAGCGAGATCCGCGAGGCCGTCCAGGAGCCGATTCAACAGATCGTGGACGCGGTGCGCCGGGCGCTCGAGATCACGCCCCCCGAGCTGGCGAGCGACATCGTGGACCGCGGCATCGTGATGACGGGTGGGGGCGCCCTGATCCGCGGCCTCGACGTGCTGCTGCAGCAGGAGACCGGCCTGCCGATTCACCTGGACGAAGATCCCATGACCTGCGTGGTTCGGGGCGTGGGGCGGATTCTCGACGACCCCGAGAAATACCGCAACGTCCTGATGACGTAAACGAGGAGCATGGCAGTCGGAGCGGATCGGTACGCGTCGCGCGCCGACACCCTGCTGTTCCTCGGGTGCGTCGGGCTGGCGGTCGCGGCGATGAGCCTGCCCGACGCGTGGCGCGACCCGATCGCGCAAGGGCTCCGGCAGACCGTCCTCGCGCCCTTCCTGGCGCTCCAGCAGCAGAGCGAGATCCTCAGCGCCGCGCGCGCGCATTACGACGCCGTCGTCGCCCAGCGCGATTCGGCCGCCCTCGCGGCCACGTTCCTCCCCGAGCTCCGCAGCGAGAACGTGCGCCTCCGCAGCCTGGTGGGGCTCGGCGCCCGCCTCGGCTGGGGATACGTGCCCGCCGAAGTCCTGCACCAGCCCGAGCCGACCAATCCCCTCACCTTCGTCGTCTCGGCCGGGCGCACGAGCGGCGTGCGGCCGCTGGCGGCGGTGGTGAGCCCCGAAGGGCTCGTGGGGGTGGTGGCCACGGTGGATGCGCAGACGAGCGTGGTGCTCACGTGGGCGCACCCCGAGTTCCGGGCGAGCGCGATCGCGGTCGACGGCAGCGTGGCGGGGATCGTGGCTCCCCACGGCGCGGCAGGGCCGGGCGTGTGGCTGCTGGAGCTGCAGGGCGTGCCCTACCGCCAGCAGGTGCCGGAGGGAACGGTGATCGTCACGTCGGGCCTGGGAGGCGTATATCCGCGTGGCATCCCCATCGGCACCGTGGTGGGCCTCGCGGGCGAGGCGACGGGGTGGGAGCGCACGTACCTCGTGCGGCCCGCGATCCACCCCGCGACGCTGTCCCATGTGATGATCCTGGTGGCGGCGCGCGGCTCCGGCTCCGACATTCGGGGTGCGTTCCAGGCGGATTCGGTGCGCCCGTGAGAAAGACCGACCGCTACCGTTACCTCCTGGTGCTGGCGGGGCTGGTCGTGTTGCAGTTCACGGTGCGGGAACGGCTCGGCGGCGATCGGGTGGCGCCCGATTTCCTCCTGCTCGCGCTCCTCATCTATACGGTTCGGGCGCAGCCGGGACGCAGCGCGGCGGCAGGATTCGTGGTGGGGCTGCTGCGGGACGCCCTGACGCCGGCGAGCTTCGGCGCCGGGGCCCTCGCCCACACGCTGGTGGGCTATCTCGCCTCGTGGGCGAAAGCCGTGTTCTTCGCTGAGAACGTGTTCGTGAACGGCTGCCTCTTTTTCGCGGGCACTTGGCTGCGCAACCTGGTGGTGCTGCTCGCCTCGGGGCGGGTTACGGGCGCCCAGCTCGGGTGGGAGCTCCTGGTGTGGTCACCGCTGCAGAGTTTGACCACCGCCACGGTCGGGATCGTGGTCCTGTCGCTGTTCGGGCGGTGGGTCGCGATCCGCCCGGGGGACGCATGACCACGTTCCACCCGCACCTCTTGGATCGCCGCCTGCGGGTCGTGCGGATGCTCGTGTGGGCGGTGCTCGCCATCCTGCTCGTGGCGTTTTTCCGCACGCAGATTCTGGGACACGGGAAGTATCAACTGCAGTCGGAATCGAACCGGCTGCGCCCGATCCCCCTGCCGGCGCCACGCGGCGTCATTTTCGATCGGAACGGCAAAGTGCTCGCCGAGAATGTCCCGGGCTATACGGTGTCGCTCCTGCCCGGGCCGCCGGCGAACCTGCGGGGCACGCTCGCGCGTATTGCGCCCATCGCGCGCCTTGACAACGCGGCCATCGCTCGCGTGCTGCAGCGGGCGGCCCGCGCGCCGTACCAGCCGGCGCTCGTTCTGGCCGACGCGCCCTTCGCGGTCGTGTCGGCGCTGGAAGAGCGGCGGCTCGAGATCCCAGGCCTGCTCATCCAGACCGAGCCGCGGCGCCATTACCCGGACAGCACGATCGCCGCGCACCTCGTCGGCTATCTCGGTGAGGTCACGGAAGTGGAGCGCGCCTCGTCGCGGTTCGGGGCCGTACGATTGGGCGGCCTGGTGGGCAAGGACGGGCTCGAGCGCGAGTACGACGACTCGCTGCGGGGCGCCGACGGCGTACGGTTCGTGGAGGTGAGCGCCCTGGGGCACATGGTGCGCGAGGCTAATTCCGCGCAGACCCTCGCGCCGGTGCCCGGCACCGAGCTGCACACGACGATCGACCTGGACCTGCAGCGCTACATCGCCCAGATCTTCCCCAAGGGACAACGGGGCGCGGTTCTCGCGGTGAACCCCAACACGGGCGAGGTGTTGGCGGTCTACAGCGCGCCCGGGTTCGATCCCAACGCGTTCGTCGGCGGCGTCTCCGCCGAGTATTGGCGCTCCGTAAACGAGAATCCCGCCAAGCCGCTGCTCGACCGCGCCATTCAGACGCGGTATCCGCCCGGCTCCGCGTGGAAGCTCGCCATCGCCTCGATGGCCCTGAAGCGCGGCATCGTCGGCTTCCGGAGTCGCATGCCGATCCCCTGCCGCGGCGGGCTGCAGTACGGCAACCGCTTCTTCCGCTGCTGGTCCGCGCAAGGGCACGGCGACCTCACGCTCACCGAGGCCATTGCGCAGAGCTGCGACGTGTACTTCTACCAACTGGGTATCAAGCTCGGCGTCACGTCGTTGCTCGAGGACGCGAACGAGTGGGGCTTCCGCGGCCGCACCGGCATCGACCTCCCCAGCGAGATCCCCTCCGAGTATCCCACGGGGCCCGAGTACTACGACCGCCTGTACGGGCCGCGGCGCTGGACCGCGGCGGTCGCGCTGAACCTCGCGATCGGACAGGGAGAGAACGCGCAGACGCTCGCGAACATGGTGCGGCTCTACCAGATGCTCGCGAGCGACGGGCGCGTCCGGCCGCCCTTCATCGTGCGCTCGGCGCGGACGGGCACGCCGCTGTCCCTCGACTTGTCGCCCGAGCAAATCGCGGGGCTGCGCCAGGCGATGATCGCGGTGGTGGAGCAGGGGACCGCGCGTGGCTCGCGCCTGGCGAACCTGCAAATCGCGGGGAAGACCGCGACCGCCCAGAACCCCCACGGGCCCGATCACGGCTGGTTCATCGGCTTCGGCCCCGCCGCGAAGCCCGAGATCGTCGTGGGGGCGATCATCGAATCCTTCGAACATGGCGCCCGGGTGGCGCCCCTCGTGGCGCGCGCCATCGCGCACTACCTCGGGATCGAAGAGAGCGTCGCCGCCACGCTGCGCGTGAAGCTCCCGGCCGACTCCGCGCCCGAGCCGTTCCAGCTGCCCATCCCGATCGTCCCGCCGGAGAGCCTCCGGGCGATCCCGCCCCCGACCGACACGCTGCATGCTATCCCGCCTCCGCCAACTCGATAGGCCGCTGCTCGGGGCGGTCACCGCGCTCGCCGCCTACGGCCTGGCCACGCTCTACTCCGCGGGCCAGACCGAAGTGCCGACCTTTGTCTCGACGATCTGGCATCGCCAACTCGTCTGGCTGACGCTCGGTGCGATCGTCATCTGGCTCATGTTCCGAACGTCGCCTCGCCTGCTCGAATGGGCGACGCCCTACGTATACGCCATCGCGGTCTTTCTCCTCGTCCTGACCCTGCTCGTCGGGACCGGCGCGGGGACCGCGGCGGGCAGCAAGTCCTGGATCGCCATCGGAGGGATTCGCTTCGGCCAGCCGGCTGAGCTCGCCAAACTGGCCGTGATCCTCATGCTGTCGCGCTGGCTGGCCGGGTTGCGGGAGCCACCCGTTACCCTTCGGGCCCTGATCCCGCCCTGCGCCATCGGGGGCATCCCGTGTTTTCTGGTCGCCATGCAGCCGGACCTCGGCAGCGCCATCGTCTTCATCGCGATCCTCTTCTGCATGCTCTTCTGGGCCGGCACCAAACCGTCGCTGCTGCTGCTCCTCGCCTCGCCGGCCATCGGGCTCCTGCTGGCGTTTTCGACCGTCGGTTGGGGGGTGTGGATCGCGGTGGTGTGCGGGCTGCTCCTCTGGTGGCGTCCCTACCTGTGGGAAGGGCTCGCCATCCTGAGCGCCAACGTCGCGATGGGCGTCTTCGCGCTCCCGTTCTGGAACCGCCTCGCCCCCTACCAGCAGAATCGGCTCCTCGCGTTCCTGAATCCGGAGGTGGATCCCCGGGCCACGGGGTGGCACGTCATTCAGTCCAAGGTCGCGGTAGGCTCGGGCGGACTGCTTGGGAACGGCTTCACCCTCGGGACGCAGAAGCGGCTCGCCTTCCTCCCGGCCCAGCACACCGACTTCATTTTTTCGGTTGTGGGAGAAGAGTTGGGGTTCGTCGGGGTGGTGGCGGCCCTGACGCTGTTCGCTGCGCTGGTCTTCATCCTGCTGCGCATCGCGCGCCGGGCCACCGACCCCTTCTCGAGCCTGTGCGTCTTCGGGGTCGCGGCTCTGCTCTTCACGCATATCGTGGAGAACATCGGGATGACGATCAACCTCATGCCGATCACCGGCATCCCGCTGCCGTTCTTCTCTTATGGAGGGTCCTTCTTACTGGTGTGCTCGCTCGCCGTGGGCATCGCGCTGCGGGTGGCGTGGGAGTCGCGCGAGTCGGGCTACGCCTCGCTCTGACAACGAGTTACGCTGTCGGGGCTGGCGCCGTCCGCCGGGCGCTCCCAAATTGTGCGCTTCGCGAACCCCCCTCTGGTGCGAATGGCCTGGTTTAAGAAGGAACGTAAACCCCGCACGTCCGAACGGGTCCGGCTGGAGATTCCGGCCGACGCCTGGGAGAAATGCGACGAGTGCGGGCATATCGACATCAAAGAGCGCTTCATCCGAGCGCTCAACGTCTGCCCCAACTGCGGGCACCATCGGCGTATTCCGGCCCAGGAGTACATCGACCTGCTCGTGGATGAGGGGTCGTGGCACGAGCTGTTCGTCGGTCTCAAGTCGGCTGACCCTCTGGCGTTCGAGAACTATGCCGACCGCCTCAAGGCGGCCGTGAAGAAGGCCGGGCCGCTGGACGCGATCCGCACCGGCTACGCACGCCTGCACGGCACACCGATCAATCTGGGCGTCATGGACTTCAGCTTCATGGGGGGCTCGATGGGCTCGGTGGTGGGTGAGAAAATCGCCCGGCTGGCCCGGCGCTCGATCGACAAGCGCATCCCCTTGATCATCGTGTCCGCTTCGGGCGGCGCGCGGATGCAGGAGGGCGTGCTGTCCCTGATGCAGATGGCCAAGACGTCCGTGGTTATCGCCGAGCAACAGCAGGCGGCCATCCCCTTCGTCTCGATTCTCACGAATCCCACGACGGGGGGCGTCTCGGCCTCGTACGCCATGCAGGGGGACGTGATCCTCGCCGAGCCCGGAGCGGTGATCGGCTTCGCGGGCCCGCGCGTGATCAAGCAGACGATCGGCCAGGACCTCCCCGAGGGCTTCCAGACGGCAGAGTTCCTACTCGAGCATGGCATGATCGATGCCGTCGTGCCGCGTGGGGAGCTGCGCGACACCACCGCCCAGCTCCTCCGGCACATGACCGGCGCCAGGCCGGCGGAGGTCGCCGACTGAATTTCGAAGCAGCCTGCAAGTTCCTCTTCGCGCGACAAGCCGGCCGCATCAAATGGAGCCTCGGCCCGACCGAGGGTCTGCTCGACGTCCTCGGACGGCCGGAGCGTCACTTTCCCGCGATTCACGTCGGTGGGACAAACGGCAAGGGCTCGACCTGCGCGTTCGTGGCGGCCGAGCTCGAGGCCCGAGGCCTGCGGGTCGGGATGTATACATCGCCCCACCTGATCTCGCCCTGCGAGCGGGTCACGGTGGCCGGCGTACCCATCACCGAGGACGCCTTCGCCGCATGGACGACGCAGCTCAAGTCGCACATCGAGCGGCTCGAGGCCAGCTTCTTCGAAGCCACGACGGCGATCGCGTTTGCCGACCTCGCGGCGCGCGGCGTGGACGTCGCGGTGATCGAGGTGGGCCTGGGCGGCCGGCTCGACGCGACCAACGTGATCACCCCGATGGTGAGCGTCGTGACCAAGATCGCCCTCGAGCACACGGATTATCTGGGGCACGACCTCAAAGGCATCGCCCGGGAGAAGGCGGGGATCGCGAAACGCGGCGTGCCGTTCGTCACCGGTGAACCGGACGTCGAATTGCGCCTCGCGCTGGTGCAGGAAGCGGAGCGCCGCGGCGCGGACCCGGTCATCCTCGTGGACACGCCCCGGCACCTGGCGCCCGGCACCCGTCTCGGGCTTCGAGGCCCGCATCAGGTCGCCAACGCCTGGGTGGCGGCGCAAGCGCTGAACCAGCTGCCGCCTCCCTTCGGACCGGTGGGCGAGGAGATCCCGGCGAGCTTCGGCGAGGCGTACGTGCCGGGGCGCTTCGAGATGCGTGGCAAGTGGATCTTCGACGTGGCGCACAACCCCGACGGGATGCGCGTGCTCGTGGACGCGCTGGCGGAGCAGAATCCGCCGCGGCCACTCCATGCCCTGGTCGGGATCCGCAACGACAAGGACTGGCGGCCGATGCTCGATCTGCTGCGGCCCGCGGTGGACCGCCTCGTGTTGACCGTGGCGCCGTCGATTCCGGTGCTGCAGCGCTGGTCGGTGAGTGACGTGGACGGTCAGGCGCCCGCCTTTGAACCGGACTTCGATCGGGCGCTCGCCGACGCGCAGGAGGGCGCGGCGACGGTGCTCGTCACCGGCTCGTTCCATACCGTCGGCGACGCGCAGGCCCGCTTGCCCGGCTTCGCGCCGGCGGGCTAAATTGTTGTGATGCAAGGGAAAGCGCTTCCCGGCTTCCGCGACTTCTACCCCGAAGAACTGGCCCTCCGCAATCACATCTTCGCCACCTGGCGGAGCGTTGCCGCGCGCTACGGCTTCGAGGAGTACGACGGGCCGCCCGTCGAGCCCCTGGACCTGTACACCCAAAAGAGCGGGGACGAGATCGTGGCCCAGCTCTATGGGTTCAAGGACAAGGGTGACCGCGACGTGGCGCTGCGGCCGGAAATGACGCCGACGCTGGCCCGGATGGTGGCCGCCCACGCCCAGGCCCTGAAGAAGCCGATCCGCTGGTTTTCGATCCCGCAACTGTTCCGCTACGAGCGGCAGCAGCGAGGCCGGCTACGGGAGCATTTTCAGCTCAATCTGGACATCATCGGCGAGGCGGGACCCCTCGCCGACGCGGAGCTGATCGCCGCGGCGATCGACATCCTGCGGGCGTTTGGGTTCGGGCCGAAGGACGTCCGGGCCCGGGTCTCCGACCGGCGCGTGCTGCGGGCGCTGCTCCTGGGACGTGGCGTCACCGAGGCGCAGCTGCCCGCCGCATTCGGGGTGATCGACAAGAGCGAACGCGTGCCGCGGGAGGCGCTCGAAGAGATGCTCCGAGGTGCGGGACTGGGGAACGGGGAAACACGGGCGGTACTCGAGATCGCCGCACTCCGCGGGCTCGACGCCGTGACGGCGGCGCTGGCCAAGGTAAAGGGTGGGGAGGAGGCAGGGGAGCCCCTCCGCACCGCCGTCGAGGCGCTCGCGGCGATGGGGCTGGGCGACTTCGTGCAGGTGGATCTGACGATCGTCCGCGGGCTGGCGTACTACACCGGGATCGTGTTCGAGCTGTTCGACAGCGCGCAGGAGCTGCGGGCAATCTGCGGCGGCGGCCGGTACGACGATCTCCTCAAGGCGCTGGGGGGACCCGATCTTCCCGCGCTGGGGTTCGGCATGGGAGACGTGGTGCTCGGGGAATTGTTGAAGGAGCGGCGCGTCGCTCCCAAGGCGTCGACCGAGCTCGGCGCCTTTTTGGTGGCCGTCGGCGGGGACGACGTACCGACCGTGCTGCGGCTGGCGCACGCGCTGCGGGACCGCGGCATCGCGGTGGAGTACGGCTTGCGCCACGCGCCCGTCCGCAAGCAGCTCGAGCTGGCGGCGGCTCGCGGCGCGCCGCGCGCCGTGATCGTCGGTCCGGACGAGCGAGCCGCGGGCGTCGCGGTGGTGCGGGACCTCAGAGCCGGCGCCGAGGCCAAGGTGCCGCTCGACAAACTTCTCAACGGATTCTTCGACTGATGGCGCAGGCGCAGAGAATCACGCCACGCGCGAAAGACTTCAGCGAGTGGTACGGGGACGTCATCACCCACGCCGAGCTCGCCGACTATTCACCGGTGCGCGGTTGCATGGTGATCCGCCCCCACGGGTATCGCCTGTGGGAGCTGATGCAGCGCGCCCTGGACGACATGTTCAAGGCGACGGGGCACCGCAACGCCTACTTCCCGCTCTTCATCCCGATGAGCTTCCTCGCCAAGGAGGCGGAGCACGTCGAGGGGTTTGCCAAGGAAGTGGCGCTCGTCACGCATACGCGATTGCAAGTCACGAATGGCGTTCTGGGCGTCGACCCCGCGTCGGTGCTCGAGGAGCCGCTGGTGGTGCGGCCCACGTCCGAGACGATCATCTACGCGATGTTTGCCAAGTGGATCCAGAGCTACCGTGATCTGCCTCTGCTCCTGAACCAGTGGTGCAACGTGGTCCGCTGGGAGATGCGGACTCGTCTGTTCCTGCGGACGACGGAGTTCCTGTGGCAGGAAGGGCACACCGCGCACGCCACGGAGGCGGAGGCGGAGGCGGAGGCGCGCCAGATGTTGGGCGTGTACCGGCGCTTCGCCGAGGAGTGGATGGCGATGCCGGTGCTCACCGGCGCCAAGACCCAGTCGGAGAAGTTCGCGGGCGCGCTGCGCACGTACGCCATTGAAGCGCTGATGCAGGACAACAAGGCGATCCAGGGCGGCACGTCGCACAACCTGGGCCAGAACTTCGCGAAGGCGTTCAACGTGCAGTACCAGACCGCCGCGGGCGGTCTCGAGCACGTGTGGAACACATCGTGGGGTGTGTCGACTCGGCTGATCGGTGGGCTGATCATGACCCATTCGGACGACAACGGCCTCATCGCGCCTCCGAAGCTCGCGCCGGTGCAGGTGGCCATTGTGCCGATCTGGAAGAGTGACGAAGAGAAGTCTCAGGTATCAGCCGTCAGCCATCAGCTAAAGGCTGACCTGGACAAGGCCGGAGTGCGGGTCGAGCTCGATCTGCGCGACAACCTGAAACCTGGGGCCAAGTACTTCGCCTGGGAGGCGCTGGGCGTGCCGGTGCGGCTCGAGATCGGGCCTCGCGACCTGGCGGCGGGGCAGGCGATGCTGGCCCGCCGCACCGGCGGTAAGGGTCCCGCACCCCTCGCGGAAATCGTCGCGGCGGTCACCGGGGCGCTCGACGAGATCCAGCGCGCCTTGTTCGCCGCGGCCAAGGAACGCCGTGAGAAGGCGTCGGTCCGCGGCGTCACGAAAGCGCAGTTCATCGATCTGATGAAAGGCGCCGGGGGCTTTGCCTACGGCGGGTATTGCGGCGGGGCGGCGTGCGAGGCGGAGATCAAGCAGCAGACGGGCGCCACGATCCGCGTGCTCCCCGATCCCGAGTTTCGGAGCCCCGAGGCGCCGAAGACCTGCATGTGGTGCGGCAAGCCGAGCGTGGCGGAGGCCGTGTGGGCGCAGGCGTACTAGGCATCGATCCCGGATTGCTCCAGGCGATCGCGGATCGCGTCGGCACGCCGGCTTACGTTTACAGCGCCAACCTGATTCGCGCGCAGTACCACGCGTTGGACGACGCGCTCCAGGGGATCCGCCACCGCATTTGCTACTCGGTCAAGGCGAACGGCAACCTCGGTGTGCTGCGGGTGCTCAAGCAGCTGGGCGCGGGCGCCGACATCGTGTCGGTGGGCGAGCTGCGCCGCGTGCTCGCCGCTGGTTTCGATCCCGACGGCATCGTGTTTTCGGGGGTCGGGAAGACGCCGCCCGAGCTCGAGGAGGCGATCCGCGCCGGCGTCGGCTTCATCAACGTCGAGTCCACGAGCGAGCTGGACGTCCTCTTCGCCGTGGCAAAGCAGCTCAACAAGACGGCCAAGGTCGGCATCCGCGTGAACCCGGACGTCGCTACCGAAACCCCGCACCCCTACACCCGGACGGGCGAAAAGACGACGAAATTCGGCGTGCCGTTCGACGAGGTCGTCCTCGTCGCCCAGCGCATCACGGCGGAGCCGCTGCTCAAGCTCCGCGGCCTGGCGATGCACATCGGGTCGCAGATCACCGACGTCGCACCGTACCACCGCGGCACGGTGAAGCTGCTCGAGCTCGTGACGGCGCTGCGCGCCTCGGGGATCGACGGCCTCGAGGCGCTGGACGTGGGCGGCGGCCTCGGCGTGCGCTACCACAACGAGAAGGCGCCGACACCCAAGGCCTTTGCGGAGGCCGTCGTGCCCGCGGTGAGGGCCGCGGGGCTCGGTCTCTTGTGCGAGCCGGGCCGGTACCTGGTCGCGAATGCCGGGGTGTTGCTCACCAAGGTGTTGTACCGCAAGCACGCGGGCGGGAAGGATTTCGTCATCGTGGACGCGGGGATGACCGATTTCGTACGGCCCAGCCACTACAACGCCCACCACGAGATCGTCCCGTTGAAGGACGGCAAGCGGGGCGAGGAGACGGTGAGCGTCGTGGGGCCGATCTGCGAGTCGGGCGACTTCCTCGCGCTCGACCGCAAGCTGCCCGTGGTCGTGCCGGGGGAGGCGCTGGCCGTGCTCGGCACCGGCGCATACGGCTTCGTGATGAGCTCGACGTACAACCAGCGGCCCCGCCCGCCCGAGGTGTTGGTCGAAGGCGATCGCTACTTCGTGGCGCGGCCGCGCGAGACTCTCGACGACCTGCTGCGGGGGGAGACCGCGGAGCCGACGACGTGGTACAAGGCGTGAACCGGATCCTCATCCTCGACTACGGATCGCAGTTCACTCAGCTGATCGCGCGGCGGATCCGCGAGGCGCACGTCTACTGCGAGATCCACCCCGCGGCCCGGGGGACGGATCTGGCGTTCATCCGGGAGTTCCAACCCCAGGGAATCATCTTGTCGGGTGGGCCGAGCTCCGTGTCCGACGCCGGCGCCCCCACGGCCGATCCTCGACTCTTGGACGTCGGGATTCCGGTGCTCGGCATCTGCTACGGCATGCAGCTCATCGCGCAGCTCGCCGGGGGCAGGGTCAAGGCGTCGAACGCGCGGGAGTACGGGCGCGCCGAGATCGCCGTGCGGGCAGGCGACGGGCTGTTCGCGGGTTTCGTCGCGCAGGCGACCGTGACGGTGTGGGCGAGCCACGGCGACCGGATCGAGCAGCCGCCCCCGGGGTTCCGGATCACCGCGTCGAGCGCCAACGCGCCCGTCGCCGCGATGCAGCACGACACGAAGCCGATCTTCGGCGTCCTGTTCCATCCTGAGGTCGCGCACACGCCGCGGGGCGGCGAGATCATCCACAATTTCCTGTTCGGCATTTGCGGGTGCACGCCCGACTGGACGCCCGGACACTTCATCGACCACGAGGTGGCGCGGATCCGGGACGTCGTTGGTCCCACCCCGCGCGCGATCTGCGGCCTGTCGGGTGGCGTCGACTCGGCCGTCGCGGCGACGCTGGTGCATCGCGCGATCGGCGATCGCCTCACCTGCATCTTCGTGGACCACGGACTGCTGCGGCTCAACGAGCGGGAGCAGGTGGAGCGGACGTTCCGGGCGCACCTCGGAATCGATCTGCGAGTCGTCGATGCGACGCATGCGTTCTTGAAGGAGCTGCGGGGCATCGAGGACCCGGAAGAGAAACGACGCCGGATCGGGCATACGTTCATCTCCGTGTTCGAAGATGCCGCGCGCCACGTGCCAGGCGACGTGGGTTTCCTGGTGCAGGGCACCCTGTACCCGGACGTCATCGAGTCCACGTCCGCGAAGGGCGGACCGTCAGTCACGATCAAGACGCATCACAATGTGGGCGGCCTGCCCGCCAGCATCCCCTGGAGGCTCATCGAGCCGTTGCGAGAGTTGTTCAAGGATGAAGTCCGCCTGGTGGGACGCGAGCTGGGGTTGCCCGAGGAGATCGTCGGACGCCATCCGTTCCCGGGGCCGGGCCTCGCCATCCGGGTGCTCGGTCCCGTGACGGAGGAGCGCCTCGACCTGCTGCGCCGGGTAGACGCGATCTACATCGAGGAGATCCGGCAGGCCGGGCTGTACGACCAGATCTGGCAGGCGTTCGCGGTGCTGCTACCGGTCAAGTCCGTCGGGGTGATGGGGGACGGCCGCACCTACGACCACGTCGTTGCACTCCGTGCGGTCACGAGCCGCGACGGCATGACAGCGGACTGGTTCCCGTTCCCTTATGAGGTGCTGGGGCGGATCTCGAATCGAATTATCAATGAGGTCCGCGGGGTCAACCGGGTCACTTATGACGTCAGCTCGAAACCTCCCGCGACGATCGAGTGGGAGTGAAAAAGGCAGTTGTCGGTTGTCGGTTGCCGGTGGCCCGTGGCCGGTTAGGAGCGACTGATCGCGCGCAGCAGACCTTGCACCAGCCGGGCGCAGGTCGACCGTTGGATCTCCAGTTCGCCGATTGTCCCTTCGGGCAAGCGCTCCATTCCGCGCACCAAGTCGATGATTGCTTCTAGCTCATCTAGGGACCCGAGCGCGTAGTTCAGGTATCGGCAAAACTCTTTGGGCGAGCGGCGGCCCGCGCCTTCAGCGATGTTGAGAACCACACTGTATGCGGCCCGTCGCCACTGATCGGCGAGAGCGAACCGTTGCTCGGCAGGGAGCGCGGCGGCTGCCTTCGTGCTGAGGAGCGCCAGTTCACGCGCGGTACGCCATGCATCAAGGTCACGGAAGTTGCCCACACTGGCAGGCTAGCGCTGGCCATGCCTCCGAGCGCTACCCTTTGCGCTCACCAGCGGTACAATTCATCGCGTGATGCCGGCAACCGGTAACCGGCAAGCGGCAACCGGCAACCGTCAGGTCAAATGTTCTTCTCTTCGAGTAACTCCATAAACTCCGCCGGCGTCCGCAGCTTCGCGAGATGATCGGTGACGTCGGGCTCCTTGGCGAACTGCGCGATCTTGCCGAGCACGGGCAGGTACTGGTTCGAGACCTCGAGGGGCGGTGCCACGATCAGAAAGAAGTAATTCACCGGCTTGTCGTCGATCGCCTTGAAGTCGATCCCCTCGAGCCGCCGGCCAAAGGCGCAGCGGAGGCGGTTGACGACGAGCGAGCGGCAGTGCGGGATGGCGATATTCTGTCCGATACCCGTCGAGCCCAGCGTCTCGCGGCGCTTCAGCATCTTGTACAGCATCCCCTCGGCCTTCTCGTCGAGGTGCAGGAGGCCCACCAGCTCTTTCAGCACCGCGTCCTTCGTGGTGCTCTGGAGCTCGAGCGTGATCGCGTCGTCGGAGAAGAATTCGCGTAGCCGCATGGGGCGCGAAACGTAATGATTGGTTGCTCCGGGCGCAACGCGCTATTACGTTCCCCCATATGCAGTTCCCGTATACCACGGACCACCAGGTCCCCCTCTTCCTCGCGCCGATGGCGGGTGTGTCGGAGTCCCCGTTCCGGCAGCTGTGCCGCCGCTTCGGGGCCGACGTCGTCGTGTCGGAGTTCATCTCGTCCGTGGGCATCTCGCTCGGCATCGAGCGCGTGCTCGCCGAGATGCGCTTTGAGCCTTGCGAGCGTCCGGTGGGGATCCAGATCTACGGCGCTGACCCCCACGTCATGGCCACCGCCGCGGGGATGGTGACCGAGCTGTTCGAGCCCGACTTCGTGGACATCAACTTCGGGTGTCCGGTGAAGAAGGTCGTCAAGAACAACGGCGGGTCGGGGTGCCTGAAGGACATGGCGCTGGTCGGCGGGATCATCCGCGCCGTGACGGGGGCGACGCACCTGCCCGTCACGGTGAAGATCCGGAGCGGCTGGGACGAGCCGCAGCGCGACGCCGTCGGGATCGCCCTGCGCTGCCAGGACGCCGGCGCCCGCGCCCTGACGCTCCATCCCCGCACCCGGACGCAGATGTACCAGGGCGCCGCGAACTGGGATGAGATTGCTCGGGTGACCGAAGCGCTCGACATTCCGGTCATCGGCAACGGCGACATCCGCACGCCCGAAGACATCCTCGCGATGCGTCGCCACACGGGGTGTGCCGGGATCATGATCGCGCGGGGCTCGTTCGGGAACCCGTGGATCTTCGCCCAGGGGCGTGACCTCCTCGATGGCCGCGCCCGCCGACCCGATCCCACGCCCGAAGAGCGCTTCGCCACGGCGCTGGAGCACGCCCGGCTGGCGCTGCGGCTGCAGGGCGATAGCCGCAAGACGGCGATCGAGTTCCGCAAGCACCTGGGCTGGTACACGAGGGGCCTCCGGGGCTCGGCGGAGCTGCGCGAGCGGTTGTTCGCGATCGAATCGATGGCCGAAGCCGAAGCTCTCTTCGCCGCCTATCTGGCCGAGACGGCGGTGGAGGCCGCCGCGTGAACTTCGAGCGGTTGACGTTCGCAACGATCGATCACCTCCGGCCCGTGACGCAGGGCCACCAGGAGGTGATTTTTTGCCCCGGCAAGACCCCGGGACAGGTCGTGGCCATCGCCGAGCGGCTCGCGGCGGCCGGGGATGGCACCTTCCTCGCCACTCGCGCCGAGCCGGCGCAGTGCGAGCCGCTGATGGCGCGCTTCCCCCGCGCGGAGCTCAACGAGTTGGGCCGGACCGTCTATCTGCCCGCCGACCCCGAGCCGACGCCGACAGGGAGGGGGACGATCCTCGTGGTCACCGCCGGCACCAGCGACCTGCCGGTGGCCGAGGAGGCCGCTGTGACGGCGCGGGCTTTCAAGAACCGCGTGGAGCGGCTCACAGACGTCGGCGTGGCGGGGATCCACCGCCTCCTCACGCAGACCGACGTGCTGCGCTCGGCCGCGGTCATCATCGTCGTGGCCGGCATGGAAGGCGCCTTGCCGAGCGTGGTCGGGGGGCTGGTGAAGGTCCCGGTGATCGCCGTGCCGACGAGTGTCGGGTACGGCGCGTCTTTCGGGGGCCTCGCGGCGCTGCTCGCGATGCTCAACTCCTGCGCCGCGGGCGTCACCGTCGTCAACATCGACAACGGATTCGGCGCCGCCGCCGCCGCCAGCCGTATCAATCAGACGTGACGCGCGTCGGCGTGTGGGTGGCGCCGGCGCTGCGGATCCTCGGTCTCGCCGCCGCCGCCTACGCCTTGTGGCGCGGGACCGCGTGGACGCTCCTGGCGGCGCTCGGCGGCTTCGCCGTGGCGTTCGGGCTCGGCGTCCGGCGCACCCCTCGCACCCGGGCGCTCGACTTCCCTCACACCCTTGACCTCGTGCGCCGGGCGCACGATGGGCTGGCGGCTTGGGCGGTAGGGTTCGCCGAAGGCCCGATCGAGGTCGTCGGCGCCGGCGCGCGGTCAAGCCACCGCGGCTCCGCCATCGTCCAGCTCGCCTCCGTCGATGGGCGCGCCCACATCGTGCGGGAACCCGAGGGCACCTACGTCGCCGTCGGCGACTTCCCGTACGGTGCGGGGCTGCTGCTCGCGGGGGACGTTGCGGCCGGCGGAACCGAGGCCGCGGTGGCGGAGCTGCGCCGGGTCGTCGCGGGAATGCGCGTGGCCGAGCTGGCGGTTCCCGTGTCGCAGGGCCCGCGCGTGGCGAGGCAACTGGCGCTCGTCGCGTCCGGCGCGCGGACGCTGGAAGGAGTGGCGCGCGCCGGCGCGGATCTGGCACAGCAGCTCACGCGACGGGGCGCCGTGGTGGTGCTGGCGGGCGGAGGCGGGAGGTCGGGGGAAGGCCAGGTCCTGGCGCTGTCGGGGGGCGTGGACGCGCGCCTCGCCGGGCTCGCGCTCAAGCCGGAGGCGCCTGTCGTGCGGGCGATCGAGACGGGTGTGCCGGTCGTGACGCAGCGTGGGGAAGACGTATTCGGCCCGGGGGTCCCCGACCGACGCCGCGAGGAGCGGGGCGGCAGCGCCTATCCGCTGGTGGACGGGCGCGTCGTGATCGGAGCGCTAGTCGTGATGGGGCCGCCGCTCGAGGCGGACGCGGCCCCCGCGGAGGAGCTCGCGCGGCTCGTGGTCGAGCTGGGGCCGCGCCTCGCGGCCGCGAAGGCGGTGCACGACGCCGAACAGCAGGCGATTCGCGACCCGCTGACGGGGCTATGCAATCGGCGCGAATTCGAGCGGGCGCTCGCGCAGTATCACGGCGAGGGGAGCCGTCCGGCGCCTCCGGCGACGCTGATCTACGTGGACCTGGACAACTTCAAGCGGCTCAACGACAGCCTGGGCCACGCGGCCGGAGACGCCGCCCTGAAGCACGTGTCGTACTTGCTCGAGGCGGCGGTGCGCGACGGCGATCTCGTGGCGCGGATCGGAGGCGAGGAATTCGCGGTGTGGCTCCCGCGCACGGCGCTGAAGCCGGGCATGGAGGTCGCCGAGCGGATCCGCGAGTCGATTGCGGGCAGCACGTGGATGTGGCGGAGCTCGCCGTATGTGCTCACGACGTCCTGCGGGGTGGCCGGGTACCCGGAGCCGATCGGCGATCTCGCCAATCTGCAGGCATCGGCCGACGCCGCGCTGTACCGCGCCAAGCAGGGGGGCCGCAACCGAGTTGAAAAGGCAGGGGCGGGTCGCTAGCTTCGTTTGCGAGGGGGCGACAGGTTTCGACGGGTTTGGCGAGGATACTGTTGCGTGCCCAGGTTCTCAGTCACCTGGTAAATCAACTGGGAAACTACAAAAGCCAACTCTGAACTGGCTCTGGCTGCGTAAGCTTCGGCTTCACGCACCTGCGTGAGTGGCAGCCCGCCTGAGGCGGCGCTCACGTATCGCAAAGTCGGGCTGGCGTAACCCGGGGTCTCAACGGGTAACGCGAGAGATTCCAGAGGCTTGTTGCTGCCGAGGCCGGCGAGGCGCCGAGGTGGCGAGACCAGCTAAGCGTCGCCTACGCACGTAGGAGCGGTATCGGAGTCATGCTCGGACCGGGGTTCGATTCCCCGCGCCTCCATCAAGACGGGAAATGTGCCTTGGCACGTTTCCCGTTTTTTCTTGCTACGGCCGCCGGCCGGCCAACGTCCGCAGCTGACTGCCGGAAGGCACGATGAGTTGTGGCGCGATCGGGTACGCAACGCCCACAGATGGCGCAGGAGCGGGGGGACGGGGAGGGGGAGGGGGAGCAACGCGTGGGAACGTATGCGCGAATCGCGCGGGCCCGCCGTGCACAAAGACCGGCAAGTAGTAGGGAACGTAGACCGCTGCGGGCGCAGGGGGCGGCGCGGGTTGATAGGCTGCCTGGGGCGCGGTCGTGATCGAGACGCTGCCGCTGGACGCGCCGCAGAACGAATTCGTGAGCGAGGCGTTCGAGCAATCGACCGCGTTCGTGGGCACCGCGGCGGGAACGGCCGCGACCGGCACACCCTGGCGCACGCAGGTCAGACAGACCTGCGGCTGGAGCGGCACGCGCCGCGTCTCTACGGTACCCGCTCTCGTGTATGCCACCACGCCGTAGTCGTACGGACGCGCGTCCGTGATGCGGTCGGCGATGTCGAGCAGGGCCGCGAGTGGGTCGCCCGCGGTCGGCTGCAACAGCCAGGCGTGGCGGTAATTCCAGGCCGATCCTGCTTGCAGGGCCTCGAACTCGAAGGGCCAACGAGACCGGACGGCGAGGAAGGACGAGGGATTGCCTTGCGCGCTCGGCGGCAAGGGGACCGCGACGGGAGCGTCACCAGAGATCGAAGTGCTGTCGTCGGGAGCCAGCGGGAAGAGCACCCGGATGCGGCCGATCGCGTCGACGTGCAGGAGTACCAGGTGGCCCGGCTCGCGCAGCGTGACATAGACGGTGGAGTCGGCACGCCACACCCGAATCGGCGCAGTCTTCGGCGCCGGGCGTGCGGGGTTCGAGGCGAGGACGGCTGCCTGAACGAGTAACGCGGCAGTGAGGGTCATACGGGCCTGTGTTTACTCTACCCCGCGGGCGCCAGAAGGGAAAGGGGGCGCTATATTGGGGCGAACCTTCGCGCGGGAGGCGGAATGGGTGCAGCCATGCAGCAGCCCCCTGTACAACAGGGCGGCGGCAGCGTCGGCGCGATTCTCGATCTGGTCAAGGTGCTGTACGAGCCGACGGCGGTATTCCAACGAGTGAGCGCGAAGCCGACGTTCCTGATGCCGTTCATCGGAATCTCGATCGTTCAGATCATCCTGGGCATCGTGAACCTGCCGTACCTCAAGATCGCGCTGCAGGCGCAGATGTCCCAGGTGCAGGCACCCGCTGGCGCTCCCGATCCATCCAAGTTTGCCGCGATCGGCATCGTGTTCGTCCCCATCGTCATCGCCGTCATCCTCCTGCTCGTCGCGTTCGTGCTCTGGGTGCTCGTTTCGTTGGTGGGCGGTGAAGGAAAGTTCGGTACGCTGCTCAGCGTCGCCGCCTACACCGCGGTTCCGAGCGTCATTGTGATGAGCATCGTGGGCGCGGTCGTGATCCACCTGCAGGGGCCGCAGGGGCTCACATCCCCGGCGGACTTGCAGCCGCCGCTCGGTCTCGACCTCCTCGCCCCGGGGACCAAGGGGTTCGTCGGCGCCGTCATGAAGGGGATCAATCCCTTCTCGATCTGGGGGCTGGTCCTCACGGCGATCGGCGTGTCGACCACCCACCGGCTCTCGAAGGGCAGCGGCTACATCGTGGCGACGTTGTCGTTCGTGCTCGGCCTGTGCATTGCGGGGGCGATCGCCGCGGCGTTCGGCGGCAAGATGGGCGGCTGAGTCAGACCGTCGCTTTCGTCCGGTTGACCACGCCCGCCTCTTCGAGGGCCGCTTGGGCCGCGGCGAGGCGGGCGATGGGCACGCGGAACGGCGAGCAGGAGACGTAGTTCATCCCCGCGTGGTGGCAGAACTTCACCGAGCTCGGCTCGCCGCCATGCTCGCCGCAGATGCCAATCTTGAGGTCGTGCCGCGTCCCGCGGCCGAGCCGTACCGCCAGCTCCATCAGCTTGCCCACGCCTTCCTGGTCGAGGACCTGAAACGGATCCTCGGCCAGGATGCCGCGCTCCACGTAGAGCGGCAGGAACCGCCCGGCGTCGTCGCGCGAGAGACCGAAGGTCGTCTGGGTGAGGTCGTTCGTGCCGAACGAGAAGAACTCCGCTTCCCTGGCGATGTCGTCCGCGGTGAGGGCGGCGCGCGGCAGCTCGATCATCGTCCCGACCAGGTACGGCACGGCGCGGCCCTCGCCGTGAAACACCTCCTGGGCCACCCGGCGGATGATGTCGGCCTGGCGGATGAATTCCTCGACGTGGGCGACGAGCGGCACCATCACTTCGACCGTCACCTTCTTGCCGCGGCCGGCCACTCGCCCCGCCGCCTCGAAGATCGCGCGGGCCTGCATTTCGGTGATTTCGGGATACGTGATCCCCACGCGGCAGCCGCGGTGGCCGAGCATCGGATTCGCCTCGACGAGCGAGTGCACGAGGCGCTCTAACTTGGCCACCGGGAGCTTCATGACCTTCGCGAGCGCGGCGATCTCCTCGCGGGTGTGCGGCAGGAATTCGTGCAGCGGCGGGTCGAGCAGGCGGATCGTGACGGGCAGCCCCGCCATCGCCTCGAACATCCCCTCGAAATCCGCACGCTGCATCGGGAGCAGTTTCGCCAGGGCGCGCCGCCGGCCCGGTTCGTCGGGGGCGACGATCATCTCCCGCATCGCGGTGATGCGGTCTCCCTCGAAGAACATGTGCTCGGTGCGGCACAGCCCGATCCCCTCCGCGCCGAACTCGCGCGCCCGGCGCGCATCGGCAGGCGTGTCGGCATTGGCCCGCACGCGCAAGCGGCGGCGCGCGTCCGCCCAGCTCATCAGTTTGGCGTAGTGCGTGCCGACCTTCGGCAGGACCAGCTTGGCGGCGCCGAGAATCACGCGGCCCGTCGTCCCATCCACCGTGATGACCTGGCCGCGCTTCACCACCCGCCCGTTGGCGCGGAACCGGCCGGCCCCCGGATCGACGTCCAAGTCCTTGGCGCCCACCACGCACGTCTTGCCCATGCCGCGCGCCACCACCGCAGCGTGGCTCGTCATGCCGCCCCGCGCCGTGAGCACCGCCCGCGCCGCGACGATGCCGTGAAAGTCGTCCGGCGACGTCTCGGGACGCACCAGGATGACGTCGTGGCCCTTCTGCTTGAGGGCTGCCGCCTCGTCGGCGTCGAACACCACCTCGCCGGTCGCGGCACCAGGGGAGGCGGGGAGGCCCTTGGCGAGGACCGTCACGGCCGCGCGGGGATCCACCATGGGATGAAACAGCTGGTCCAGGTCCTGCGGCGGGACGCGCTGGACCGCCTCGTCCTCGCTGATCAGCCCCTCGGCCGCCATCTCGACGGCGGCACGCACCGCCGCGACGCCGGTGCGTTGCGCGCGGCGCGTCTGCAGCATGTACAGCTTGCCGTGCTCGAACGTGAACTCGATGTCCTGCACGTCCTTGAAGTGCCGCTCCAACTTCTGGGCCAGGCGCTCCAGGTCGCGGTAAATCTTCGCTAGCTTACCGCGCTTCATCCGGGCGATCTGCTCGGGCGTCCGCGCGCCGGACACCACGTCCTCGCCCTGGGCGTTGGTGAGCACATCCCCGTTCAGCACGCGCTCGCCCGTGCGGCAGTCCCGGGTGAACGCCACCCCGGTGCCGGAGTCGTCCCCCATGTTGCCGTACACCATGGCGACGACGTTGACGGCGGTGCCCATGTCGTCGGGGATGCCGTGCACGCGGCGGTAGTCGAGCGCGCGCCGCGTGCGCCAGCTCTGGAACACCGCTTCGATGGCGCCCCACAGCTGGCGCTGGGGATCGTCGGGGAAGGGCAGGTCGGTGCGCGACTGAATGATCGCCTTGAACTCCGCCACCAGCGCCTTCAAGTCGTCCGCCGGAAGGTCGCTGTCGCGCTTCACCTTGCGGCGCTGCTTCACCTCTCCGAGGACCTCCTCGAACGGCCCCTTGCCGAGATCGAACACTACGTCGCCGTACATCTGCACGAAGCGGCGGTAGGAGTCGAAGGCGAACCGCGGATTCCCCGAGCTCGCGATCAGCCCGGCGACGGTCTCGTCGTTCAGGCCGAGATTGAGGATCGTCTCCATCATGCCCGGCATCGAGACGGCCGCGCCCGAGCGCACCGAGACGAGCAGGGGGTTCCGCGGGTCACCGAACTTCTTCTTGGTGGCCCGCTCGAGCTGCTTCAGGTGACGGTCGACTTCCTCGCGCAGCTCGTCGGGGAAGGTCCCCTGCTCGAGATAGGTGAGGCACAACTTGGCGGAGATGGTGAAGCCGGGGGGAACGGGGAGGCCGAGGTTCGCCATCTCGGCGAGCCCGGCGCCTTTGCCGCCCAGGATGTCCCGCATGGCCGCGGAGCCGTCGGCGCGCCCGTTGCCGAAAAAGTAAACGTAACGTTCGAGGCTCGGCATGGAGGCGTATCGGGTACTGCTAGACGGCGACCGTCGACACGCGCTCGCGCTCACGGTCGCGTTCGCGCTGATCGGGCAGCGCGGTCGGATACTCCCCCGAGAAGCAGGCGTGGCAGAATTCGGCGGGGTCGCCTCCGGCGGCGCGCAGCATGCCGTCGAGCGACAGGTAGCCCAGCGACTCGACCCCCAAGTGGCGGCGGATCTCCTCGAGCGAGTGGTTCGACGCGATCAACTCGTTTTTGGTCGGCGTGTCGATCCCGTAGTAACACGGACCGGTGATCGGCGCCGACGCGACGCGGAAGTGGACTTCGACGGCGCCTGCCTGACGGATCATCTGGACCAGACCGCGGCTGGTGGTACCGCGGACGAGCGAGTCGTCGACCACGACGACCTTCTTCCCGGCCAGCACCTCGCGCACCGGATTGAACTTGATTTTCACCTTGGCGTTCCGGCCCGCCTGCGTCGGATTGATGAACGTGCGGCCGACGTAGTGATTGCGGATCAACGCGTGCTCGAGCTTCAGGCCCCCCTGCTCGGCAAATCCGAGCGCCATCGCGTTGGACGAGTCGGGGACCGAGAACACGCAGTCGGTCCCGGGGGCGGGGTGCTCCCGGGCCAGCTCGCGGCCCAGCGCCCGGCGCACCCGGTCCACGGAGCGGCCGAAGATCGTGCTGTCGGGCCGCGAGAAGTACACCAGCTCGAAGATGCAACGCCGGTGCGGCTTGGCGGGGAGCGACGGGACCCGGTCCACGTCGCCGCCCTGGATCCGCAGGAACTCGCCGGGCCCGATCTCACGGACGGGCGTCGCCCCGATCAGGTCGAGGGCGCAGGTTTCCGACGCGACCACGTGGCCGTCGCCGAGCTTGCCGAGCCACAGCGGCCGGAACCCGCGCGCGTCCACGATCGCGTACAGCGTCCGCCCGATCGTGACGACCAGCGAGTAGGCGCCCTCGACCCGCTCGAGGGCGTCGAGCAGCTGGTCCTCCGGCTCGCGCGCTTCGGAGCGGGCGACGAGGTGGATCAGTACCTCGCTGTCGGAGGACGTCTGAAAAATCGATCCCTTGGCGACCAGGTCGCTTCGCAGCGCGTCCGCGTTGGTGAGGTTGCCGTTGTGGGCCAGGCCGAGTGGGCCTTCGCGGTATCCTGCGAGGATCGGTTGGGCGTTGGCGAGCACCGACGAGCCGGCAGTCGAGTAGCGCGTGTGGCCGATCGCGACGTCGCCCGGGAGCCCGGTGAGGACCGGGTCGCCGAAGATGTCGGAGACGAGTCCCATGCCGCGGTGCGACCGCGCCACGCCGGCTCCGTCCACCGCAATCATCCCGGCCGACTCCTGGCCCCGGTGCTGCAGGCTGTAGAGGCCGAGATACACGACGCGGGCTGCGTCGGGAACGCCGGAAACGCCGATGATGCCGCACATGCTGCCGTCAGTCTCCCATGCGCCGGGGGATCGCGGTGAAATATAGCTCGCGCAACCGGGCGACGGGCTCCGCGATCGCGGTGTCGCGCAAGGTGACTCGGAACGCCCCATTCGCCGCGCCGACCGCTCCGACACGCTGCAACGGGACGCCCAGGTCCTCTGCCAGAGCCTCGACCGCCGCGGCGCGATCCGGCGCGCAGGTGACGACGGCCCGGCCGTGGGATTCGCTGAACAGCAATTCGTGCGCGGTGAGCGGTGCGCAGTACGCGGTCAAATCGATATCCAGGCCAAATCCCGCCTCCTGGTACGGCCCTCCCATTGCCACCTCCGCAAGCGCGACACCGAGCCCGCCGTGGGAGCAGTCGTGCGCCGAGTGAAACAGGCCCCGTTCTGCGCCGGTGACGAGCAGGTCGACGAGCCGACGCTCGGCCTCGAGGTCCACGCGCGGTGGTTGGCCGCCGACAAAACCGTACGCCGCTTCCCAGAATGCCGACCCGCCGAGCTCGACGCGCGTCTCCCCGAGCACGAACACGGCGTCGCCCGGAGCGCGCGCGTGGCTCGGGACGGCGCGGTCCACGCACGTGAGCAGCCCGATCATCCCCACCACCGGGGTCGGGTCGACGGCGCCGCTGGGGCTCTCATTGTAGAAGGAGACGTTGCCGCCGGTGACGGGCGTGCCGAGGGCGCGGCACGCCTCGGCGATGCCGCGGCAGGCTTCCGTAAACTGGTAAAACACCGCCGGCCGTTCCGGGCTGCCGAAGTTCAGGCAGTCGGTAATGCCCAGCGGCCGCCCGCCCGTACACGCGACGTTGCGCGCAGCCTCGGCGACCGCTGCCTTTCCGCCCTCATAGGGATCGAGGAGCACGTAGCGGCTGTTGCAGTCGGTCGCCACCGCGATGCCGAAGTCCTGGTGTCGCACCCGCAGCAGTCCGGCGTCTCCTCCCGGCGCCACGACCGTGCTCGCCTGCACCGTGGAGTCGTATTGCTCGAAGACCCAACGTTTCGAGGCGATCGACGGATGATCCAAGAGCGCAAGCAAGGCGGCCAAAGGCGCGGTCGGTGCGGGGTTGGATGGCGTCGCTGCCCGCAGGCGGGCGATCGCTGGGTCTTCCTTCGCTTCCGGGTGATAGACCGGGCAGTCCTCGATCAACCGCCGGCCGGGAATCTCGACCACCACCTCGTCCCCCCAGGTGCAGCGGTACATGCCGTCGTCGGTGACGCGGCCGATGGGCGTGGCGTCGAGCTCCCACTTCGCCGCGATCGCCTGTACCGCCTGCACGCGGTCGGGCTGCGCGACGACCAGCATGCGCTCCTGGGACTCGGACAGCAGAATCTCGTACGGCGTCATCCCCGGCTCGCGCGTCGGCACCAGGGCGAGGTCGATCTCGACTCCGACCCCGCCGCGCGCCGCCATCTCGGCGGACGACGACGTCAGGCCGGCCGCCCCCATGTCCTGGATCGCGATGATGTGGCCCGACCCGATCAGCTCGAGGCTCGCCTCGAGGAGCAGCTTTTCGGTGAATGGGTCCCCGACCTGCACCTGGGGGCGCCGCTGCTCGCTGTCGCGGGTCAGCTCCGCGGAGGCGAACGCGGCGCCATGGATGCCGTCACGCCCGGTGCGCGCGCCGACCGCGAGCAGGATGTTGCCCACGCCGTGGGCGGCGGCCTTGATGAGGTCTTTTTCCTTGAGCACGCCGACGCACATCGCGTTGACGAGGGGGTTTCCCGTGTAGCCGGGCGCGAAGTCCACCTCGCCGCCCAGGGTTGGTACGCCCACGCAGTTCCCGTAGTCGCCGATGCCGCGCACCGCGCCCGCGAAGAGGTAGCGGTTGCGGCCGTCGTCGAGCGGCCCGAACCGCAGGCTGTTGAGGAGCGCCACCGGCCGCGCGCCCATCGTGAAGACGTCGCGCAGGATGCCACCCGCGCCCGTCGCCGCCCCCTGATAGGGTTCGACCGCCGACGGGTGGTTGTGCGACTCGATCTTGAAGGCGACAGCCCAGCCGTCCGGAAGCCGGAGGACGCCGGCGTTCTCCCCCGGCCCTTGAACTACCTGAGGGCCGGTGGTGGGGAACGTCTTGAGGATGGGTCGGGAATGCTTGTAGGAGCAGTGTTCGCTCCACAGCGCTGAGAAGATGCCCAGCTCGGGTACCGTGGGGGCGCGCCCCAACATCGCCTCGATGCGCGCGTGCTCCTCCGGCGTCAGGCTCACCCGTCGCCGGCCTTGGCGCCCGACACACCCTTGATCACCGCGCGGAACAGGCGCCCCAGGACGTTCGGATGCGGCGACTTGAGCAGCGCCTCAGCTTCTCCCGCGTCGAACCAGATCCCGTGGCAGTGGGTGCACTGGTCGATCTGGATGCGGTCCCACTCGCCGGTGATGAGGTCGTATCCGCACTTGGGACACTTCATGTAATGCGTCTTGCGCTCGGCGACGGCGGCGGCCTGCTGCGCCGCCGCGCGCTGCTGACGCAACAGCTCGGCGTCGCGGCGCGCGAAATACTCGTCTTCGTTCTTGCTTGGTTTCTCTGGGCTCATGGGGGCGGTATCCGCAAAGTGTCGCCACCGGTGTTCGGCACCGGCATGGTCCCGGGCGGCGAGGTCGATTCACCGGAGTAGCGGTGGCCGTCCCACCGCACGATGGCGTCGACCACCGCGCCGTCTTTCAACGTCACGACGTCCATCGTGCCGCAGGTGTACTCGCAGCCGTTCTGGAAGAAGAGATAGGTGTACTCGCCCACACGGCGCACGGCTGCCGGCGAGCCCCAGAGGGCGTACACCTCGCGCTCGGGCATCCCCGGAGAGATCGTCCCCGTATCGTTCGAGACGTAGGGCACGTCGCGCATTACGGGCCCGCCGCCCTGCGTCCGCGGGGGCCGGGGTGGGGGAGGCGGAGGCGGAGGCTGCTGCCGCTGCCCCTCCTGGGCGTCGGCCAGACGAGCGGCTGCGGTGTCGGTCGCCGGGCGGGGCGGGGCGGTTTGGGTCGCGGTTGGTCTGCCGCGCACCTTGTCCCACGCCAGCTTGAGCTTGGCAGTCACCTTGTCGACCGTGTCACACCCGAAGGTGGCGACCGTCAACAGCGCGCATATCACCAGCGTGCTGCGTCGCATTGCGAGCCTCCAGAGAGAGAAAGACGCGGGCTCCATCCTCACCGCCGAGCACCCGAGCGTTCCGGCGTTCGGGGTGCGGCATGATACCTACCACGTTGCGGCCGGCGTTGCAGACCCCGGCGATGTCGTGCATCGAGCCGTTCGGGTTGTCTCCCACGTAGCGCCACACGACGTGCCCGTGGGCTTCGAGCAGCGCGGCCGTCTGCGGGTCGGCCACGTAGCGCCCGTCACCGTGGGCGATCGGCAGCGTGAGCTCGTCGCCCCGCTCGTAGGTTCGTGTAAAGGGTGTGTCGGTCGCCTCCACGCGCACGCGAACCGGGCGCGACAGGAACTTTAGGCGGGCGTTGCGCATCAGCGCGCCGGGGAGCAGTCCGGCTTCGCACAGAATCTGGAATCCGTTGCAGATGCCCAGCACGGCGCCGCCAGCCTGCGCGTGCGCGGCGACCGCCTGCAGCACGGGCGAGAAGCGGGCGATCGCCCCCGAGCGGAGGTAGTCGCCGTAACTGAAGCCGCCCGGGAGGATCACTGCATCGGCTTGCTGTAGGGTGGTGTCGCGGTACCACACGTAGTACGCGTCGGATCCCGCGGCACGCGCGGCGTCGAGCGTATCCGCGTCACAGTTCGAGCCGGGGAACACGACGATGGCGACGCGGCGCATCAGGCGGTCTCCACGGCCACGTCGTAGTCCTCGGTCACCGGATTCGCGAGCAGCCGGTCGCACATCGTGCGCGCGCGCGCGGCTGCCTCTTCGCGGCTGGCCGCCCGCACTTCCACGACGAGGTGCTTGCCGGCGCGCACGCTGCCGACCTCGCGGAACCCGAGCGCCTGCAAGGCATGCTGCACCGCCTGTCCCTGCGGATCGAGCAGCGAGGCGCGGGGCATCACCCGGATTTCGACGGTGAAGGCGGTCACGCCGGGCCCACGCCTCCTCGCCGGCGTGGGCCCTGTGCCTGATCCGCGGCGTCCTCCACGTCGCTGATCACGATGGGCCCGGAGGTCTCGGCCTCCTCGTCGTCCGCGGCGGTGGAGAAAAAGCCCAGGAGCACCGCCCGCAACACGCCGTAGCACACATAGGCCATGCCCAGAGGGAAGAGGAAGACGTCATGCTGCCAGATGCCGAACACCAGGATAACTACGATCAGGGTGAGGCCCAAGAGCCCGCGCACCGAGCGGAAGCCGGCCCGCGGCAGGGTCGCGTAATGCACGTTGCTGACCATCAGGATCGTCAAGACGATCATCAGGAACGTGAGCAACAGATGCCAGGGCAGGCCACGCAGCGACTGAAACAGCTCCGTCTGACTGAATGGGTAGTAGGTGGCCAGCGTCATGCCGGCCGCGGGAGAGGGGAGACCGATGAAATACGTCTTGGAGCGCCCCGCCTGGGTGACGTTGAAGCGCGCCAGCCGGATCGCCACCGCCATCACGTAGAAGTAGCAGAAGATCCAGGCCGCGGGGCCGGCGCTCGCGAATTCGATCTGGTATAGGACGAAGGCGGGCGCGACGCCGAAGCTCACGATGTCGACCAGGCTGTCGAGCTCGGCGCCGAACCGGGTGCCGGTCCCCGACAGCCGCGCCACCCGGCCGTCCAGGGTGTCGAGGATCCCGGCGAAGACGATGAACCAGCTGGCACGGTAGAACTCGCCGCGGGTGGCCAGCACCATCGCCCAGATGCCGAAGAACAGATTGAAGAGCGTGAACAGACTCGGCACGACGATGACGACCCGGCGGATCGGGAACGGCGGTGGTCTCATGGGTACTCCGCCAGCACGGTGCCGCCGACGCGCACGCGGTCGCCCGGCTTGACCTTCACCGCGGGCCGCGCCGAGAGCGGGAGGAAGACGTCGGTGCGCGATCCGAAGCGGATCAAACCGAGGCGGGCCGCCTGCGCGGCGTGATCCCCCGGACGCCCGTCGGTGACAATCCGGCGTGCCACCAGCCCGGCGATCTGGCGCACCAGCACGGGTCCGCGCGGGCCACGAACGCCGACCGAAGCCTGCTCGTTGTCGCGACTCGCCTTCTCGTCCGCGGCATGCAGGAACTTACCGGGATTGTAGTGCACCAGCTCGACCGTCCCGTTCACGGGATAGCGATTCACGTGGACGTCGAAGACCGACAGGAACACCGAAATCCGGACCGCGCGCTCCTTCACGTACATCGGCTCGTCGACTTCGGTCACCTGGACCACATGGCCCTCCGCGGCGGCGAGGACGTAACGGTCCCCCCGCGGCCCTTGCCGGATCGGGTCGCGGAAGAACGCGATCACCCAGCCCGCGAGCAGCGTCAGGATCGCCGGCAGGATCCACCAGGCGCCGCCCCAGCGCGCGGCGACGAGGGCGGCGCCCGCGGCGAGCGTCCAGGCGGTCGCGATGAACGGCCACCCCTCGGGCGCGATCCTCACGCGAGATCCTTCCCCGTGAGCCGTCGGTAGGCGTCGCGATACCGCTCGCTCGTCGCTGCCACGACGTCCGCCGGGAGGGCGGGCGGCGGCGGGTCGCCGTTCCACAGGCCCCGACGCTTCAGGTCGGCGAGGTAATCGCGCAGCGGCTGTTTGTCGAAGCTCGGCTGGCTCCCCTCCCCCCCCGGGTGGTAGCGGTCGGCGGGCCAGAAACGCGAGGAGTCGGGGGTCAGGATCTCGTCGATCACCAGCAGCGTGCCGTCCGGCGTCGTGCCGAATTCGAACTTGGTGTCGGCGATGATGATGCCCCGACCGGCGGCGTACGCACGTCCGGTCTCGTACAACTCGAGGCTCACGTGCTTCAGGCGCTCGGCCGGCGCCCGGCCCAGCACCCGCGCCACGTGATCGAAGGTCACGTTCTCGTCGTGACCCTGCTCGGCCTTGGTGGCGGGAGAGAAAATCGGCGGATGGAGGCGGGCGCTTTCGACCAGACCCGTCGGCAGGGGCTCGCCCGCGAGCGTCCCGGATTGCCGGTACTCGGCCCACGCCGAGCCGGAGAGGTAGCCACGGACCACGCACTCGAAGGGCGCTGGGGTCGTGCGGCGCACCAGCATCGCGCGACCGGCGATATCGCCCGCGTGCGGGGCGAGGGCGGGCACCCGCGCCACGATGTCGGCGGCGTCGGCGCTGAGGCAATGGTGCGGGATCACGGGCGCGAGCCGCGCGAACCAGAAGGCGCTGAGCTGGGTGAGCACCGCGCCTTTGTGCGGCACAGGCTCTTGCAGCACCACGTCGAACGCGCTCACACGATCGCTCGCGACGAGGAGCAGGGTCGCGTCGTCCACGGCGTACACCTCGCGCACCTTGCCCCGCCGCACCAGCGGCAGCGGCAGCCGGCTCTCGACCAGCACACCCGTCATACGCTCACCTCGGCTGCGGCGGCCGCCGGGGCGACCGCCTGGATTTCCTCCATCAGGTCGGGGAGCATCCGGTCCAGAAACTCGGTCACCTGGCTTGGCGCCCGGCCCACGTACACCGCCGGGTCGAGCTCTCCGGCCTCCGCCCGCACGCCGAGCTGCTTGAACGCCGGGTCCTGCGCCAACCGCTCGAGCAGGTCCGCCTCACCCGCCAGGCTGTGCCGGCGGATGACGTCGTGAAGGTGCTGCCGATCACCGCCGGCCTTGACCCCACGCATCAGCAGCCGCTCCGTCGCGAGGAATGGCATCGCGGCCCTGACGTGGCGCGCGGTCTCCGCCTCGCGCACCTCGAGGCCCGCCGCCACGTTCGTCGCCAGCACGAGGATGGCGTCGGTGGCGAGGAACGCCTCGGGGATGACCAGCCGCCGATTGGCACTGTCGTCCAAGGTGCGCTCGAGCCACTGCTCGGCCGCCGTATGCCACGCGTTGCCCTCGAGCTCGATCACAAACCGCGCCAGGCCCGTGATCCGCTCGGCCCGCATCGGGTTCCGCTTGTACGGCATCGCCGACGAGCCCACTTGCTCACTCTCGAACGGCTCGAGCAGCTCGCCCTCGTGCTGCAGCAGCCGCAGGTCGGTGGCGAACTTGGCGGCAGACTGTGCGATCCCGGCGAGGCACGCCAGAACCTGCGCGTCGACTTTGCGCGTGTAGGTCTGACCGGTGACGGGGAAGGCCTGCGCGAACCCCATCCGCCGGGTGACGCGCTGATCCAGGTCGCGCACCTTCGCCTCGTCGCCCTCGAACAGCTCGAGGAAGCTCGCCTGCGTTCCGGTCGTCCCTTTCACGCCACGGAACCGCATCGTGCCAATGCGGTGCAACAGCTCTTCAGCATCGAGCGCGAATTCCTGCATCCAGAGCGTGATGCGCTTGCCGACGGTGGTGAGCTGCGCCGGCTGGAAGTGGGTGTAGGCAAGGCAGGGGAGGGCGCGGTGCCGGCGCGCGAGGTTACCGAGCGCCACGAGCACCGCGGCCACCCGCCCGAGCAGCAGTTGCAGCCCCTCGCGCATCAACACGAGATCGGCGTTGTCGGTGACGTATGCGCTGGTCGCGCCCAGGTGGATGAACGGACGCGCCGCGGGGGCCTGGTCGCCGAGGTGGTGGATGTGCGCCATCACGTCGTGGCGGAGGCGCTTTTCGTACTCCGCGGCCGCGCCGAGGTCGGCGTCGTCGAGGTGCGCCTCCAGCTGAACGACCGCGGCGTCGGGGATGTCGAGACCGAGCTCCTTCTGGGCCGTCAGCAGCGCGAGCCAGAGCCGGCGCCACAAGCCGATGCGGCGCCGCTCACCCCACAGGCTCTGCATGGCCGGGGAGGCGTAGCGCGTCGAGAGCGGCGAAACCCAGCTCATGCGCAGGCCTCGGCGTAAAGGTCCGGGGGATATCGCACCGCCACCAGATAGAGTCCCTGAGGCGGGGCGGGCGGGCTGGCCGCCGAATTGTCGGTCGCGGCGAGCAAACGGGGAAAGTCCGGCGGCGGGCGCCGCCCGAGGGCGATGTCCACCATCGTGCCCACGAGGAAACGCACCATGTGATGCAGGAACCGATCGGCCTCGATGGTGAAGGTCACGCCCGCCCCCCCCCGCCCCCCCGCGACGTCCGCTCGCGGCGCCCATTCGGCGAACGCCACGCGGCATCGGTAGTGGGCCGTGGCCGCTCCCGCCGCGGCGAGGCCGCGAAAGTCGTGCTCGCCGACGAGCGCCGCCGCCGCACCGCGCAGCGCCTCCAGATCGAGCGGTCGGGTCGCTCCGAGCGCCCATTCGTAGGGGCGGCGGAACGGCGAGGCGCCGGCGTCGTCGGTCCCGATCACGTAGCGGTAGCGGCGCGCGGTCGCGCTGCGCCGCGCATCGAACCCGGGCTGCATCGCGTTGACCCGCTCGACCCAGACGTCGCGCGGCAGTAAGGCGTTGAGCGCGCGGCGCAGCTGGTCGCTCTGTCCATCCCAGCGCTCGCCCGCGGTGAAGCCGACTCCCTGGCCCAGGGCATGCACGCCACTGTCGGTCCGGCCGGCGCCCGTGGCGACCGTACGACGGCCCGTCAGTCGCTCCAGGACGCCCTCGAACTCGGCCTGTACCGTGCGGCCTTCGGGCTGCCGCTGCCACCCCGCGAACCGCGCCCCGTCGTAATGGACCACGGCGAGGAAGGGGCGGCTGGTCACGCGCGAAAGATGCAACCCGTTGTCACTATTTGACAAGGGTCGCGTCGTCGGGGTAGCTTTGCCCGGCCCTGATTCCCCGATGTCCGACGCCTCATCGCCCCTCCGTCGCGCGCTCGCCGCGCTTGCCCATCGCCAGTCGCTGCCCGAAAGCCTCACCGCCGAGGTATTCGGCGTCGTCATGAGTGGTGAGGCGACGCCTGCGCAGATCGCCGGATTGTTGATGGGGCTGCGCGCCAAGGGCGAGACCGCCGAGGAGGTCGCCGGAGCGGCCCGCGCCCTCCGTGCGGCGATGGTGCCGGTCGAGACCTCGGGGCCGCATCTCGTCGACACCTGCGGGACCGGCGGTGGGACCGTCTCCACCTTCAATATCTCGACCGTCGCGGCGTTCGTCGCGGCGGGCGCGGGCGCCACCGTGCCGAAGCACGGCAACCGATCCTTCACGTCGAAGTGCGGTTCGGCCGACGTGCTCGAAGCGCTGGGCGTGCGCATCGTGCTCGACGCCCCCGCGGCGGCACGCGTGCTCAAAGAAGCGCGGGTCGCCTTCCTGTTTGCCCCGACCTTCCACCCGGCCATGAAGCACGTCGGCCCGGTGCGGCGGGAGCTCGGGGTACCCTCGGTGATGAACCTCGTCGGACCCCTCGCGAACCCCGCCGGCGTCCGCCGCCAAGTGATCGGCGTGGCCGACCGCGACCGGGCGGCCGTCGTCGCAGAGGCGCTGGTGCGCCTCGGGGCCGAACACGCCCTCGTGGTGCACGGTCGGGTCGGGATGGACGAGATCTCGCCGCTCGGCATCACCGACGTGTGGGAAGTCCAGGACGGAGCGGTGCGGGCCTGGGAAATCGATCCCGAGCGCTACCGCCTGGGGATCCCCGATGTGGCGCCCCTGAAGGGTGGAAATCCGGCCGAGAACGCCGAGCGGCTGGAACGGATCCTCGCGAACGGTGACGGTGACGCCGCGGGACTGGCGGCGGTTCTCCTCAACGCGGGGGCCGCGATCTACGTTGCCGGCATCGCCGGCTCAGTCGCGGAAGGGATCGGGCGGGCGCGGGAGGTCGTGGCGTCGGGGGCGGCGCGGGCCGCCCTCGATCGGTTGCGGAAGGCGAGTCTTAGTACTTCCGGATGACGCCGACGACCACGCCTTGGACAATCACGTCGCGCTCGTTGACGCGCAGGGGCGGTATCGCCGGGTTGGCCGGCTGCAGCCGGATCCAGCCCCCGGGCTCCCGGTAGAAGCGCTTGACCGTGGCGCTGTCACCGTGCACCAGGGCGACGACCGTCTGCCCGCTGTCGGCCTGATTGCGTTCCTGCACGACGACGTAGTCGCCGTCTTTGATGTGCTCGTCGATCATCGAATCGCCGCGTACCTTGAGGACGTAGCTGCGCCCCCGCCGCGGAACCAGGTCGTCGGGGACCGCGATGGTCTCGTTTCCGCTGATCGCCTCGATCGGCTCGCCGGCGGCAACGAGACCGAACAGCGGCAACTCCGTGGCCCCGGTCTGCCCCTTGGGGGGGATGATCTCGATGGCCCGGCTTTCATTGTGGGCGCGGCGGATGTATCCCTTGCGCTCGAGGTTCGTCAAATGTTCGTGGACCGTAGCGAGCGACTGGAAGCCGAACTGGCGTGCGATCTCTTCAAAGCTCGGCGCGTACCCCTTGGCGTCCAAGTGGCCGGCGATGAAGTCGAGGATTTCGCGCTGGCGCCGCGTGACCGGCATTGATGGCTCCCGAAAAGAAACCGAAGCCTAATCTACCCGAATATCGCCCGAACGCAAGGATGCCCCAAACCACCCTCGAAGAGATCCTCAGCGTGACGCGGGCGCGGGTGGCGGCGCTGCAAGGGTGCGCCGGCGACCTCGCTCGCCGGGCCGCTGCGGCCCCCCCCTCGCGGCCGTTCCTGGACGCGGCCCCCCCCCGCCTCACGGTCGGAATCGTCGCGGAGGTCAAGCGCCGCTCCCCCTCCCAAGGAGCGATTCGCCTCGACCTCGACCCCGCTGCCCACGCCCGGGCCTACGTCCGGGGGGGGGCGGTGGCGGTCTCCGTGCTGACCGATGAAGCGCATTTCGGGGGCTCGCTCGACGACCTGGAGCGCGTGGCCGCCGCGGTGCGCGTGCCGGTATTGCGGAAGGACTTCATCCTCGACGAGCTGCAGATCCTCGAGGCTCGGGGAGCCGGCGCCAGCGCCGTGCTGTTGATCGTCCGCGCGCTGGCGCGCAAACGGCTGATCGCGCTGGCCGCCGCTGCGCGGAGCCACGGGCTGGCGACACTCGTCGAGGTGCACACCGCCGGCGAGCTCGACGCCGCGCTCGCCGCCGGCCCAACCGCGGTGGGCGTGAACGCCCGCGACCTGGCCACCCTGGCAGTGGACCTGCGCGCCGCGGAGGACGTGATCGCGCGCGTGCCGGCGGGCGTGCCTGTGGTTGCCGAGAGCGGGATCGAAGGGCGGGGGGACGTGGAGCGACTGGCGGCGGCGGGAGCGGACTACGTGCTCGTGGGAGCGAGCCTGGCGCGGCGCAGCGATCCCGAGGTGGCGGTGCGGGTCCTGGCCGGCGTCCGGAGGACCGGGCGTGGCTGAGACCGCCGGCCGCTTCGGCCCCTACGGCGGGCGCTACGTCCCCGAGACGCTGGTGCACGCGCTCGACGAGTTGACGCGCGTGTACGACGCCGCTCGGGCCGATCCCCGATTCTGGACCGAGCTCGACGGGCTCCTCAAGAACTACGTCGGCCGGCCCACGCCACTGAGCGACGTGCCGCGACTCTCGGCGGAGGTCGGGAAGGGCGCGCGGGTGGTGCTGAAGCGCGAGGACCTGAACCACACCGGCGCGCACAAGATCAACAACACGCTGGGCCAGGTTCTGCTGGCGCGCCGCATGGGCAAGCGTCGCATCATCGCGGAGACGGGGGCGGGGCAGCACGGCGTCGCCACCGCGACGGTGTGCGCGCGGTTCGCGCTGGAATGCGTCGTGTACATGGGCGAGGAAGACATGCGGCGCCAGCGGCTCAACGTCTACCGCATGGAGCTGATGGGGGCGAAGGTCGTCCCGGTCACGTCGGGCACCAAGACGCTCAAGGATGCGACGAACGAGGCGTTGCGCGACTGGGTCAGCAACGTCACGACCACGCACTACATCATCGGGTCGGTCGTGGGCCCCGATCCGTTCCCGCGCCTGGTGCGCGACTTTCAGACGGTGATCGGGCGCGAGGCGCGGGCTCAAGTCCTCGAGCGCACGGGGCGCCTGCCGCGGACCGTGGTGGCCTGCGTGGGCGGCGGATCGAACGCGTTGGGGATCTTCACCGCGTTTCTCGGGGATGCGGACGTGCAGCTCGTGGGCGTGGAAGCGGCGGGCGAGGGGCTCGCGAGCGGCCGCCACGCCGCGACGCTCACCGCTGGGCGGCCCGGTGTGTTCCACGGCAGCCTGAGCTATCTGCTGCAGGACGGCAGCGGGCAAGTGCAACCGGCGCACAGCGTTTCGGCGGGACTCGACTACCCCGGTGTGGGGCCGGAGCACGCTTACCTGAAGGACGCGGGGCGGGTATTGTATGAGTCGGTCACGGACCGCGCGGCCCTCGACGCCTTCGCGGCCCTGTCTCGACTGGAAGGCATTCTCCCGGCTCTCGAAAGCGCTCACGCCATCGCCTGGGTTCTGGCGCAGCGCGGGCGGTGGGCCGCGGACGACGTTGTTCTGGTCAACCTGAGCGGCCGCGGTGACAAGGACGTCGCCCTGGTCGCCGAGCTCACGGGAGCAGCGCTCTGACGAACGCCTCGGTCCCCGAACTGGCCCTGCCGCCCTCGCAGGTCGAGGAGCTGATGCAGGTCATCAGCAAGGGGATGCGAGCGACGCAACTCTACCTGCCGAACAATCCGGTGTACCAGCGTGCCGTCGACAACATCCGCGGCGCCTTCCGCCAGATCTGGCAAGCCACCGACGACCTGATCTTCGATATCGGCGAGACGGACATGCGCTGGGAGGACCACGTCGTCTACAGTCAGGACCAGCGCAACGAGAGCATTGCGTGGGCCCTGTTCAAGGACGGCGTTCGCTCCCTCACCTTCAAGCCGGGCGTGGAGGATGTCGAGATCGTTCGCTTCCTCGGCGTGCTGCAACGGGCGAAGAACCTGCAGGCGGACGCGCCCGACGATCTGCTGACGCTGCTCTGGGCCGAAGACTTTCAATTCGTCAACTACACCTTCCGAGAGCTGGCGGGCGAGAACGCGGTCCCGATCGAACGGGGGGACGCCGCGGCGCCGGTGGGTGGCGGGGCGGGCGCTGGGGGGGAGGGGGAAGGACGGCGGACGGCCGACGCAGCGACGATCCGCCAGCAGGTGGAGGAGGAAGCGCCGCCCAAGCGTGAGGGGCTGGTGTCGATCGACGACTTCGACACCACGCTCTACTTCCTCGACGACAAAGAGATCGAGTACCTCCACAAGGAAGTCGAGCGCGAGTACGCCCAGGACTTGCGACGCAACGTCCTGGCGATGCTGTTCGACCTGCTCGAGCTGCAGACCTACGGCACGGTCCGCAGCGAGCTGATTTCGATCGTCGAGAACTTCATCCCCTACCTGCTCGGGGCCGGGGACTTCCGCTCGGTGGCGTTCATTCTGCGCGAGAGCAAGGTCATCCAGCAACGCGCGCGCGAGCTGATCGCCGAGCATCGCCAGATCCTCGAGTCGCTGCCGGGCCGGCTGTCGCAGGCCGACGCGCTGTCGCAGCTGCTGCAGTCGCTCGACGAGGCGACGGGCCATCCCAGCGAGGAGGAGCTGAGCGAGCTGTTCACCGAGCTGCGTGCCGACGCGCTCGCGACCCTCATGGGCTGGCTGCCGCGGCTCACCAACGAGCGCGTGCGCGATCTCGTGAGGTCGTCCGCCGAGCGTCTCGCGCACGCGAATGCGCCGGAGGTGCTCAAGGCGCTCTCCAGCGAGGACGCGGCGGTGCAGCTCGAGATGGTGCGCCTCACGGGCCGGCTGAAGCTGCCCGGCGCGCCCGACGGCATGGGACCGCTGCTCGAGCGCGGGGACCGTGAGCTGAAGCTGGCCGTCGTGGAAGCGCTGACCACGATCGGCACGCCCAACGCGATGCGCCTGCTCGAGAAGGCGATCGACGACGGGGACCGCGACGTGCGGATCGCGGCGGTGAAGTTCCTCGGCCAGCGGGGCCACCGCAACGCCTTCCCGCGCATCGAGGCGGCGGTGCTCGGAAACAAGCTCAAAGACGCCGATCTGACCGAGAAGATGACCTACTTCGAGGCGTACGGCGCCCTCGCGGGGGCGAGCGGCATCCCGGCGCTGGAGAAGATCCTCGTCGGGAAGGGCGGCCTGCTGTCACGCAAGGAGGATCCCGAGACGCGCGCCTGCGCGGCGATGGCGCTGGGCAAGATCCGAGCGCCGGCGGCCCGCGAGGTCCTGCAGAAAGTGGCGCAGGACAAGGAGGCGCTGGTGCGCAATGCCGTGAGCCGCGCCTTGCGGGACGTGGGTGGCGGCGGCGGCGCCGGGAGCGGGGCGGGAAGCGCATGAGCGACGCGAGCGGCGGCGGCCCGCGGCCCTCGATGCTGGAGACCGTCCAGACCACGGACGGTTTCCTGCGCCACGCGGGGCGCGACTTCCTCGTCACGCTGTATACCATGTTCCGGTCGCTGAAGCTGTACCCCCTCGAGAACGCTCAAGTGCAGAAGTCGCTCGACGACCTGGCCGGCACCACCAAGCATCTGCTGGACGTGGAGCGCGAGATCGAGATCCGGCTGCAAGGGGAGTTCATCTTCGTGAACTCGACGCGCCTGCGCCTCGACCTCGACAACTACGCGTCCTTCTCCCACATCCTGAACGTGTTCAGCCAGTGCGGGATCGGCGCCGTGCGGCTGGACGAGGGCGTGGACCGCCGGCAGCTCCAAATCTTCGTGGCCTTGCTGCTCGCGTACGCGGCCAAGGAGGCGAATCCCAACAAACTGCACGAGATCAGCCAGAAGCTCGTGGACGGCGGGGTGTCGTTCATCGCGGTCGACCCGCCCCTCGAGACCGAAGAGGACGTCGAGGAGGAGGAACGGCAGAAGGAGGCGGCCAAGCGGACCTACGCGCGGTCGGTGGCGGTGACCAAGGAGGTCATCAACAGCATCCGCATGGGTCGCACCGCCAACGTCAAGAAGGTAAAGCGCGCGGTGCAGGCGATCGTGGACCAGGTGCTGAACAACGAGTCGTCGCTCGTCGGCCTCACCACCCTGCGCGATTACGACGAGTACACGTTCACCCACTCGGTGAACGTCTGCATCTTCGCCGTCGCCCTGGGCCGCAAGCTCGGCCTCACCAAGCTGCAGCTTTACGATCTCGGCATGGCGGCGCTGTTCCACGACGTCGGCAAATCGCGCGTGCCGCTCGAAGTCCTCAACAAGGAAGGCGGTCTCAGCGACGAGGAGTGGCGCATCATGCAGGCCCACCCCTGGCTCGGCGTGCTGACGCTGTTCGGCCTGCGCGGCTACGGGGAGATCCCCTACCGCGGGATGGTCGTCGCCTACGAGCACCACATGAAAACCGACCTCACGGGCTATCCCAAGTCGATCCGCCCGCGGGAGCTGTCCATCTACTCGAAGATCATCGCGGTGTCCGACGGCTTCGACGCGGCCACCAGCCGCCGCGTCTACCAAACCGTCCCGATCCAGCCCGACCAGGTGCTCAAGGAGATGTGGGAGAACCCGCGGCGCGGGTACGATCCCGTCGTCGTCAAGGCGTTCGTCAACCTGATCGGCATCTACCCGGTGGGCACGTGCGTCATCCTCGACACCTACGAGGTCGGGCTCGTGCACACTGCCAACGCCGACGTCACCCACGTCCACCGGCCCGTGGTGCGCATCGTCACCGCGCCCGACGGGGCGTTGCTGCACCCTGGGACCCTGGTCGACCTTTCCCACAAGGATGAGCAAGGCCACTTCCCGCGCACCATCGTCAAAGTCACCGACCCGGTCAAATACCGCATCAACGTCAGCGATTACTTTGTCTGAGCATGTCATCGCCGCGCGGTGGCGGGCGCTCGGGAAACGCCGGGCGCTGATCCCGTACCTCACCGCGGGGTTCCCCACGGCCGCCGCATCGCGCGAGACGCTGCGACGGGTGGCGGCCGCGGGCGCGGACTTCGTCGAGGTCGGCGTGCCCTTCTCGGATCCCCTCGCCGACGGGCCCACGATTCAGCGCACGACGCAGGCCGCCCTGGAGCAGGGCATGACGGCGGCAGGCGTCCTGGCCCTGATTCGCGACGCCGCGCTCAACGTGCCGGTGGTCATCATGACGTACCTGAACCCCGTGCTCGCGTACGGCGTGGAGCGATTCGTCGCCGACGCGCACGCCGCCGGGGCGGCGGGGCTGCTCCTCACCGATGTTCCGGCCGGCGCCGATCCGGCGGTGGAAGCGGCGGTGAGCCGCAGCCCGCTCGCGTTGATCCGCCTGGTGGCCCCGACGACGGACGACGGGCGCCTCGCGGCGACGTTGGGGGGGGGGGCCGCGACCGGTTTTGTGTATCTCATCTCGCGGCTCGGCGTCACGGGCGCGCGCGACGACGTGCCGCCCGACCTCGAGGCGCAGGTGCGGCGCGTCCGGGCCGCGACGCCGCTCCCGGTCGTCGTGGGCTTCGGCATCGGGACGCCGGCGCAGGCCGCCGCCGCGGCGCGGTGCGCCGACGGGGTGGTCGTGGGAAGCGCGCTGATGGACGCGCTGGCGCGGGGCGGGGTGGCGGCGGCGGAGCGGCTCACCGGCGAGCTCGCGGCGGCGGTGCACGGATGAACCTGACCCGGTTCGTCGCCCTCTACAGCCAGAGCCTCGCCTGGATCGGAACGGCCGTGCTGGTCGCGGTCTTCGCCGCCGACCAGCGCTGGACCGGACAGATCCCGGAGATGGTTATCCTGTTTGGCTGCGCCGTCGCGCTGCGCGGCCTGTCGATTCCCCTCAGCAAGTACTCGTACCTCACGCAGACGGCGCTCGTCGGGCTCGCGGGGAGCTTACTCGTCGGCGTGCCCGCCACGGTGCTGGCGATCGCGGCGGCGGTCCTCATCGCCGATTCGGCGTGGCAGCGCAAGCCGCTGCGGGTCGCGTGGATCAACCTGGGACGCGAGGTCATCGCCCTCGTCGCCGCCTACGGCGTGTACGCGACCGCCCTCCGCTGGCTCGACATCACGACGCCCCAACTGCGCATCGAGCTGCTGCCCGCGTTCGCGGGGTACGCCCTCGCCTATTTCGTGTTCAGCCGCCTGCTGTTCTACTTCAGCCTGATCATCCGCGCGAAGCTCGAGCCCGCTGAACGGATGATGATCATCCGCTACGAAGTGGTCGGCTACGCCGCCACGGTCGTCGCGACCATCATCTTCGTGGCGGCGGTCGTCTCGTGGTCGTTGGGCGCCTGGGTGCTCGTCGGTCTCGTACTGACGTTCATCGGCCTGCTGCTCAAGCAGATGGTCGAGGAGATGATCTCCGCCGAGGAGCTCAACAAGATCCACGCCATGGAGGCGGTGATCACCGCCAACATCAGTCTCGAGGATTCGTTCCGCCGGATCGAGCGTCTGGCGCACCGGCTGGTCGACTGGGGGGACTTCCGCATTTATCGCCTGCACGACGGCGCCATGACGCTCGTCCACCGCTCCGCGCAGGGACGCGACGCCCGGGGCGAGCCGTCGGAAGACACGGCGGCGCTGCGGCACCAGGTCGCGGCCAGCGGCGAGACGGCGGTGATCGATGACGTCACGCGCGACAAGCGCGTGGCGGACGCACCCCTCGAGGTGCAAAGCATGGTGATCGTGCCCCTGAAGTTCGGTGACCAGGTGATCGGGACCCTGGAGATCGAGCACCACAAGAAGAACAGCTACCGCCGCCAGGACGTGCTCACGATCACCACGTTCGCGAACCAACTGGCAACGGCCATCCACATCACCGATCTGCGGCGGCCCCTGGTCGAAACGGTGGAACGGATGACGCGCCAGCTCGCGACCATCGCGCAAACGGCGGAGGCGTTGCGGCAGGCGGCAGCGGCGGTCGCCACGTCGACCGGCGTGATCCGCGAGGGCGTGCGGCGCGAGGAAGGGGAAGTGTCGGGGGGACTCGAGGCCACCGAGAGCCTGGCGCAGGTCTCGCGCCGCGTCTCGGACGACGGCGTCGGCGCCGCCCGAGCGTCGACCGCCGCGAGCGACGTCGCGAGCCGCAATCGCGCCCAGATCCGCGACGCGATCGAGCGGCTGGTTGCGCTGAAGCTGTTCGTAGGCGAAAGCTCGATCAAGGTGCAGCAGCTCGGCCAGATGAGCCGGCGGATCACGGGGTTCATCGCCTCGATCCGCGAGCTGGCGGACATGACGAACCTGCTCGCGCTGAACGCCGCCATCGAGGCCGCGCGCGCCGGGAAGCACGGCAAGGGATTCGCGGTGGTGGCGGACGAGGTGCGGCACCTGGCCGAGCAGAGCGCCGGGGCGGCGGTGGAAGCGGGCGACCTGGTGCAGGACATCCACCGCCAGGTGGGCGAAGTGGTAGAGCAGATGCGGCGCGGGGAGGTGAATGTGGGAGGCGTGGAGGAGCTATCGTCGGCCGCGCTCGAAGCGCTGGACGCGATCGTCGCGGCGACCGCGGAGGCGACGGCGCACGCCGGCCGCATCGCGGATGCCGCGGGCGAGCAGGACCAGGCGTTCGCGCGGCTGCGGGAGCGGATCCATGCCGTGGCGGCGATCGCGGGGCAGAACCGCATCGAGGCCGACGACGTGGCGACCCGGGCCGTCGAAGCGGCACAGGGACTCACCGACCTCGAGCGCGCGACCCGCGATCTCGAGCAAGTGGCCACGATGCTGCGCGACCTGACGCGCGGCTTTGCCAGCGTCGCGTAGCCAGCGTAGCATTCCAGCGTGATGGCATCCCTGCCGGAGCGGGTCTACCTGGCCCTGGGCTCGAACGTCGGCGACCGCGCCGCGCATCTCGCGCACGCCCGGGCGCGGCTCGGCGCGCTCCCGGGCACCCGCGTCGCCGGCGCGTCACAGGTGGAGGAGACCGCGCCGCTCGGACCGGTCCCACAGGGGCCCTACCTGAATCAAATGGTGCTGCTCGAGACCACCCTCACGCCCGAGGAGCTGCTGACCGCATGCCGGGCGATCGAGGCCGAGCGGGGCCGTGCGCCCGGCAGGGAGCGGTGGGGCCCGCGTACCCTCGACCTCGACATCGTGCGGTTCGGCGTCCGGGCGGTGCGGGAGCCCGGGCTCACGATCCCGCACCCCGAGCTGGAGCACCGCGACTTTTGGCTCCGCGAGATCGCCGAGCTCGAGGCCCTCAGTCATGTCTAACGTCACCACGCATGGCCTGATCGAGATGAAGCAAAAAGGCGAGCGGATCGTGGCGCTCACCTGCTACGACGCGCTGTTCGCCCGGTTGCTCGATGCCAGCGGCGTGGACATCCTGCTGGTGGGCGATTCGGTGAATCAGGTGCTCGGCGGCGCCCCCTCGACCCTCTCGGCGACCCTGGAACAGATGATCTACCACACGACGATCGTCCGTCGCGGGGCCGAGCGCGCCATGGTGGTGTGCGACATGCCGTTTCTCACCTATCAGGTGACCCCCGAGGACGCGGTGCGGAACTGCGGCCGCGCGATGCGGGAGACGGGATGCCACGCGGTGAAGCTCGAGGGCGGGCAGGCGATGGCTTCCACGGTCCGGCGCCTCGTCGACGTGGGGATTCCCGTGATGGGGCACATCGGGCTCACCCCGCAGTCGGTGCATGCCCTGGGCGGCTATCGCGTGCAGGGGCGGGAGGACGTGGCGGCGGAACGGCTCAAGGCCGACGCCAAGGCGCTGGAAGACGCGGGGGCGTTCAGCGTGGTCCTGGAACTGATCCCCGCGCCGCTCGCGTCGCAGATCACGAAAGCTCTGACGATCCCGACGATCGGCATCGGGGCGGGGCCGGCGTGCGACGGCCAGGTCCTCGTGCTGCACGACATGCTCGGCCTGAACGATCGCTTCTCGGCGAAGTTCGTGAAGAAGTACGCGGCGCTGGGCGAAGACGTGCGGGAGGCGGTGCAGCTCTTCGCCGCAGAAGTCCGGGAGGGGCGTTATCCGGGGCCGGAGCATTCGTTTGGGAAATAACGGGGGGGGAGTGTAAATTCGGGGAGCCCCCCCCGCCCCCCCTCAACGCCCGGGAGCAGAGCCGATGTCCAAGAGCGAAGACGAAAAACTGGCAAAGCTCATCAAGAAGACCGCGGCCAAGGCGGCCAAAGCGAAGCCCAAAGCGCGGCGCCAGTACGACACGACCCTGCCGCCCGAGACCAGCGACGACGATCTCGAGCGGCGCGACTTCTTTTCGGAGATGAAGAAGCGCGAGTTCTAGGCTGCTCGAGCTCCCCCGTCTCGCCGAGATGCGCGCCTGGTCGCGCGCCGAACGGGCTCGCGGTCGGCGCATTGGCTTCGTCCCCACGATGGGCTACCTGCACGAGGGGCACCTCCGCCTCGTGGATCGCGCCAAGGAGCTCGCCGACCGCGTCGTCTTGAGCATCTTCGTCAACCCGCTGCAGTTCGGCCCGAAAGAAGATTTCACCAAGTACCCGCGCGATCTCACGCGCGACCGGCAACGTGCCGCGGGCCGCGGCGTCGACTGCCTCTTCGTCCCCGAAGCCAGCGAGATGTATCCCACCGAGCCGGTCGCCCGCGTCGCGCCGGGCCCTGCGGCCGAGATGCTCGAAGGGACGGCGCGGCCGGGACACTTCGCCGGCGTCCTCACCGTCGTAGCGAAGCTGTTTCACTTGGTCGAGCCCGATATCGCCGTCTTCGGCCGCAAGGACTTCCAGCAGGCGACGCTCGTCAAGCGCCTGGCTCAGGATCTGGACTTCGCGATCACGATCGACGTGCTGCCCACCGTACGCGAGCTCGATGGACTCGCCCTCTCCTCCCGCAACACGTACCTCACGCCCGACCAGCGCCGCGCCGCGCTGGCCCTGTCGCGCGCGTTGCGGACGGTCGAGCAGACGTGGCGCAGCGGGGAGGCGGACCCCGCGGTGCTGCAGCGGCGCGGCATGGAGGTCCTGCGCACGCCCGGCGTCGACCCCGAGTACCTGGTCCTCGTGGACGACGCGCTACAACCCGTGACCCGCGCGACGGCGCGCACGGTCGCCGTCCTGGCCGCGCGCGTGGGCGCGACCCGCCTCATCGACAACGTCGTGCTCGGCGAGGGCGTAGCCGCCGACCCCACGGTGCGCGCGTGAGCCTCCCTCCTTGGGCGCAAGTCACCGCGGCGCGGCGCGGCCACGTCGAGCGCGTCGCCGCGCTGCTCGGCGATTGGGCCGCTGCGATCGGCCTCGCGGCGTCCGAGCGGGACCGCTGGCTGCGTGCCGCCTGGCTGCACGACGCGCTGCGCGACGCGCCCCTGGGCGACCCGATGGCCCACGGCCCTGCCGCCGCGGAGCACGCGGCCCGAGACGGCGAGCGCGACCGCGGCGTGCTCGACGCGGTGCGGTATCACACGATCGGGTACGCCGGATGGGACGACGTGGGGCGGATGCTGTACCTGGCAGACGTTCTCGAGCCGGGCCGCGACTTCGACCCCGACGGGCGTCGCGCCCTTGCGGCGCGCGTACCCAGCGAGCGGCAGGCGGTGCTGCGCGAGGTGGCACGCCGCCGGATCGAGTGGGTCCTGCGGTCGGGGTGGCCGCTGCTCCCGGAAACGGTGGCCTTCTGGAACGCCGTCAGGTCGCGCTAGGCGCGTTGGTCACGCTGCTCGCCGGATGCGGGGGCGATGCCGCGCCCGCCCACGCCGTGCCCGGGGATCGCGGACCGGCGCTCGTCGTCGAAGTTCTCAATGCGAGCGGCCGACCGGGCGACGCGCGCCTCGGGACGCGGGTCCTGCGGCACCGAGGAATCGATGTCGTGTACTTCGGCAACGCGGCCGCGGCGGTCGGAATCATCGACTCGACGCGCATCATCGTGCGGCGGGGAGCGGCGCCGGTCGGGGAGCGGGTGCGGGCAGCGCTGGGCGTCGGGCGGGTGGAGGTGCAGCTCGACAGCGCGCGGCTACTCGACGCCAGCGTGCTCCTGGGCGCGGACTTTGTCCCGCGCTCCCGCCAGGACTTCCACCCGTAGTTGTCCGCAGGCGGCGCTGATGTCGAGCCCGCGGCTCCGCCGCAGCACCGCCTCGACCCCTCGCGCGCGCAACCGGCGCTCGAACGCGAGCATTTGGGCCCGCCCCGTCGGCGTCAGCTCGGGTGCGCCGCCCGGGTGCAGCGGCAGGAGGTTGACCAATGCTCCCAGGGGGCGGGCGAGCCGGGCTAACTGATCGGCGGTCTCGAGCGAGTCGTTCCGCCCGCCGATCAAAACGTATTCGAGCGTCACCCGCCGCCGGAACTGCTGCAGTGCGGCGAGCACGTCGGGCAGTTTGTACTTCTTCTCGATCGGCATCAGCTCGTGCCGCAGCGCCGCGGTCGGGGCGTGCAGCGACAACGCCAGCCGGAACTGCTCGGGCCGCCGCGCCAGCTTCGCGAGGCTGGGAAGGATGCCGACGGTCGATACCGTGATGTGCCGCGCCCCGATCCCGAGCCCGTCTGGATGGTTCAGAACAGTCAGCGTCGCGTCCACCGCGTCCCAGTTGAGGAGCGGCTCACCCATCCCCATGAACACGACGTTGGTGGGCTTCGGGGCCGGGTCGAGCAACAGCAGCTCGCGCACCTGGCCGGCGATCTCCGCCACCGACAGGTTGCGCCGGAACCCCATCCGCCCCGTGGCGCAGAACACGCACCCGAGGGCGCATCCAGCCTGCGACGAAATACACAGCGTCCGGCGCTTCCCTTCGGGGATCAGCACCGACTCGATGGCTTCACCGTCGGCGAGCGTCCAAAGGAATTTCTCGGTGCCGTCGCTCGAGACCTGGCGCGTGCCCAGCGTGAGTCGAGAAAGCGGGAACGCGGCGTCGAGGCGCGTGCGGAGCTCGGCGGGGAGCTCGCTGGCATCGGCCCAAGCGCGCACGGGTCGTTGCCACAGGCGCGGGAGTACCT
>Ga0210382_10000028_pt1 | contig 69721 bp, 70 predicted proteins | sample PLMedo_FD_155452 | JGI IMG/M metagenome (GOLD analysis project Ga0210382, IMG submission 155452) | Groundwater sediment microbial communities from an aquifer in East River, Colorado, USA - PLM0_60_coex redo | ecosystem: Environmental > Terrestrial > Soil > Riparian zone | place: USA: East... | reverse complement strand
CCGCGGCACGTAGGCGGTCTTGAGACCGGCGCGCTGCGCGGCTTCGAGATCGCGCGGATGCGCCGCCACCATCATCACCTCGCCCGGCGGCAGGCCGAGCAGGCGCGCGGCGCCCTGGTACACCTCAGGGTCGGGCTTGTAGTGGCCGAAGAGCTCCGCGGAGAGCACGCAATCCCAGGGCAGTCCCGCGTTCTTCGCCATGTCGACGAGCAGCGAGAGGTTGCCGTTCGACAGCGTCGCGAGGACGTAGCGGCCGCGCAGGCGGTTCAGCCCCGGCACGGAGTCCGGCCACGGCGTCAGGCGATGCCAGACGTGGTTCAGATGCTGGATCTCCTCTTCGCTCAGTCCGCCCAGCCCGAAAGGCTTCAGCAGATCGTTGAGGATCATGCGGTGAAGCAGGTCGATGGGCGTCCAGGGCAGCTTGCCCTTGCGCACGCGGTCCATGGCCGGGTGGTAGCCCGCGCGCCAGGCGTCGGCGAACTTCGGCCAGTCGACGCGCAGGCCTTTGTTCTTCGCCAGCAGCTCGCCTTCGCGGATGACGGCGCCCCGCCAGTCGACGACGGTGCCGAAGACATCGAAAGCCAGCGCCTTGGTCACAGCAGCCGCGCGACGCTGATCACGATCAGCAGCAGCACCCAGACCACCAGCGCGCGCCAGACCAGGCCCACGGCGCTGTCGAGAAACGGGGCGTCGGCGGGCTCGCTGATGCCGAGCTCCGGACGCGGATGCATGCCGTCGACTTCCTGCACCGGCATGCCGAGCCGCACACCCATCGCGCCGGCCCCGGCGGCGAGCACGATGCCGGCGTTCGGCTCGGGCCAGCTCGCCGCCTGAGTGCGCCAGCAGTAGACCGCGTCCTCGAAATCGCCGACCACGGCAAAGGCGGCCGCGGTCAGCCGCACCGCCGGCCAGTCGAGCACGTAGAACGCCTGCTGCGCGAAACGGCCGAAGGAGCCGAGTCCCTGCCAGCGCGCGGCGAGGAACGCCGCCAGGCGGTACAGGATCGCGCCGCTCGGCCCGGGCAGCAGCACGTACCACAGCAGCACGCCGAACACGTGGCGGTGGGAAGCGAGCAGCGCCTCCTCGATCGCGAGGCGGATGACCTCCTCGCGCGTGCGCACCACGCCCGAAGCGCCGCGCCATTCGTCGAGCAGGAGCCGCGCGCGCTCAATCTCGCCCGACTTGATCGCCAGCTGGATGGCGGTGAAGTGATGGCTGAACTGGCGGAAGCCGAGCGTGACGTAGAGCGCGGCGATGTTGAAGGCGAGCGCGAGCAGCGGGTGCAGCGCGTAGAACAAAGCGTGCAGCACGGCGGCGGCGGCCGCCGCCGGCAGCACCGCGACCAGCCACGCGGTGGTGCCATGGCGGCGCTCGCCGCCGTTGAACGACTGCTCGAGCCAGCCGGCCCAGGCGCCGAGCGCTGCGTTCACGCTCTTCCTGTCGCCGAGCGGCCGCCACTGCTCGATCAGCAGCGCGGCGATGATCGCGATGACGCCCATGGGGTCATTCTAATCAGCAAGCCGGCGGGAGAAGTTGACCAGGATCCCGGCGGTCACGCCCCAGATATCGCGGCTGCCGTACGGGATGGCGTAAAAGGAGACGCTGCGGCCCTGGAACTCGCGCGTCCTGCGCTGGTGGTTGCGCGGATCGAGCAGGAACGCGAGGGGCACCTCGAACACCTCTTGGACCTCGCGCGGGTCTGGCGTCAGCTCGAGCGGCGGCGTCAGCAACCCGACCACCGGGGTGACGCGGTAGCCGGTGCGCGTCAGGTATTCCGGCAGCCGGCCGAGGACCTCGACCTGCCCGGCCTTCAGGCCGATCTCCTCGCCCGCCTCGCGCAGCGCCGTGAACTCCGGGCTCGGGTCCTCGGGCTCGGCGCGGCCGCCGGGAAAGCTGATCTGGCCGGAATGGCTGCGCAGCTCGGAAGTGCGCTGCGTGAACAGGACCGTCAGGCCGCCCGGGTGCGCGACGACCGGCACCAGCACCGAGGCCGGCGTGATCGCGCCCTCCCTGCCGGCTTCCTCGTCGCCGTATACTGCGGGCACCGGAGGGGAGCGGCGCCGCAGCCGCTCCCTCAGCCCGGCCGGATCAAGTTCCATAAAGGGAAAAAATCATGAAGCAGTTTGCACTGATCGTCGCGCTGGCTCTCGCCAGCTCGGCCGCATTCGCCTTTCACTGCCCCGCCGACATGAAGAAGATCGACGAGGCGCTGGCCAAGAAGCCGCAGCTCTCAAGCCAGCAGATGGCCGAGGTGACGAAATACCGCGCGGAGGGTGAGGCGCTCCACAAGGCCGGCAAGCATCAGGAGTCGGTCGATACCCTCGCGCGCGCGATGAAGATCCTCGATATCAAGTAATCGCGTCGAATCAGGGCACGAGGATGATCGAGCCGGTCGTCTTCCTGCTCTCGAGATCGCGGTGCGCCTGCTGCGCCTCGGCCAGCTTGTAGCGCCGGGTCGTCTCGATCTTCACCTTGCCCGATTTCACCACCCCGAACAGCGCGCTCGCGCGCTCGAGCAGGTCGGCGCGGCTCGCGATGTGGGTGGCGAGGGTGGGCCGCGTCACGTAGAGCGAGCCCTTGGTCGACAGGATGCCGAGGTTCACCGGCGGCACCGGCCCCGAGGCGTTGCCGAAGGACACCATCAGCCCGCGCGGCCGCAGGCAGTCGAGCGAGCCGTCCCAGGTCGTCTTGCCGACCGCGTCGTAGACCACCGGCAGCTTCTTGCCGCCGGTGATCGCGCCAACGCGCTCGGCGAAGTTCTCCTTGCTGTAGTTGATCACCTGGTCGGCGCCGTGGTCCCTGGCGAGCTGCGCCTTCTCCTCGGAGCCCACGGTGCCGATGACCGTGACGCCGAGCGTCTTCAGCCACTGGCAGGCGATCAGGCCGACGCCGCCGGCAGCGGCGTGCCATAGCACCGTGTCGCCGCGCTTCACGGGGTACGTGTTGTGGATCAGGTAATGCACCGTCAGCCCCTTAAGCATCATCGAGGCCGCCTGCTCGTCGGTGATGCCCTCCGGGAGCTTCACCAGACGATCGGCCGGCACGACGCGCGCTTCGCAGTAAGAGCCGGGCAGCCCGGTGTAGGCGACCCGGTCGCCCTTCTTCACGTCGGTGACGTTCGGGCCGACCGCCTCGACCACGCCCGCGCCCTCGTTGCCCGCCACCTGCGGCACCTGCATCGGGTACAGGCCCGAGCGCTGGTAGGTGTCGACGAAGTTGACGCCGATCGCGGTCTGGCGCACGCGCACCTGGCCCGGTCCGGGGTCGCCTACCGGGATGTCCTCGTATTGCAGAACCTCGGGGCCACCCTGCTTGTGAAATCGCACTGCCTTGGGCATCTCATTCTCCTTTGCTGTTGGGGTTTTTGGCGGGTTCGGTGACCGACCGCATAGCCTGCAATGCGGCGCGCTGCAATTCCAGCCCCTGGATCGAGAATTTCACCATGTTGAGGTTCATGTTGAGCCAGGCCTCGATCGAGCGCAGGTCGGCGATGCGCTTGTCGAGCTCCCGCGGGTCGAGCGTCGGCATCGCCATGCCCGGCAGCGGCACGCCGAGCGGGCCCCACAGGCGGCGGAACATCTCGAACGGGTCCTGCGGCGGCTTCTGCTCGCTCATGTCGCGTCCTTCGCTTCGGGTTCAAATAGCGCCCTCACCTCGGCCTCGCGGCTCACGGTGTCCTCGTAGCCGAGGTCGATGAGCGCGCGGCAGAACGATTCCTCGAACAGCAGGTAGCTCGCCAGGTTCGAGCCCGAGCGGTTCAGCGCGCCGATCGGCCGCAGCATGAAGCGCACCGTCGCCGGCAGCTCGTGCAGGAAGCGCGCCGCGATGCGCTCGAGCGGCTGCGACGGCGTGATGAAAAGCACCTTCACCGCGCGCAGGCCCGAGTCGGTGAGCCGCTCCGGCGGCACCAGCCGCACGGTGCGGTTGATGCGCTCCAGCCGCTCGATGTCGACCGCCAGGCTGTCGAGGAAGATGCTGTTCAGCGCGTGGCCGGCGATCTGCGCGATCGACGGGTAGACGCTGGAGCGCGTGCGCGCCTGGTCGACGTTCTGGCGGCCGGTGCCGACGATCAGCACGCGGTCGGCGCCGAGGTGCAGCGCCGGGCTCACCGGCGCGATCTGGCGCATCGAGCCGTCGCCGAAGTATTCGCGGTTCAGCTTCACCGCCGGGAAAATGAACGGCAGCGAGGACGAGGCGAGCAGGTACTCGAGCTTGAGGCTGACCCCGGCGCCGATGCGCTGGTTGCGCTCCCAGCCCTCGACCCCGCTGCCACCCTGGAAGAACGACACGCTCTGGCCGGAGGTGTAGCCCGAGGCGGTCACGCACACCGCGTACAGCGCGCCCGAGTCGATATGGGTCTGGATCCTCTGAAAGTCCAGATTCTTCTCCAGCATCCGCGCGAGCGGCTCGTTGTCGAGCAGCGACACCGGATTGTTGCGCGAGATGAGCATCATCGCGCTGAGCCAGCGCGCGCCGCTCTTCAGGATGCGCCAGGCGTCGGTGCGGTAGATGTGCTCGCAGCGCATGTGCTCCCACACCTCGAGCAGGTTGCCGACGGCGCGCGAGAAGTTGTCGGCGAACACCGCGAGCGTGGCGGCGTTGATCGCGCCCGCCGAAGTGCCGCAGACGATCGGGAACGGGTTCTTGACCGGATTGCCCAGGATGTCGCGCACCGCCTTTACCACCCCGACCTGGTAAGCGGCGCGCGCGCCTCCCCCCGTCAACACCAGCCCGGCCCGCGGCTTGATCCGGCTCGCCGGGAACGGCGCCACGTTGGTGACCGCGGTCTCCATTTCCTTTAGAACAGGCTTTGCTCCTGCCCGCGCGGGGCGTTCGCGCCGGCGACCGTGACCGCGGTCATGTTGACGATGCGGCGCACCGTGGCCGAGGGCGTCAGGATGTGCACCGGGCGCGCCGCGCCGAGCAGGATCGGGCCGATGGTGACGCCGCCACCGGAGGCCGTCTTCAGCAGGTTGAAAGCGATGTTCGCGGCATCCAGTGTGGGCATCACGAGGAGGTTCGCTTCTCCCCGCAGCCGCGAGCGAGGGAACACCCGCAGGCGGATCTCCTCCGAGAGCGCGGCGTCGCCGTGCATCTCGCCGTCGACCTCGAGCTGGGGAGCGCGCTCGGTGATGAGCTGCAGCGCGCGCCGCATCTTGGCGGCCGAGGGGACGTCGACCGAGCCGAAGTTGGAAGCCGACAGCAGCGCCACCTTGGCGGTGAGGCCGAAGCGTTTCATCTCCTCCGCGGCGAGCAAGGTCATCTCGGCGAGGTTCTCGGCGTCCGGGTCGGGCGTGACATAGGTGTCGCAGATGAACAGCGTGCGCGCTTGCAGGATCAGGGTATTCATCGCCGCGTAATGGCGCACGCCGGGACGCAGGCCGATCACCTGGTCGACGTAGCGCAGGTGCCGCGCGTGCGTGCCGGAGGTGCCGCACAGCATGCCGTCGACCTCCCCCTTGTACATCATCATTGCGCCGATCAGCGTATGGCGCAGCCGCATCTCGACGCGCGCGTAGTCGGGCGACACGCCCTTTCTCTCGGCGAGCTGCTGGTAAGTGGTCCAGTAGTCGCGGTAGCGCGAATCGGACTCCGGATTCACCAGCTCGAACTCCTTGCCCGGGCGCACGCGCAGCCCGAGCCGCTCGAGGCGCTGCTCGATCACCTGCGGACGGCCGATCAGCGTCGGCCTGGCAAGCCCCTCGTCGATGACGATCTGCACCGCGCGCAGCACGCGCTCGTCCTCGCCTTCCGCGTACACGACGCGCCGCGGCGCCGCTTTCGCCGCGCTGAACAGCGGCTTCATCACCAGGCCCGAGTGATAGACGAACTGCGCCAGCGATTCCCGGTAGGCGACCAGATCGGGGATCGGCCGCGTCGCCACGCCGGAATCCATCGCCGCCTTCGCCACGGCGGGCGCGACGCGCGCGATCAGGCGCGGATCGAAGGGCCGCGGAATGATGTACTCGGGCCCGAAGCTGATCGATTCGATGCCGTAGGCGAGCGCGACCTGCTCCGCGGTCTCGGCCTGGGCGAGCTCGGCGATGGCGTGCGCGGCAGCGAGCTCCATCTCGGTGTTGATGGTGGTGGCGCCGACGTCCAGCGCGCCGCGGAAGATGAACGGGAAGCACAGGACGTTGTTGACCTGGTTGGGATAGTCCGAGCGCCCGGTGGCGATGACGCAGTCCGGCTTCGCCGCCTTCGCCAGTTCGGGAAGGATCTCGGGCTCCGGGTTGGCGAGCGCGAGGATCAGCGGCCGCGGCGCCATCTTCTTGACCATCGACGGTTTCAGGACACCGCCCGCCGACAGCCCGAGGAATACGTCGGCCCCGGCGATCACCTCGTCGAGCGTGCGCGCGCGCGTGTCCTTGGCGTAGCTCTCCTTGTCCGGGTCCATCTCCTCGCGCCGGCCCTTGTACACCACGCCCTTGATGTCGGTCACCGTGATGCCGGCGAGCGGCAGGCCCATCTTCACCAGCAGCTCGAGGCAGGCGAGCGCCGCCGCGCCGGCGCCGGAGGTGACGAGCTTCACCTCCTCGATGCGCTTGCCGACCACCTTCAGGCCGTTGAAGATCGCCGCGGCCACCGTGATCGCGGTGCCGTGCTGGTCGTCGTGGAACACCGGGATCTTCATCCGGCTGCGCAGCTTGCGCTCGATGGTGAAGCACTCCGGCGCCTTGATGTCCTCGAGGTTGATGCCGCCGAAAGTCGGCTCGAGGGCGGCGATGATGTCGACCAGCTTGTCGGGGTCGCGCTCGTCGAGCTCGATGTCGAAGCAGTCGATGCCGGCGAACTTCTTGAACAGCACGCTCTTGCCTTCCATCACCGGCTTGGCGGCAAGGGGCCCGATGGCGCCGAGGCCGAGCACCGCGGTGCCGTTGGTGACCACGGCGATGAGGTTTCCGCGCGAGGTCATGTCGAACGCCTGCGCCGGGTCGCGCACGATCTCCTCGCACGCCGCCGCCACGCCGGGCGTATAGGCAAGTCCCAGGTCGCGCTGGTTGGTGAGCTGCTTGGTCGGAACAACGGAGATCTTGCCCGCGGGCTTGCGCCGGTGATACTCGAGGGCGTTCTTCTTCAGTTGTTCGTCCACCAAAAAATTATAATCCCGGACCGTCATGCTCAGGCTCACGGCGCGCCGCGCAGCAGAAATCGAACCTTTCGAAGTCATGGACGTGCTCGCGCGCGCGCACGCGCTCGAGGCCGAGGGGCGGCGCGTGGTGCACATGGAGATCGGCGAGCCGGACTTCACGGCCCCTGCGCCGGTGGTCGAGGCGGGTGTGCGGGCCCTGCGCGACGGCCTGACCGCCTACACGGCGACGCTCGGCCTGCCCAAGCTACGGGAAGCGATTGCCGGGCACTATGCGGCGAAGTTCTCTGCTCAAGTAGAGCCTGCAAGAATCGCCGTCACCTCGGGAGCATCCGGCGGCCTGCTCACAGTCGCGGCGTTGTACGTAGACGCGGGCGACGAGATCCTGGTCCCCGACCCCGGCTACCCGGGGTACCGGCATTTCGTGCGCGCGTTCGAGGGCGTCGCGCGCGCGCTGCCGGTCTCGGCGGCCGGCAATTTCCAGCCGACGCTCGAGATGGTGCGCGCGGCATGGGGCCCGCGCACCAAGGGCCTGCTCCTGGGCTCGCCATCGAATCCGACGGGGACTTTGATTGAAAAATCCGAGCTGGCACGCATCGCCGGCTTCATCGCCGAGCGCGGCGGCGTGCTGCTCGTCGATGAGATCTACCAGGGCCTGGTGTACGGCGCCGAGCCCTGGAGCGCCCTGGGCTTGCCGGGCGAGGTGGTGCTGATCAACAGCTTCTCGAAGTACTTCTGCATGACCGGCTGGCGCCTGGGCTGGGTCGTGCTCCCGGAGAGTGCAGTGCGCAGTTTCGAGAAGCTGGCGCAACACCTGTTCATCTCCGCCTCGGCCCCCTCGCAGCACGCCGCCTGCTCGGCCTTCCTGCCCGACACAATTTCGATTCTGGAGAGCCGAAGAAACGAATTCGCACGCCGGCGCGACTTCCTGGTCCCGGCGCTGCGCCGCGCGGGACTGTCGATCCCGGCGGAGCCGCACGGCGCGTTCTACGTGTACGCCGATTGCGGCGGCAACGCCAAGCGCTTCAGCCTCGATCTGCTGCAGAAGGAAGCCGTCGCCGCGACGCCCGGCGTCGATTTCGGCGCCAACGGCACGGCGCGCTTCGTGCGCTTCGCCTACACGCGCAGCATGGACGACCTCGAAGAGGCCGCCGTGCGCATCACACGCTTTGTTTCTTCGCCTTCTGCCTGAGCCCCTCGAGGCGCGTGCGCTCGGCGAGCACCTTCGCCGCGTACTGCGACGTCGGCTCGTCGTAGGCGCCGGCGTACATCTGCAGCGCCGCCTCGGTGTCGCCGAAGCGGCGCAGGTACTCGCGCAGGATCCTGGCGCCGACCACGATGTTGACCTCGGGCTCGAGCACCGCGTGCTCGCCGCCATGGTCGCTCAGCTTGTCGAGGTGGAACTTGGGCATCACCTGCATCAGGCCCTTGGCGCCCACCTGGCTTTCCGCCACCGGGTTATAGCGCGATTCGACGGCCATCACGGCCAGGATCAGCAGCGGGTCCACCGCGTATTGATCGCCGGCGCGATAGGCCGTCGAGACGAAACCGGCCACCGCTTGCTCGGAGACGCGGTAGCGCTTGGCGATGAACTCGGTCACGAGGCGCTGCTCGCGCTCGCGCGGCGTTTCTGCCGCCGCCTGAATCGGGCCCGCGACGATGCGCGCGGTCTTCATGGCGTCGCCATCCAGGCCGGGAAGGGTCTTGACGGAGAAATCGCGCGGCAGCGGCAGGAAAACAACCCCCGCCAGCGCAGCCACCCCGACCATGGCGAGCAAGGTCTTGGCCGACTCGTAAGCGCGAACCGCGGCGGCGCGAAGCACCAGCGTCGAAGAGCTCATGTAAACCTCCGGCTTGTTGCGACTCGGGACGAAGCTTGCCCTAAAAGCGGCCCAGAAGTGCTTGCGGCTTTGTTCTGCCGCCAACACAAATGCTGTGATGCAGCATATTGGCATTCTGTGGAGAAATACTAATATTGTCAATAACTTCAGAAGTTGATGCGCTGCGGAATGATAGTTTGCGAAAGACTTGTTTCGACAATTGTTTTCAAGTTCGCGAAGACTCGGCGGTAGCGTCGGTAAAATGCCCCTGCAGTGGGTTCCGGCGCCGGCCGGAATCGGGTGAAGCCTCGCGGACCGGCCTAAGTCTCCGATCTTGGGCCGATTGACCAAGCCGGTCCGCTGAGCTTCGAGGGCTGGCGGGGGGCTTGCGCCCCTCGCCTCATTTCCCTCAGGTCCCGGTTACGGCCGGGAACCGGTGGGAAACGGCCATGCGGCCGCTGGATTCAGCGCGGTTCTCGCGCCTGGAGTCGCAGCGGTGGACGGCGGTGAAGCAGGTGCCGGTGCCGTCGGTGCCGCAGGGCTGGCCTGAGTTGTGGCGGCTTGCTTCGCCTTTTTCTTCTTTCCCGCCTTTTTCTTCTTCTTGGCGGATTTCTTTTTAACTGCCGCCTTTTTCTTACCAGCTTTCTTCAATGACTTCTTCTTCTTTTTTGATGCTTTCTTCTTTTTCTTTTTCTTTCCGCCTTTTTTCGCTTTTTTCTTCGCCATTCTCAATCTCCTTCAAGGTTGTTGAACAACAGAAGCCCGGCCCTACGGGCCCGGACTATCCAGCCGCCGGCGGCGGCTTTCCCGCGCCGGCATGCTGAATTGGGTGCATCGCGCTTCTTGACGCGACGTCATGATAGAGGATGTCGGGGTCGAGCCGGATGCCGCCCTCCCAGGTGACCGTCGCCGTCTGCGGGTCGACGCTGACCTTTTCGAACTCGCGCACGTCGCGCCACAGCTGGAAGGCGCCGATCTCGAGGAGATTGCCGAGGAACACGCTGCCCTCGAGGCCGTCCTCGAAACGCAGCCACAGCCGGTAGTCCTCTTCCGCCTTGCACGCGGTCACTCGGTGCATCTCGCTCCAGTGCTCTTGCACGGTTTCATCCCCCTGGTCTAGTCCCAACTCAGCGCGCCGCCGGTCTGATACTCGATGACGCGGGTTTCGAAGAAATTGCGCTCCTTCTTCAGGTCGATCATCTCGCTCATCCACGGGAACGGGTTGGCCGCCCCCGGATAGAGCGCGTCGAGACCGATCTGCTGGCAGCGCCGGTTGGCGATGAAGCGCAGGTACTCCTTGAACATCGGCGCGTTCAGCCCCAGCACGCCGCGCGGCATGGTGTCCTCGGCATAGCGGTACTCGAGCTCGACCGCACGGCGGAACAGCTCGCCGATCTCTTCGCGGAACTGCGGCGTCCACAGGTGCGGGTTCTCGAGCTTGATCTGGTTCACCAGGTCGATGCCGAAATTGCAGTGCATCGACTCGTCGCGCAGGATGTACATGTACTGCTCGGCGGCCCCGGTCATCTTGTTCTGCCGCCCGAGCGACAGGATCTGGGTGAAGCCGACGTAGAAGAACATGCCTTCCATGAGGCAGGAGAACACGATCAGGCTGCGCAGCAGCGCCTGGTCGTTCTGCGGGGTGCCGGTGACGAACGCGGGGTCGGTCAGCGTGTCGATGAACGGCACCAGGAACTCGTCCTTCTCGCGGATCGACGCGATCTCATGGTAGGCGTTGAACACCTCGCCCTGGTCGAGATCGAGGCTCTCGACGATGTACTGGTAGGCGTGGGTGTGGATCGCCTCCTCGAACGCCTGGCGCAGCAGGTACTGCCGGCACTCGGGTGCCGTGATGTGGCGGTAGGTCCCGAGCACGATATTGTTGGCGGCGAGCGAGTCGGCGGTGACGAAGAAGCCGAGGTTGCGCTTCACCAGCCTGCGCTCGTCCTCGGTGAGGCCGTTGGGATCCTTCCACAGCGCGATGTCGCGGCTCATGTTGATCTCCTGCGGCATCCAGTGGTTGGCGCAGGCGGCGAGGTACTTTTCCCAGGCCCACTTGTACTTGAAAGGCACCAGCTGGTTGACGTCGGCCTTGGAGTTGATGACTTTCTTGTCCTCCACCGTCACCCGGCGGAAGGCGGCTGGCGGTGGCTCTTCGGTGCCGGCGCTACGCGGGACAAAGCCCGGCTGCACGGCGAGTTCCTCGAATTTGAGCATGGCGCCCGCCTCCCTATCTCTCGTTCTTGTTGGTGCGAAGCGCCTGCGCCAGCATGAACGCCTTCAGGCTGGGTGTTTCGGGCGTCGGCGCCGGATAGTTGAATTCCGGCCGGTATTCGCGCGCGATCTGCCGCTCGACGGCCTCGCGCTGCGCCGCAGTGGAAGTGGACATCGCGTACGTCGCGATGTAGAGGTTCCAGTCGGTGCCTGCGATCGCCAGCCATTCGCGGTAACGCGGATGCCCGCCGAGGAGCTCGCGCGCCGAGAAATCCTCCGCCTGCCCGAAGTGGAGCGCGCGGAAGGTGAGAAGGCGCCAGCCGGGCACCATCAGCGCATACAGCCCGGCGCCGCGCGGTGCCGACCACAGCGGCAGGAGGAACGGCCCGGCGAAGGCTCGGCCGGCGAGGGTGATCACTGGCACGCCTCGCAATCCGTGTTGGCGACGGCGCAGAACTTGGCCTCGTCGGCCGCAGACTGCGCCCCGATGCCGCCTGCCGCCGGTACCGCGTTGAGCTGCCCCGCCTTGGAGGTCGATTTCTCGGCATGGGTCGCGCCCATGGCGCGCAGGTAGTAGGTGGTCTTCAAGCCGCGGATCCAGGCAAGCTTGTAGGTCTCGTCGAGTTTCTTGCCGGAGGCGCCCGCCATGTAGATATTGAGCGACTGCGACTGGTCGATCCATTTCTGCCGGCGCGCCCCGGCCTCGACCAGCCATTTCGGCTCGACCTCGAAGGCCGTGGCATAGAGCCGCCGCAGCGCCGCCGGCACGCGGTCGATGCGCGCCAGGTTGCCGTCGAAGTACTTCAGGTCGGCGATCATCACCTGGTCCCACAAGCCGGCCTTCTTCAGGTCGGTCACCAGGTACTCGTTCACCACGGTGAACTCGCCCGACAGGTTCGACTTCACGAACAGGTTCTGGAAAGTCGGCTCGATCGACGCCGACACGCCGACGATATTGGCGATGGTGGCCGTGGGCGCGATGGCGATGCAGTTGGAATTGCGCATGCCGTGGCGCTGGATGCGCGCGCGCAGCGCGTCCCAGTCGAGCTGCGATGAGCGGTCGAGCTCGACATAGCCGCCGCGCTCGGCGGCAAGCAGATCCAGCGTGTCGCAGGGCAGGATGCCGCGGTCCCACAGCGAGCCGGGGAACGTCGAGTAGCGGCCGCGCTCCTCGGCCAGCTCGGTGGAGGCCCAGTACGCCGCGTACGCGACCATTTCCATCGAGCGGTCGGCGAATTCCATGGCCTCCTGCGAGGCGTAGGCAATGCGCAGCCGGTGCAGGCAGTCCTGGAAGCCCATGATGCCGAGGCCGACCGGGCGGTGGCGCTTGTTGGAGTCATGCGCCTTTTTGACCGCGTAGTAGTTGATGTCGATGACGTTGTCGAGCATCCGCATCGCGGTGCGGATGGTGTTTTTCAATTTCGAAAAATCCAGTCCCGCATCGGTCATGTGGGCGACGAGATTGACCGAGCCGAGATTGCACACCGCGATCTCGTCGCGCGAGGTGTTGAGCGTGATCTCGGTGCACAGGTTCGAGCTGTGCACCACGCCGACGTGCTGCTGCGGGCTTCTCAGGTTGCAGGGATCCTTGAAGGTGATCCACGGATGCCCGGTTTCGAACAGCATCGACAGCATCTTGCGCCACAGCTGGACCGCGGGAACCTTCTTGTGGAGCTTGAGCTCGCCGCGCGCCGCCTGGTCCTCGTAGCGCAGGTAGGCCTCCTCGAAGGCTTTGCCGAACTTGTCGTGCAGCTCGCGCACGTCGGACGGGCTGAACAGCGTCCAGTCGGCGTTCTGCATCACGCGCTTCATGAACAGGTCCGGGATCCAGTTCGCCGTATTCATGTCGTGCGTGCGGCGCCGGTCGTCGCCGGTGTTCTTGCGCAGCTCGAGGAACTCCTCGATGTCGAGGTGCCAGGTCTCGAGGTAGGAGCAGACCGCGCCTTTCCTCTTGCCGCCCTGGTTCACCGCCACTGCGGTGTCATTGACCACCTTGAGGAACGGCACCACGCCCTGCGATTTGCCGTTGGTGCCCTTGATGTGCGAGCCGAGCGCGCGCACCGGGGTCCAGTCGTTGCCCAGGCCGCCGGCATATTTGGCGAGCAGCGCGTTCTCCTTGATCGCCTCGTAGATGCCGTCGAGGTCGTCGGACACCGTGGTCAGGTAGCAGCTGGAGAGCTGCGAGCGCTGCGTCCCGGCGTTGAACAGGGTCGGTGTCGAGCTCATGAAATCGAAGGTCGACAGCACGTTGTAGAACTCGATCGCGCGCTGCTCGCGGTCCTTCTCCCTCAGGGCGAGGCCCATCGCCACGCGCATGAAGAACACCTGCGGCAGCTCGATGCGCCGGCCATGCACGTGGAGAAAGTAGCGGTCGTAGAGCGTCTGCAGGCCGAGGTAGCCGAACTGCAGGTCGCGCCGCGCCTTGAGAGACTTTCCCAATTTATCTAAATCAAAGCGAGCTAGGTCGGGATCCAGCAGCTCGGCGGCGATGCCGCGCGCCAGGCATTGCGGGAAGTAGGCGGCGTAGCGCGTCTCCATCTCCCCCTGGCTCGCTTCCTCGCCGAGCACTTCGAGCCGGATGATGTTGAGCAGCAGCCGCGCCGTGACGTAGCTGTACGCCGGATCCTTCTCGATCAGGGCGCGCGCGGCGAGCACCGCCGACTTGCGCACTTCGTCCATCGGCACGCCGTCGTACAGGTCGCGCAGCGTCGCCTCGAGGATCGGCTCGGGAAGGGCGTCGGCGAGGCCCTCGCACGCGGCGACCACCAGCCGCTGCAGCGCGTCCCGGTCAATGGGCCGTCGCTGCCCGTTCTCAACTACATGGACACGAGCATCATTCGTTCTGGCGGCTTTTTCCTGGGCGCGCAGCTTGGCGCGCTCTTCGCGATACAGCACATACGTGCGGGCGGCGTCGTGCTCGCCCGAACGCATCAGCGCCAGCTCGACCTGATCCTGCACGTCCTCGATGTGGAAGGTGCCGCCTTGCGGCTGGCGGCGCATCAGCGCGCCGACCACCGCCTCGGTGAGGCCGGCGACGAGCTCGCGGATGCGCGCCGAGGCGGCAGCCTGGCTGCCGTTCACCGCCAGGAACGCCTTGGTCATCGCCACCGTGATCTTGGCCGGCTCGAAGCCGACCACCGCGCCGTTGCGGCGGATCAGCTTGTACTCGGAATAGGGGCTGCGCTCCCCCGTACTCGACTCAGGAAGGGCTACGCCCAGTGCAGCGCTTGCCGTGGCGTCTTCCTGAGCAATCTGCATTCTCGTGCCTCCCGCGTTTCTGGACGAACCGACCCTTACCTACTAGATTTAGTACTCTAGTAGTCCCTTTGGACTAGGTTTAGTGGACTGTAACCCAACGCGGAAACGTTTTGCAAGCTAACCGCGCGAAAAAAATATTTGTCGTGGCAGCGCGACGGCGACGCGGCGACGCGATTGACGCGGCGCAACAAAACAACAAGCTGTAGTTCGATGCGACCTGCCGAGCACTACATCTAGTCAGCGTGCCAGGTCGGCGAGCAGGCGCGCCCAGTCGAAGTGCGCGCCCGGATCGGTCTTGCGATCCGGCGCCACATCGCTGTGCGCGGCGATGTCATTCAGGGGAAGCGCGACGCGCAGCGCGCGCACCAGAGGGGCGAGGCGTTCATATTGAGCGGCTTCGAACGCGCTTTCCTCAACGCCTTCGAGCTCCACGCCGATCGAGAAGTCGTTGCAGCGGCTGCGGCCGCGCCAGCACGACGCGCCGGCGTGCCACGCGCGCCGCTGCACCGGCACGAACTGCAGCAGCTCGCCGTCGCGCCGGACGAGGAAGTGCGACGACAGCTTCAGCGCCGCGATGTCGCGGAAATACGGATGCGCGGCGGGGTCGAGCCGGTTGGTGAACAGCCGCTCGATCGCATCGCCGCCGTATTGCCCCGGCGGCAGGCTGATCGAGTGCAGGACGAGGAGCGTGATCGCTTCCCCGGGCGGACGCTCGTCGCAATTCGGCGAGGCGATGTAGCGCGCCTGCGGCAGCAGCCCGTCAGGGTCGATTTTCATCGCGGATGCCGAGGCGCTGCATCCGGTAGCGCAGTTGCCGGAAGGTGATGCCGAGAAGCTTGGCCGCCGCCGTACGGTTGAACCCGGTTTTCGACAGCGCATCGAGGATCGCTTTGCGCTCCAGCCCGTCGAGGTAGTCAGGCAGCGTTTCCCCCGAGCTGCTCTCGGCGCGCTCCTCCGCCGCCGCCTGCGGCGGCGTGAGCCGCAGGTCTTCGCTGCCGATCTCCTGGCTTGTGCTCAAAGCGAGCGCCCGCTCCAGAATGTTCTCGAGTTCCCGGATGTTGCCGGGGAAGCCGTAGCGCATGAGCTCGTCGGACGCCGCGGGCGTGAGTTGCGGCGGGGTGGTGCCGGCCTGGGCCGCCAGGCGTTCCAGGATCGCGACGGCGATGAGCGGGATGTCCTCGCGGCAGTCGCGCAGCGGCGGCATGCTCAGCTCGATCACGTTCAGGCGGTAGAACAGGTCCTGCCGGAAGCGCCCGGCGGCCACCAGCTCGGCAAGGTTCTGGTGCGTGGCGCAGATGATGCGCACGTCGACCGGGTCTTCCTGGGTGGCGCCGACCTTGCGCACGCGCTTTTCCTGGATCGCGCGCAGCAGCTTCACCTGCATCGCGAGCGGCAGCTCGGCGACCTCGTCCAGGAACAGCGTGCCGCCGCCCGCTGCCTGGAAGAAGCCTTCGCGGTCCTCGGCGGCGCCAGTGAACGCGCCCTTCCTGTAGCCGAAGAACTCGCTCTCCATCAGAGTCTCGGGAATCGCGCCGCAGTTGACCGGCACGAAGGGCTTGTCGCGGCGCGCGCCGTTCTCGTGGATCAGGCGCGCCGCGAGCTCTTTGCCGCTGCCCGACTCGCCCGAGATGTATACCGGCGCCTGGGTGCGGGCGAGCTTGCCGATCAGCTCGCGCACCTGGGCGAGCGGCGCGCTCTCGCCGAGCAGCCGCTGCCCCTTGGCCGGCGCGGCAGCGGAATCGGGCAGCGACAGCGCCGATTTCACCAGCGCGCGCAGCTGCTCGAGGCCGACCGGCTTGGAGACGTAGTCGAAGGCGCCCGCCTTGAGCGCGGCGACCGCGTTCTCGGCGCTGCCGTGGGCGGTAATCACGGCCACCGGCAGGTCGGTGCCGAGGCCGGCGATATGGCGCACCAGCTCGAGGCCTTCGCCGTCGCTTAGCCGCATGTCGGTGAGGCAGAGATCGTAGCGGTCGCTCTTCAGCCGCTCCTTCGCCTCGGCGATCGAGCCGACGCTGTCCACGCCAAGCCCCATCTTCACCAGCGTCAGCTCGAGCAGCTCGCGGATGTCGGGCTCGTCGTCGACCACCAGGACGCTGGCGCCGCGCGAGGCGGCGCGCCGCTCGGCGCGCTTCATGCGGCGCGCGCCTCCCTGATCACGATCCTGAAATGCGCTCCCGGCATGTCGTTGACGTATTCGAGCAACGCCCGGTTGGCGGCGCACAGCTCGCGCGCCAGATACAGGCCCAGGCCGGTCCCCTTGCTGTCGGTGGTGAAGAACGGCTCGAACAGCTGGCCCTGGCTCGACGGCGGCACTCCCGGGCCGTTGTCGATGATGCTCAATTCTACTCGACCGGCGAAACCGCCCAGCGCGATGCGCACGCTGCGCGGCTCGCTGCGCGCGTAGCGCACGGCGTTGCGCAGCAGGTTCCACATCACCTGGTGCAGGTGCTCGCGGTCGAACTCGATCCAGGCTTCGCGCGTGGCGCCGATGCTCAGGCGCGCGTCCGGCACCGACTCGTTGGCGACGAACTCGGCGATGAAGCCGGGCAGCCAGGCGTCGAGGCGGATGCGCTCGGCCGAGATGCGATCGCGGCGGTTGAGTTGCAGCACGTCGGCCACCAGCCGCTCGAGGCGCTGCGTGTTGTCGTGGACGATGCGGGTCAGGCGCTCGTGGTCGCCGCCCCGGTTCTCCTCGTCGAGAAGCTCCGTTGCATGGCTGATCGCCGCGAGCGGATTGCGGATTTCGTGCGCGATGTTGGCCGTCAGCCTGCCGAGCGCGGCGAGCTTGAGTTGCTGCGCCTGCTCGCGCGTGCGCGTCATGTCCTCGACGAACACTACGCTGAACTGCTCGTCGGTGCCGGTGTCGAGCAGCCGCAGCCGGATGTCGCGCGCGAGCAGGGCAAGGTCGGCGGGCCCGCCCGCGGCGGCATCGCCCGCGCGCCAGGCGCGCCAGCGCCCGCCGAAGCCCGGCAGCAGCTCGGCGATCCCCGCGCCGAGCAGCCTCTCGGCGGCGAGCAGGCGCTGCGCCTGCGGGTTGTGCTGCAGGACGCGGCCATCGCGGTCGAGCACCAGCACCCCGTCCTGCATGTCCTGGATCACCAGCTGGTTGACGCGCGTCTGCGTAGCGAGCGCCCGGCCGCGCTGGCGCGCCAGCGCCTCGTTGGCGGCGACGCGCTGCGCCAGCCACCCGGTGACTCCGACGGTGGCGAAGCAGCCCATCGACAGCAGCCCGGGCTGGACGAAGCCCGCGCTCGGCACATCTTGCAGCAGCACCCAGTACCCCTGCTCGAGCAGCAGCGCGATCGTGGCGAGCGCCGCATACAGGAAGCTCAGGCGCCGAGGCGCCACGATCGCCGCCCCGGTGAGCGAGATCAGCAGCATCACGCCGAGGCCGCTGCGGATGCCGCCGCTCGCGTACATCAGCAGCGCGATGGCGATGACGTCGGTGCAGGCGTGCAGCGTCAGCTGCAGGTTGAAGTAGTCGGGCCAGCGCCTCAGGCTGCTGTGGAACACGATCCCGGCCGCCATGTAGCCGGCCGCCACCAGGCGGAACAGATACAGCGAGTGCGCGCCGAAATTCAGCGCATCGCCGTAGACCAGGCTGAGGGTGAAGAACAGCCCCGCCAGCGCAACCCGGTACAGGTTGAAGTAGCGCAGCGAGATCCAGAACGATTCCGGCGTGCGTTCCTCGGGCGCGAGGAACAGCTCCGGATAGCGCAGCGGAGCGAGCATCAGCGCCGCCCCGGCCCGAGCCGGGCGTGCTCCTCGCTGCAGTAGAGCCGCTCGCCCGCGGTGCGCGCCTCGCTGCGCGGCAGGTGCACGCCACAATGCGCGCAGCTCACCAGGTCGCCGTGCACCGGCGGCTTGCGCTCGATATCGTCGCGCTGCCCGGAGCGCAACGCGCGCCGCAGCAGCCAGACGGCGACCACGACGAGCAGCACCAGCACGATCAGCTTGCCCATCGCGCGATTATCTACCGGGAAAACAAACGGGTGGTCGGGGTGACCGACACCTGCGTCCCGAATTCGGGTCCTAAGACCGCGGCGGCGCCCGGCGGGGAAACTCAACCTGTCGCGGAGGCAATCCGGATCCGGTGATCGCCCTGAGGTGCGGGTGATACGCGAGCCCCGACAAACTTTGCGAAGTCCTCGGTGTTCAGGGGATGACTGAAATAGTAACCCTGTCCCTCGTGACATTGCCGAGCCTGGAGGAATTTGAGTTGTTCTTCCGTTTCCACGCCCTCGGCAATCACCCGCTGGTTGAGATTTCTTCCCATGCCGATGACGGCACTGATGACCGAGGCATCGTTGGCGTTGAGAAGCATCTTCTTCACGAACGACTGGTCGATCTTCAGAGTATCGATCGGGAATTGGGTCAGGTAGCTCAGACTCGAGTAGCCGGTGCCGAAGTCATCCACGGCAAGCCGCACTCCCAGGGCCTTGAGCGCCAGGAGCGTGCGTCCAGTCGACTCCGCATCCTGCATGAGGACGCTTTCGGTCAGCTCGAGTTCGAGTGAGCTCGGCTCCAGGCCGGTCTCCGCCAGGATGCCGCGGACGTCTCCGAGAAAGTCCCTGTGCCGGAGCTGCACTGCGGAGATGTTGACCGCCACCGGCGTGATCTCCAAGCCTGCGTCTACCCAGGCTTTGGCCTGCCTGCATGCTTCGCGCAGGACCCAGTTGCCGATCGGGGTGATGAGACCGCAGTCTTCCGCGATGGGAATAAACTGCTCGGGAGGGATGGTTCCGCGAACCGGATGCAGCCAGCGAATCAGCGCCTCGGTGCCGATCAGCGCACCGGAAGCAAGATCCATTTTCGGCTGGTAGTGCAGGCTGAACTCGCCCCGCTCCAGCGCGCCGCGCAGGCTGCTTTCGATGGATAGTCGCTCGATCACCTGGGCATTCATGTCCTGCGCGAAGAACTGGTAATTGTTGCGCCCATTGTTTTTGGCGTGATACATCGCTTTGTCCGCGCTATTGATCACGGCCTCCACGTCCTTACCGTCATCCGGGTACAGCCCGATACCGATACTCATGGTGACATAGAGTTCCTGCCCGTCGATGCGGTGCGGGGCAGCCTGCGCGGTGAGCATTTTCGCCGCAAAGCGGGCGGCATCCTGCGAGCGCTCGATGTCCGGAAGCAGCACCAGGAATTCATCCCCGCCCTGGCGGCATACGGTGTCCGAGACGCGTACACAAGAGAGAAGGCGTGTCGCGACCGACAGCAGCAGTTTGTCGCCTATCGCATGTCCCAGGGAGTCGTTGACGTGCTTGAAGCGATCCACGTCCAGAAACAGTACCGCGGCCATTCTTCCGTGCCGGCGGGCCAGCGCAATCGCCTGAACAAACCGTTCTCTCAGCAGCGCCCGGTTGGGTAAATCGGTGAGAGCATCGTGTTGGGCCAGATGGGCCATTGTTTCCGCCAATTCCCGCGAGCGGGTGACATCGTGGAAAACCAGCACTGCGCCGGTTACCTTGCCTTCGCGGTCGTGAATGGGAGCGGCTGAATCTTCGATCCCGACCTCGTGGCCATTGCGGTGGACCAGTACCACGCCGGCGGCCATGCCCACGGTCCTGTTTTCCGCGAGGGCCAACTCCGCCGGATTCCGCGCGGGCAGCCGGGAGTCGCCGTCGAGGATGTGGAACACTTCGGCAAGCGGCCGGCCCGCGGCCTCCTCTCTATCCCAGCCGGTCATCCTCTCCGCGACTGCATTTAGATAGCTGATGTTGCCGGCTAAGTCCGTGGTGAGCACCGCGTCGCCGATGGAGTTGAGCGTGACCCGGGCGCGTTCCTGTTCTCCGAACAGCGCTTCTTCGGTCGACTTGCGCGCCGATATATCCTGGACCTGCCAGATGAAATACAAAGGCGCACCGTTCCCGTCGCGCACCAGCGACATGCTCAGGAATATGTGTACGTTGTGCCCCCTTTTGTGGACATAGCGCTTTTCTACCTCGTAAGTGGCGATCTCGCCCGCCAGCAATTTCGTCGCGTGAGCAGAAATGATCGCCAGGTCGTCGGGATGAGTTATGGCACGATAGGTAAGGCCCAGCATTTCCGGCTCCGAATATCCGACGATTCCACACAGGGCTCGATTGACTTTCAGCCAGCGGCCATCGGGTGCTACTAGGGCCATGCCGATCGCAGCACAGTCAAAGGCGTTGTGGACACCCGACTCGGCGGGGGAATGGGCGGCGCCGGCCTCGGCCGCGTGTTGCCGCCGGTGACCGACCTCTGCCTGCATGGACTCGACGGGCTTCTGCGCCAGAGCGGCGTCGGAGGCGGCAACTCCGGCCCGGCCTTGCGCGCCTTTGAACCGACTTCGCCTGGTGGCCGGCACTCGGCCGAGTTTTCCTTTGATCATGGTTCCGGACGCTCTTGAGGCCATCAGCAATGGTCGCTGCTGCCATCGGAGCCTTCTGTGCGCTATCGACCATACGGCAGAAGTCTCTCGTCCGTTCTGTGCATTTGTGCACAGAAAAAAGCCGTTCGCGCAGTTGCTTGCCGGGCAGCCGATGCTGAGTGTTAGGCCCAGGACGTCACAGCGATGTGGAGACAGAGATAGAAATTGTGGAGCCCCAGTCGCTCTAAAGGCACTTCGAGGGTCGTCCCGTGCTGCACCCTAGGTGGAATGTGCACCGTCACGTTTCCCTCCTCCTCGATCATGCCTTGACCCAGGCAGACTAGGCACATGACTCCCCACTCGCGCCCCCTCCCGGCACAACTCCGACACCGGGAAAAGATCGGGACCCCGAGGTGGATTACGCCTCCGCGCCGCGCCTCTTCTGGCCGCAGGCAAATCTCCACGTTTAGCCCTTCAACTCGCTCTCCTTTGGGCACTCCCACGCCGGTGAAGTTCTGCAGCAGACGTGCCTGCAAGGCGTCGAAGGACGGTTGAATAGTTAAGAAGTCTCGCAGCCCAAAACGCCACTCTGGGATCAGCGGTTCTGATCGCGGCCAATCCCAGCCCCTGCGAGGCACCGGCGCAATCTGGGCTGCGGTTTCGGTCTGGAGCAGATGGTGACGGTAAGCCTTCCGGCGTTCAGGATCAGAGAGGACCTGGTAAGCTTCGACGAGGTCCTGAAACGCCGCGGTACCTTGAGGGCCTACCCGATCGGGATGCAATTGCTTGACGAGTTCACGAAAGGTGTTCTGGATACCACGCGCCGTTTCGGTGCGCGAGACGCCCAAAATAAGATGGTAATCCCTCAGTGCCATGGTCCATCCTCCTCCGCGAGTGATAGGAGAATCAATCCGCCCGTTGCCGGAGTTCGCTTCCTGATTGAGTGTTTGCTGCGAAAAGCTGGTTGGTTCCCTGAGCAGGGCGTGAACCAAGGGCGAAGATTGACGGCCATCGGCACGGACCACAACGAACGCCGCTGACCGCGCGGGGCACACGCGCAACGCAGTACTCAGTTCGCGCCGTGATTCATCCTGTGGACGATAATGTCGACTTCCGCCCGCTCGTCCTCGACGTCGAAAATATTCTCGCTACCGCGAAAACCCCCTAGGGAGGGAGGTGTCGGGAGAATCCCCGATATCCGCCCTTGAGCCCGCTGATTCAGCTCAACCCGATCGTTGAACTTGCGGCAGTGCCACTTGTCCGTCTTTGTCCACCAGCGGCGCTGGTGGCGCCACCGCATGCCCCTGGGCATACCCCACCCCAAGGCCGCGCAGCTTTTGCAGAATGGTTTCGCTCTCTACCTCTTCAGCGATCGTGGTGATGCCCATGATTCGACCGATCTCGTTGACGGCGCTCACGAGCGTGCCGTACACGGGGTCGTCGACCACGCCCCGGACGTAGTGCCCGCCGATCTTGACGTAGTCGACCGACAGGGCCTTGAGGTGGGCGAACGAGGCCAGGCTGTTGCCGAAGTTGTCCAGCCCGACTCCGCACCCCGTCGCCCGGATCTCGGAAATGAGGCGCACCAGTTGCGCAAAGTTCCCGAGCGCGGCGGCTTCGGCGATCTCGAAGCACAGAGCCTCCGGCGGAAGCCGGTGCTGCGTCAAGTACTCTCGCACGGCGGGGATCAGGTCCGCATCGTCCAGTGAGGAAACGCTGAGGTTGATCGAGCAGAGGGGTAGCACGAACTCCGGGTGGTCGCGATGCCACTGACCGAGGACCGCGACCGTCTGGCGCACGACCCATCGGTCGATTGCCGGCATGAGGCGATGGCGCTCCGCTTGCGGGAGGAAGGCGTCGGCGGTCTCCACACCCCCATGCTCGTCCGGCAGGCGCAGCAAAATCTCGCACCGCGGACGTGCCGGGTGCTCCGGCGCCAGGGGTACGATCGCTTGCGCGTACAGCAGAAAGTTGCCCTCGTCCACCGCTCGGGTGAGGCGCGTGATCCGTCGGCTCGCCACCTGCTGCTGGAGCCCAAGGGCCGCCTCCTGCCGCGCGACTTGGACGCGGTTGCCTCCAGCGTCCTTGGCGGTGTAGCAGGCTTCGTCGGCGGCGCGCAGGACGTCAGCCGTGCGTCCGCTCGCGGCGGTGATCGCGACGACGCCGATGCTGACGCCCAGCGAGAAGCTCCGCTCCCCCCATACGTAGCGGAACTCTTCGATCGCCCGCTCGAGCTTCCCGGCGATCTCTTCCGCCATGGTCAAGGAACAGTATTCCAGTAGGACACCGAATTCATCGCCGCCGAGCCGTGCGAGCGTGTCCCGGCTGCGCAAGCGGCTGCTCAGCAGGCTGCTGATCTTGCGGAGCAGGTCATCCCCGGCTTCGTGACCGCACGAGTCGTTCACGAGCTTGAATCGGTCCAGATCCAGGTAGCACAGAACGTGCTCCGCTACGCCGGCCGCCGCCTCCGCCAGAACCCGCGCCAGGCGCTCCTCGAACTCTTTCCGGCCGACCAGGCCCGTCAGGGCATCGTGAGTGGCTTCGTGCGAGAGTTTGCGAGCGGCGCGCCGCCGCTCCGTCACGTCGTGAAAGACCAGCACCACGCCGATCGTGGTCCCGTCGCGGTCCCGGAGCGGGGCCGCCGAGTCCCCGATCGGCACCTCCGTCCCATCGCGGCGCAGCAGCAGCGCGCCGTCGGCCAGGTCCACCGCGCGCCCTTCGCGGAGACAGCGGGCTGGGATGTTCTCCATGGGCTGGCGCGTGGCGTCGCTGACGAGCGTGAGGACGGTGTCCACTGGCTGCCCCAACGCTTCGGTGGTGCGCCAACCGGTGAGCCGCTCCGCCGTGGGGTTCAGAAACGTGATCCTTCCCGCCACGTCGGTCGTGATGACGGCGTCCGCGATCGATGCCAGGACGACGATGGCCTGCTCCTTCTGCCGGAACAGGCTCTCCTGAACGTCCCGCCACTCGGTGAGATCGCGCATCGTCACCAAGAATAGGGCGTCCTCGCTGGGACCTAGAGGCCTGCGGTGGATTTCCACTGGGAACTCGCTGCCGTCGCGTCGTCGGGCGAAGATCCTGACCGGAGCACGCTTCGGCCGGAGCCCCCACGATTCGCCATCGCTCACTTCGAGGGCCTCGTACACCTGCTGGAAGCGCTGGGGGATGAACCGACTGGACGGCTCGCCCCGGAGCTCTGCAACGGTCCACCCCAAGAGTCGCTCGGCCTCGCGATTGAGCGCCACCGCGTTGCCCCGTTGGTCGACGACAACCATGGCATCGGGGGCGGCGTCGAGCATCTGCCGAAATCCCTTGTCCTGCATGCGAGGCGTGGTCATGGTCCGCTACGTTACTCTATTTTCTGTGTCACGCTATTTTGGGTTCCTCCTTAGCCCCACTTTGCCCGCGGACGGCGACGAAAGATACTGGGACAATTACGAGGACGGGAATGGCCGTCTCACCGGGCGGGCGACGAGTATTCCATGCGTACAAAACGTCACACGCTCCTACTGGGCGATGGCTAATACGAAATCCGGTTGATTGATTCGCAAGAAGAGCGTTCCGTATAACCGGTCCGTAGCGAGCAAGAATGGACTCCCATATTATGGGCAGGGCCCGATTTTTGGAGACCTTATGACCGGCACCAAGCCAAACCGGAAGCGCAGCCGATCTGTCCGGCCTTCGCGCCGTTCCACGGCTGAATCCGCGGCGCCGCGCGTCCCCGATCCGCTATTGCGGAAGACCGGCATTCGCGTCGTTGGCGAGATGCCGTGGGGGGCGCACATTTGCGTTTTCTACGAAGCCCAAGAGGATCTGTTCGATACGGTCGTCGCCTATTTCGAAGCCGGATTGGAAAGCAATGAATTCTGTGTCTGGACGATCTCCGAACCGATAACGGAAGAGGAGGCAAGGAATGCGTTGCGCCGCGATATTGTCGATTTCGACCGGCGTCTGGCGGCCGGACAAATCGAGATACTCCAGGGCCGCGAGTGGTATCTCAAAGGAGGTCAATTCGATTTGAAGAGAATTATCGGCGACTGGGGCGAGAAACTCCGCGGCGCATTGGCCAAGGGCTACGAAGGGATGCGGGTCAGCAGCAATGCGTTCTGGCTGGCAACGAATCATTGGAAAGAGTTTTGCGCGTACGAGCATGAACTCGATCGTGCTCTCGTCGGCGAGAAGATGATCGTTTTGTCCACGTACTCGCTGCGAGCGAGCAGGGCCGCAGACATCTTGGACGTGACGCGCGCGCACCAATTTTCCCTAGCGAGGCGAAACCGCGATTGGGAGTTTCTGGAAATCCCCGACCTTAAGCGGGTCAAGCAGGCCAAGCAGGCCAAGCAGGAAATCGACAAGCTGAACGGCGCGCTGGCGATCCTGTCGAAGCCGTTCACAGGTCATGAGTTGTTGACGCCACGGGAGCGTGTGGCGCTGGCTTATGTCGTGAGGGGAGCCACGAGCAAAGAGGCCGGCCGGATGCTCGGCATCAGCGCACGCACCGTCGAATTTCACCGCGCCAACATCATGAAAAAACTCGGCGCGAAGAACACGGTCGACCTCGTGCGTGGACTGCTCAGCGCATAATGCGACTCGGATCCGACTTCTTACCGCGGGGACGTGCTGGTGGCGTACACTGCCACGGTTCGCTCATTATCGGCTACCGCGACGTTGACAATCTACATGCTCCGTTTCGTCCCTGCCAAGAACGCGGGCGATGAAATCGGCTGCGGCGGCAAGGGCCGCCTCCGGCTGATCGCGCTGCGGCGCGTGGCCGCATTTCGCCAACATCAGCGTGTTTCCGCCCGCGGCACTTGGCGGCGAACCGCCACGATCGGACCGGCTACGATCTGGCTACGTTGACCGGGCCGACCCGGTAGTTGCTCTGACGGTAAGTGCTTGATGTAAGAGTGGTCGGGGTGACTGGATTTGAACCAGCGACACCTGCGTCCCGAACGCAGTACTCTACCAGGCTGAGCTACACCCCGATGCGGCGCATCACCGTAGAACGGCTAGCTGTGGCGCGCCACGGAGAAGGACGCCAATTCTAGCAAACAATCCTTGAATTCCGAGGGCTCCAGCCCCTCCAGCGCGCGCGCAGCCGCCTGCGCTTCGCGCTGCGCCGCTTCGCGCGCGTAGTCGAGCGCGCCGCAGGCGCGGATCACCTCCAGCACGCCGCCGAAGTCCTCGCGCCCGCCTTCGAGAATCGCGTGCCGCACCACCGCCGCCTGCTGCGCCGTGCCGGCGCGCAGCGCATGGATCAGCGGCAGCGTCGGCTTGCCCTCGGCGAGGTCGTCGCCCAGGCTCTTGCCGATCGCCGTCGCGTCGCCCGAATAATCCAGCACGTCGTCGATCAGCTGGAACGCGGTGCCGACGTGCCTGCCGTAATCGGCCAGCTCGTCCTCCAGCGACCGCGGCGCGCCGCCGAGCACGCCGCCGAGGCGCGCGGCGGCCTCGAACAGCTTCGCCGTCTTGCGGCGGATCACCTCGAGGTAGCGCGTCTCGTCAACCTCGGGGTCGTGGCTGCCCATCAGCTGCAGCACCTCGCCTCCGGCGATGGCGTTGGTGGCCTCGGCGAGCACCTGCATGACGCGCATGTTGTCGACCTCGACCATCATCTGAAAGGCGCGGGAATAGAGAAAATCGCCGACCAGCACCGCGGCGGCGTTGCCGAAGGCGGCGTTGGCGGTGCTGTGCCCGCGCCGCAGCTGCGATTCGTCGACCACGTCGTCGTGCAGCAAAGTGGCGGTGTGGATGAACTCGACCACCACGGCGAGCTGCAGGCGGGCTTCGCCCCGATACCCCGCCGCGCCGCACGCGAGCAGCAGCAGCGCGGGCCGCAGCCGCTTGCCGCCCGAGGTGACGATGTATTCGGCGACCTCGCGCACCAGCGCCACGTCCGATTCGAGTCGCCGGCGGATTAGGGTTTCGACGCGCTGCAGGTCCTGCGCGACCGGCGCCAGCATGGACACAAAACTCATGATTCGCTTATAATTCCAAGTCTTTGCCGATGCAAGACGCAAGTCCGGAGCACCAATGTACGCAGTGATCAAGTCGGGCGGCAAGCAATACCGCGTCCAGTCGGGCGCCCAGGTGCGCGTCGAGGCGCTGCCGGCGGAAGTCGGCGCGGCGATCTCTTTCGACGAGGTTTTGCTCGTCGGCGAGGGCGACAACCTGAAGGTCGGCGCGCCGCTCGTCTCCGGCGCCAAGGTGAAGGGCACGGTGCTGGCGCACGGGCGCGGCGAGAAACTGAAAATCTTCAAGCTGCGCCGGCGCAAGCACTACCAGAAAACGCAGGGCCATCGGCAGTCCTACACCGAGGTCCGCATCGACGATATCGTGCAGGGGTAAGGCATGGCCCACAAGAAAGCAGGCGGCAGCTCGCGCAACGGGCGCGATTCCAAGGCCAAGCGCCTCGGCGTCAAGACGTTCGGCGGCGAGCGCGTCAATGCCGGGCAGATCCTGGTGCGCCAGCGCGGCACGCAGGTGCATCCCGGCGCCAACGTCGGCATGGGGCGCGACCACACGCTGTTCGCGCGCGTCGCCGGCCAGGTGCTGTATGCGGTGAAAGGCGAGGACTCGCGCAAGACCGTGAGCATAATCTCGGAAAACTCGCCGGCTTAGCCGGGCCTCCTTACATTGAAGCCCTATCGACGCCGATAGGGCTTTTTCATTTCAGGGCCATGAAGTTCATCGACGAAGCGAAGATCGAGGTGCACGCCGGCAAGGGCGGTGACGGCGTCGCTTCGTTCCGGCGCGAGAGATCCGTGCCGCGCGGCGGCCCCGACGGCGGCGACGGCGGCCGCGGCGGCAGCGTGTGGGCGCGCGCCGAACGCAACGTCAACACGCTGATCGACTACCGCTTCGCGCGCATCCACCGCGCGCAGAACGGCGGCAAGGGCGGCGGCGCCGACTGCAACGGCAGGGCGGGCAGCGACATCGAGCTGCGCATGCCGGTGGGCACCGTGATCCGCGACGCGGCGAGCAGCGCGCTGGTGGCCGATCTCGCCCGTGACGGCGAGCGCGCGCTGCTCGCGCGCGGCGGGCGAGGCGGCCTCGGCAACCTGCACTTCAAGTCGAGCGTCAACCGCGCCCCCCGTCAGTTCACGCGCGGCGAGCGCGGCGAGGACCGGGATCTCGCGCTTGAGCTGCGCGTGCTGGCCGATGTCGGCCTGCTCGGGCTGCCGAACGCAGGCAAGTCCACCTTCATCCGCGCGGTGTCGAGCGCGCGTCCGAAAGTCGCCGACTATCCGTTCACCACGCTCGATCCTTCGCTCGGCGTGGTCCGGGTCGGCGATGCCAGCTTCGTCGTCGCCGACATCCCCGGGCTGATCGAGGGCGCCGCCGAAGGCGCCGGGCTCGGCCACCAGTTCCTGCGCCATCTGTCGAGAACGCGGCTGCTGCTGCACATCGTCGACCTCACACGAGAGGATCCGGCCCGCGATGCCAGGGTCATCGCGGCCGAGCTGAAGAAATACGAGGACACGCTGTATCGCAAGCCGCGCTGGCTGCTGTTCAACAAGATCGATGCGGTCGAAGACGCCGACGCGCGTATCACAAAGATCCTGAATCAATTGCGCTGGAAACGGCCATGGTTCAAAGTGGCTGCCATCAGCGCCACAGGAACAAAAGAACTATGCTGGGCGGTGGCCCGCGAGTTCTCCAGGAAATGATCTCGCGGGCAAAGACCCTGGTCGTGAAGGTCGGCACGTCGCTCGTGACCCACGCCGGCCGCGGCCTCGATGTCGAGGCCATCGCGCGCTGGGCGGCGCAGATCGCGCGCCTGCGGCAGATGGGGCGGCGCACGATTCTCGTCTCGAGCGGCGCGATTGCCGAGGGCATGCAGCGGCTCGGCTGGACGCGCCGCCCGCACAGCATGCACGAGCTGCAGGCGGCCGCGGCGGTCGGGCAGATGGGCCTCGTGCAGTGCTACGAGAGCTGCTTTCGCGAGCACGGCCTGCACACCGCGCAGGTGCTGCTTACCCACGCCGACATGGCGGACCGGCAGCGCTATCTCAACGCTCGCACCACGCTGCGCACGCTGCTCGAGCTCGGCGTGATCCCGGTGATCAACGAGAACGACACCGTGGTCACCGACGAGATCAAGTTCGGCGACAACGACACGCTCGGCGCGCTGGTCACCAACCTGGTCGAAGCCGACGCGCTGATCCTGCTCACCGACCAGGCGGGTCTCTATGAATCGGATCCCCGTCGCGACCCAAGTGCAAAACTGATCGAACAAGCGGAGGCGAGCGACCCGCGGCTCGAAACCATCGCCGGCGGTACCGGCAGCGCGCTCGCCAAGGGCGGCATGCTGACCAAGGTGCAGGCGGCAAGGCGCGCCGCGCGCAGCGGCGCGCACACCGTCATCGCCTCGGGGCGCGAGCCCGAGGTGCTGGTGCGCCTCGCGCAGGGCGAGCGCCTCGGCACGCTGCTGACCGCGCAGACCGTGCCGCTCGCCGCGCGCAAGCAATGGCTTGCCGACCACCTGACCGTCACCGGCCGGCTGCGCCTCGATGCCGGCGCGGTCAAGGCGGTGGTGCGCGACGGCAAGAGCCTGCTGCCGATCGGAGTCGTCGAAGTGTCCGGGGAGTTCGAGCGCGGGGCGGTGGTCGGCTGCCTCGACCCGCAGGGCCGCGAGGTGGCGCGCGGCCTCGTCAACTACTCGGCGGCCGAGGCACGGCAGATCGTGCGTCGCCCGTCAGCCGAGATCGAGTCGGTCCTCGGCTACTTCGACGAGCCCGAGCTGATCCACCGCGACAACCTGGTGCTGCTCTAGTTGCTGCCGCCGAGATTTTTCGGGTCGACGTAGACCGACGGGTGGCTGCCGCGCCGCAGCGCGTCGATGCCCTCCGCGGCGCTGCGGATCGGGTCGCGGTGCGGACAGAAGAAGTAGTGCGCCAGCGCATATTGCCAGCCGAGCGACGTGCCGCGGGCGAATTCCCGCCAGTCGCTATCCCTGCCGCTCCAGCTGCCCTCGGCGCGCGCGACGGCGTAAAGCCGGTGCTCGCGAGGGCAGCGGATGCCTGCGTAGCTCACGTTGTCGACCCCGCTCGGGCTGCGCGCGACGAGCGTGAAGCGCACGATCCTGTCGGCGCCGACGCTCAGCGAGCGCGCGTCGACGAAATACTTGAATTCGGCGCTCGGGCCGACGTAGAACTCGATCAGGTCGGCCTGGCGTGGATAGGGCGGCGGCGCCGCCGTGTCTTCGCTCACCAGGCTCTGGCGGTTCTGCCGCTCCCAGTCGCTCGCTGGCTGAGTCGGCGCGCAGCCCGCCACCAGCAGGACCAGAAGCCACCTCAAGCGAGGTCCGCCGCGAGCGCAGCGCGGATCTCGGCCGGCACTTCCGCGCCGACGCGGTATTGAGGATGATCGACGCCCATCGACAGCCCGGCGCCGCGCGCGAGCCCCGCGCGCATCGGTGCCGCCAGCTCGAAGCGCAGGAAATGCACCGCCGAGGTTTTCTCGTCGTTCTCGCGCTCCAGGTCCTCGTCGGCGATGGCGTAGACGCGCTCGCTTCCCGTGACCTGCGCCCAGACGCGCCTTTCGATGCCGCGCAGGAGCCCGAGCATGCGGCGGCGCTCGGCCTCGTCCGGATACTCGATCAGCATCGTCGCCTTCCAGTTGGAGCCGTCCGGGATCAAGGGGTTGTAGGCGTCGAGCTCGCCCTGGATCCCTGCGTCCTCGAAGATGCGCTCGATGCGCAGCATCTCCTGCACCTGGTAGCGGATGGTGAGCTCGTCCTCGAACTGCAGCAGGACGTGCTCGCCCAGGTGGACATTGCGGCGCTTCTTGTGCTCGATGACCTTGGCGCGGAATTCCTCGCGCTGCCGCGCATACGCCTCGAGCGACAGCAGGCTGTGTCGTGTGAGCATGCCGCTATTTTACGAGAGCGGCCTCGATTTCCGAGAAGGTGAGGGCCACCTCGCCGCCCGCCGGCACCGACACGCCCAGCTGGCGGGCGATCTGCGAGATCGAGAAGATGCCGCGCACCATCGCGCGCTCCACCACCAGCGCGTGCTGGCGGCCGGCGCGGCGCAGCGTCTCCAGCACGTGGCCGACTCGCGCACCCTGGACCTGCGAGAACTCGACCACCTCGACGCGCTCGGCAGGCGTCATGACGTCGGCCACGGTGAGCTCGTCGCGCCGCACGCCCCGCCCGGTGGCGGCGAGCATCGAGCGCTCGCCGAGGAGGTCGTTCGCGGTGAGCACGCCGAGCACGATCTCGTGCTCGTCGACCACCAGCAGCAACCGCACGCCGCGCGTGATCATGAACTGATTGGCGCCGGCGAGCGGCGCCTGCGGGCGGATCGTCGCCGGCGTGGCGCGCGTGAAATCGGTCATCACCCCGAGCGCTGGCGACTCGAGGGTCACGCGTTCTGACGACGGCTGGCTGGGCCGGCGAAACCCGGCGTCGCTGCCGAGCGCGCGCAGCGGCAGCCCCTGGTAGATCCGCTCCACGCGCCCTAGCCCACCGGCAGCGCGCGTTGCAGCCGGGCGCGGCGGTCGGTCAGCAGGAAGCGATGCAGCTCGATCAGCGCCTGGCGGTACACCTCGCGCTTGAACTCGATCACCGCCTCGAGCGGCACCCAGTATTCGTGCCAGCGCCAGGCGTCGAACTCGGGATGGCCGCTGGCGCGCAGCTTGACGTCGCAGTCGCGGCCGGTCATGCGCAGCAGGTACCAGATCTGCTTCTGGCCGCGGTACGCGCCGGCATTGGACTCGCGCTCGCGACGCGCCCATCTTTCGGGCACTTCGTAGCGCAGCCAGTCGCGCGTGCGACCGAGGATGCGGACATGCGCGCGCTGCAGGCCGATCTCCTCCTCGAGCTCGCGGTACATCGCCTGCACCGGCGTCTCGCCGGAATTGATGCCGCCCTGCGGAAACTGCCAGGCGTGCTGGTTGACGCGCTTGCCCCAGAAGACTTCGTTCCGCTGGTTCGCAAGGACGATGCCGACGTTCGGACGGTAGCCTTCCTTGTCGAGCATGGCCGCGCCGCCTCAAGTAGCTTAAGTTAGAATCGCGCAACGATTTTTTCACAGCCCACCGCCAATTACAACGGCGGCGCGGACCATGAGAACCAGCAGGTTTTTCATCGCCACGCTGAAGGAAGTGCCTGCCGAGGCTGAGATCGCGAGCCACCGGCTGATGCTGCGCGCCGGCCTGATCCGGCGCCTGTCGGCGGGCATCTACACCTGGCTGCCGCTCGGCCTGCGGGTGCTGCACAAGGTCGAGGCCGTCGTGCGCCAGGAGATGAACCGCGCCGGCGCGATCGAGCTGTCGATGCCGGTGGTGCAGCCCGCCGAGCTGTGGCAGGAGTCGGGCCGCTGGCAGGCCTACGGGCCGGAGCTCCTGCGCTTCAAGGACCGCCACGAGCGCGACTTCGTGCTGCAGCCGACCTCCGAGGAGGTCGTCACCGACCTGGCGCGCAGCGAGCTGAAGAGCTACCGCAGGCTGCCGCAGCACTTCTACCAGATCCAGACCAAGTTCCGCGACGAGCGCCGTCCCCGCTTCGGCATCCTGCGCGGGCGCGAATTCGTCATGAAGGACGGCTATTCCTTCCATGCCGACGCTGCCGACCTCGAACGCGAGTACCGCAACATGTACGACACGTACACGCGCATCTTCACCCGCCTCGGCCTGAAGTTCCGCGCCGTCGCCGCCGACACCGGCGCGATCGGCGGCACCGGCTCGCACGAATTCCACGTCCTCGCCGAATCGGGCGAGGACGCCATCGCCTGGTGCCCGCAATCGGACTACGCCGCCAACGTCGAGCTTGCCGAAGCCGTTCCTCCCAGGGAGCCGCGCAGGGCACCGACGGAAAAGATGCAGAAGATTCCGACTCCCGGCAAGACGCGGTGCGAAGACGTGGCGCAGTTTTTGAAAGTGGATCTGAAACAGACCGTAAAGGCCGTCGCGGTGATGCACGACGACGTCTTGCATCTTTTGCTGCTGCGCGGCGACCACGACCTGAACGAGGTCAAGACGCAGAAGCTGATCGGCGCGTTCCGCTTTGCCACCGACAGGGAGATCGAGACCGCCTTGAAATGCAAGCCGGGATACATCGGCCCGGTCGGAGCGAAGAACGTCAAGCTGATCGCCGACCGCGCCGTCGCCGCGATGAGCGATTTCGTGTGCGGGGCGAACGAGGAAGGCTTCCACCTGCGCGGCGTGAATTTCGGCCGCGATCTTCCCGAACCTTCTCTGGTTCATGACCTCAGGAATGTCGTGGCGGAGGACGAGAGCCCGGATGGCAAAGGGCGGCTGGAAATCGTGCGCGGCATCGAGGTCGGCCAGATCTTCCTGCTGCGCACCCAGTATTCATCCGCAATGAAAGCCAGCTTCCTGGACGCGGCAGGAACGGAGAAACCTTTCGAGATGGGTTGCTACGGCATCGGCGTGACGCGCGTGGTCGCCGCCGCGATCGAGCAGAACAACGACGCGCGCGGCATCGCCTTTCCGGCGCCGATCGCGCCTTTCGCCGCGTGCCTGGTGCCGATCGGCTATTACAAGAGCGCCGCCGTGCGCGAGGCGGCCGATCGCCTGCACGACGAGCTCGAGCAGGCGGGGATCGACGTGCTGATGGATGATCGCGACGAGCGGCCCGGGGTGCTGTTCGCCGATATGGACCTGATCGGCATCCCGCACCGCGTCGTGCTGTCCGAGCGCGGGCTGGCGGCGGGCAACGCGGAGTACAAGGGCCGGCGCGACGAGAAGCCGCGCGACGTTCCGGCGGTATCCATCGTGAGCTTCCTGAAGGAGCGTCTGTCCTCGACATGAGAGGTCTGCTCGCTCTGCTTTCATTCATTCCGCTCACCGCACTCGGCGGCGCGCAGGAGTACGAGAAACTCACTGAGCCCATGCGACAGCGGCTCGCCGACTGGGCGGGCGACCGTGCCGTGCCTCGCCTTGTATTCAGGAACAGTGACGAAGGTCACAAATGGATATCCGAGATGTCGGACCGGCTAACGACGCAAATTCCGGACCGGAAGGAGCGTCTTGAGTTGCTGAGGACGATCCATTTTGAGGCCGTGCGCGCGCGGCTGGATCCGCAACTTGTCCTCGGCGTCATCGAGGTTGAAAGCGCGTTCAGGAAATACGCGGTGTCACGTGCCGGCGCGCGGGGATACATGCAAGTCATGCCATTCTGGCCCGGCGAAGCCGGGCGTCCCAGGGACAACCTGTTCAATTTGAGGACCAACCTGATCTACGGCTGCTGGATACTGCGCCACTATCTCGACCAGGAGAACGGCGATTATTTCAGGGCGCTCGGACGCTATAACGGCAGCCTCGGAAAACCCGAATATCCGAACATGGTGCTGGCGGCGTGGAGAGGCCGCTGGAAGTACGACGGACCGACCGCATGATCGGCGCGCTGATCGAGCGCTATCCGCGCTTCGCCAATTGGCTCTACGGCTTCACGCCGCCCGAGCACGGCACGGTGGTGCTGGTCCATCGCCGCGTCTATATCGTGCCGGCGCGCCTCGGCTGGCTGTTCGCCGCGACGCTCGCCATTCTCCTCATCGGTTCGATCAACTACGCGCTGTCGCTCGGCTTCGCGCTCACCTTTCTCCTCGCCGGCCTGGGGCTCGCCGGGATGGTGCACACCGCGCGCAATCTGGCGCGCATCGCGATCAGCGTCGGCCGCGCCGAGCCGGTGTTCGCCGGCGAATCGGCGCAGTTCCGCCTGTACCTCGACGGCGGGCCGGGATTCGACCGGCCGGCGATCCTCGCGCGCCATCTCGTCGCCGGTTCGCAACTGGTGGTCGACGTGCCCGCCGGCGGGCTCGCCGAGGTGGTGCTCGCCGTGCCCGCGGCGCGGCGCGGCTGGCTGCCGCTCGGGCGGGTGATGCTCGAGACGCGCTTTCCGCTCGGCCTGTTTCGCGCGTGGAGCTACATCGAGCCGGACGCGCGCTGCCTGGTCTATCCGCAGCCGGAGCGCTCGGCGCTGCCGCCGCCGAGCGCCGAGGCGGCGGCCGGCGCGCTGCGCACGCAAACCACGGGCAACGACGATTTCGCCGGCCTGCGCGGCTACCAGCCGTCGGACTCGCCGCGGCACGTGGCGTGGAAGGCGGTGGCCCGCAGCGACGTGATGCTGACCAAGCAGTTCACGGGCGAGGCGGCCGCCGAGCTGTGGCTCGACTGGCGGCTGCTGCCCGCGCGCATGGGCCCCGAGCAGCGCCTGTCGCGCCTGGCGGGATGGGTTCTGGCCGCCGAGCGCGCCGGCGCGCATTACGGCCTGCGGCTGCCGGGATCGGAGATTGCGCCGCGTCGCGGCGATTCGCACGGCGCCGCCTGCCTGCAGGCTCTCGCGCTGTACCAGGCTTCATGACCCAGGCAGCGCACCCGCTCGCTCCTGAAGTGCGCCTGGTCAGCACGCGCGATCTTGCCTGGCTGATCGGCTCGCTCCTGATCGTAATCGCGCCGCACACGCTGCGCGCGCCCTGGTGGCTGACCGTGCTTACGCTGTGCCTGTTCGGCTGGCGCTTCTACTGCACGCTCAACCGCGCGCCTTTGCCTTCCCGCTGGCTGGTGATAGGCATCGCCGCCGTGGCGATGCTCGGCATCTGGATCGAGTATCGCACCCTCTTCGGGCGCCAGCCGGGGATCATCCTGCTGACGCTGTTCGCCGGGCTCAAGCTGCTCGAGACGCGCAGCCACCGTGACGCCGCGGTAGGGGCCTTCCTCGGCTACTTCCTGATCATCACCAACTTCCTGTACACGCAGTCGATGCTCACCGCGATCGTGATGTGCGGCGCGTTGTACACGATCACCGCGACGCTGATCGGCTTCAGCGCGCCGCAACGGCCGCCGCGCGCGAACCTGCGCACCGCGGCGCTGCTGCTCGCGCACGCCGTGCCCGCCGCGCTGGCGCTGTTCTTCCTCTTTCCGCGCGTGCAGGGCCCGCTCTGGGGCCTGCCGCAGGACGCTTACAGCGGCATGACCGGGCTGTCGGACAGCATGAGCCCGGGAAATCTCTCGCAGCTGGCGCAGTCCGACGCCATCGCGTTCCGCGCCGAGTTCGAAGGCGACACGCCGCCGCAGCCGCTGCGCTACTGGCGCGGTCCGGTGATGTGGGATTTCGACGGCCGCAGCTGGTCGATGGGGCCGACGCTGCTGGCCGATTTCACGCCCCTCGAAGGCGGCAGGGGAAGGTACCGCTACGGCGTGGTGCTGGAGGCGCACAACCGCAACTGGCTGTTCGCCCTCGAAACCGCAGCCACGCTGCCCGAGCGCGCGCGCTATAGCGCAGATGGCCAGCTGCTCGCGCGCTCCCCGGTGCGCGCGCGAATGCGCTACGACCTCGTTTCCGTGATCGCTCCGGCGGGCCTCGACAGCGACGAAGAGCCGGCCGCCTTGCGGCGCGCGCTGCGCAGGCCGCCGGGATTTAACGCGCGCACGGTCGCGCTGGCGGAAAAACTGCGCGCCGCGTCCAGCTCGGACGGCGAAGTGATGACGCGCGCCATCGCTTTCCTCAGGGAAGGCCGCTACGTTTACACGCTCGAGCCGCCCCTGCTTGGCGCCGACTCGGTGGATGAATTCCTGTTCGCTACCAAGGCCGGCTTTTGCGAGCACTTTTCCTCCGCGTTCGTGTTCATGATGCGCGCCGCGGGGATCCCGGCGCGGGTGGTCACCGGTTACCAGGGCGGCGAGCTGAACCCCGTGGACCAGATCATCAGCGTGCGGCAATCCGACGCCCACGCCTGGGCGGAGGTGTTCCTGAAGGGCCGCGGCTGGGTTCGAGTCGATCCGACCGCCGCCGCGGTGCCGGGCCGCATCCAGTCCGGCCTGGCGCGCGCGCTGCCCGCGGGCGAGCCGCTGCCGCTGATGCTGCGGCCGCAGCTCGAATGGCTGCGCAACATGCGCTTCCAGTGGGACGCGCTCGCGCACAAGTGGAACGTGTGGGTGCTCGGCTACAACCCCGAGCGCCAGCGCGACCTGATGCTGCTCCTGGGCGTTCGCGACGCCGACTGGCGCAGCCTCACCGCCACCCTGTTCACGATTCTGGGCGTCATGACGCTCGTCCTGCTCGCCTGGTCGCTGCGTCAGCTCGCGCGCCCGGATCCGGTGCAGAAGGCATGGGGTGCGTTCTGCCGCAAGCTCGCGGCGCGCGGCGTCGAGCGCGTGCCGCACGAAGGGCCGCGCGATTACTCGGTGCGGGCGGCGCGCGTGCTGCCCGGCTCGCGGCGTGCCATTCTGCGCATCGCCTGGCTGTATATCGGCTTGCGCTACGGCTCCCAGGCGCGCACGTCCGCGGTAGCGCGGCTGCGCCGCCTGGTGCGCGAGCTGCGGCTCACGTGAAACGCTTTTTCGTCGTCTTCCTGGCGTTGATTTCCCCTGCGGCTGCGCAAGAGCCCCGCTATGCGGAACGCCCGGAGGTGCGCGCGTTCGTCCGCGAGCTGGTCGAGCGCCACGGTTTCGTCGAGCGCGAGCTCCTTGCCATGTTCTCGCGCGTGCAGCGCGCCGAGCCGGTGTTGCAGGCGGTGCAAGCTCCGGCGGAGCGCCGCCCCTGGGAGGAATACCGGGCGAGCTTCCTCACCGAGCGGCGCATCGCCGAGGGCGTCGCGTTCTGGAGCGCCAACCGCAAGGCGCTCGAGCGCGCGGAGCGCCAGTACGGCGTGCCGCCCGAATACGTGGTCGCGATCCTCGGCGTGGAAACCTTCTATGGCCGCAACACCGGCCGCTGGCGCGTGGTCGACGCACTGGCCACCCTCGCCTTCGACTACCCGCCGCGCGCGCCGTATTTCCGCGAGCAGCTCGAGCAATACCTGCTCCTGGTGCGCGACGGCGGCATCGATGTCTTCTCCGTGCGCGGCTCCTACGCCGGAGCGATCGGCATCCCGCAGTTCATGCCGGGCAGCACGCGGCGCTTCGCGGTCGATTTCAACGACGACGGCGTCATCGATCTGCGCCGCAGCGCGACCGACGCGATCGGCAGCGTCGCCAACTTCCTCAGGCAGCACGGCTGGGAGCCCGGGGGCGAGGTGGCGCTCGAGGCCCGCGTCACCGGAGACGCCTACCGCGCCTATACGGGCGGCCTGGAGGCCAAGAATGCGCTCGCCGAGCTGATCCGGGCCGGGGTGCAACCGCTGGGCAAGGATCTTCCTGGAGAGGCGCGTGCCGCGCTCGTCGAGCTCGAGACGCCGGAGCGGCCGAGCGAGTACCGGATCGGCTTCAAGAACTTCTACGTCATCACGCGGTATAACCGCAGCGCGTACTACGCCGCTGCGGTCAGCGATCTCGCCAAGGCGCTGCGCGAGGCTCAGAGCGCGGGCAAATAGCGCATCGGATCGACGGCGGCCGATCCCTTGCGGATCTGGAAGTGCAGCTTCGGGCGCTCCGCGTCGGTGTTGCCGATCTCCGCGATCTTCTGGCCGCGCGCCACGCTTTGCTGCTCCTTCACCAGGATGTCCTTGTTGTGCGCGTACACCGTGATGAAGCCGTTGTCGTGCTTGATGACGACCAGCTTGCCCAGGCCCGGGATGCCGGTGCCGCTGTAGGTGACGCGGCCGGCGGCCGCCGCGACCACCGGATCGCCGATCCTGCCCTCGATATCGATGCCCTTGCTTCTCGGCTCGGCGAATCCGGCCAGGACCTTGCCCTTGGCCGGCCAGATGAACGCGATGGCTTCCGCGTCCGGCTGCTTCTCTTCCTTCGAAAGGATCGCGACGTTCTCCCTGGAGTACGGCAGACGCACCGCCTTCGGTTCGGTTTTCGCGGCGCCGTCGCCGCGCCCCTGCTGCGGCGCCGAGTCGAGGGGCCTCGCTTCGACGCGGCCCGCGCCGCGCGCCGGCGCTACCTGCACTGCGCTGCGGTCCTCCGCGGGCCTCACTCGCAGCACCTGTCCGATGCTGATCTTGGTCGGATCGTCGAGGCCGTTCCACTGCGCCACCTCGCGGTAATCGGCGCCGTTGTCCAGGGCGATGCTGTAAAGGGTGTCGCCGCGCCTCACCATGTAGGAGCCCGGCGGCACCGGCTGCGCGGCCGCAGCCGCCGGCGGCGCCGAGCGGCCGCGATCGACCACCGGCGCCCAGCGGCGCGTGGCGCACCCGGCGACGCTCAGCGCCACGACCACGATGCATGCCAGTCCTGCCGCCGCCCGCGTCATGCCTTGCCCGCCTCCATCGGAACGAAGCGCACCGCATCGAGCCCGGACTCGATGAAACCGCGCCCGCTGCGCTCGATCAGCACCAGCCGCTGCGCCTCGCGCCCGGAATTGCCGGCGTGCAGCGGCAATATCATTCTGCCACCCGGGGCGAGCTGGCGTAACAGAGCATCTGGAGTCTGGCGCGCCGCCGCCGCGACGATGATCGACTGGAACGGCGCCGCCTTCTCGAGACCGGCGTAGCCGTCGCCGTGCGCGAGACGCAGATTCTTGAGCCGCAGGCCGAGGAGATTCTCGCGCGCGCGCTCGAGCAGCCCCTTGATGCGCTCGACCGAGTAAACCTCGCGGAAAATGCTCGCCAGCACGGCGGCCTGATAGCCGCAGCCGGTGCCGACCTCCAGGATTTTTTTGGCAATCTTCTGTTCAATCAACGCTTCGATCATGCGAGCGACGACGTAAGGCTGCGAAATGGTCTGGCCGAAGCCGATCGGCAGCGCAGTGTCCTCGTAGGCGCGGCTCGCCAGCGCCTCCTCGACGAACAGGTGCCGCGGCACCGCGCCCATTGCGCCGAGCACGCGCTCGTCGCGGACACCCTGCTCTCGCAGCCGCTCCACCATGCGCGCGCGCGTGCGCTGCGAGGTCATGCCAATGCCAGCGGCACTCCTCTCCTGGCCGGCTGCGTTTCTCACTGCTCGAACCACTTCTTGACCAGCGGCAGCTGGGCGCTGTGGGTCAGATCCATGCGCAGCGGCGTCAGCGACACGCGGCAGTGGTCGACGGCGTGGAAATCCGTCCCCGGCCCGGCGTCGGCGGCGCCGCCCGCGGGGCCGATCCAGTACGCGGTCTCGCCGCGCGGCGTCTGCAGCTTCACCACCGGCTCGGCCTTGTGGCGCCGGCCGAGCCGCGTCACCTCGACGCCGCGCAGCTCGGCCGGCGGCACGTCGGGCACGTTGACGTTGAGCAGCAGCGGCTCGCCGAACGGCGAGCGCTTGAAGCGCTCGACGATCTGCAGCGCGACGCCGATCGCGCTGTCGAAATGCTCGCCGGTCCTGCTGGTGAGGGAAACGGCGAGCGCCGGGATGCCGAGCAGGTAGCCTTCCGCCGCCGCGGCGACGGTGCCGGAATAGATCGTGTCGTCGCCCATGTTGGCGCCCAGGTTGATGCCCGACACCACCATGTCGGGTGTGAACTCGAGCAGCCCGGTGACCGCGATATGCACGCAGTCGGTCGGCGTGCCGTTCACCGAAAAGTAGCCGTTGGGCGCGCGCCGCACGATCAGCGGCCGGTCGAGCGTGAGGGAATTCGAGGCGCCCGAGCGATCGCGCTCTGGAGCCACGACCGTCACCTCGCCCACCTGGCGCAGGGCCTCGGCGAGCAGGCTGATGCCCGGCGCGAAGTAGCCGTCGTCGTTCGACACCAGGATTTTCATGCGAGCGATTCTACAGGCCGTCCGCACCGGACTAGGCGGCGCTCGCGGTCGGCTACAATATTTTGGAGGAGCAGACCCCATGCACAATTGCGTACCCCGCGTCTTCTGGGCGGCGGCGCTCGCCGCAGCGCTCGCCTTGGACGCCGGCGCTGCGAAGCAGACCGTCAAGATCGCCTACATCGGCCCCCTCACCGGCGGCGTATCCGCTAATGGCATCGGCGGGCGCAACTCGGCGGACCTGGCGGTGCGGCTGAGGAACGCCGACCCCAAGGCCAGGTACCGCTACGAGCTGGTGAGCCTGGATGACGAATGCAAGCCCAACATCGCCGTGCAGGCCGCGACCAAGGCGGCCTCCGACAACTCCATCATCGCCGGCGTCACGCACTACTGCTCCGTGGCGGCGATCGCAGCCGTGGACACCTATCACAAGTTCGGCTTTCCCGCCGTGGTGTGGGGCGCGGTGCTGCCGGACATCACCTACCGGAACAACTACGCCGAAGTGCATCGCGTCAACGGCACGATGATCAACCAGAACGACGTCGCGGCGAAGTTCATGACCGGACTGAAGTACAAGCGCTGGGTCATCATTCACGACACCACCGACTACGGCAAGGGGCACGACAAGTACTTCACGGAGTACCTGACCAAGTACGGCGGCCAGGTCCTGGGACGCTTCGGCGTCACCGCCGACCAGCAGGACTTCACCGCCGAGCTCACCAAGGCGAAGGAGCTCAAGCCCGAGGTGATCTATTTCGGCGGCCTGACGCCGATCGGCGTGCGCATCCGCTCGCAGATGGAGCGGCTCGGCATCGATGCGGTGTTCGAAGGCACCTCGGGCATCAAGTCCGACTCCTACATCGACGGACTCGGCAAGCTCGCCGAGGGCAGCCTGTCCTTCATCGAAGGCGCGCCGTGGGAGAAGCTGCCCGGCGGCCTCTACTTCATCGGCAAGTACGCGCAGCAGAAGTACGACCAGGGACCCGAGGCGTACGGCCCGTTCGCCTTCACGGCGGCGGGCCTGATCATGGACGTGATCGAGCAGGTCGGCCCGCAGCGCAGGAAAGTCATCGAGGAGCTGCGCAAGACCCGCGACAAGGACTCGATCGTCGGCAAGATCAGCTTCGACGACCACGGCCAGAACGTCGTCCCGCTCATCACGAAGTACGTGGTGCAGGACGGCAAATGGGTGGTCTGGGAAGACAGCGAGTACGCCTCCGGCCGGCGTAAGCTGAAGTAGGTCCTTTCAAGCGGTGGACGTAGGCCTCTTCGGGCAGTACGTCGCCAACGGCCTCATGCTCGGCGTGATCTACGCCCTGGTGGCCGTCGGCTTCACGCTGTTTTTCGGCGTGCTCGACGTGATCAAGTTCTCCCACGGCGACGTGCTCACCGCGGGCGCCTTCGCGGGCCTTGCGACCTATGCCGGTTTGCAAGCGCTCGGCCTTACTTCCCCCGCAGTTCAACTTCTAATCATCCTGCTGGTGGCCGTGGCCGCCATGGCCTTCCTCGGTGCGCTGATCGCGAAGTACCTGGTGCTGCCGCTGCGCACCGCGCCCCCGCTCAACACGCTGCTCCTCACGCTGATGCTCGGCTCGGGGCTGCGCGAGTGCGTGCGCCTGTTCTACCCGCAGGGCGCGAACCCGAAGCCTTTCCCGCGGCTCCTGCCGCAGGACGCGGTCGCGCTCGGCAGCTTCACGCTGCGCCTGGACAACGTTCTGCTGCTCCTCGGCGGCCTGGCGGCGATCGCCGCGGTGCATTTCGTCATTACACGCACGAAGCTCGGCCTGGCGATCCGCGCGGTGGCGCAGGACGCCGAGACCGCGCGCATCATGGGGATCGATTTCGAGCGCGTGGTGCTGCTGACTTTCGCGCTCGGCTCGGGGCTGGCCGCGCTCGCCGGAATCATGAACGGCCTGTATTACAGCGAGATCAATTTCTCGATCGGCCTGCTGCTGGGGGTGATCGGATTTTCGGCCGCGGTGGTGGGCGGCCTGGGCAACATTTACGGCGCGATCCTCGGCGGCTTTCTGTTCGCAGGGCTGCAGACGGTCGGCGCGGTGCTCCTGCCGGCGCTGCTGCCGGAGGTGCCCTCCGCGTACAAGGACGTTTTCGCGTTCGCGGCCGTGATCGCGTTCATGGCGTGGCGGCCGACCGGCCTGATCGCCGAGAAGACCGCGGAGCGCGTATGAGCGTTCTGCCGGGAATTGCATCGATCGCGGCGATGGCGCTCTACGCCGCGTTTTTCCTGCACGCGGAGTCGCAGACGCAAGTGCTCGGGCTGCTCGCGCTGGCGGTCGTGGGCGTGCCGGTGCTCGCCCGCGCCGGCTGGGTGGCGCGCACCGCAACGTCGCTCGAAGCGCATCCGCTCGCCGCGCGCTCGGCGAGCGTGGCGGCGCTCGCCGCGATCATCGCGCTGTTCCATGACCAGCACTTCGTCATGCTGATGCTCGCCTCGGTCCTGCTGTACAGCGTGGCCTGCCTGGGCCTGACGGTGCAGTTCGGCTACGCCGGGGTGGTGAACTTCGCCGGCGCCGCTTTCCTCGGCGTCGGCGGCTACACCGCGGCGGTACTCGGGCCCCATGTGCCGCACGCGCTGGTGCTTCTCATCGGCGGCCTGCTGGCGGCGCTCGTCGGCTCGATCCTCATCCTGCCGATCCTGCGCACGCGCGGCCACTACGCGGCGCTGATCACGGTCGCGTTCGGCATCCTGTTCCGCACCTTCATCGAGGTGAACGACGCGCTGGGCGGACCGCAGGGGCTGCAGGTGAAGGGAATGAATCTGTTCGGCTGGGAGCTGAATTCTCCGCTCAAGGATCTTTCGTTCTACGCCAACTACGTCTTCGTCGGACTCGCGCTTGCCGCGGCCGCCTTCGTGCTGGTGCGGCGGCTGGAGCGCTCGTGGGTCGGCCTGAACCTCGACGCCGTGCGTCTCGACGAGACCGCAGCGGCCGTGTTCGGCATCGACGTGGCGCGCTGGAAAATCCTCGCCTTCACCTTCGGCAATTTCTTCGCCGGAATCGCGGGCGCGGCCTACGCCATGATGACCGGCTTCGTCGCGCCGAACAGCTTCACGTTCGGCGATTCGCTGATCCTCGTGTCGATCGTGCTCCTCGGCGGCCTGGGCAGCGCGTGGGGCGTGCCGCTTGCCGCGGGCATCGTGCTGCTGGTGCCGGAAAAGCTGCAGGCGCTGCAGGAATACCGCTTCCTCCTCTACGCGGTGCTGGTGATCGCCATCCTGCTGGTCCGGCCCCAGGGCCTGATCGCCCGGCCGCCCCGCGAATATTTTCCCAAGTGAGCGAGGCGCTTCTTTCCTGTTCAGGCCTCAGCGTGCGCTTCGGCGGCCTGGTGGCGCTCGACGCGCTCGATCTGGAGGTGAGGAGCGGCGCGATCGTCGGCCTCATCGGCCCGAACGGCTCGGGCAAGACGACGCTGTTCAACGTGATCACCGGCGTTTACCGGGCCGCCGGCGGCCGCGCGCAATTCAGCGGCCAGGACCTGACCGGCATGACGCCGCAGCGCATCTATGCCGCCGGCGTCACCCGCACGTTCCAGCGCTCGCGGCTAGCGCTGCCGCTCTCCGTGTTCGACAACATCATGATCGGCAACCACCGCCTGCTGCGTCACGGGCTCTGGTTCAACCTGTTCCGGAGATCGGAATTGAGAAGGGAATTCGAGAGCAATCTTGCCAAGGCGCGCGCTCTGGTCGCGACCTTCAGCGCGCGGCTTGCCGGGCGCATGTTCGACGCGGCCGGCGCGTTCAGCATGATCGACCGGCGCCGCATCGAGATCTGCCGCGCGCTGGTCTCGGAGCCGCGCCTGCTGCTGCTCGACGAGCCGTCGGCGGGAATGACGCACGAGGAGACGCGCGAGCTGATGGACGATCTCCTCGCGGTGCGCTCGCGCTTGCCCGGCCTGTCCATCGTGATCATCGAGCACGAGATGAACGTCATCGAGCGCGTGTGCGAGCGCTGCGCGGTGCTCAACTATGGCCGCAAGATCGCCGAAGGCTCCTACGCCCAGGTCGCCGCCGATCGGCAGGTCCAGATCGCCTACCTGGGAACGGAGTAGACAGGCCATGGCGGCCCTGCTCCGGATCGAGAGCATCAGCGTCGGGTACGACCGCGCCGACGTGCTGCGCGACGTGTCGCTGGCGGTCGAAGCGGGATCGATCACCTGCATCCTCGGCTCCAACGGCTCCGGAAAATCGACCCTCATCCGCGCCATCCTCGGCCTGACGCCGCCGCGACGCGGGCGCATCGTCTTCGACGGCAGCGACATCGCGGGCCTGCCGACGCACGCCATCGTGGCGCGCGGCGTGGCCTGCATCCCCGAGGGCCGCCGCGTCTTTCCGAAGCTCACGGTGGCGGAGAACCTCCGCCTGGGCGCCTATCGCGAGACGCGCGAGGCCAGGATCCGCTCGCGGATGGACAAGGTGTTCGCGATTTTCCCGCGGCTCGCGGAGCGCGCGAGCCAGCTCGCCGGAACCATGTCGGGCGGCGAGCAGGCGATGCTCTCGATCGGCCGCGGCCTGATGCCCGAGCCGCGGCTGCTTCTCGTCGACGAGCCTTCGCTCGGGCTGTCGCCGATTCTGGTCAAGGAGAATTTCGCCGTGATCCGCCGCGCGAACGAGATGGGCATCACGCTGCTGCTGGTCGAGCAGAACGTGCGCCAGACCCTGGCCATCGCGCACTCGGGCTACGTGCTATCGCAGGGCCGCGTCGCAGCTTCGGGAAGCGCGCGTGAGCTGGAGCAGAGCGCGGAAGTGCACCAGGCCTATTTCGGCTGAACTACACGCCGCGCGTTGCGCTCCATCCAACCGATCAGAGCGTCAAACAAGGCATAGGCACAGCAGACACCGGCCACCCATAAGCCCAAATTGATGTAGACGGCCATGTCGGTCTGCCCGTCTGCAAACTCGTGAATCCCCCGCATCAGGGCGGGAACCGTAAGAATGGCGATCAGCCAGTTCAGAGCCAGGCGCACTTTCATCATAGTCGCCTCCCTTAATCTCAATTCCTCCTTCTGAGTATAGGAAGGTCAACCATCCGCGCCAGTGCAAATGTGGCATTTTGAAGCGACGAATCTGCGGTGGGCTAATCGCCCTAAGGGCAGGCCCCAGGCCGATGCTGCGAAAATCGCGGACGGTATGTTGTAAAAGCTTGAAAAATCCCCGCAGCACATACTTCCCGCGAGTATGGTGATTGAAGCTGCCAAGGGGACGGCATGGAGAACATCAGCAAATATTTCCTTCGGGACCGGCACGGCGCTTGGATATGCGTTGAGCGCGCTGAATTGCATACCCCAAGCGGTCGCGTCCAAGTCACTCCAGGAAGCCGATTTATGCCCGGCACCACGTTCATGGGTGTCGACTTGGCGAAATGGCTAGACGAGCGGCAAGGCCGTTAAATCTCTGGTCGGGGCGGCGAGATTTGAACTCGCGACCACCTGCACCCCATGCAGGTACGCTACCAGGCTGCGCTACGCCCCGACAGCGGCTATTTTAACCCTTGCAGTTGCTCGAGGACCGCGCGCAGCTCGCGCTTGATCGCGGCGAGATCGACGCCCGCGCCTGCCACCGCCGGCTCGCTGCGCACCGGCTCGGGCTTGTCTTCGTGGGTCAGCGAGTTGTCGAGGCGGTTGCGCGCCCCGCTGATGGTGAAGCCTTCTTCGTAGAGCAGCTCGCGGATGCGGCGGATGAGCAGCACTTCGTGGTGCTGGTAATAGCGCCGGTTGCCGCGCCGCTTCACCGGCTTGAGCTGGGTGAACTCCTGCTCCCAGTAGCGCAGGACGTGCGGCTTCACCCCGCACAGCTCGCTCACCTCACCGATGGTGAAGTAGCGCTTGGCGGGAATCGCCGGAAGTTCAGCTTTCCTGCGGCTTTGCTCCATGGCGCGCCTTCTCGACCATGGCCTTCAGTTTCTGGCTGGCGTGGAAGGTCACGACGCGACGCGCGCTGATCGGGATCTCCTCGCCGGTCTTGGGGTTGCGCCCAGGGCGCTGCGGCTTGTCCCGCAGCTGGAAGTTGCCGAACCCCGAGAGCTTTACGCTTTCGCCGCGCTCGAGCGCGCCGCGAATCTCCTCGAAGAAGGCTTCCACCATGTCCTTGGCCTCGCGCTTGTTCAGGCCGACCTTCTCGAACAGCAGATCGGCCAGCTCGGCCTTCGTCAACGTCATCACGCGCTCCCCTGAGCCCTTTTCCCTTTTAATTCCGGAGGATTGCGGAGAATTTTCGACCTAGCAGGGCTACCAGCGCATCGCGGGCAGCATCTGCCTCCGCATCCGTAAGGGTTCGTTCAGTATGTTGCATAACTACCCGGAACGCAAGGCTTTTTCTCCCGGCAGGCAGACTTTCGCCGCGATACAGGCTAAACAGCCGCACAGCCTGCACGATGGGGGGTTTTTCAGCCTGGATGGCGTCGAAAACCGCCTGTACCGGGGTATTGGAATCGAAAAGCAGGGCCATATCGCGCACCACGGGGGGGTACTTGGAGGGCACCTCCGGGCGGGGAAGCGGGACCGACTCCAAGGGCTCCGCCTCCACCTCGAAGAGCACCGGCGGCTGTGGCAGCTCGTACTTCTGCTGCCACTTCGGGTGCAGCTCGCCGATCCATCCCGCCGGCTTGCCATCGACCAGAACGCGCGCCGAACGGCCAGGGTGGAGAGCGCGATGCGCTGCCGGCTCGAAGCGCACGGGGAGCGGCGCGACGAGATTCTCGAGGTCCGCCTTCACGTCGAAGAAGTCGACGCCGCGCGCCGGTGTGTCCCACTGCTCGTCGAGCACCGGGCCGTAGGCGGCGGCGCCGATGCGCACCGGCTGGCGCACGCCGGTGACCGAAAGCGGACCGTCCCGCGCCGATGCGTCGCGCAGGTAAACGCGCCCGATCTCGAAGACGCGGATGCGCGGAACTTTTCGGGAATGGTTTTTACGCACCACCTCTATCAAAGAACCGATCAAGCTGGTGCGCATCACCGACTGGTGGCTGGCGATCGGGTTCAACAGCCGGATCGGATCCGCTGCGCCGGAAAAATCGGCCTCCCAGCCCGGCTCGACGAAGCTGAAATTGATCACCTCGCGGTAGTCCGCAGCGGCGAGCCGCTCGCGCAGCGCGTGCAGCGGCCGCCGCGTTTCCGGCGCCGGCAGCATGGCGGCGTGAACGCGCGGCGGGTGCGCGGCGATGCGCTCGAAGCCGTAGAGGCGCGCCACTTCCTCGATCAGGTCCTCCTCGATGGCGATATCGAAGCGGTAGGACGGCGGCGTGACGGTAAAGGCGTCGTTTCCCCGTTTCACGGGAAATGCGAGCCGCGCGAACGCCCTTTGCATTTCCGTCGCCGGAACCGGTACTCCCAGTATCTTCCGCGCGCGCGCGACCCGCATGCGCACGGGCTTGCGCTGCGGCAAGCGCGCCACTTTGTCGACGGTGGGCCCCGGCTCGCCGCCGCAGAGCTCGACGATCAGGCGCGTCGCGCGCTCGATGCCGTCGACGTTGTTCGCGAAATCGACGCCGCGCTCGAAACGGTGCGAGGCGTCGCTCGCGAAGTTGTAGCGCCGCGCGCGTCCCGCCACCGCCTCGGGATGGAAGAACGCGGACTCGAGGAAGATGTTCCGCGTCGCCGCGTCCGCCTTGGTGCTCTCGCCTCCCATGATGCCGCCCAGGCCGATCACGCCCGAATCGTCGGTGATGCACAGCACCGACTCGTCGACTTCGACCTCCCGCTCGTTGAGCAGCAGGACCTTTTCGCCCTTGCGGCCCCAGCGCACGTCGATCGGGCCGCGCAGCTTGTCCAGGTCGTAGACGTGCAGCGGCCGGCCGAGCTCGAGCATCACGTAGTTCGTCACGTCGACGAGCGCCGAGATCGAGCGCTGCCCGGCGCTTTCCAGACGCCGGCGCATCCATTCAGGCGTCGGCGCCGCGGGGCTGACGTTGCGGATCACGCGTCCGGCGAAGCGCCCACAGCCCTCGGGAGCGGTCAGCTTCACGAGGTGCTTCGCCTTGTTTTTTGCAGGGACGGGTTTTATTTGTGGTGCGCGCAGCTTTGCACCGGTCAGCGCCGATACCTCGCGGGCTACCCCAAGAACGGACAAGCAATCGGCGCGGTTCGGCGTCAGCTTGAGCGTGAAAATGTGGTCGTCGAGCCCGAGCACGCGGCGCACGTCGCTGCCGACCTTCGCCGTTTTCGGCAGATCGAGCAGGCCGGAGTGGTCGTCCGACAATCCAAGCTCGCGCGCCGAGCACAGCATCCCCTCGCTGTCGACGCCGCGCAGATTCTTGCTGCCGACGCGCGCGAGCGGCGCCTTCATGCCGACGCGCACGTTGGGCGCCCCGCACACCACCCGCAGCGTTTCTTTCCCGGTCTTTACCGTGCAAACAGTCAGCTTGTCGGCGCTGGGATGAGGCTTGACCGCGGTGATCTCGCCGACGACAACGCCTGAGAGCTGCGGCGGGCCGGCCGGCTCGCAGGATTCCACCTCGACGCCGGCCATGGTGAGCCGCTCGGCGAGCTCTGCGGCGGACACGGAGGGGTTGCAGAAACTTCGCAGCCAGCTTTCGGAAAACTTCACGAGAACTGCTCGAGAAAGCGCAGGTCGCCGTCGAAGAACAGGCGCAGGTCGTCGATGCCATGGCGCAGCATCGTCAGTCTTTCGAGCCCGGAGCCGAAGGCGAAGCCGATGTAGCGCTCGGGGTCGAGGCCGAAGTTGCGCACGACCGCCGGATGCACCTGGCCGGCGCCGGAAATCTCCAGCCAGCGGTCCTTGAACTTCATGTCGATCTCGGCCGACGGCTCGGTGAACGGAAAAAACGAGGGACGGAAGCGGACTTCCAGATCGTCATTTTCGAAGAAGCGACGCAGGAAATCGGTGTACACGCCCTTCAGGTCGGCGAAGCTGATGTTCTCGTCGATCCACAGCCCCTCGACCTGGTGGAACATCGGCGAATGCGTGGCGTCCGAGTCCACGCGGTAGGTTCGGCCCGGCGCAATCACCTTGATGGGGGGCTTGTGCATGCGCGCGTAGCGCACCTGCATCGGGCTGGTATGCGTGCGCAGCACGAGCGGCAGGCCGTCCTTGTCCTTCAGGTCGACGTAGAACGTGTCCTGCATCGAGCGCGCAGGATGGTTCTCGGGATTGTTGAGCGCGGTGAAGTTGTACCAGTCGGTCTCGATCTCGGGACCGTCGGCGACCTCGAAGCCGAGCGAATGCCAGATTTCCTCGATGCGCTGCCAGGTGCGCAGCACCGGGTGGACCCCGCCGCGGCCGCGCCCGCGCCCGGGCAGCGTGACGTCGAGCGCCTCTCCCGACAGGCGCGCGGCGAGTTTTGCATCACCCAGCTCGCGACGGCGCACTTCCAGGGCGGCTTCGATCTTGACCTTGGCAACGTTGAACGCGGCACCGGCAACTTTCCTCTCCTCGGGGGAAAGAGAACGCAAAGTAGCCTGGAAACCTGACAGCTCGCCGGACTTGCCGAGGTAGCGCGCCTTCGCGTTCTCGAGCGACGCCGGGTCGCCCGCCGCGCTGAAGTCGGCGGTCGCGCGAGAAACGATGTTCTCGAGCGCCTCCAACTTCAGTGGGTGAGGCTTGCCTTCACCTGGCTGGCGATCTTGGCGAACGCGGGCTTGTCCATGACGGCCAGGTCGGCGAGCACCTTGCGGTCGATCTCGATCTGGGCGCGCTTGAGCCCGGCCATGAAGCTCGAGTAGGTCATCCCCAGCTCGCGCACCGCTGCGTTGATGCGCGCGATCCACAGCGAGCGGATGACGCGCTTCTTGTTCCGGCGGTCGCGGTAGGCGTACTGCCCCGCCTTCATCACCGCCTGCTTGGCGACACGGTAGACGTTGCCCCGGCGGCCGCGAAATCCCTTCGCCTGCCGCAGAACTTTCTTGTGGCGCGCTCGCGCGGTGACGCCTCGCTTGACTCTTGGCATGGCGCGCTCCTACTTCGAATACGGCAGCATGGCGAGGACCTGCCGCTTGTTGCTGTGGTCCACCTCGATGGTGCCGCGCAGGTGGCGCTTGCGCTTGGTGCTCTTCTTCGTGAGGATGTGGCGCATGTAGGCGTGCGAGCGCTTGATGCTGCCGCTGCCGCGCACTTTGAAGCGCTTGGCGGCGCCCCTCTTCGACTTCATCTTCGGCATGACGTCTGCTCCGCTTTTAGTCCGATGCCGGGCGGCCCGCCGCGCGGGCTCTTGAAGCCTCGGCTATCGCTTGTTGAATTACGCTGCTGCAGGTTTTGCTGACACTTTCTTCGGCTGCGCCATCTTGGGTTTTGCTTCCAGTTTCGCCGCCTTGGCAGGCGCCGCGCCTTTTTTCTTCGGCGCCAGCACCATCACCATCTGCCGTCCCTCGAGCCGCGGGAACTGCTCGACCAGGCCAAAGGGATCGAGGTCCTTTCTCACGCGCTCGAGCAAGCGCTCGCCGAACTCCTTGTGCGCCATCTCGCGCCCGCGAAAGCGCAGCGTCACTTTCGCCTTGTCGCCTTCCTCGAGGAACTCGATCAGCTTGCCGAGCTTGATCTTGTAGTCGCCTTCGTCGGTGCCCGGCCGGAACTTGATTTCCTTGACCTGGATCTGCTTCTGCTTGAGCTTCGCCTCGTGCGCCTTCTTCTGCTCGCGGTAACGGAACTTGCCGTAATCCATCAGCTTGCAGACCGGCGGATTGGCGAGCGGCGCGATCTCCACCAGGTCCACGTTTTTCTCCTCCGCCATCCGCAGGGCCTCGGCGACGGGCTGGATGCCGAGCTGGTCACCGTTTTCCGCTACCAGGCGCACCTCCGGGGCGGTGATTTCCCGGTTGATGCGCTGCGATCTTTCGAGTGCGATGAGTGAAAAGCTCCTCGAGACGTTGAAAAAATAGAGCCGTGCTTACTGCGCGTTCGCCTCGCTTCGGAGGCGCGCGGCGAAGGCATCCAGGCTCATGGCCCCGAGGTCTTCGCCGCCGCGCGTGCGCACGGCCACCGTGTCAGCCTGCATTTCCTTGTCGCCCACCACCAGCTGGTAAGGCAGCTTCTGCAGGCTATGTTCTCGAATCTTATAGGAAATTTTCTCGTTCCGCAAATCGGCGGCGGCACGAAAACCAAGCTGTATCAAGCGCTTAACCACGCTTTCGGCGTACGCGGCGTGGCGCTCGGTGATATTCATGACGACTACCTGCTGCGGCGCGAGCCAGAGCGGAAAGGCGCCGGCGTAGTGCTCGATCAGGATGCCGATGAAGCGCTCCATCGATCCGATGATGGCGCGGTGGAGCATGACCGGCGTGTGCCGCGCATTGTCGTCGCCGACGTACTCCGCGCCGAGCCGCCCCGGCATGCTGAAATCGACCTGCATGGTGCCGCATTGCCAGACGCGGCCGATGCCGTCCTTCAGCGAGTACTCGATCTTCGGCCCGTAGAACGCACCCTCGCCTGGCGCCATCGCGAACGTCACGCCGGATTCCTTCAAGGCTTGCAGCAGGGCCTTTTCGGCCTTGTCCCAGGCCGCGTCGGAGCCGATGCGCTTTGCCGGACGCGTTGCCACGCGATAAACGATCTCGGTAAAGCCAAAGTCGCGGTACACCTTTTGCAGCAGCGCGGTGAAGGCCACGCACTCGGGAAGGATCTGCTCCTCGGTGCAGAAGATGTGGCCATCGTCCTGCACAAAGCCTCTCACCCTCATCAAGCCGTGCAGCGCCCCGGAAGGCTCGTTGCGGTGGCAGGAGCCGAACTCGCCATAGCGCAGCGGCAGGTCCCGATAGCTGCGCACGCCCTTGTTGTAGATGAGGATGTGCCCCGGGCAGTTCATCGGCTTGATGGCGTAGTCGCGGTTCTCGGAGGAGGTGACGAACATGCTCTCCCTGAAGTTCTGCCAGTGCCCGGTGCGCTCCCACAGGCTGCGGTCCAGGATCTGCGGAGCGCGCACCTCCTGGTAGCCGTTGTCGCGGTACACGCGCCGCATGTACTGCTCGACCTGCTGCCATAGCACCCAGCCCTTCGGGTGCCAGAACACCAGGCCAGGCGCCTCCTCCTGCATGTGGAACAGGTCGAGCTGGGTGCCCAGGCGGCGGTGATCGCGCTTCTCGGCCTCCTCCAGCATCTTCAGGTAATCGTCCTGGTCCTCCTTCTTTCCCCAGGCCGTGCCATAGATGCGCTGGAGCATCTCGTTCTTCGAGTCGCCGCGCCAGTAGGCGCCCGCCACGCGCATCAGCTTGAACACCTTCAGCTTGCCGGTCGAGGGCACGTGCGGCCCGCGGCACAGGTCGGTGAAGTTGCCCTGCTCGTAGAGCGAAATGGCCTCGCCCTCGGGAATCGAGGCGATGATCTCGGCCTTGTATTTTTCTCCCATCGAAGAAAACAAGGCGACGGCCTGGTCGCGAGGCATGACTTTTCTGGCCACGGGAAGATCTTTTTTCGAAATCTCCGCCATCTTCTTCTCGATGGCGGCGAGATCCTCGGGCGTAAAGGGGCGCTTGTACGAAAAATCGTAGTAGAAGCCGTTCTCGATCACCGGCCCGATGGTGACCTGCGCATCGGGAAACAGCTCCTTCACCGCGTGCGCCAGCAGATGCGCGGTCGAATGCCGCAGGATCTCGAGGCCCTCGGGGTCGCGCTCGGTGACGATGGCGACGTCGGCGTCCGCATCGATGCGGTGGCTGGCGTCGACCAGCTTGCCGTTCACCTTCCCGGCGAGCGCGGCGCGCGCCAGGCCGGCGCCGATCGAGCTGGCGATCTCGGCTACGGTGACGGGTCCTGGAAACGACTTCGACGAGCCGTCTGGGAGACGGATATTGGGCATCGCGCTGGAAGATGCATACTATCACGGTGACTGTTCCTCTCAGCCTCGCGATCAACGCCTACGATCACGCGCGCGACCTGCGCCCGCAGGGCATCGAGCTCCTGGTTCTCGATCTGCCGATCGAGGAGATTTTTTTCCGCTTCACGAAGTTTCGCGAGTGGGATGCCTCCGAGATGTCGTTCGGCAAGGCGGTCTCGCTGCTGTCCGAGGAGCGGCCCGACGTCGTCGCCATCCCGGTGTTTCCGTCGCGGGTGTTCCGGCATTCCGCGATCTACACCGGAAGGAATTCATCCATCAGGAAACCGAAGGACCTCGAAGGCAAGCGGGTCGGAATTCCGGAATGGGCGCAGACCGCCGGGATTTACGTGCGCGGCCTGCTGCAGCACGAGTACGGCGTCGACCTCGCCGCGATCGACTGGCGCCAGGCCGGCGTGCGCGAGCCCGGCCGCATCGAGAAAGTCGAATTGAAGCTGCCCGAGGGAGTAAAAATCGTGGCGCTGCCCGAGCGCTCGCTCAGCGAAATGCTGACGGCCGGCGATCTCGATGCGGTGATCTCGGCGCGCGACCCAGGCGGCGAGAGGCTGTTCGCCGATTATCAGCAGATCGAAGCGGATTATTTCCGCAAGACGCGCATCTTTCCCATCATGCACGTGGTGGTGCTGCGCAAGCCCGTGTACGAGCGCGACCGCTGGATCGCCATGAACCTGCTCAAGGCCTTCGACGAAGCGAAGCGGCGCAGCCAGCAGCGCATCGCGGAGATCGGCGTATCGCATGCTCCGGTGCCCTGGATGGCCGAGCATGTGCGGCGCTGGCGGGCGCTCGCCGGCGAGGATTTCTGGCCATACGGCGTCGAGCCGAACCGGCCGACGCTGGAAGCATTCCTGCAATATTCGTTCGAGCAGGGCGTGGCGAGGAAGCGCCTCGCGCTCGAAGATCTGTTCGCGCGCGAGACGCTCGAAAGTTTCAAGATCTAGTCGACCTTGACGCCGAGGTCCTTGACCACCTTGGCGTATTTCTCGTAGTCGCGGCGGATCAGCGCCGCGAATTCCCCCGCCGGCAACGAGAGGGGCTCCAGTCCGCCTGCGTGATTGAAGCGCTCTTTGAGATCGGGCGACTCGAGCGCTCTCCTCACTTCGCTTCGCAGCTTGGCCAAGACGGCTTCAGGCAACGCTGCAGGGCCGAACAGACCGAGCCAGATGCTGTTCTCGAACCCGGGGTAGAACTCGCTGATCGTCGGCAGCTCGGGATATTGCGCCGAGCGCTTGCCGCCCGACACCGCCAGCGCGCGCAGTCTGCCGGCCTTGATCTGCGCCGCGTTGGAGCTGCCTGCCCACATCGCCGCGACTTCGCCGGCGACGGCGGCGGTGGTCGCCGGCGCGCCGCCGCGATAGGGCACGTGCACCAGGTCGATGCCGGTGCGAACTTTTAGCATTTCCATGGTGAGGTGATGCTGGCTGCCGTTGCCGCCGGAAGCGTAGCTGAGCGGCGGGTTGGCCTTGCGCGCGTACTCGATGAATTCGGGGAAGCTCCTCACCGGCAGCGACGGATTGATCGCCAGGACGAACTGGTTGGAGGCCACGCTCGACACCGGCGTCAAGTCGCGCAGCGTGTCGAAGCTCATCTTCGAATAGAGATGCGGGTTGATCGCGATCTGGCTGTCGGCGACCAGTCCCAGCGTGTAGCCGTCGGGCGCCGCGCGCGCCACCAGCTCGGTGGCGATGTTGCCGTTGGAGCCGACGCGGTTCTCGACCACCGCCGGCTCGCCCATCTGCTCGGAGAGCTTCTGGCCGAGCACCCGTGCCGCGATGTCGGGCGCCCCGCCCGGCGGGATCGGCACGATGAGATGGATGGGACGTGACGGATACTGCGCGCCCGCGACGGTCGAGAAGAAAATCAGAAGAAGGGGAAAAAACCGTGCGTGCATGGGATTGGTAGGCGCGATTGGACTCGAACCAACGACCCCTACCATGTCAAGGTAGTGCTCTAACCAGCTGAGCTACGCGCCTGGAGCGGAGAATTTTATACTAAGCGGATGGACCTGATCCTGTGGCGCCATGCGGACGCCGAAGCAGGCGGCGACGATCTCGCGCGCCAGCTGACTGCGAAAGGACGCGGGGACGCGGCGCGCGTCGCAAAGTGGCTGCTTGCGCGGCTGCCGTCGAAGTTTTCCGTCGTCGCCAGCCCGGCAGTGCGGGCCCAGCAGACCGCGGGCGCCTTGAAGGTAAAAGCCGATACTTCAAAAATTCTCTCTCCGGGAGCATCCGTCGACGCCATTCTCAAGGCCGCCGGGTGGCCGCGGCAGAGGGGCACCGTAGTGATCGTCGGCCACCAGCCCGATCTCGGTCGTGCGGTCGCGCACCTGGTAGCCGGCGTATGCAGCGAGTGGCACATCGAAAAGGGCGGCTTCTGGTGGCTCTCCGGCGAGGCGCCGGTCGCCGTCAGAGCGGTGCTGTCACCTGACCTGCTGTAATACCGACACTTTCTTGTCGGAAAGGCCGCTCACGATGAGCCTCATGCCGATTGCTTTCCAGTAGTCGGCCTCCGACTCGAGCGCCGCCGCCGAAAGCGGGTTCTCGTCGAGCCAGGACTGCGGCAGGTCGATGGCGAAGCCGCCCGCATCGGCCGCCACGCGCAGGAACGGCAGCTTCAAATCGGTGCGGCTGCGCAGAATCAGCGACGCGGTGCGCAGCGCGAACACCAGCTTCCAGTCCGCGCCCTCGAGACCTGCGTCCTGCACCTTGGAGAGCTTGCCGCGGTGCGCGAGCACGACGCGCGCGAGCCGCGCCTGCTCCATGCGCGAGAAGCCCGGCATGTCGGCATTCGACAGGACGTACGCCGAGTGCTTGTGATACTGGGCATGCTCGATCGACAGGCCGATCTCGGCGAGCTTGGCTGCCCACTCCAGCACCAGGCGGTCGACGTCCTCGTCGCGCTCGGCGCCGGGCGCAAGCCCATCGTAGATCTTCAGCGACAGGTGCCTGACTCTTTCGGCCTGCGCAGCGTCGATGTGATAGCGCCGCACGAACTGCGTCACCGTCGCCTCGCGCATGTCGCGGTGCTGCACACGGCCGAGCAGGTCGTAGAGCACGCCGTGGCGCAGCGCGCCCTCCGAGACCTTCATGCTCTCGATGCCGAGCTCGTCGAGCGCCGCGCTCATGATGGCAAGACCGCCCGGCAGCACCGGCGCGCGGTTCGGCCGCAGCCCGGCGATGCGGTCGGGATCGGCCTTCTCGTGCTTGATGAGCAGCGCGCGCAAGCGCTCGAGCCCTTCGCGCGTCAGCCCTTCGTCGGCGAAGCCGTTCTCGCGCAGGATGTTCTCCATCGAGCGCGCGGTGCCCGAGGAGCCGACCGCTTCGTCCCAGCCGGCGGCGCGATAGCCGTGCACGATACCCGCCAGCTCCTGGCGCGCGGCAAGCTCGGCGGCCTTCATGCGCGGCTTGTCGATCTTGCCGTCGGCAAAGAATTTCAGGCTGTAGCTCAAGCAGCCCATGTAGAGCGATTCGGTGAGCTGCGGCTCGAAGCCGGTGCCGATGATGATCTCGGTCGAGCCGCCGCCGATGTCGATCACCAGGCGACGCGTATGTTGCGGGCCGACGGCAGCAGGCAGCGAATGCGCCACGCCGAGATAGATCAGGCGCGCCTCCTCGCGGCCCGAGATCACCTCGATCGGGAAGCCGAGCACCTGCCTCGCTTCGCGCAGGAACTGCGGCGAGTTCTTCGCCACGCGCAGCGCGTTGGTGCCGACCGCTCGAACTGCCTGGCGCGAGAAGCCGCGCAGGCGCTCGGCGAACTTGGCAAGCGTCTCCAGCGCCTGCGCCTGCGTGGCGCGGTCGATGCGCTTGTCGGCGGTGAGCCCGGCGCCCAGGCGCAGCACCTCGCGCACCGCATCGAGCGGGTAGATCTGGCCGTCGACCACCCGTCCGATCTGCAGGTGAAAGCTGTTCGAGCCGAGGTCGACCGCCGCCAGAGTGTCGGGACGCGCCATGGCCTGGGTACGGTAACACGGAACCGGTAAAATCAAGGGTTCCCCGTGAACCGCAGAGCTACGCTTCCGACGCAGTTTCTCAACCGCGAGCTCGGCATTCTCGCGCTCAACCGCCGCGTGCTGGCGACGGCGGCCGACGACGCGGTGCCGCTGCTCGAGCGGCTGCGTTTCATCACCATCGTCTCCTCCAACCTCGACGAGTTCTTCGAGATCCGCGTCGCCGGGCTGAAGGAAAGCATCAAGCTCGGGCTTCCCGAGCCGGGTCCGGACGCGCGCCCCGCCGCGGAGGTGTTCGAGGCGGTGAGCCGCGAGGCGCACGCGCTCGTCGCCGCCAAGTACAAGCTGCTCAACGACACCGTGCTGCCGGCGCTCGCCCGCGAAGGCATCGTTTTCCCGCGGCGCGAGGAGTGGAACCCGGCGCAGCGCCAGTGGATCCGCGAGTATTTCTTCCGCGAGCTCCTGCCGGTGCTCACGCCGATCGGCCTCGACCCGGCGCACCCGTTTCCGCGTGTGTTCAACAAGAGCCTCAACTTCGCCGTCGAGCTGGAAGGCCGCGACGCCTTCGGCCGCAGCTCGCGCGCCGCTATCGTGCAGGCGCCGCGCGCGCTGCCGCGCCTCATTCGCCTGCCGAAGGCGATCGCCGGCGCGCCATTCTCCTTCGTGTTCCTGTCGTCGATCCTGCACGCTCACGTGGGCGAGCTGTTCGCCGGCATGAACGTGCTCGGCTCCTACCAGTTCCGCGTCACGCGCAATTCGGATCTGTTCGTCGACGAGGAGGAGATCAAGAACCTGCACACCGCGGTGCAGGGCGAGCTGCTGCACCGGCACTTCGGCGACGCGGTGCGGCTCGAGGTCGCCGACAACTGCTCCGAGCGCATGACCGAGTTCCTGCTGCAGCAGTTCGGGCTGCAGGAGGCCGACCTGTACCGCGTCGAAGGGCCGGTGAACCTGTACCGGCTGCGCGAGGTTCCCGACCAGGTCGAGCGCCCGGATCTCAAGTACCCGCCGTTCCAGCCCGGCCTCGCGCCGGCGGTCGATACCGACGATCTCTTCGGCGTGCTGAAAAAGCAGGACGTGCTGCTGCATCACCCCTTCCAGTCGTTCCTGCCGGTGATCGACTTCATCCGCGCCACCGCCAACGATCCGAGCGTGATCGCCATCAAGCAGACGGTGTATCGCACCGGCACCGACTCGGAGCTGATGGACATCCTGGTCGACGCGGCGCGCAAGGGCAAGGAAGTGACCGTGGTGGTCGAGCTGATGGCGCGGTTCGACGAGGAAGCGAACCTCAACTGGGCGGCGCGGCTGGAGGAGGTCGGCGCGCACGTCGTGTACGGCGTGGTCGGCCACAAGACGCACGCCAAGATGGCGCTCGTCGTGCGGCGCGAAGACGACGCCAACGGCAAGGTGCTGCGGCGCTATGTCCACCTCTCGACCGGAAACTACCATCCCGCCACCGCGCGCCAGTACACCGACTTCGGCCTGATGACGGCCAACGAGGACCTGTGCGCGGACGTCAACGAGGTGTTCAAGCAGCTTACCGGCCTGGGGCGCGCGGGAAAGATGAAGCACGTCTGGCAGTCGCCGTTCACCCTGCACAAGAACATCATCGCGGCGATCGGCGGCGAGGCCAAGCTCGCCGCCGAAGGCAAGCCGGCGCGCATCATCGCCAAGATGAACTCGCTGCTCGAGCCGCGCATCATCGAGGAGCTCTACGCGGCTTCCGCAGCGGGCGTGAAGATCGACCTCATCGTGCGCGGCGTGTGCGCGCTGAAGCCCGGCATCGCCGGCCTGTCGGAAAACATCCGCGTGCGCTCGATCATCGGCCGCTTCCTCGAGCATTCGCGCGTGTTCTACTTCCAGAACGGCGGCAGCGACGAGGTGTATCTGGCGAGCGCCGACTGGATGGACCGCAACTTCTTCCGCCGCATCGAGCTGTGCTTCCCGGTGCTCGATCCGGCCCTCAAGCGCCGCGTGATCCGCGAGGGCCTGCAGCCGTATCTCGACGACAACTGCCAGGCCTGGGCGATGGCGGCCGACGGCAGCTACGAGCTGCTCAAGCCGCGCCGCCGCCGCCGCTCGGCGCAGGAAGAGCTGCTCTTCACCCTCGCCACGCCGAGCTGATGCTGCGGTCCGTTTTCAACGCCGCGCGCAACTCGCTTGCCGGCGTGGCGGCGGCGGCGCGCAACGAGGGCTCGTTCCAGGTCGAGCTGGCGGCGTGCCTCGTGCTTCTGCCGCTGGGCCTGTGGCTTGGCGGCACCGGCGTCGAGCGCGCGCTGCTTGTCTCCAGCGTGCTCATCGTGCTTTGCGCCGAGCTGGTCAATACGGCGCTCGAAGCGGCGGTCGACCGCATCTCGCTGGAAATGCACCCGCTGGCTAGGCGCGCCAAGGACATCGGCAGCGCGGCGGTGATGCTCGCGCTCGTCAATGCCGGCGTGGTCTGGCTGCTGGTGCTTTTCTCTTAACCGCGGCTCGCCAGCCAGGCGAGCGCGCAGGCGCCCGCCGCCACCGCCAGCGCGTAGATCGAGGCCACCACCGCCTGCAGCGCCGGATGCGCGCGCTCGGGCAGCGGCAGGCGCACCGCGGCCGGCACGAGCGCAAGCACCGCGGCGGCGTGCCAGGGCAGTTTCGCGAGGAGCAGGGCCGCCGAGGCGAGCAAGGACGCGAGCAGCCCTGCGGCGAGGGTGAAAGACGTGCCCGCCGCCGCGCGGCTGCCGAAAATCATCGCCACCAGCAGGAAGCCGCCGCAGGCGGCGCCAAGCGCCAAGCCGTACATCCCGATCAGCGCCGAGGCGCTGAGGATCGCACCGATGCCGGCGCCGAGGCCCAGTCCGACCCCGGCTGCGCCGGCACGAATCGGATGGGAATGCAGGTCGAGCATTAAGGCGACCGTGACGAGCACCAGCAAGCCGATCCCCACGCCATGTCCGACCGCCTCCAGCGGCGGCCTCTGCATGAGCAGCGTGGAAAATACCCACGTCGAGGCGGCGGCCGCCAGCAGGCCCAGCATGATCCCGGCCATGCGGGCGGGCTTGAACGCCAGGTCGGCTACCCAGCCGAGGAGCCCTGCTCCAATGCCGACCAGCGCCAGCTTGCGCAGCGCAGTGAGCGGCTCAAACACGAAATTGCCGGTCAGGTAGAGCGCGGTGGCGAATCCAGCTGCCGCCGCGAGGCCCGCGAGACGCAACGGCATGCCGATCGCAGCCACCAGCAGGCCGACGACGAGCGGCGCAACACCGGCCTGCACCGCCGGATGCGAGAGCCAGGCCTCCATCAGCCGCGCCCCACCCGGATCACGCCCTTCAGCGAGCGCACTACCGCGAAGGCGCGCTTCAGTTGCCCGAGGTCCGCCACGTCGAAGGTGAAACGCATGAAAGCGAGCTCGTCCCGGCTCTGCGTGCGCACCGCGGTGACGTTGATTCTCTCGCGCGCCAGCGCGTCGCCGATGTCCCGCAACAGGCCGCGCCGGTCTGCCGCGGTGACGGTCATGTCCAGGGTATAGCTGCCCTCGCCCTTGCCCCAATCGGTCTCGATCAGGCGCTCGGGCTGGCTCTCGGCGAGGCGCTTCAGGCTCGGACAATCCTCGCGGTGCACCGACACGCCCCTGCCGCGCGTGACGAAGCCGCGGATCGGATCCGGCGGCACCGGCTTGCAGCAGCGCGCGAGCTGCGTGAGCAGCCGGTCCATGCCAACGATAAGCACCCCGGCCTGAGAGGTCTTGCCTTTACTTCTCTTGACAATTTCTTCCTTTGAAGGCGCTGGTTCGCCGCGCAATGCGGTCTGCAGCTGCCGCAGGTTGATCTCGTCGCGCGCGACGGCGGCGAACAGGTCATCGGGCTTGCCGAACCCCAGCCGCGAGGCGAGCCCCTCGAGGCTCGCCTGCGTCGCGCCCTCGCGCCGCAGCTCCTTCCCGACCGCGGCACGGCCTGCGGCGATGGTGTCGGCCATCGCCTTGGCGTTGAACCACTGCCTGATTTTCTGGCGCGCGCGCGCGCTTTTGACGAAGGCCCGCTCGGTGCTGAGCCAGTCGCGCGACGGGCCGCCGGACTTCGCGGCGACGATCTCGACGCGCGAGCCGCTCGCCAGCGGCGTGTCTAGGGTCACGATGTGGCCGTCGACCCTGGCCCCGCGGCAGCGGTGACCGAGGTCGGTGTGCAGCGCGTAGGCGAAGTCGAGCGGCGTCGAGCCGGCCGGCAGGTCGATGACCTTGCCTTGCGGAGTGAGGACGTAGACGCTGTCATCGATCGTTTTGGCGCTCTTCCTCCAGTCGGCGATCTCGTCGCGCCACGCCAGCAGCTCGCGCAGCCAGGCGATCTTCTGCTCGAAGGCGCCTTCGCGCCGGGAAGGCTTGCCCGGCTCCTTGTAGCGCCAGTGCGCGGCGACGCCGAACTCCGCCTGGCGGTGCATCTCCTCGGTGCGGATCTGCACTTCGAGCGTCCTGCCGGCCGGGCCGACCACCGCGGTGTGCAGCGACTGGTAGAGGTTTCCCTTCGGCCGCGAGATGTAGTCGTCGAACTCCTTCGGGATCGGCTGCCACAGGTTGTGGACCACGCCGAGCGCGGTATAGCAGTCCTTCACCGACGGCACGATGATGCGCGCGGCGCGCACGTCGTACACCTCGGAGAAGTCGAGCGACTTGCTGCGCATCTTGTTCCAGATGGAGTAGATGTGCTTCGGCCGCCCGGTGATCTCGGCCTTGACGCCCGTTTCCTCGAGCTCGCGCGCCAGCGTGGCGACGGTCCGGGCGATGTATTGCTGGCGCTCGACGCGCCGCTCGTCGAGCATCTGCGCGATGCGCTTGTAGACCTCGGGCTCGAGATAGCGGAACGACAGGTCCTCCAGCTCCCACTTCAGCTGCCAGACGCCCAGCCGGTTAGCGAGCGGCGAGTAGATATCCAGGGTCTCTCGCGCATAGGAAACCCGTTCCGGGGACGCATTTTTGGAGAAGAACCGCAATGTCTGCGTGCGGCTCGCCAGCCGGATCAGGACCACCCGCACGTCCTCGACCATGCCGAGGACCATCTTGCGCAGCACTTCGTTCTGCTCGTTCGGGTTGCCGCGCGTCGCGACGCGCAGCTGGTAGAGCTTCTCGACGCCGGCGGCAAGGCCGGCGATCTCCTCGCCGAAGCGCTCGCGCAGGGCATCGACGCCGCCGAGGTGCTTGGGAGCGGCGAACAGCACCCCGGCAGCCCGCCCCGGCGCATCGAGGCCGATCGAGGCCAGGCTGGCCGCCAGGCCGAGCGCGTGGCTCCAGGTCGGCTCGCCGGTCGAGAGCAGCTGGCCGGCGTACATCGGCTCGGCGAACTCCAGCGCCCTGCCAAGCAGGGCCTGCTCGGCCGCCGCCAGGCCCTCGGCGAGCGGGCCGAGCGCCGCGGCGCTGTTTTGCGGATGAAGCTGGACGACGGTGACCATGCGTTATTTTACGGGCTGATTGAGAAATCCCTATCTGCTGCTCACGCTCGCCGCGCTGTTCTGGTCGGGCAACTGGATCGCCGGGCGCGCGCTCGCCGGCCTGGTGCCGCCGGTGGCGCTCACCTTCTGGCGCTGGGCGATCGCGCTCGCCCTGATCGCGCCGCTCGTCGCGCCGCGGCTGTGGGCGCAGCGCTCGCTGCTGGCGCACGGCTGGAAGCCCATAGTCGTGCTCGGGCTTCTCGGCGGCGGGCTGCACAACGTGCTGCAGTACTGGGGGCTGCAGTACACCAGCGCGACCAACGGCTCGATCCTGAATTCGCTGACGCCGATTTTCATCATCGTGCTCGGCGCCGCGTTGCTGCGCGATCCGTTTCCCCGTGCCGCGGCGGCCGGCGCGGGCGTGTCGCTGGCGGGCGCAATGGCGATCATTACGCGCCTGGATTTCGAAGTCGTTGGAACATTTCAATTCAACCGGGGGGACTTGCTGATTGTCGCCTCGCTCGCCATGCTGGCGGGCTATACGCTCGTGTTGCGCTGGCGGCCCAAGGGCCTGGATGCGCTCTCCTTCCTCGCCTGCTTCGCCCTGGTCGCCGAAGTGCCGGTCGGCATCGCCTATGCCGCCGAATATGCTGCGGGACAGCGTATGGTTCTTAACGCCACTTCGCTAATCGGTCTGACCTATGTCGCGATCTTTCCCGCCCTGCTCGCCTATCATTTCTGGAATCTGGGAGTCGCCGCAATCGGCGCCGCGCGCGCCGGCGTGTTCATGCACCTGATGCCCTTCTTCGGCGCGGCGATGGGCGTCGCCTTTCTCGGCGAGCGCTTCGGGGTGCATCACGCCGTCGGCATGGCGCTGATCATCGCCGGCGTCACGATTGCGTCCCGCAAATGGGCTGGCTGACCGACTGGCGGCGCAAGCGCGTGCTTTCCAGGCATCGCATGGACGATGCGCTCTGGAAAGCAGCGACCCGTGGCCTGACGTTCCTTCCTGCAAGCGAGAAACTGAAGAGCCTGGTGTTGCTGTTCCTCGCCGAGAAGGAGTTCTCCGGCGCGCACGGCATGCAGGTTACCGACGCGATGCGCGTCTCGATCGCCGCGCAGGCCTGCCTGCCGATCCTCGAGCTGGGCCTGGACTGGTACTCCGGCTGGACCGGGATCGTGATCTATCCGGGCGATTTCCGCGTGCGGCGCGCCGAGCTCGACGAGCACGGCGTGATGCACGAATGGGACGACGAGCTCGCCGGCGAGGCGATGCCGGGCGGACCGGTCGTGCTGTCGTGGGACGCCGCCGCCAACGATCCGTACATCAACGTCGTGATCCACGAGTTCGCCCACAAGCTCGACATGCTGAACGGCGAAGCGAACGGCATGCCGCCGCTGCACGCCGGCATGGACCGGCGCGCCTGGAAAGCGGCTTTCGACGACGCCTACCAGGGCTTTTGCGACGCGGTCGAGCGCAGCCAGGACACCTGGCTCGATCCCTACGCGGCCGAGCACCCGGCTGAGTTCTTCGCGGTGATCAGCGAGGCGTTCTTCGAGGCCCCCCGTGAGACGCAGCGCCGCTATCCGGCCGTCTATGACCAGCTAAGGCTGTTTTACCGTCAAGATCCTGCGACATGACCGCCGAGGAAAAGCTGCCCCACGCGAGGATCGGCGAGGATCGCGCTCGCGGCGCCTTCCATCCATGTGCGGCCCAGCTCGAGGACCACGCCGAAGTCCGAGATTTCGAGCGCGCGCTTGGCGTTCTGCTCGACCATCAGGATCGAGACGCCTTTTGCGCGCAGGTCCTGCAGGATGCCGAAGGTCTCCTTCACCAGCAGCGGCGACAGGCCGATCGACGGCTCGTCGATCAGCATGAGCTTCGGTTCGAGCAGCAGGCCGCGCGCGATCTCGAGCAGCTTCTGCTCGCCGCCGGACAGCGTGGACGCCTGCGCGCCGGCCTTGCGCCGAAGCATGGGGAAACGGTCCATCAGGGATTCGATCCGGGCGGCGATTTTGGCATCCGGTCCAGCCGAGGTCGCCCCAAGCTCCAGATTGTGCAGCACGCTCAGCTCCGGGAAGACGTTGCGTCCCTGCGGCACATAGGAAATCCCGAGCTCCAGCAGCTGCCGCGGGTCGAGGTTGGTGACCTCGCGGCCGTCGAACACGATGCGGCCGCGCTGCACCCGGAGCAGGCCGAACAGCGCCTTGAAAACAGTGGACTTGCCGGCGCCGTTGGGCCCGATCACCGTGGTGATGGCGCCGCGCGCGACTTTGAAGCTCGTGCCGTTGAGGACGGTCAGCTTGCCGTAGCCGCCCACGATGTCCTCGACGGCAAGAATGTCAGTTTCCACTCAGGTTCCGAGATAAGCTTCGATCACCGTGCGGTCGTTGCGGATTTCATCGGGCGAGCCCTGCGCAATGATCCTGCCCTCGGCGAGCACGAGGATGCGAGTACAAAGCGACATCACGAATTCCATGTTGTGCTCGATCACCACGAAGGTGGAGCGCCGGGTCTCGTTGATCGCCTTGAGGCGCTCGCGCAGGCCGCCGAGCATCGTCGGATTGACGCCGCCCGCGGGCTCGTCGAGCAGCACCAGGCGCGGGCCCGCCATGAAGGCCATCGCCACGTCGAGCAGCTTCTGCTGGCCGTAGCTCAGGGCGGCCGCGCGCTCCTCGGCGAGCGCCGCCAGGCGGAAGAAATCGATCATGCGGTTCGCCGCCGCGGTCAACCCTGCGTCGCGGGGGCCGAACAGGCGCGACCACATGCCGCCCGCGTGCTCCTGGCCGGCAAGCAGCAGGTTCTCGCGCACCGAAAGCTGCGGAAAGACCTGCAGCAGCTGAAAGGTGCGGCCGATGCCCAGGCGGTTCAGGTCGCAGGGCCGCATGCCGCTGATCGGCCGGTCGTCGATGCGCACCTCGCCCGAGGAGGGCGCGAGCTGGCCGAGAATGCAGTTGAACAGCGTCGACTTGCCGGAACCGTTGGGCCCGATGAGGCCGAGGATTTCGCCCTCGTGCACGGCGAACGACACCCCGTTCACGGCGCCGATGCCGCCGAACGACTTCCTCAGGTCGCGGACTTCGAGGACCGCGGCCATGAAATACCCAAGCGCTCGGCGAGCCCGAGCAGGCCCGACGGGAAGAATGCCAGCAGGAGCATCACGAAGACGGCGTAAAGCATGAGGTAGAGGCCCTCGCTGAAGCGCAGCCATTCCGGCAGCAGCACGGACACCGCCGCGCCGAGGAAGGGTCCGAAGAAGCGGCCCGCGCCGCCGACGATCACCATCAGCAGCAGGTTGAACGACAGGCCGAGGGTGAATGCCGTCGGCTCGATGAACTGCACCAGCGGCGCATAGAGCACGCCAGCGACCCCGCCGAGCGCGGAGCCGATGGCGAACGCCATCAGGGTGTAGCGCCGCGTGTCGATGCCCAGCGACGAGGCGCGGATCGGGTTTTCCCTCAGCGCGGTGAACGCGCGTCCCCAGGGAGAGCGCAGCAGCCACCACGCAGCGATCGATGCAAGGGCCAGAACGCCGAGGCAGAACAAATAGAAATCCTGCGGCGCCTTGGTCGACCAGCCGAGCAGCGTCGGCCGCGGAATGCCGCTGATGCCGTAGACGCCCTTGGTCAGCCATTCTTCGTTGCGCAGAACGAGGAACACGAGCGTCGCGAACGAGAGCGTGACGAAGGCGAGATAGTGGTGCGCTACGCGCAGCGCCGGGTAGCCGAGCAGCCAGCCGATGACGAAGCACAGCACCGCCGCCAGCGCGAAGGCGGCGCCCAGCGGCCAACCCTGCGTCGTCAGCAGCGCGGCGGTATAGGCGCCGATGCCGACGAACGAGGCTTGCGCCAGCGAGATCTGGCCGGCGTAGCCGAGCGTGAGATTGAGCCCGATCGCCGCAATCGTCATTACCGCCCAGAGGCTCAGCAGGTAGATCCCGTACGACTTGAGGCCGAACGGGGCCGCGATGAGAAGCGCAACGGCGACCAGCGCGAAAATCAGGGACAGACCACGTTTTTCTCCTCCCTTCACTGTTCCGGGGAAAACGTGGTCTGTCCCTGATTTGGGCTTCATACGGTCCGCTCTTCCGCGCGTCCCAGCAAGCCTTGCGGGCGCAACAGGATCACGGCGATGAGGAGAAACAGCGGGATGGCGGCCCGATACTGCGCCGAGAGGTACGCGGCGACGAAGTTGTCGACGACGCCGAGCAAGAGGCCGCCGGCGATGGCGCCGCGCACCTGGTTGAAGCCGCCGACGATGGCGGCGACGAAGGCGACCAGGCCGAGCGTCTCGCCGTTGGTGAATTTGGCGAGGTAGATCGGGCTCACCAGGAACGACGCGAGCGCGACCAGGCCGGCGTTGATGAGGAAAGTGTAGAGGACCATGCGCCCGACCGGGATACCGAGCACGCGCGCGAGAGTCGGGTTCTGCGCGGTGGCCTGCATGCGTCGGCCGGTGCGCGTGCCGCCGAGGAAGTACTGCAGAGCTGTCACGGCAAGCACCGCCACCGCGATGATGACCAGGTTCTGCACCGAGACCACTGCCCCGCCGAGCTGCAGGTTGGTCGTCGCCCAGGCGGCGGGGAACGGCTGGGCGTCAGCGGCGTAAAACTCCTTCACGCCCTCCTTCATCACGATCGCGAGCGCGATGGTCGAGATGACGAGCGGCAGGACGCCGTGGCGTATGACCGGGTCCACCACCAGCCGCTTGAAGAGCAGGCCGAGCACCAGCAGCGAGACTGCAAGGCCGACCAGCATCGCCGCGGGGAAGGACAGGCCGCCGTGCTTCATCGCCGCGAGGACGAAGAAGGCGGGCAGCATGACGAATTCGCCTTGCGCGAAGTTGATCGTCTGCGACGTCTGCCACAGCAGCACGAAGCCGACGGCGACCAGCGCGTAGATGCCGCCGGTCGCCAGGCCGGCGACGGCGAGCTGCAGAACGTCCGACAGCGCTTTACTTCCCGCTGCCCAGCTTGGGCAGGGTCTGGACGATCTTCTGCTTGCCGTCGACGACTTCGGCCAGGAAGCTGATGCGGTCGATGTCGCCGTTGTTATCCCAAGTGGTCTCCATCAGGATGCCGGGCTCCTGCTCGGGCTTGATGGTGAGGCCATGCAGCGTCTTCGCCAGCAGCTTGCGATCGAACTTGCCGATCTGCTCGGTCGCGTACTTGACCGCGTACACCCCGGTGTAGCCCTTGATGCCGTTATGGTCCGGCACGTAGCTGAAGCGCTTGCTGAATTTCTCCTTGAACGCCAGCACGGCCGGAACCGGCGCGTCGGCCGAAAGGCCCACGTGCCCGCGCGCGCCATTCGCCGCAGGGCCCGCCATGTCGATCACCTTCTGCCCGAGCAGCGTGGTCTCGCCGATGAGCGGCTTGTCGATCCCCTGCTTGCGCGCCTCGCGCAGGAAGCGCGCGCTTTCCTCCTCGTTGGTGTAGACGAAGATCGCGTCGGCGTTCGCGCCCTTCAGCTTGACGACGTCCGCGGCGAAGTCCATCTGCCCGGATTCCGTCGAGACGTCGCTGACGACCTTGATGTTGCGCGCGGCCATCTCCTTGACGAAGGTGTCGCGCCCGCCCTTGCCGAAGTCGTTGTTCACCCATAGCACGGCCACCGTCCTGGCCTTCAATCCGTCGCGGAGGTAGTTGGCGATCTTCGGCATGCTCATCTGCTGCCCGAACGAAGTGCGGAAAATGTACGGGTTGCCTGCCTGGGTGATCTCGGCGGCTTCGGCGCCCACGATCTGCGGCACCTCGGCCTGCTGCGCGAGGATCATGTTGACCTTGACCGAGCCCGAGAACACAGGGCCGAGGATCACATACGGATCGCCGTCGATCGCCTTCTGCACCTGCGCCCGGGAGATGCCCGCGTTGCTCTGCGTGTCGGCCTGCGGCGCGTTGATCCTGCGCTGCAGGATGCCGCCCTTCGCGTTGATCTCCTCGATCGCCAGCACCGCGCCGTCGCGGAAATTGGTGCCGGACACCGCGCCCGCGCCCGAAAGCTCGATCACGATCGGCATGTTCACCGTCTGCTGGGCGGATGCGCCTGCCGCGCCGAGCGCGAGGCTGATGGCAATAAAGCTCTTCATCATTTGACGTTCTCCAGTCATTTTGGCGTCTTGGCGACGATATCGGCTTCGACCATCGCGCGCAGCTCCGGGGTCACTTTCGGATTGCCGCCGAACCACTTGCGAAAGCCAAATCCCGCCTGCTGCAGCAGCATGCCCAGGCCGTCGACGGTCCGGTGACCGCGCTTGCGCGCGGCGGCGAGCAATCCGGTCTCCAGCGGTACATACACCACGTCGTAGACGACTGCGCCCGGCTTGAGCGGGCCGAGATCGATCTCGAGCGGCGGCTTTCCCGCCAGGCCGAGCGAGGTGCAGTTCACCAGGACATCGGTCTCGCGCAGCAGCCGCGGCACCGCGTCAAAGCCGTGCGCCTTGACCCCAAAGCGCGCTGCGAGGTCCTCCGCGCGCGCGAGCGTTCGATTGACCACATGCACCTCGGCGCCGCGCTGCTTCAGCGCGTACACCGCCGAGCGCCCGGCGCCGCCTGCGCCAAGCACGAGCGCGCGGCAGCCGGGCACGTCCCAGCCGCGCGCGCGGTCGTCGAGATTCGCGATGAAGCCATGAGTGTCGGAATTGCCGCCCATCAGCCTGCCGTTCTCGAGCCACAGCGTGTTCACCGCACCGACCGCTTCCGACGCGGCATCGCGCGACGCCACTGCCCGGAAGGCCGCTTCCTTGTGTGGCACGGTGACGTTGCCGCCCACATAGCCGTTGTCGGCCAGATTCGCGATAAAGGCGGGAAACGCCTCGACGGTGAGGTCCTTCAGCTCGTAGGCGCCCGGGATGTCGAGCGTTTTGAGCCAGTAGCCATGGATCATCGGCGAGCGCGAATGCGCCACCGGGTGGCCCATGACGCAAGCACGGCGCATCTTCATTGTTACAGGGGTGAGAAGGAGGTGGATTTCAGGATGCGGCATTCCTGGCTTTGGTGCGCGCCGAGCTCGCGGCTTTTCTGCAGATACGCCTGGAACGCGGGATCGGCCATCAGCGCATCGCGCTTCTTCTCGCGCTCGGCCTGGCTCGCGTACTTCCAGACGTGCACTACCTGGTTCAACTGCCCGACCTCGGTCGTCGCATAGAACACCGGCTCTCCGCAGTGCTTCACCTGCGTGGGATGGCCGTGCTCTTCGTACAGCTTGAGCCAGGCTCCGAACTTGTTGTTGTGCAGCGTGTAGATGCGCAGATCGAAAATCATGCTGCCTCCCCTGCATTCAGTATAGCGTTCGTCGCTGCGAGCGCCCGCCTCGCACGCTCCTAGGGCTCGATCTT
>Ga0210382_10000027_pt1 | contig 70009 bp, 64 predicted proteins | sample PLMedo_FD_155452 | JGI IMG/M metagenome (GOLD analysis project Ga0210382, IMG submission 155452) | Groundwater sediment microbial communities from an aquifer in East River, Colorado, USA - PLM0_60_coex redo | ecosystem: Environmental > Terrestrial > Soil > Riparian zone | place: USA: East... | reverse complement strand
ATCGTCGTCACCGGTACGTACGCGGCCCAGAACTGTGCGCCGACGCCTCCGGCGCGGAGTTTCGGGATGTCGGTCATCAGCCGCGGCTGCAGGACCCCGAAGTCGACGGAGTCGAGGCCGCCCCGCTCGCGGATGGCGTCGGGAATGTCGTTGTGGCCGTCGATGAGGGGGGTTGTCCGCAGAATGCGCAGGGCTTGGGCGCGGTAGTCCTGGGCGGTTAGACGGTTAGTCGGGTAGGCGGTTAGAAGGAGCGCCGCGAGAACACTAACCGACAAACCGGCTAACCGACTAACCGTTTTCATCACATCGTCTCCAGGTTGAGTCCGCGAGCTCGAAAGCTGCCGTCGCACGTCCGCGTTATCAAGATTACGTTTCGAGACATGCCCGCGGAATCCAAGGTCAAGATCGCGCTCGACGTAAACGGCGAGCCCGCCGAGGTGGCGTTCGCGCCGCATAAGACCCTGCTCGAGGTGTTGCGCGAGGATCTGAACCTCACCGGCACCAAACATGGCTGCGAGCTGGGTGAATGCGGCACGTGTACCGTGTTGCTCGACGGGACGCCCGTCCTCTCGTGCCTCGTCCTCGGCCTGGCCTGCGCGGGTCACCGGGTGAAAACGGTGGAAGGAATGGCGCTGGGCGGCCGGCTACACCCGCTGCAGGAGACATTCGCCGATCTGGGGGCAGCGCAATGCGGTTACTGTACCCCCGCATTCTTGCTCGCCGCCGAAGCCCTGCTCACCGCGAATCCCAAGCCGACGCGGCAAGAGATCAAAGAAGGCCTCGCCGGCAACCTGTGCCGCTGCACCGGCTACATCAAGATTTACGAGGCCGTGGAACTCGCTGCGGCCCGTTTGCGGGGTGAAGCTGCAGAGCCGACGCAGGAGTCGCTATATGGGCGACGGTAAGCGTCGGAAGGTTGGAAAGTTGGAAAGTAAGACACGTTCCAACATTCCAACCGTCCAACCTTCCCGCGTGATCGGGAAGGCGCACCGCAAGATCGACGCGGTCGCGAAGGTCACCGGCATCACCAAGTTCGCCGATGACCTGGCGTTCCCGCGGATGCTGTACTGTAAGCTGCTGCGCAGCACCGAACCCCATGCCACGATCACCCGTGTAGACACGAGTGCCGCCGAGCGACTCGAAGGGGTGATCGCGGTCCTCACCGGGAAAGACCTGCCCATTCCATTCGGCATTCTCCCGGTGTCCCAGGACGAGCATGCGCTCTGCCTCGAAAAGGTCCGCTTCATCGGCGACCCCGTGGCCGCCGTGGCCGCGACCAGCGAGGAGACCGCGACTGCGGCGCTCGACCTCATCAAGGTCGACTACGAACCCCTGCGCGCGATCGCTTCGGCCGAAGACGCCGTGGCCCACCCCGAGCCGCGCATCCACGACTACGGCGACAGCGGCAATCTGCACAAGCTCATCGATCTCGAGTTCGGCGACGTGGCGGAGGGCTTTGCGGAAGCCGATCTCGTCCGCGAGGACCTGTTCTTCTTCGAAGGGAACACCCATCTCCCGATGGAACAGCACGCCGCCGCGGCCGTCTGGTCAGCCGATGGCAAGCTCACCCTGTGGAGCTCGACGCAGACGCCGCACTACGTGCACCGCGCCCTCGCCAAGGTGCTCGAGCTCCCCCCCGCGCGAATCCGGGTGATCGCGACGCCGAACGGCGGTGGGTTCGGAGGTAAGAGCGACCCCTTCAGCCACGAGATCGCCGTCGCCAAGCTCGCAATGGTCACGGGACGGCCCGTCAAGATCACCCTGACCCGCGAGGAGGTGTTCTACTGCCACCGGGGACGCCACCCCACGCTGATGTGGGTGAAGACCGGCGTGAAAAGAGACGGGGCGATCACCGGCATGCACTTCCGGTCGCTGCTCGACGGCGGCGGCTACGGCTCCTACGGCGTGGCCAGCACCTATTACACGGGCGCGCTCCAGACCGTCACCTATCAGGTGCCGCGCTACAAGTTCCAGGGCGCGCGCGCGTTCACCAACAAGCCACCGTGCGGGCCAAAGCGCGGTCACGGCACGCCACAGCCACGGTTCGCCCTCGAAGTCCACATCGACAAGATCGCCGAACAGCTGAAACTCGACCCGGCAGACCTGCGTCTCAAGACCCTCGTTCCGCCGAACTCTCTCACCGCCAACTACCTGCGCGTCGGCTCGATGGGCCTCGGCGCGTGCATCGAGAAGGTCGTCGAGGGGTCAGGGTGGAGGAAGAAGTTCCGGAAGTTGCCCGAGGGACGGGGCGTCGGACTCGCCTGCTCGAGCTACATCTCAGGCGCGGGGCTGCCGATCTATTGGAATAACATGCCGCACTCGGGCGTGCAGCTGAAATGCGACCGGGGTGGCGGTGTAACGGTCTTCTGCGGCTCGACCGAGATCGGCCAGGGCTCCGATTCGGTGCTCGCCTACGTCGTGGCCGAAGTGCTGGGCGTCGACCCGTTCGAGATCGCGGTCGTCACCGCCGATACCGACCTCACACCGGTGGACCTCGGGAGCTACTCGAGCCGCGTCACCTTGATGACCGGCAACGCCGCGCTCCAAGCGGCGGAGCGTGCGCGCGAGATCCTCGCGCTGCACACGGCGAAGAAGCTCGCCGTGCCGGCCGATCGCCTCGTCTTCGCGGACGGCCGCGTGTTCGACGCCCAGGACCCGGACCGCGGCATGACCTTCGCCGAGGCGGTGCAGCTGGCGGAGGCCGCGGAAGGAACGATCGGGACGGTGGGGTCGTACACCCCGCCCCGCGGCGCCGGTGCGTATCGCGGCGCCGGCGTCGGCCCGTCGCCCGCCTATTCCTACAGCGCCTGCGTCGCCGAGGTGGAGGTGGACCCCGCGACCGGGATCGTTCGGGTCCCGACGATCTGGATCGCGCACGACGTGGGCCGGTGCATCAACGCCGCCGCTGTGATCGGGCAGGTCGAGGGCTCGATCTACATGGGGCTCGGTGAGGCGTTGATGGAGGAGATGGCGTACCGCGGCGATCTCAAGGTGGTGCACAAGATCCCGAGTCTGCTCGAATACAAGAGCCCCACCACGCTCGAGATGTGCGATGTCGTGACGTATCTGATTGAGGACCCCGACCCCAACGGACCGTTCGGCGCGAAGGAAGTGGGCCAGGGGCCGCTGCTGCCCGTGATGCCGGCAATCGCGAATGCTGTGTACGACGCCGTCGGCGTGCGCGTGGACGAGATTCCCGTGACTCCCGAGAAGGTCCTCAAGGCCCTGCGAAAAAAGGGGAAGGGAGAAGAGGGAAGGGTTGGACCGTCGAGCTTCCCGGACATTCCCTGGCCCGAGCCGACGCACGTGCCGCCGCCGTGGGACGGAGGCGATGGAAAGGCCGTACTGACCCCGGGCGCAAGCCCGGGGATCACGGTACCGGCACGGCAGCGCTGATGCTCCGACTTCCCTTCTTCACCTATCTGCAGCCCAAGAGTATCGCCGATGCCCTGCGGATGAAGGCCGACGCCGGACCGGACGGCATGTTCGTCGCCGGCGGGACCGACCTGTACCCGAACATGAAGCGCCGCCATCAGGAACCGAAGACGGTCATCTCGCTGATGGGGGTAGCCGAGCTGAGAAGGTTGGACGGTTGGAATGTTGGAACGTGTGTGACGTTGAGTACCCTTTCCAACCTTCCAACCTTCCAACATTCCCACGCTGCTGTCGCAACCGCCGCCCGCCTCGTCTCCACGCCCCTGCTCCGCAACATGGGTACCCTCGGCGGCAACCTCTGCCTCGATACGCGCTGCAACTATTACAACCAGTCGTACGAATGGCGGAAAGCGATCGACTTCTGCATGAAGAAGGACGGCGCGATCTGCTGGGTGGCGCCGTCGTCGCCGCGCTGTTGGGCCGTGAGCTCCTCCGATGTCGCGCCCGTGATGGTGGCCATCGGCGCCGAGTATCGGCTGGTCGGCGCACAGGGAGAGCGCGTCGTGCCGGCGGGCCGGTTCTACCAGAACGACGGGATCAACTACCTGACGAAGCAACCCGACGAGATCCTCGCGGAGGTCCGGCTCCCGGCGCCGGGCACGTGGGATGCGGTCTACCACAAGCTGCGGCGGCGGGGGTCGTTCGACTTCCCGGTGCTGGGTGTCGCTGCCTGGATCAAATGGAACGGGAAGAAGGTGGCGGAAGCCCGCATCGTGCTGGGTGGGGTGGCGAGCTGGCCGCAGGAGGTCCCGGAAGCAGCCGCAGCCCTAGAGGACACTGCGCTGTCTGACGACATTATCGACGGCGCAGCAGAGGAAGCGTACCGGCCGTCCAAGCCGATGGACAACACCGATTTCGACCTGTCGTGGCGGAAGCAGATGACGCGGGTGTACGTGACGCGAGCGCTCGAGGAGCTGCGAAGCCGACGACCCTAGGAGGCAGGCCCATGGACCCCATCACCCGCGACATACGCGCCCTCAGATTGTACGCATTCGTCACCGCTCCCCTCCTCGTGGTCCTGACGGTCGGAGCGTTCACTCAGAAGCAGCGCTTTGGCGAGATCGACGTGCAGCGCGTCAACGTCATCGAGCCGGACGGCAAGGTTCGGATGGTGATTTCCAACAAGACCCGCGCCCCAGACGCGGTACTGGGCGGCAAGACCTTCAAGCGTCAGGGCGGCAACTCAGCCGGCATCATCTTTTACAACGAAGAGGGAGACGAGGACGGCGGGCTCGTCTTCGGCGGCAAGTGGCAGAACGGACGCTATGAGGCCGGTGGCGCACTGTTGTTCGACCAATTCCGCCAGGACCAGATCGTCGGGATCCAATACGGCGACGAGAACGGGAGACGATACGCCGGGCTTCAGGTCTGGGACCGCCCCGAGATCCCGGCGGCCGAAGCCCTCGAGCGCGACGCGACCATCGGGCGGATGCCGGACGGGCCGGAAAAACGGGCGGCCCGCGATCAGTTGCGGGCGTCGGGAGCGTGGGACGCCCCGGTTCGCGTGTTCGTGGGCCGGGACCAGGGCAAGGCGGCCATCGTCAATCTCGCGGATCGGGAGGGCCGCGTCCGCGCCCGTCTCCTCGTCGATTCCCTGGGCGCCCCGCGGCTCGAGTTTTTCGATGCGGGGGGGCGGGTGGTGTATGCCGTGCCGGATTCCGGTCGGGCGCGATAAGCTGCGGGAAGACGCGCTACGGCCTGATAGGCAAACGCCCGCGCGCCATCAGCATTAGCTTCGACTTCCAGGACTTGCTGCTCGTCCCGGTGTCAGCTCGCTAGCGCCACCCTCGTCGCGACGTCATCATGCGCCACCGCCGGCGGCGCCAGGGACGCAGGAGGAACGCGACCGCCATGAACGCCAGCGGCCACAAGAGCAGGCGGACCCCCCAGAAGCCCCAGAAGGTCAGCACCAGCATCGCGAGAAAGGCGAGGCGCGCCGCGCTCCAGAGCACCAAGGGCTCCCGTGGAGGCCGTTCGCGCGCCACTGGAAGGTCCGCGACGAGCTGGTTCAGCTCCTCCCGATAGGTCGTTGCCGACGCGGCCGCCAGACGCTCGCCTGCTTCCTCCGGCGACAGCCGTCCCTCCGCCGCCGCGCTCTGCAGCACCTCGGCGATGCGCTCGCGCTCGGCGTCGGACGCCCGCACGCCGCCGGCCAGTTCGGGCGCGCTCATGATTGCACCAGCGCGTCGATCTCCTGCGCGGCCCGCTTCAGAATGTCGCTGATCTTCTGGCGCACCGCGTCATCCCGCGAGCGCCAGCCGGCCCGATAGGCGCTCCTCATCAGCGCGCCCATCGCCCGGTTCAGATCTCCCATGCCGCCTCCCAATACTTCGTCGACCGCTTCTTTCACGCGGTCGAAGATGTCCTCCACCATGTCCCGGTGCTCCTCGAGGAACTTGAGGCCCGCGTCCGTGATCTCGTAAACCTTCTTGCCGTCCACGTCCTTGGCGCGCACCAGCCCCTCATCTTCCAGCCACTGCAGCGTGGGATACACGGTGCCCGGCGACGCCGAATAGCAGCCGTGCATCTGCTCCTCCAGCTCCTTCATGACTTCATAGCCGTGGCGCGGCTTGTCCTTGAGCAGTTTGAGAATCACGTACTTCATGTCGCCGGCCCCGAACCACTGGCGGCGCCGTCCGCCGCGGCCGAAGCCCACGAACCCCGGCCCGAAACCTTGCCATCCCCATCCGCGCCTCATACCTAGCCTCCTTGATATGTCGTCACGATATTACGCCACGATACGCTAATACGATATATCGTACGATGTATCGCGTCAAATGGTTCCAGCGGTATGATGTCAAGGGCTCTCGTCACAAGTCATCATCAGGCTTGAGCTTGCACCTCGGGCCCGTGGCCGTACATTCTACTCCCCCTACCGTCCCGCGCCCTTGGAGAGGAGTCTCAGATGGCTGTGCAGGTGACCCCCCACCCCGCTTGGGTGGCGGAACTTGATGCCGCGCTCGATCCGGGCCGGCAGGCGATTCTCGACACTCCTGTGATCGTGGACGCGTCGGAGAATCGGCTTATCGACGGCCAGATCCAGAACTTCCTGGTGGGCTTCTACCCGATCATCCGGGACTTCCCGCAGTGGCTGCAGGTCCTGCTCGATCGCTCGCCAGAAATGGGGCGCGAATTCTTCACCGACAACATTCGGGTGGAGCGCCGCCACGACGCCATGTGGCGCGCGATGGGGGACGGTTTCAACGTGCCCAAGAAGCGTTTCCAGGAACCGGAGCCGATGCTGCGGGAGGTCCAGGAGTTCCACGCCTATCTCACGGAGATGTGCCGCAACGCGCAATTCGGCCCGGCGGTATCGGCGACCAACTACGCCGTCGAGGGCGTGGCGCAAAAGATCTCCGAGAAGGCGTTGCGCGGCCTCGCCAAGAACGAGAAGATCGGCCCGCGGGGGCGTTGGTGGTTGGAAGAGCACGCGAAGTATGACGACGAGCATCCGATTCACGCGCTCGAGATCATCAAAGACTGCGTCAAGCGCGGGCCCGACGACCCCCGCAGCGTGGCGGATTCCGCGATCAAGAGTCTCTCTTTGATGCGCCACGCGATGGAAGCCACTTACCGCGCGTGAGCAAGGGCCGGCGGGTCTCGCCCGACCCGGGCTCCCGGGCTACCGCCGCGCCGTCCAAACGGCCACGGCTCGACCTGCTGCAGGCCGCCGCCGACATCGTCACCGCTCTGCCAGACGCCGTCGTCGTGACAGACCTCGACCGGCGCGTGCTCGCCGTGAATCAGGCGGGTGCCGATCTGTTGGGGTGGGAGATCGCGGAGCTCGTGGGTCAACCGATCGCCGAGCAGGTGACGGCTACGGAGCGGGCGCACGTGGCCGCGCAGGAAGACCTGGTGATCGCCGGCGCGCCACAGCGCTACGAGACCCGCGTCTTGAACCACGAGACGGGCGAAGAGCGCGACGTCGCGGTGTCGAGCGGCCCGTTCCGCGTGGACGAAGAGCTGCGCGGTACCGTCGCGACGCTGCGGGACATCACGGACGCAAAGCGCGCCCAAAACACCCTCTCGCGGTCGGAAGCGCGCTACCGCAACCTCGTGGAGTCCGCATCCGACGCCATCGTGACGCTCGACGCCAACGGTCGGTTCACCACGGTGAACCAGGCCGCCGAGATCATCTCCGGCTACCGGCGGGAGGAGCTGGTCGGCCAGTGGTTCGCCCCCATGCTTTCCGACGACGAGCTTCCCAAAGCCCTGGCCCACTTCCAAAAGGCGCTGGCGGGCGAGACGGGCCTCTTCGAAACGCAGTTCTATCGCAAGGACGGCGAGGGCCGGACCATCTCGATCACCTACTCGACGCCGCAACGGGACGAGGAGGTCCTCTGCCTCATCCGTGACGTGACCGACCAAAAGATGCTACAGGAGCAGCTCATCCAGTCGGAGAAGATGTCGGCGATCGGGCAGCTGGTCTCGGGCGTGGCGCACGAGCTGAACAATCCCCTGGCCGGCATCTCCGCGTTCGCACAGCTGCTGCTCGCGGAGAAGCGCTTTCCCCCCGATCAGCGCACCGCCGCCGAAACGATCTACAGCGAAGCCCGCCGGGCCAGCCGCATCGTCCAGAACCTTCTGACCTTCGCGCGCCAGCACAAGGCCGAGAAGGGCCCCACCCTCATGAACCAGGTGCTCGACGACACCTTGGATCTGCGGGGCTACGAGCTGCGCGTGCGCGGCATCGATGTCCGTCGCGAATACGACGAAGACCTGCCCGAAACGATGGGGGATGCCCACCAGCTGCAGCAGGTGTTCCTCAACCTGATCACGAACGCCGAGCAGGCGATGGAGCGCACCGAGGGCCGCCATCACCAGGTGACGGTCCGCACGCGCCGCGCCGGCGACGTCATCCGCATCGAGATCGAGGACACGGGCGGCGGCATCCCGCCGAACCTGCTGGAGCGCATCTTCAACCCCTTTTTCACGACCAAGCCCACGGGTCACGGGACGGGACTCGGGCTCTCCATTTCGCTCGGCATCGTGCGGGAACACGAGGGGCGCATTTGGGCGGAGAACGCCGCCCAAGGCGGCGCCCGCTTCGTCGTCGAGCTGCCCGTGACCGCCCCCCGCGCCTCGGGCGAGTTCCCCGCGGCGCTCGCGGTCCATCCCGTGGGCGACAGCTTGCATATCCTGGTGGTCGACGACGAGGCGTCCGTCCGGGTCGCGCTGCAGCGCTACCTGGCGGGCCGGGGCCACGACGTGGAGACGACGGCCAGCGGGCAGGATGCCCTGGCGCTGCTCCGCACCGGCGACTACGACGCCATCATCGTGGACATGCGTATGCCGGACCTCTCCGGCGAGCAGCTGTTCGAGCAGCTGCGCGCGGCCGATCCGGAGCACGCCGAGCGCGTGATTTTCACGACCGGCGACCTCGTGAATGAGCAAATGCGGCGCTTCCTCGACGGCGCGGCCCGCCCTTGCGTCGCCAAGCCGTTCGAGTTCTCCTCCTTCGATCAGGTGCTGCCCGCGGCGCGACGACGCACCTAGTCCTTTCACTCTTGACCAACGATACATGCGCCCCTTCGTCCTCACGCTCTTGATCCTCGTCTGCCCGGCGACCGGCTCGGCGCAGGGCTTCGACTTCTACGCGCGCGGCCCGTACCGGCCGGCCGTGCCCCGCCCCGAGGCGGTCACCGGCTACGCGGCGGGCGAGCAGCACACGATGTACGCCGTCATGCAACACTATCTCGACACCCTCGTCGCCACGGCGGGCGACCGCGTGCGCGTGGAGGGGTGGGGGCAAACGACCGAGCACCGGCCCATCCGGGCGCTGATCATCTCCGATCCCGCAAACCTCGCCCGGCTGGATCAGATTCGCGCCGACCTGGCCGAGCTCGCGGACCCCCGGCGCACGACGCCCGCGCGGGCGGCGGAGATCGCCGCGAAGGACCCCGCGGTCGCGGTGTTCCAGTACTCGGTCCACGGGAACGAGCCCGCGGGCTTCGAAGCGGCGATGCAGGTCGCCTATCAGCTCCTCGCCTCCGAGGAGCCCCAGACCCAGGAGCTCCTCAAGACCGTCGTGCTCGTGCTCAACCCGTCGGCCAATCCCGACGGCCACGAGCGCTTCGCCGCGTGGTACAACTCGGTCGCCGTCGGCGCCGACCATCCCGCCGCCTTCGAGCAGACCGAGCCGTGGAGCGTGACCGGCCGGTACAACCATTTCCGGTTCGACATGAACCGTGACCTGCTCGCGCAGAGCCAGCCCGAGGTGCGGGCCATGATGGCCGGGGTGATGCGGTGGCGGCCGCAGGTGTTCGTCGACCACCATTCCACGACGCCCACCTTCTTCTTCCCGCCCGTGGCGCAGGCGGTCAACCGCAACCTCCCGCCGCAAACGACGAAGTGGTTCGACACCTACGGCCGCGGCAACGCGGCGGCGTTCGATCGCTTCGGGTGGCAGTACTTCGTGCGGGGCGTGTTCGACTTCTTCTACGTCGGCTACTGGGATGAGTGGAGCACCTTCCAGGGCGCGACGGGCATGACGTACGAGACCGACGGCGGCCCCGAGTTCAACAAGCGGCGCGACGACGGCACGATCACGACGTTTCGGGACGGCATCGCGCATCACGTCGTGGCATCGCTCGCCACACTCGAGACGACGGCCAAGAACCGGCAGAGCCGCCTGCTCGACTACTACGAGTTCCGACGCTCCGCCCTCGCTGAAGCGGCCACCGATCGCATGAAGCGCGTCGTGATCGCGCCGGGGACGGACCCCCGCACGACCGCGCACGTCGTCGGCCTGCTGCTGGCCAACGGGATCGAGGTCACGCGCCTTGCGCAGCCCGGCAGCTCCCGCGCGGCACACGGGTACCTCGGCGGTCCCGCGTCGGCGCGCACGTTCCCCACCGGCAGCTACGTGATCGACCTCAATCAGCCCCAGCGCCGCCTCGCCAAGGGAATGCTCGAGCCCGACGCGGAATTCGACCGCGGCTTCGTGGAGCGGGAGCTCGGCAAGTTCCAGCGCAATCGCCGCCGGGGAGAGAACGCCGACAAGGACGAGTACGGGTTCTACGACATCACAGCGTGGTCCCTGCCCCTCAGCTTCAACCTCGATGCCTACTGGACCGAGGACGCAGCACCCGGGCCAGGCACGGCCGTCACCGACACCACGCTCCCCGCGCCGGCGGCTCCCGGGCGCGCGGCCTCGGCGTACGCATTCCCCAACGACAACCTCGGGGCGGCGCGGCTCGCACTCGCGCTCCAGAGCGAGGGGTTCCGCCTCGCCGTTGCGACGCAGCCGCTCCGCGCCGACGGGCGCACCTACCCGCGCGGCACGTTCGTCGCCCGGCTGCAGCGCAACACGGCAGCCCTGAGCGAGCGGATCGCGGCGCTGGCGCCCGCGCTGGGGGTTCCCGTAACCGCCGTGCAGAGTGCCTTCGCCGACACGGGCGACGTGGGCACCGGGTCGGGCGAGGTGTGGGCGCTGCATGCGCCGAAGATCTTGGTCGCCGCGGGAGACGGTGTGTACGAGACGAGTTACGGGTCGCTGTGGCATTTCCTCACCCGCGAGCTCGGCGCGCCGTTCACGCCCGTGCCGCTCCGCAACATCGGCGGCATGGACGACCTCAACACGTACAACGTGATCATCGTGCCCGACGGCCGCGCCAGCCGGATGCGGCGCGAGCTGGGAGACGCGGGCAGCACGGCCCTGAAGGCGTGGGTCCGCTCCGGCGGGGTGCTCATCGGGTTCGGCGGCGCGGGCGAGCTTGCCGCAAACAAGGATCTCGAGCTCTCGACGGTAGCAACGGTGGGCGCGGACACCACCCTGAAAGCCGACACGACCGCGCCGGGCTCCGTGCCCCCACTCGTGTCACCGACCGCGCCACCCAAGGACCGGCCGGCGTGGCTCCCGGGGTCGATCTTCCGCGCCACCCTCGATCCGACCCACTGGCTCACTCTCGGATACGCGGGCGAGAAACTCCCCGTCTTCATCGACGGCGACGTGTTCTGGAAGCAGTCCAAGGGGGGCGCCAACCCGGTGGTGTTCACCGGCGATTCGCTCGTCCTCTCGGGATTCACCTGGCCCGGGAACACGGAGCGGCTGCTGAAGGGGACGACGTGGGCCGTGGTGGAGAATCAGGGCCACGGACGGGTCGTGTTGTTCCTCGGTGATCCCCTGTTCCGCGCCTTCTGGCGCGGACCGGCCCGGCTCGTGACGAACGCCATTCTGATCGGTCCGAACCGTTAGATCAGATCGCCCGGTGGACCCTCCGAAGCTTGGGGATCCGGTGGTAGAGGCTCGGCTCCTGCCGCTCGCGGTGGCGGGTGCCCGGGGCCAGATGAAACCGCTGTTCCGACTCCGGCACCTTCCAGGTGAGCGTCGTGCGCTTCTGTTTGCGCAGCACCTCGATGGAGACCGTCTCACCGTTGTCGTACGACCGCAGGATGCGCATCGCGTGCATCGGCGACGTCGGCTTGCGGCCGCCGATCGCCAGGATCACATCGCCGCCCTTGAGCGTGAGAGTCGAGTCTTCGGGGGTCCGCACGACCAGCACGCCCTCGCGGGTCCCAAAGTACTCGCCGAGGTCAGGGTTCAGGCTGACCAGCTCGATCCCGCCCCACGGGGCGCCCATCATCCACTCGAAGTGGTTGCCGGGCCCGAACTCCATGTCCGGCGTCGGCGTCTTGAACGAGAAGTCCGGGACCCCGATGCTCGTCATGCCGCCCCAGCCGACCTCTTCGGCCACGAGCGTCGCCTTGCGGGTCTCACTGCCCCGGCGGTACTCGACCTGGACCGTATCGCCCGGGTCCAGCGCGCGGGCCAGTTCGATCAGCTTCATGCCGGGCCCCGACTCCTCGTCGTTGTCCGCCGCGACGCCGCCGAGCGCTGTGCCGCTGAAGCGCGTGATGACATCCCCGGCCTTGAGGCCGGCTTTGGCGGCGGGTCCGTCGGGGCTCACCGCCTCGACCCGCGCGCCGACCTTATCGTCTGCCGCGTCCGGAATGGTCTTGACGACCACGCCGATGCGGCCGCGATTGCTGCTGAACGAAAACGCGCCGAACGGACCGCGCTCCACTTGCGTGCGAACGCGGGACCGGGGACGCGGCGTTTCTTGTGTCGTCGCCACGACCGGGCAGAGGGTGAGGGCGGCCAGCGCCGCCAGGGTCCAGGTCCGAGTCATACTGCGTCCTCCCGGCCGCTTATAGGCCGACGTAGCGAGCGCGGGTCACGCGAACGGTCACCAACTCGCGCATCAAGTCCACCCGCTGCTGCCAGAGTTTCACGAGGTCGGCGTCCAGCGCCTGGGCCTTGATCTCGCCCAGGCTCGCCAGGTCGCCATCGATGACGGCAATCCGGTCTTCCAGCTCCGCCACAAGCGTCGCGGCACGGCCGCTCAGGACGCGACCGTCCACGTCGTAGCGCCGCAGCTCGTCTTCCAGCGTGGCGGACTGTTGCTTCGCCTGCGACAGCTCCGCGTGGAGCCCCCCCCCGGTCGCGGTCGGTCGCAGCAGCAGCAGACCGGCGAGGGCGGCCGCCGCCGCGAGACTGCCGGCGCTCCACACCCGGCGCCGGCGCGTCCGCTCCACCCGCACAGCCGTCTGCACGACGGGCCAGCGATCGCGCGACGGCCGCAGCACGGGCAGCGCCTTGAGCTGCGCCACGCGCTGGTACAGGCCGTCGAGCTCGGCGCGGCAGGTTGCGCAAGCTTCGATGTGCGTGCGCGCGAACACCGACGCCTCGCCGGCGCGCAGGGCCAACAGGTCTTCCACCGTACAGTGCATCATGCCTCTGCTCCTTCACCCAGCAGCCCCCGCAGGCGCGTGTGCGCCCGGGCCAACTGCGACTTCGAAAAACTCACCGACTTCCCCATCAACTCGGCGATTTCCTCGTGCGTGTAGCCTTCCACATCGTGCAGCCACACCACGGAGCGGGACGTGTCCGACAGGTGCTCGAACGCCCGCTCGAGATCGAGGTTGGCCCCGACATGCATCGCGGGCCGCCCCGCCGGCTCCTGATCCAAAGGCTCTGCCGCCCTGAGCTGCTCGCGGCGGATCCGCATCAGCGCTTTCGTGGCGGCGATGCGCCGGACCCAACCCCACAGGTGCCCGTCCCCCCGGTACTGGCGGATACTCTTCACGACCTCGAGGAACGTCTCCTGCAACACGTCCTCCGCGTCCTCTGTCGTCCGCAGCATGCGGCGCGCCAAGTTGTAGACGGGCGTCTCGAACGCGCGGAACAGCGCCTCGAGGGCTGCTTCATCTCCGGCTTGCGCGCGGGCGACGAGGACATCCGGGACGGCGAGGGCCACGGTCATGGTCTCAAAACTAAGATGCGGGTGGGGGTTAGAGGGTCGCGCACTTACTTAAGTACTTACCCGATAGTAACTTGCCACCCATGTCGAAGAGCGATCTGCACAACTGGTTACACCACTGGCAGGACGAGGGGGACGCCGCGTTTCTGTACCACGTCCTCGCGACCCAGGAGCGTGACGCCAAGAAGAGCGAGATCTACGAAAAACTGGCGGGTGTGGAGGAGCGGCACACGCAGATGTGGGCCAAGCTACTCGCCGACCACGGCCATCCCGTGCCGGCGGCCGGCCCCAGGCCCACCGTCAACGCGCGCGTGATGGCCTGGATGGGCCGGCGCTTCGGGCCTCGGTACTTGCTGCCGCTGCTGCTGCGGGAAGAGGGACGCGAGGTGAAGGGGTACATGGACCTGCACCGGGCGTCTCCGGTGGGGGACGCGAAGGCGGTGTCGCTCACGCTGGCGAAGGAGTCAGCCGCCCACGCCGAGACGCTGGCGGGGCTCGCGGGAAAGAAGACCGAGCCATGGCACCGCGCCGAGTCGGGTGGGTTCCTGCGCAACGTGGTGTACGGATTCAACGACGGCCTCACGGCGAACTTCGGCCTGGTGGCGGGGGTGATCGGGGCGGCGGTGCAGCCGCACGTGATCATGATCTCCGGCGTCGCGGGAATGATCGCCGATGCGCTGTCGATGGGCGCGTCCGGCTACCTCGCCGCCAAGAGCGAGCAGGAGGTGTACGCTCACGAGATCGCGATGGAGAAGGAAGAGATCCGCCTGATGCCCGACGTGGAGGAGGAGGAGCTGGCGTTGGTGTACGAGGCCAAGGGGATCGACGCGAGCCGGGCGCGGGCCATGGCGGCGGAGGTGATGCAGGACCCGGCGCGGGCGCTCGACGAGCAGGTGCGCGAGGAGCTGAAGATCGGCGAGGCGCACTCGACGCCGATCAAGGAAGGGTGGGTCACGGGCACGGCTACGGCGGTCGGCGCCCTCATCCCGGTGGCGCCGTTCCTGATCTTCACCATGCCTTCCGCCATGTGGGTCTCGTTCGGCGTCGCCATGCTGTCCCACTTCGCGGTGGGCGCAGCGCGTAGCGTCTTCACCGGCCGCGGGGTCATCCGCAGCGGGATCGACATGTTTGTGGTCGGCCTCGGCGTGGCGATGGTGGGGTATGTAATGGGCGACCTGGTGGCGAGGGTGCTCTAGACCACCAGGTTCACCAACCGGTCCTGCACGTAGATCACGTTCCGCACCGGCTTGCCATCCACGAACTTCTTCACGGCCGCGTCGGCGAGCACGCGGGCGACGACTTCGTCCCGGGCCATGCCGCGGGGCACCGTGAGGCGAGAGCGGAGCTTGCCGTTCACTTGGACGGCGATTTCCACGTCCCCCGCCGTGGCCATACGCTCGTCGTACGCCGGCCACCGGGTCTCGAACACCGACGTCGGGTGCCCGAACAGCTCCCAGAGCTCTTCGGCGAAATGAGGCGCGTAGGGTGCGAGCAGGATGATCAGCGGCGCCAACCCCTCCCGTGTCCCGCCTCCCACTTCCCGCAGTTGGTTCACGTATTCCATCATGGCCGCGATCGCAGTGTTGTAGTTGAGGCTCTCGGTGTCGGCGCTCACCTTCTTGATGGTCTGGTGCAGTTTGCGTTGGGCGATCTCCGATTGCCCCGGGCTTTCGCCCGGGGTCAGCGAGGCCTCGTGCGCCAACGCCCATACCTTGTCCAAGAAACGCCGAATCCCGACGATCCCCGTCTCCCGAAAGTCGCCGCCCTCCTGGAACGGGCCGAGGAACATCAGGTACATGCGGAAGGTGTCCGCGCCCCATTGCTGGATGTAGGTGTCGGGCACCACCACGTTGCCCCGGGACTTCGACATCTTGGCGCCGTCCTTGATGATGAGACCGTGCGCGCGGAAGCGGGGAAACGGCGTGTCGAACGACAAGTGGCCCAGATCGTGGAGCGCCATCGTCACGAAGCGGCTGTAGAGCAGGTGCAGCACGGCGTGCTCATTGCCGCCGATGTAGCTCGTTACGGGAAGCCACTTCCTTGTCCGCGCCGGATCGAAGGGCCGGTCGGCGAACTCGGTCGACGGATAGCGGAGGTAGTACCACGACGAATCGAGGAACGTGTCGGAGACGTCGGTCTCGCGGCGCCCCGCGCCCCCGCACTGCGGACACTTTACGAAGTACCACTCCTTGTGCCGCGCGAGCGGGCTCACCCCCGTATCGTCGGGCCGGAAGTCCTCGATGAGCGGGAGCTCGACCGGAAGATCCCGCTCCGGGACGCCCACCGGCCCGCATCGCTCGCAGTAGATGATCGGGATCGGCGTGCCCCAGTAGCGCTGGCGCGAGATGCACCAATCGTGGATGCGGTACTGCACCCGCGGCGTCGCCAAGCCGCGCCCCGCGAGCCAGTCGACGACCTGCCGGCCCCCGTTGAGGCACGGGAGCCCGTCGAACGCCCCCGAATTCATCAGCACCCCGTCTTCCGATACGCTCGGGAGGGGCTCGCCTTCGACCTTGACCACCTGGCGGATCGGCAGCTTGTATTGCGTGGCGAACTCGAAGTCCCGCTTGTCGTGCGCAGGGACCGCCATGATCGCGCCGGTGCCGTACTCCATGAGCACGTAGTCGGCGATCCAGATCGGGATGGCTTCCCCGGTGGCCGGGTTGCGGGCATACGACCCGAGGAACACACCGGTCTTGGTCCGGTCGCCGACGCGGCGCGACACGAGGTCCTTCGCCTGCACCTCGCGCTGGTAGGCCTTCACCGCCGCGCGCTGCTCGACGGCGATCAGCTCCTCGACCAGCGGGTGCTCCGGCGCAAGAACGAGATACGTGGCGCCGAAGACCGTGTCGGGCCGGGTCGTGAACACCGTGATCTTCTTTCCCCCCGGCGTCTCGAACACCAGCTCCGCCCCTTCGCTCCGGCCGATCCAGTTGCGCTGGAGCGCGGCGGTGGACGAAGACCAATCGAGCCGCTCCAGATTCTCGAGCAGCCGCTCAGCGAAGTCGGTGATCCGGAAGAACCATTGGTCGAGCATGCGCTGCTCGACCGGCGTGTCGCAGCGCTCGCAGCGCCCGTTGATGACTTGCTCGTTGGCGAGCACGGTCTTGTCCTTGGGGCACCAGTTCACCGCCGCACGCTTCTTGTACGCGAGGCCCGCCTTGAAGAGCTGCAGGAAAAGCCACTGCGTCCACTTGTAGTATGCAGGATCGGTGGTGGACAGCTCGTGGCGCCAGTCGAACATCCCGCCAAAGCGCTTCAGCTGGCGGCGGAAGTTCGCGATGTTTTGCGGGATGAGGTGCGCCGGATTGGTCCCGATCGACAGCGCGTAGTTTTCAGAATGAATGCCGAACGCGTCGAACCCCATCGGCTCGAATACGTCGTAGCCCTGGAGGCGCTTGAATCGCCCGTAGATGTCCGCCCCCGTGAACGCGAACATGTTGCCGACGTGCAGCCCCTCGGCCGAGGGGTATGGGTACATCATCAGGTTGAAGAACGGCCGGGCCGCGCCGTCCAAGTCGGGCTCGTTGGTATGGCGCTGGGCCCAGCGGTCCTGCCACTTCGCTTCGACCGCGGCCGGATCGTAGGTCGGGACGCTGCTCATAAGTGCCTGAAATTAAGCGGACTTGCCCCATCGTGTCACCCTCGGTAGCTTAGCGCCCGACCACCCGAATGGCCACGAAGTCCCAGCAACTCCGCCAAAGCTTTCTGCTCTCGGGGGCCGGCGCCGCCGTCCTCCTGATCATCGTGGTCGCCTGGTTCACCGGCAGCCGCGCCGCCCGCATCCTCGAGAACCAGGCCGACGCGCGCGACCGCGAGGTAGCCGTCCGTGTGGCGGCGATCGTGACGCACTACCTGAACGAGCGACGGCGGGAGGTCGTCTCCCTGGCCAGCATGCCCCAGCTTGTCGCGGCGGTGCGACAGGCGGGCCAGGACGCGTCCGCCCGGGGTCTCGACCGAATCGACATCCCCACGCTGGAACGGACATTCGCCGGCTCGCGCCAGCTGGGCGGTGACCCCGAGCTGCGCGACTACCTGCGCGCCTACACGACGATCTCCGACTTTGCCGAGATGTTCGTGACCGAGAGCCACGGGTTGAACGTGCTCACGTCGGGCCGAACATCGGACTTCGTGCAGCGGGATGAGACGTGGTGGCAGCGGACGATGGAAGACGGTCTCTACGAGGGCGAAGCGAAGTTCGACTCGTCGGCCGCGGCGGTGTCGCTCGAGTTCGACGTCGCCGTCCGGGCGCCCCGGGTCGAGCGGCCGATCGGTGTCCTCAAGGCGGTCTTCGCCCTCGATCGCCTTGGAAACCTGCTCAGCGCGGAAGAGAGGACCGGGGGGGGGGCGGGGGGGGGGCCATACGTCGAGGTGGTGGACAACCGCGGTGTCGTGCTGCTCGCCCGCGACCCCGGCCTGCTGCTGCAGCCACTGCAGGACAAGGGCCGAATCCCGCTTGGCGCAGCGGCGGCGAGCGTGCGGCTCGAAACGTCTCAGGGTGAAGAGCTCGTCGTCACGGCGCCGGCGAACCAAGGGGAGTGGTGGGTGCTGTACCGCCAGCCGGCCGCGAGCGCCTTCGCCGCCGCGCGCAGCACGCGGCGCAGCGTATGGATCGGGGCGCTGCTCGTCGCCGCGGTGGTGGTGGGTGCGCTGTTCTGGCTGGCACGGCGGCTCAGCCGGCTCGTGACCGAGCCCGTGAAAGCCGCTGGGGCCATCGCCAGCCGGGTCGCCGGCGGCGATCTCTCCGTGACGGTGTCCACGCACCGCGCCGAGGCCGCGGAAGTGGGCGAGCTGCTGTCGTCGATTCATTCGATGGTCGTGGCCCTGCGGCGGTTGGTCGGGGCGATCCGGTCCGCCGCCGACGAGGCGGCGGCGATGGCGTCCGAGATCTCGGCCTCGACCGAGGAGATGAGCGCGTCCACGGAGGAGATGGCCGCGACGTCGCAGGACCTCTCCAAGCGCGCCAGCGAGCAGGCGCAGCTGGTGCGCGCCGCGGCCGACGACGCCGGACGGATTCTGCAGATCGCCGCGAGTCTGGCGCAGGGCGCCGACGAGGCGGTCCGCCGCAACGCGGGCCTTTCCGCCCTCGCCCGCCAGCATAAAGAGGTGCTGGACCAGAGCGCGGTGCAGCTCGCCCAGCTCGCCGACGAGGTGGCGAAGGGCGCCGCGGAGGCGGAGGCGCTGGCCCAGGCGGCAGGCGAGATTCAGAAGTTCGTCGTCCAGACGAAGGCCGTCGCGACGCAGACGAACATGCTGGCGCTGAACGCCGCGATCGAAGCGGCGCGCGCCGGGCCGCAGGGACGCGGGTTCGCCGTCGTGGCCGACGAGGTGCGCAAGCTCGCGTCGCTGGCCGCGGCCGCCGCGGGCGACACCGCCGACACGGTGCGCGGGGTGCTGGCCCGCGTGCAGGGGACCCGCGACCGCCTGGTGCGGCTGGCCAAGGGCGCGGCAGCGGTGAAAGAGGCGGCTCAGACGGCCGCCCAAGGACTCGGCACCGTGGCGGGTGAGGCTGACGCCAACGCCACGTGGAGCGGGGAGATCGCCCAGTCGGCGGGGGAGATGCGGGCGCTCGTGGAGGAGATCGCCAACCGGCTGGCATCGGTGACGCAGCAGACCGACGGCCTGCTGGCCGCCGCCGAGGAGCTGGCGGCGTCCGGGCAGGAGCAGAGCGCGTCGACCGAGGAGATCGCCTCGTCCGCGAACCGGCTCGCCGAAGCGGCCGACAGGCTCACCGGCGCCGTGAAGTCGTTCCGTCTGCTGGCGGACGAGGAGCAACCCCCGCCCGAGCAGCAAGCGGCGGACTAGTCACCACCCCGCACTTGACATCTGCACCGCAGCGAGATTACGTCATGCGCATGAGAATTGCCCGCCACCACCGGCACCATCACCGCCACCCCATCGGGGGGCCGCCGGAGGTGCGCGCAAGGTAGTCTCGAAGGTTTGAGAGAACTTGAGTTCATCGCCGACGCCGGCCCCTGAGGGCCGGCGTTTTTGCGTTTGGTATCCAGTCACCTGGAGCGTGCCACATGATGCTGCGCCTCGGTCTGCCCAAGGGCCGTATGGAGTCCAGCGTACTTTCCCTGCTCGGCGACGCCGGCATTCGCGTCCGCCCGGGCGCGCGCGGCTACCGCCCCGACGTCTCGCTCCCCGAGACCGAGGCCAAGTTGCTCAAGTCACAGAACGTCGTCGAGATGTTGGCTGCGGGAAGCCGGGACGCGGGCTTCGCCGGGGCCGATTGGGTGGCCGAGCTACAGGCCGATGTGATCGAGCTGCTCGATACGGAGCTCGACCAGGTGCAGATCGTCGCCGCCGCCCCAGGAGAACTTCCCGATCGGCGCATCGTCGTCGCATCGGAGTACGAGCGGCTGGCGCGCGCGTGGATCGCGAGCCGCCGCCTCACCGCCGACTTCGTCCGCTCCTACGGGGCGACCGAGGTGTTCCCGCCCGAGGACGCCGATGTGATCGTCGACAACACGGCCACGGGATCGACGCTCGAGGCCAACGGGTTGCGCGTGGTCGAGGTGCTGATGCAATCGTCCACCCGCCTGTACGCCAACCCGCGCGCGCTCGAAGACGCAACCCGCCGCCGGCGCATTGAAGACCTGGTGCTGCTGCTGCGCTCGGTCCTCGACGCGCGGCAACGCGTCATGCTGGAGGTGAATGCTTCCGCCGAGTGTCTGGACGCGGTCGTGGCCGCCCTGCCCGCGATGCGCCGGGCGACCGTTTCGCCGCTGTTCGGCAACAACGGCTACGCGGTGAAAGCCGCGGTGCCCCGGGATGCCCTGCCGCTCGTCATTCCGGCGGTGAAGGCCGCGGGAGGAACGGACGTCGTGGTCTCACGCCTGGCCCAGATCGTACCATGAACACGCGCTTGGCATTGAAGCTGGACAGCAATGAAGGTCCGCTTCCTCCGCCCACCCTGCTCGCGGCGTTGGCGACTCTCGACCCGGAGGCGCTGCGCCGCTATCCAGACGTGTCGACGCTCGAGGCGACGCTCGCCTCCCGGGTCGGCGTCTCGTCGGACCGCGTGATCGTCACCGCCGGTGCGGACGAGGCGATCGACCGCGTGTGTCGGGCCTATCTCGGTGCCGGGCGCACGATGGTTCTCTCCGAGCCGACGTTCGAGATGTTCGATCACTTCGCCAAGCTCGCGGGCGCGGCCGCACTCGTCCGCGTGCCGTGGCGCTGCGGCGAGTTCCCTCTCGCGGCGTTCCTGGAGCGGCTCGAGGAGCAACCCGCCGTGATCGCCGTCGTGTCGCCCAACAACCCCACCGGAGGTGCGGCGACTGCCGCCGACGTCCGGCGCCTGGCCGAAGCGGCTCCCAATGCCCTTGTGTTGCTCGACCATGTGTACGTCGAGTACGCGGACGAAGACATCACACCCGAGGTGCTCGACCTTCCCAACGTCGTCGTGCTGCGCACGCTCTCCAAAGCCTGGGGGCTCGCGGGATGCCGGATCGGCTACGCGATCGGAAGCCGCGAGGTCATCGCAACGCTCAGGACCGCGGGTGCACCCTACTCCGTCGCCGCTCCGTCGGTCGCGCTGGCGCTGCGGCGACTCGCCGACGGGGACGAGGCGTTGCACGCTCATGTCGCGTACGTGCGTGAGGAGCGGAGCGCATTGCGCGCGCGTCTTGCGGTCTTCGGCATTGATGCGCCTCCCTCTCAGGCGAACTTCATTCTGGCGGAATGCGGCGCCCGCGCCCCTTTACTCAGCGCTGGTCTGGCGGCGCTGGGTGTCGTCGTGCGGGGTTTCCCCAAGCGTCCAGGCTTGACGACCGCGCTGCGCATCACGCTGCCGGGCAACGCGGTCGCCTTTGAACGTCTTGTGGCGGCCTTCGAAACCGTCCTCGCGCCCGAAGCGCTTCTCTTCGACTTGGACGGTGTGCTCGCCGACGTACAGCACTCTCAGCGGGCGGCCATCGCCGCGACGGCGCGGTCGTTCGGCGTGGCCGCCACGTTGGCGCAGGTCGCGGCGGCCATCCGCACGGGCGACGCAGCGAACGACTGGCTCGTCACGCGGCGATTGATCGAAGCTAGTGGATGCGATGCCTCACTCGACGATGTGACGGAGCGGTATCAATCGCTGTATCTGAGTCTCCGTGACCGAGAATGCCTCATCCCTCCCGGCCCATTGTTGGAGCGGTTCGCCGCCCGCCGGCCCCTGGGGATCGTGACGGGCCGACCACGGGCCGAGGCACAGTGGTTCCTGGAGCGGGCGGGTGTCGCGCAGCTCTTCGGCACCGTCGTCGCGATGGAGGACGCACCTCCGAAGCCCGACCCGGCGCCACTGCTCCTCGCCCTGGAGCGCCTCGGTGTCCGCCGCGCTTGGATGATCGGGGACACGCCCGATGACGTGCGCGCCGCCGCGCAGGCGGGTGTGCTTCCCCTCGCCGTCGTCGCTCCTGGCGACGACGCGTCGTTGGCTTGCGCCGCCCTACGGGAGGCCGGTGCCGCTAGCGTGCTCGACCGGCTTTCCGATCTCCTGGAGCTGCTGCCATGATTCGAACCGCCGCCATTGAGCGGGTCACTCGCGAGACCGCCGTCAACGTCACTCTCACGCTCGACGGGACGGGCCGGGCCGAGGTGAGCACGGGCATTGGGTTCCTCGACCATCTCTTCGAGACTCTAGCTCGGCACGCCGGGCTTGACCTCACCATCGCATGCAAAGGCGACCTGCGCGTGGACGATCACCATACCGCCGAGGATTGCGCGCTCGGCGTTGGCGAAGCGCTCGATCGCGCCCTCGGCGAGCGGCGCGGGATCGCCCGATTCGGGTCGGCGTTCGCGCCGCTCGACGAGGCGCTGGCGCGCGCGGTGGTCGATCTCTCGGGGCGCCCCTACTCGAGCGTCGACCTGGGCCTGGGGCGTGAATCGATCGGCGGACTCGCCTGTGAGAATGTGGCCCACGTGCTGCGCTCGCTGGCCGTCGCCGCGCGCCTCACCCTGCACGTCGACGTGCTGCGGGGCGAGAACGACCACCACCGCGCGGAGGCTGCATTCAAGGCTGTTGCCCTGGCGCTGCGCCAGGCCGTCGCCTGCTCGGGTGGCGACGAGGTCCCTTCGACGAAGGGAATGTTGTGATCGTCATCGTGGAGACCGGCGTGGCCAACCTCGCGTCGATCGCGACCGCCTTCGCGCGACTCGGCGAGCGGGTCACGCCGACGCGCGATCCGGCGGTCGTGCGTCGGGCCGCGCGCCTGGTATTGCCCGGCGTCGGGGCGTTCGGGCCCGCGGCAGCCGAGCTGCGGGCACATGGCCTCGACGTCGCCGTGCGCGACAGCGTTGGGCGCGGCACGCCCCTCCTCGCTGTGTGCCTCGGCTTGCAGCTACTGTGCGATGGCAGCGAGGAGGCACCGGGCGTGGCGGGGCTTGGTATCGTGCCGGGCACCTGCCGCCGCTTACCCACGGGCGTGCGGGTGCCGCACCTCGGCTGGAACCGCGTCGTCGCGAATCCCGATCATCGTTTCGTCAGCAGCGACGAGGCGGCGTTCGCCAACTCGTACGCACTGTGCGAAGCGCCGTCCGGCTGGAACGCATCGTGGACCACTTACGGCGCACCCTTCGTGGCCGCGCTGGAGCGGGGCGACACGCTCGCCTGCCAATTCCACCCGGAGCTGTCCGGAGCGTACGGTGAAGAGGTGCTGGCGCGCTGGCTGGGGGGGGGCCGCGGGAGCTGGTCGGCCCACGCCGAGCCGCCGCCGCGCGCGTCCGGTCTGCTGCGCCGCATCGTTCCGTGTCTGGATGTCAGGGACGGCCGCGTGGTGAAGGGCGTGAACTTTCAGGGGCTCAGGGATGCCGGAGATCCGGCGGAACGCGCGGCCTGCTACGAGGCCCAGGGCGCGGACGAGATCGTCATGCTCGACATCGCCGCTGCACCGGCAGGGCGCGATACGCAGGTGGATACGGTGCGGCGGGTGCGCGGGGCGATCCGTATCCCGCTCACCGTCGGCGGCGGCGTCCGCAGCGCCGCCGACGCCCAGCGTCTGCTCGGCGCCGGCGCCGACAAAGTGAGCGTCAACACCGCCGCCGTCGAGCGTCCCGGCCTGCTGAATGAGCTCGCCGATGCGTTCGGACGGCAGTGCGTCGTGCTGGCGATCGATGCGCGGCGCCGCGGCCACGAATGGGAGGCACTGATCGTGGGTGGACGCTCCACCGGCCGACGCGACGCGGTCGCGTGGGCCACCGAAGGGGAGGGCCGCGGTGCGGGCGAGATCCTGCTCACGAGCTGGGACGCGGACGGGACCCGCCGCGGGCACGACCTCGGGCTGCTGCGCGCCGTCGTGGACGCAGTTCACGTGCCCGTGATCGCGTCGGGAGGGATTGGCACGCGAGCCCACGTTGTGGAGGCGTTCGGGGCCGGTGCGGACGCCGTTCTTGCGGCCTCGGTGCTGCATGACGGTGCCGAGACAGTTGACGGCATCAAGGCGCACGTCGCGGCGTGCGGGATCGCGGTGCGGCGATGATCGTCCCCAGCATCGATCTCATGAACGGGCGGGCCGTCCAGCTGCGGCACGGCCGGGAGTTCGTGCTCGATGGGGGAGACCCGCTCGAGCGACTCGAGCAGTTCGCGGTCGCGGGTGAGGTGGCCGTGGTGGATCTCGACGCCGCGCTGGGGCAAGGCTCGAATGCAGACCTGATTCGGACGATGGTGCGGCGGGCGCCGTGCCGCGTCGGCGGCGGCATCCGGTCGCTCGACGCGGCCCGCACGTGGCTCGACGCGGGAGCGAGAAAGGTGGTCCTCGGAACCGCCGCCAGCCCGGACCTCTGCGCCCAGTTGCCGCGGGACCGTGTGATCGCAGCAGTGGATGCCGAACGCGGTGAGGTCGTGGTCGACGGGTGGCGCACCAAGACCGGCGCCAACGTGCCTGAACGCATGGCGGCGCTGGCACCTTACGTGGGCGGATTCCTGTTCACCCAGGTCGAGTACGAAGGAGCGATGGGTGGATTCGACCTGGACGCAGTGCGCGGCGCAATCGCGTCCGCCGGGGGGGCGCGCATCACGGCTGCAGGCGGGATCAGCACCGCGGATCATGTGGCGGCGCTCGACGCGCTCGGTGCGGATGCGCAGGTCGGCATGGCTCTTTACACGGAGCGCTTGCCCTTGGGCGAAGCGATTGCGGCGCCGCTCAGGGCCTCACCCCCTGGCCCCCTCTCCCTATCGGGAGAGGGGGAACGAACGACATGGCCCACCGTGGTCTGCGATGAGCTCGGCCGCACCTTGGGGCTCGTGTGGAGCACGCGCGAATCGCTGGAACGTGCCGTGGCAGAGCGGCGCGGGATCTACTGGTCGCGTTCGCGCGCGGCTCTGTGGGTGAAGGGCGAGACATCGGGCAATACGCAGGAATTGCTGCGCGTCGATCTCGACTGTGATCGCGACGCCCTGCGCTTCACCGTGCGTCAACACGGAGTTGGGTTCTGCCATCTGGAACGTCCGTCGTGCTGGTCGGACGTCTTCGACCTCGGCGTGTTGGAGCGCGTGATCCAGGAACGCGCTGACCAAGCGATTCCCGAATCGGGGACAGCCCGACTCCTGGCCGACAGGACTCTGCTTGCCGCAAAGCTCGGCGAGGAGGCAGCCGAACTGGCCGCGGCGGAAACCGCGGCCGAGGCGGTCGGCGAAACGGCGGATCTGTTTTATATGGGGCTGGTGGCGCTGGTGCGGTCGGGCGCGTCGCTCGCCGACGTACTGGCGGAGCTCGAGCGGCGACATGGCGTCGTGAGTCGCCGGCCGATGGTGGCGAAGTGACGCCCCCCCCCCTGCTGCGGCCTCGCACTGTGGAGGAGATCGTCCGGCAACGCGGAGCGGCGGTGCCGGCGGAAGCCCTGGCGGCCGCGGCGCAGATCGTCGAGGCCGTGCGCTGCGGCGGAGAGGCGGCGCTGCGGCAGCAGGCGGAGCGGTTCGGCGACTTGACGCCGGACGAGCCAATCGTGATCGAGCGACGGGCGCTCGAGGCGGCGTGCAGCGCTCTCGATCCGCGCGACCGGCAGAGGCTCGAGCGGGTAGCGAGCCGCATCCGAGCGTTCGCAGAGGCTCAGCGTGGCGCCCTCAGTGAATTGACGGTCGCCATTCCTGGGGGGAAAGCGGGACACACGATTGCTCCTGTCGGCCGCGCCGGGTGCTACGCCCCGGGCGGACGATATCCCCTTCCATCATCTGTCCTGATGACCGCGGTGACTGCACGCGCCGCCGGAGTGCGCGAGGTGTGGGTAGCGAGCCCGAAGCCCGCGCCGCTCGTGCTCGCGGCAGCCGCCGTCGCGGGTGCGGATGGCTTGCTCCGCGTCGGTGGGGCGCAAGCGATTGCGGCGCTCGCGTATGGCGCGGGCCCCGTTCCTCCGTGCGATGTCGTCGTCGGTCCCGGCAATCACTACGTCACTGCTGCCAAGCAACTCGTCGCCGGCGCCGTTGGCATCGATCTCCTCGCGGGCCCTTCCGAGCTTGTCGTCTTCGCAGACGCGAGCGCGGATCCCGCGCTGGTCGCGGCCGATCTTCTCGCGCAGGCCGAGCACGACGTCTGCGCGCTTCCGGTCCTCGTGTCGGTCGGTACGTCGCTTGCAGCGCAGGTCGAGATCGAGATCCGCCGGCAGCTGTCCGATTTACCGACAGCCGATGTCGCCCGGGCCGCGCTCGCGAATGGCGGCGTGATCATGGTGAATACGATCGAGGACGGGATTGCGGCCTGCGATGCGATCGCGCCGGAGCATCTGCAATTACATCTCGCCGACGCGCCCGCGATTGCGCCGCGGCTCGCGCATTACGGTGCGGTGTTCATCGGAGCGGCGGCAGGCGAGGTGCTGGCCGACTATGGCATCGGACCGAACCACGTCCTGCCCACGAGCCGCACCGCGCGATGGACTGGTGGCTTGTCGGTACTGACGTTCTTGCGGGTGCGAACGTGGGTGCAGATAACGGACGCGTCGGCAGCGCGTGAGGTTATCGAGGATGCCGGCTGGTTTGGTCGCCTGGAGGGGCTCGAGGCGCACGCACGTGCAGCCGACCGGCGGCGTGACTGAAACGCTTCCACCGCCACAGGCCTGGGAGAGGTGGCCGAGTGGCTGAAGGCGAACGCGGCCGGCCCGAGGATCATCCCGATCGCCCCGGGTCCGGCCTCGTCCACCACGAAACTCAGCTGATAGCCTTGCTGAGCTGCTCGCAACGACCCAGCAGGGTCGCTTCACCCACGGCCGTCCCGGCGCCGTCGCTGAATCCCGCGAAGATCCACGGGTTACCGCCAACGCCGCCTTGCGAGGGTTGCTTCGGGAACGTGTAGCTCAACCCGGCGGGAATGACCGTCATGGCGTCGCTCCGGGTCGCCTCATGCGGCCCGCCCACCGGATTGTCGTTGTTCCGGAAGATGATCCGCAGGCCCAGACCCTCATACTCGAGCCCGGCCGTCACGTTGATGAACGGCCCGGGGCTGTTCTCGCAGCTCGTGATCTCGAACTCGGCGTTCCCCAACGCCGAGGTGCTCTGCGCATGGTTGAACCCGTACCGGTTCCCCTGGACGCAGCGACCGAGGTAGTACTCGGGGCTCGTCGGTTTGTCGGCAGCATCCACGAACTGCACCCAGATGAACGGGTTGCCACCGACGCCGCCGCGCGACGGCTGCTTCGGAATAACGATCGGCTGGCCGGCGTTCTGGAACGTCAAATCCACGACGTTGTCGGCCGTGTAGGAATGCGTCCCCTTCATGTTGTTCGTGAACGTCATCTCGACGCCGAAGCCCCCCACGGCGGCCACACCCTCGAACGTGATCTGCGGACCGGGGTTGTTGCTGCATCCCTCGGCGGTGAACGTGGCGTTCACGTTGACGGGAATCGGGATGTTGGTGTTGTTGATGTGGGGAAGCGACGACGACGAAGCGGCAAACGAGGCTGGTGCGATAGGCGCGTTCGGCGATCCGTCTCTACAGGCGCCCGCCAGGAGAAACACTCCCAGCGCGACTGCCCACGTCGGCCCGCGATGGCGGGTCAGGAAACTGCTCGGGCGCATGCTCACGTCTCCTATCTTGGTCGGTTGCGCGTCCGGGAGTCTTGACCGTGTCACTCGGCGATCCCCGGCACCGTCGCACGGAACGGCGGGCTGGCGAGGGGCAACGCGCATGCCAGTAGTTGGGGACCCGACGTGGATTGCAACTGAGCACGATTCCCGCCGCGTCTGCAAATCAGGGGCGTGGCGAGTCCGCATCGCGAATGTGGCAAACGACGCACACCAGCGCGACGGGCACCATGCAACTGAATGGGACTGCGTTACCTGGAAGGGGTTTCGAGCATCTCGCGTACATGATGAACGGCGACGGGCCACCTTGGTCGCGCGCGATCTGCTCCGCGTCAGTCCCCGAAGTGCGCCAGCCGGACGTCCAGCACGTCCGGGAGGCGCTGCAGCTCGCCCAGCACGCCGTTGGTGAGCGGCTGGTCCACGTTGATCGCGGCGAGCGCCTCCTCGCCCGGCGTCGAGCGGCGGGCCTGGTGGTAGCTGGCAATGTTGATCCCCGCGCCGCCCAACGCCGTCCCCACCCGCCCGATCACGCCGGGCACGTCGCGGTTCCGGATCACGAGCATCCACCCGTCGGGCGCTACGTCCACGTGGTAGTCGTCGATCCGCACGACGCGGCCGTGACTGTTCCCCACCAGCGCCCCGGCCACGCGCACGCGGCCGCGGGCCGTGTCGACCTTCACGCCGACGGACGTCTCGAAGCCGGGCTCGGGCGCGCCCGTCTTTCGCGCCAGCTGGATGCCCCGCTCCTCGGCCAGCACCTGCGCGTTCACGAGGCTCACTGGGCCGACATTCAGCGCCGTCAGCAGCCCTTCCAACGCCGACATCAGCACGGGCCGCAGCGCGGCTTCCTCCTTGCCTCCGTAGGCTACCTCGACAGCCGTGACGGGCCCGTCCGCCAGGGCGAGCGCCAGGCGGCCGAGGCGTCGCGCCAAATCGAGCAGCGGCGTGAGCCGCTTGAGCACGGCGCCGCCGATCCCCGGAACGTTGATCGCGAACGACAAATCCCCCGCCACGAGGGCATCCCGCACCGCCGCGCAGATCTCCACCGCCACCCGCTCCTGGGCTTCGGAAGTCGAAGCGGCGAGGTGGGGCGTGAGGAGCACCCCGTCGAGCGCGCGGAGCGGGGAGTCGGCGGGGAGCGGCTCGATGGCGAACACATCGATCGCCGCACCACCGATGCGCCGTTCGCGGACCGCCTCGGCCAGTGCCGCCTCATCTACGAGCTCCCCCCGGGCTGTATTGATGAGTACCGCCGTCGGCTTCATCAGGCGCAGCCGCTCCGCGTTGATCAGGTGGTGCGTCTGATCGGTGAGCGCGACGTGCAACGTGACGACGTCCGCCGTCCGGAGGAGCTCCTCCAGGGGCAACAGGCGCACCTGCAACTCGGCGGCCCGCTCCGAGAGGAGGTAGGGGTCGTGCGCGACGACGCTCATGCCGAAGGCGCGCGCCAGTTGGGCGACGTGTCCCCCGATGCGGCCCAGCCCCACGATGCCCATCGTCTTGCCGCGCAGCTCCGTGCCCTCGAACCGCTTGCGGTCCCAGTCCCCACGGCGCATGGCCGCCGCGGCATCCGGGATCCGGCGCACCAGCGCGAGCAGCAGGCCCATGGCATGCTCCCCGGCGCTCACCGTGTTCGCGCCCGGGGCGTTCATCACCGCGATGCCCCGGCGCGTCGCGGCGTGGACGTCGATCGTGTCCACGCCCGTCCCGGCCCGGGCGACGACGCGCAGGTGCGGCGCCCGCGCCAGCAGATCCGCCGTCACGCGCGTCTCGCTTCGCACGATGAGCGCGTGCGCGCCGGCGAGCGCCCGATCGAGTTCCTCGCGCCCCTTCCCCGCCACCGTCACGACCTCGATGCCCGTCGTCCCTGCGAGGAGCTGCAGGCCGCTGTCGGCGACGCGATCGGCGACGACGACGCGCCAGGTCAGGCGACCGCCCGCGCGATGAGAGAGAGCAGCTCGTCCAGCGCCGCCACCGTGTGGTCGCCCATGTGGCCGATCCGGATGGTGGAATCCTTGAGCGCCCCGTAGCCCGCGCCGATCGTCCACCCCTCTTGCTTCAGCGCGCCCACGACGTCCTTGGCGCGTTTTCCCTCGGGGAGCTTGAGGCAGGAGACGGTCCAGCTGCGGCGCCCCTCGCGGGGCAGGAACGCGATGCCGGTCTCGGCACTCCACGCCTCGACGCGTTGGCGCATCGCGTCGTGTCGCCGCCACCGCGCCTCCACCCCACCCTCCCGTTCGATCCGCGCCAACTGGGCCTCGAGCGCGTACAGCAGCGAAATCGCCGGCGTGTTAGTCGGCTGGAACTTCGCGGTCGCCTGCGCGAACGTCACGAGGTCGAAGTAGAGGCCACGGCCGTCGAGGGTGCGCGCCCGCTCGAGCATCCGTTCGGAGGCGACGCCGAGGGCGAGGCCTGGAGGCAGCGCGAGCGCCTTCTGCGACCCGGTGAAGACGAAGTCCAGAGCCCAACCGTCCGTCTCGACCGGCGACCCCGCCAGGGACGTCACCGCGTCGACCAGCAGCAGCATGTCGTCGAACTCGCGGACCACCTCGGCGAACCCGGCCACGTCCTGCAGCACGCCCGTCGACGTCTCCGAGTGGACGCAGGTGACCGCATCGACAGGGGTGCGGCGCAGCGCGTCGCGCAACATCTCCGGCTCCACTGCACTGCCGAGCGGGACGTCGAGCCGGATGCCCTCTTTTCCCGTGGCTCCCACCAGTGCGGCGAACCGCTCGCTGAAGGCGCCGTTGACGAGCGACAGCGCCCGGCGGCGGACGCCGTTCCGGACCGCCATCTCCATGAAGCCGGTGGCGGATGTAGTGCCGACGAGCACCGGGTGGGCGGTGCGGCACAACCTGCCGAGGGGGGGCGCAATGCCTTGGAGGAGACGCTCCATCGCGGACGAGCGATGCCCGATCATCGGCCGCTGCATCGCCGCCAGGACGTCGGGATGGACGTCGGTGGGACCCGGGAGAAAGAACCTGCCGAACACCGGTGGCGCGGCGGGGACCGCCGTCATGCCGTGGCCCGCGCCAGGTCCTCGACCAACCCGCCCACGACCACCTCGCTGGTTTTCACGAGGCGGACACCCTCGTCGCCCCACTCCTTGAGCAGATGCTCGGCCACGTCGCGATCGATCGGCTTCATGGCGTCTACGACCGCGAAGATCCGGGTCTGAGGCCGATGCTGCAGCAGTCCTTCGATCGCATACTTGTCGCACACGTCGAGGGCGACGCCGTAGAGCACCACATCCTGCGGATCCAGCAGGTCCAGGACCGGCAGGACATTGGCGTTGGTGAAGACGTCGAAGCGGTGCTTGTGGAACAGGATGTCTCCGCGGTGGCCCCGGACCTTGGCGGCCAGGGCCTTGCCGTCTCCGGCACCGGGCTCGGGCTCGATCACGAGTGGATCGCGCAGGGCGGTCTCGGGAATCTTCTTTTGGCCCGGTGTTCCCCGTAAGCAGTGCGGCGGGAACGTGGTCTTCCAATCGGGTTTGTCCGAGATCTCCGGGTGCTGTGTCACATGATCGTCCGCGCTCGCCACGATTCGGAGGCCGTGCCCGTGGGCGAAATCGGTGAGCTTCTTGAGGTTGGGAATGATTTGCTCGGCGTCCGGCACGTACAGCTTGCCGTCCGCCTTCATGAAGTCGTACTGGGTGTCGACATCCCAGAAAATGACGCGTGCCATGACTTGCGGAATCTCTCCGGGGAACGCGGAGGGTGTCAACCGGCCAGGCGCCAGGCCGCGCGCGCGGCCTGCACGCGCGTCATCAGATCGAACCTTCGGAACAGGGACAGTTCGACCGCTTGTCGCCCCAGTGCGACAGCGCGACGCAGCTGGGGGGGCACGTCCCCCTCTGCCAGGTCGGCCAGCGCGTGGCCACGGCGGCTGTCCACACTCGTCTGCTCTCCCGGCGCCAACGCCCACCCGTACCCGATGGCCCACACTGCCGCGTGGCGCAGCGGGAGCGGCACCGCGCGATCGCGCGCGACGCCGAGCAGGTCGGGGCAATTGTCGGCGAGGGCGCCGGCGACCGTGATCAGGCGGTACGCGCGCTCTGCCGCGCGCGCGGCCACCTCGGCGCGCGCGAGTGCCGCGACCGTGGCCGGGGTCGCGACGCGCCGACCGCCCTGGGCCTCGACCCCCGCGAGCACGTGAAACGCCTCCCACTCGATCCGGGCCCCGAGCAGGACGTGGGACAGCCGGTAGTCCCGCTGCAGGTGCCGCCCGACCGTCACGACCGCGCGCACCAACGTGTCGGCTTCAGCCGCTTCGCCGCGCACCTCGGCGAGGCGGGCGCGGGCGAGGACCGCGCGGGTGGTCGGCAGCACACCCGTGGGCCAGAGCGCCCGATCCTCCTCCCCCGGCAGCGCCGCGTCTAAGTCCCAGCGGTTGAGTGCCGCGGCGCGCAGCGAGTCCACGACGTCCCACGCGGCCGCCGCGACCCAGCGGCGCCGAGCCCGGTCGCCGTCGGGGAACGTGTCGCCGAACGCGATGATCCCGTGCACAAACGCCGAGTCCGTCCACACCAGTACCGCCGTCGCGGCGCCGTTCGCTCGGCCGCGCGGCGGCAGCGTGTAGCCATCGCGCGCCGGCGCCCGCGCAACGGCACCCATGTCGAGGCTCGACAGGGAATCGCGGGCGGCCTTCGCCCGCTCGGGGGTAAAGGCGGTCTCGGTGGCGAACTCCCGGCGAAAGAAATCGGGGTCCTCGAGGACCGCGAAGATCATGGCGGCCACGAAGGCGGCGCCCAGCAGGGCGCCGCAGCCGCACCCGGCCATGACGATCGTCCTGTGCGTCGAGGGGTTCACGGGATGGAAACGATGCTACAGCTTCAGCGCGACCGCCACCTCGTCGCAGGCGTGCTGCCGGGGGCAGCGCGCGCAGTCGGCCCACACCTTCAGGGGAAACTCCTCTTTCTCGGCCGACCGGAAGCCGAGCCGCAGGAAGAACACCGGCTTGCGGGTGAGCCCGAACACCTCGCCGAGGCCGAACGCGCGCGCGTCCACCAGCAGCGCTTCCACCAGCGCGCGGCCCAAACCCTGCCCCTGAAAGTCGTCGCGCACCGCCAGAGCCCCGACTTCAGCGAGGTCGGTGCTGTAGATCTTGAGCCCGGCCGTGCCCACGATTGCCCCGTCGGCCGCCTCGGCCACCACGTACTCCTTGATGTGCCGGCAGAGATCGTAGTTGGAGCGCGGCAGCAGATCGCCGGTGGCGACGAACGGCGCCATCAGCGTCTCCATCTGCGCGACGTCCGACAGCGTCGCGGCACGAACCACCGGGAGCACAGCCGTGCGCCCCGATCCCCGCTCCGGCGGGCGCATGGGAACGGCGGTCACGCCAGCACCTCTTCCAGAATGGTCGCCCCGCGTTCCAGCTCGTCCCGCGTGATGGTGAGGGGCGGTACGATCCGAATCACGCTCGGCCCGGCGGTGAGCACCAACAGGCGCCGGTCCCGCGCTGCCGTCACGAACGGCGCGGCGGGCTCCCCTCCCGCCAGCTCGATCCCCCACATCAGCCCCCGCCCCCGCACCGCCCGCACGCGCGGGGCGCGCGCCGCGAGCCGGCCCAGGCGCTCGCCGAGCCAAGTGCCCTTCGCCCGCACGTCGGCGAGGAAATCAGGATCGGCGACGGTCCGCAGCACCTCGAGTGCTACCGTGGCGACGAGGGGCCCGCCTCCGAACGTCGTGGCGTGGTCGCCCGGGGCGAGCGCCGCGGCGATACGGTCGCTCACGAGCACCGCGCCCATCGGCAGCCCTCCGGCGAGCGGCTTGGCCAGCGTGAGCAGGTCGGGGGTGACGCCCGCCGACTCGTATGCGAACAGCGTGCCGGTGCGGCCGAGGCCGCACTGTACTTCGTCGAAAATCAGCGCGGTCCCTCGCTCGTCGCACAGCTCTCGCAAGAACGCCAGGAAGTCGGCCGGCACGGGCCGGACCCCGCCCTCTCCCTGCAGCGGCTCGACGATCACGGCCGCAGTGCGGTCGGCGGCCACGGCTCGGGCGGTCGCCGCGCGGTCGCCGAGGGGGACGATCTGCACGCCGGCGAGGAGCGGCTCGAACGCCTGGCGGTAGTCCGGCCGGTCGGTGGCGGCGAGCGACGCAAACAGGCGGCCGTGGAACGAACCGCTAAAGGCGACGATGTCGGTCTTCCGGGACCACTTCCGGGCGAACTTGAACGCTCCCTCGTTCGCCTCCGCGCCCGAGTTACAGAAGAACGCCTGGCCCTGGTCATGGAAGGCGTGCGCCACGAGCTCGGCGGCGAGCCGCTCGCCCGGGGCGGTGCGGTAGAGGTTCGACACGTGGACGAGCCCCGTCTCGAGGGCGCGGCCGATCGCGTCGTGGATGGCGGGGTGGTTGTAACCGAGCGCGTTGACGGCGATCCCCGCGACGAAATCGAGGTAGCGGGTACCGTCTTCGGCGATCAGCTCGGAGCCCTCCCCCGCGACGAACAGGGGACCGACCCGGGCGTAGACGCCCAGCAACGCCGAAGCGTCCAACTGAACGGAGGGGGCCGTCACGCGGGCTGCGTCGCGGCGGGGGCGGGGACGGGGGCGGGGGGGGCGGGGGAGGCGGCGAGCAGGCGGGTGCCGGCGGTGGCGTTCTCGAACATGGCGAGATCGCCGATCCGGACGGTCCGGACGCCCGCGCGCAACGCGTGGGCCGCCGCCCGCAGCTTGGCGGTCATCCCGTCGGTCGCGATGCCGAGCTCGATCATTGTCTCGATCTCGGAGGTGGCCAGCGTGGGCTGCGGCACGCCATCGATCGTGACGCCGGGGACGTCCGAAACGAAGAGCAATTCGTCCGCGTGCAGCGCCGCCGCGATCGCCGCGGCGGCGTGGTCGGCGTTGACGTTGAGGGGCACACCGGCGCCTCCCGGGGCCGGCGCGACCGGAGCGACGACGGGCGTGAGGCCGGCGAGGAGCAAGCTGTCGAGCAGCGACGCACGCACGGCGGCGATCTCGCCCACGTGGCCCAGATCTCCAGGGAGGGGCCGCGCGGCGAGGAGCCCGCCGTCGACGCCGGAAAGCCCGATCGCATCGAGGCCCGCGGCCCGCAGGGCGCTCACGAGGAGGCGGTTCACCGGTCCGCTGAGCGCCATCTCCACGACCTCGGCGATCTCCGGCGTCGTGACGCGCAGGCCGTCGCGCCTCTCGACGGGCAGCCCCAGCCGGCGCGACCAGGCGCTCACCGCCTGCCCCCCGCCATGCACGACGACGACGGGCTGGGCCGCCTTGAGCGCGCGGGCGCACTCGGCGACCCAGGCGAGCCGGTCGAGCTCGTTGCCGCCGACCTTGACCACGCGCACGCCTAGCATACGAGCCCCGCGGTCTCGGTGAACCCGAGCATCACGTTCATATTCTGCACCGCCTGACCCGCCGCGCCTTTCACGAGATTGTCGATCGCGGCGATGACGGTAAGACGCGGCCGGCGGACGTCGACGACCTGCGCCACGCCGAGCGCGACGCGGTTGCGGTACACGACGTCTTTGAGGGACGGCAACGCACCGCGCAGCACCTGTACGCACGGCTCGCCGTCGTAGGCGGCCTGGTAGAGCCCCTCGGCGGTGGCCTGGTCGAGCACGCGGGTCAACGGCACGTGGATCGTCTCGAGGATGCCGCGTTTTACCGGCAGCAGGTGCGGCGTGAACACGAGGTCCCCGGTGAAGCCGCCCTCGCGCGCCAGCGACTGCTTCAGCTCGGCGAGGTGGCGGTGGGTATTGCCGATCGCGTACGCGCGGAAGTCTTCGGAGACCTCCCCGAACAGGAGCTCCCGCTTGGGGTTTCGGCCCGCGCCGGTGACGCCTGACGCCGCATCGATGATCACTTCGCGTGACGCATCGACCAGCCCGAGCTGCGCGAGCGGAATCAGGGCGAGCAGCGCGGCGGTGGGATAGCACCCCGGGTTCGCCACCAGGTCGGCGTCCGGTAGCCGCGGCCGGGTGAATTCGGTGAGCCCGTACACCGCGTCGGGCGAGAGTCGGAAATCGGCGGACAGATCCACGGCGCGCTTGCCGGCGGCCCGCGCCTCGTGGACGTAGCGGGCGGAGACGCCGTGGGGCAGCGCCGAGAGGACGATCTCCGCGCTCGCGAACGGCGCATCGTCGGCCTTGATCAAGTGTTGGCCTTCCATCCACTCGCCGGCGGCCGACTCGGCGGTCGCGAACGCGACAGAGGCTCCCGGATGGCGCGCCAGGAGCCGCAGCAGCTCCTGGCCGACATACCCGGACGCCCCGAGGACACCCACCGGCACGGATGTATGATTATTCATTCTGACGGAATAATATACAGGACGGGCAACGACGCAAGTAGGGGCGCAGCATGCTGCGCCCCTACACCTACGTCACCCGTTCCAACCGGGGATTGGGCCGGTACGACCGCCCCACTTTGGCGCACGGCTTCCCCTCCAGCATCACCACGTCGGCGGTGAAGTCGAACCGCCCCTGAAACAGGCTCGACCCGACCCCGTACGCGTCCACCGGCACGCCCTGCTCCTCGAACTGCCGGATCTTCTCGACGGTGAAACCGCCGGACACGACGATCCGCACGTGGGTGAACCCTTCGGCGTCGAGCGCGCGGCGCACGTTCCACACCAGCTGCGGATTCACGCCCGTGGGCTTGAACGTGCCCATCTGAGGAATGACGGATTGGTCGACGAGCGTCTCAGATGTGTCGAGCCGCACGCCGTAGAGCTTGCTCCCCAAGGCGCGTGCCACCTTCAGGGAGGTGGCCACGCAGTCGTTGTCGAAGTCCACCAACGTGATGAGCCGGGTGCTCGGATCCATCAGCTCGGCGAATTTGCGCGACGCGAGCACGGTGTCGCCGCCATACGCGGCGATCAGGCCGTGCGGCACGGTCCCGATCCCTTCGGAGCCCCACCACGACGCCTGGGCGTCGGTCGAGACGCCGATCGCTCCGGCGATGTGCGCGGCGTAGCCGTCGCCGGTCTGCACCAGCCAATGGTCGTGGCGCGCCGGGAAGAACATCACCTCTTTGGGTTTCGCCGCCTCGACCACGCGGCGGGTGTTGGTCCCCACGCGGGTGCGCCGGGCGAGCACCCCCAGGTACAGCGTCTCGAGATTCGCGAACGCGTCGTAGGGACCCTCGACGAGGAGCACGGTTTCCCACGGCTCGACCTCTTCACCGTCGTACAGCGCGTGCACCACGAGGTCGTCCCAGCGCTCGGCGCAGAGCTTGAGGATCGCGATCGCCTCGTCGATCCCGCCGAGCGAGGCGTGCGTCTTCCCGAACACCTGCATCGTGACCCGCGGCCGGTGGTGATCTTTGCGCAGCAGGTCGCGGGCGCGCACGAAGTATTTGTCGGAGTAATAGCCCTCCCGCATCTTCTCGACGGGCAGGTGGAAGATGGCCGGGTCGAGACGCTGCTTGCGAGGCATCAACGGCCCCCGGGCCAGACGAACGTGGCGACGAGCGTGTCGCCCGCGGGGAGCGGCAGGCGGCGCGCCACGTTGTTCAGGCGCCCGCAGAGGACACCGACCGGCTGAGTGGGGCCGGCGTCAGGCGCGACGACGCGCAGGCACACGACGTCCGCGTCGAGCGCCAGGACGCGATCGCGCGCCGAACGGGCCGGCTCGGGCCGGGCGAGACCGACGTCCAAGGCGGTGCGCCGCCCCCCCAGCACGAGCTGCACCCGCCGGGCGGGCGCTTCGGGCACGAGATCGAGGGGCCGCGGGCCGCTCACCGTGTCCCCGCGCACGAGGTTCAGGATGACCCGCGCGCGGCGCGGTCGTACCACCGCCTCGAGCTGGAGGTCATGCGCTGCATCGACGACCTGTAGCTCCTCGGCGGACCGCCCCTCCCCGCCGGCGAATCCCCGCTCGAGCGCAAGGTCGACCCACAGGCCGCGCGTGGCATTCGGCCGCGGCCGTCCGAGGGGATAGATCCGTGCCGTGTCGCCCCAGGCCACGCGCACGTAGCGGCGGTAACTGTCCTGCTCCCACAGCGGCAGCCCGCGACGCGAGCGGCCCAGCCGCCGCTTCGTGAAGAACTCGGCGGCGACGCTCACCGTGTCGCCGCCCACGCCCGGCTCGGGCGTGATCTGGAAGAGTGCTTCGACTTCGGCGGAATCGGTCCGCATCGCCAAGCGCAGATCGGTGCCGGCCGGCCCGCTCACGGCGCCGCTCGCCAGCACGTGCACGCTTCCCCCACTCTGCTCAACCACCTGGACGCGGTAGGTGACGCGCGTTCCCGGCCCTTGCAGCGCTGCGAGCAGCGCCGCAGCGGCGAGCGCGCTACGGGACGACGATCGCGGCACGCGAGTCCTCGAGCGATCCGGGGCCCGGCCCGCCCCACTGGGTGTGGGCCAGCCACCCCGCTCCGATTCCCAGCGCGAGCGCGACGACTGTCCAGAAGACCAAGGCGCGGCCGCGAATCGCGGGGCGGGGCACGATACGCGCGTGCGGATCCCCGGCGGAGCGGGCCAGGGCGACGCGCACTTCCAGCTGGCTCGCCCGGGCGCCCGCGCAGTGCGAGCAGGCGGCGAGGTGTTTGGCGAGCGCCGCCCGCTCGACCAGCGACAGCTCTCCATCGAGCTCCGCGTCGATCTGCTTGAGCCAGACGTCGTGCCCGTCGCTCACGGCAGCTCCTCCCGCACGCGGTACGTCAACGCGCGCCGCTGCATCCAGCGCACGGCAAACGCGTCGGCCAAAGAACGGAATACCCGGTTCCACATCCCGTACTTCGTGATTCCGAAGCGGCGCGGCCGGTGTCCCACCGGCACCTCGGCAACGGTGCCGCCGTGCATCTTGATGAGCGTCGGCAGGAACCGGTGCATCCCGCTGAACAGCGGCAAGGCGCGCACCGCGTCGGCGCGGAACGCCTTGAGCGAGCATCCGGTGTCGCGGATCACCTCGCCGTTGAGCCAGTTGCGGACCCCGTTGGCGATCCGGCTCTGCAACAGCTTCCACGCGGTGTCGTGCCGCGCGGCCCGGTACCCCGCGACCGCCGTCGCCCCCGTCTGCTCCAGGGCCTCCACGACCCGGGGGACGTCGGCGGGGTCGTTTTGGAGGTCGGCATCGAGCGTGACCACGACCCGGCCGCGCGCGGCCCGGAACCCGGCCGCGAACGCGGCGGTCTGTCCCGCGTTGCGCTCGAAGGCGACGATGTGCAGTTGGGGGTGCTCGCGCTTCAGCGCCTTGAGGGTCTCGAGCGACCCGTCGGTCGAGCCGTCGTCCACGGCCACGACTTCGTAGGTCCGTCCCGCTCCGTCGAGCGCCGCCGCGATCTCGGCGAGGAGCGGCCCGAGATTCTCCCGCTCATTGTACACGGGCACGACGAGCGACAGGTCAAACGCCGCGGCGGGCAACCTGGAGCTCCCGAGAGGTGGGGTGTTTGAGCAGCATGCGGTCGAGCAACGCGTCCGCCCGGCCCGGCTGTCCCAGACGGGTGCGATAAATCTCGGCCAGGCGCGCGGCCCAGAGGGGCTCCTTGTCCGGCGGCGGATCGTGTGCCAACAGGTGCTCCAACAGCTCCGCTTCCTGAGCGGTGGTCGGCGCCGCCGTGCCCTCGAGCAGGAGCTGCAGCAGCGAGTCCGCGCCGCGCCGCACATCTTCCGCGAACGCCATGAGCGCCAGGGCGACGGAGATCAAGGCCACGGCCCGGGCGTCGATGCGGCCGGTCTGCTCCAGCGCCGTCAGCAGGATGTACGCGCCGAGCGCAACCGCGCTGCCGCCGGCCACGCGGAGCAGAATGACGGCACGCCGATCGTTGTCGCCCACGGGAGAGAACATTACGACCCGCGCCCGGTGCGGAGCAAGTTGACAGGGCCGGAGCGACCGGCTAAAACCCTAGCACTCGCTCATTTCCGGAGCCGTCCGTGTCCGAGCCGCTGTCGCGTCGCGAGTTCCTGCGCTCCACCGCCGGCGGCCTCGCCGCCGGAGCCGCCGTGGGCATCCCGCACCCGATGCGTCCCGCAAAGCCGCTGCCTCCGCAATCCCGCTGGGCCGCGAAGCCCGTCGCGGTGGCGAGCGCCAACGGCCTGCGCGGAGTACAGAAGGCGTTCGACCTCCTGATGCAGGGGGCCGATACTCTGGACGCGGTGATCGAAGGCGTGAAGATCCAGGAGCTCGACCCGAACGACGATTCGGTGGGCTACGGCGGCCTGCCCAATGCGGAGGGTGTGGTGCAGCTCGACGCGTCGTGCATGCACGGGCCCACCAAGCGGGCGGGGGCCGTTGGTTGCCTGGAAAACATCAAGACGCCCTCCGAGGTCGCCAAGCTGGTCCTCAAGTACACGAACCACATCTTCCTCGTGGGCGAGGGGGCGAAGCGGTTTGCGCTGTCGTATGGCTTCAAGGAAGAAGACCTCCTGACGGAGCACTCGCGTCAGGAGTGGCTCGCGTGGCGCGCCAACCTGAACCCCGGGGACGACTTCCTCGACGTGCCGGAGGCGGAACGGATGGTGGTCCGGCCCACCGGGACGATCAACTGCGACGCCGTGACGCCGCAGGGCGACCTCTCTTCGGTCACGACGACGAGCGGGCTTGCCTGGAAGATTCCCGGCCGCGTGGGCGATTCGCCGATCGTCGGCGCGGGCCAGTACTGCGACAACGACGTCGGGGCCGCGGGCTCGACCGGCCGGGGCGAATCCAACATCAAGGCGTGCGGCGGCTTCCTGACGGTGGAGCACATGCGCCGCGGCATGAAACCGACCGACGCCTGCCTCGAGACGCTGAAGCGCGTGGTCGCGACTACGGAAGCCCGGCTGCTCGACGCGCGCGGCCGGCCCAAGTTCAGCCTCAACTTCTACGCCGTGAACAAGCGGGGTGAGTTCGGGTCCGCGTCGCTCTACCCGAGCCGCTACGCCGCGCACGACGGCACCGAAGCGAAGCTGCGCGACGCGGCCCCTCTGTTCGAGCGCCCCTGAAGGGGATGGGGCGGCTCGTCCCGGCGCTGGCCTTCGCGGCGCTGGCTCCGGCGGCGCTCGCGGCACAAGGCGCCGCCGCCGCGCCGCGCCAGTGGGTCGACCAGCTCTACCCCTACGCCAGCTACAGCTCGAGTGACGGCTTCTGGATCCTGGGGCGCTACAGTTGGTACAGCCCCTTGGGGATGACCGACCGCCCCGAGCCAAATTTCGCGAGCATAAAGCTCGACGCCGGCGCGAGCACCCAGGGGAGCTACCTCGTGGTCCTCGACGCCCAGGCGCCCGCCTACTGGAACGGCTGGCGCGTCGGCCTCACCCTGACTGCGGCTCGCGCCAACCGGCTCGGCTACTACGGGCAGGGAAACGCCACCCCGTACGACGCCGACAGCGTCACCGCTGCCCGCCCGTATTTCTACGAGGTGAGCCGGACGATCCGGGCCGCGCGACTCACGGTGCAGCGCCGCGTGGCCGGCCCGCTCCGCGTGTTCGCCGGGGCCACGCTCGAGCACACCGACTTTCGCGAGCTGCCGGGGGAGAGCCGGTTCCAACGCGACCGCACGGCCGGCGTCGTGCGGCCGGGCGAGGTCCCGTTCGGCGACCGTGTCGCCCGCGGGGGGCTGATCGTCGATTGGCGCGACCAGGAGATCGATCCCCACCGCGGCGTCTTTCTCGAAGGGATCGTGGGGAGCGGGCGTGGGTACACCCGGACGACCGCCGCGGCGCGCGTCTACGTGCATCCCCTCGAGCGGCTCATGCTCGCCGCGCGACTTGCCGCCGAGGGGATGACCGGGTCGCCGCCGGTCGCCGCGCAGCTGACGATGGAATCGAGCGAGGGTCCCTTCGTCGCACTCGGCGGCTACCGCTCGCTGCGCGGCTACCACGACGCACGATTTGTCGGACCGGGCAAGCTCGCCGGGGGCGTCGAGGTACGGTACGCCCTGCTCTGGGCGCCGCGGTTGCTCGAGGTGAAGCTGGTCGCGTTCTACGACTGGGGCCGCGTTTTCGCCGCGGGCGAGCGCGTTCGGTTCACGACCGCGGGGCTGCACTCGGGCGCCGGGGGCGAGGTGGCGGTCGCCTTGCTGCGCAACACGGTGTTCGTGCTGGGGGCAGGGAGGAGCGTGGAGGGCACGCAGGTGCTGTTCGGCACGACGTGGAGCTACTGAAGCCTCACTTGACCTCCCGGATCTCCACGCCGCGCTTCTTCAGCTCGTTCACGTACGGCCCAAACGGGACCGCCTCGTCCGGCGTGTGCACGCCCTTGGCGGTGATCCGGCCGTCCACCTGCATGAACCCGGTGATCGCCAGCGAATAGCCGGTGGTGCGCATCATCGCGCTGGCGCCGGTCGCCTCGTCGTAGTAGTCGAGCAGCTGCCAGGCTACGCGCCGGCCGTTCCCGCCGGTCACCTCGACCCGCAGCGCGACCATGTCCGGCGCGTCCGGTTTCGTGAGCCCGGGCGAGACCGTGGCGATGAACGCATCCCTCGGCACCACCTTCGTTCCCTTCACGATCACCGGTTTCAGGTCGAGCAGCCCCAGCTCGCGGATGGCCCGCATGATCGCCAGGTGGCCGGGGTAGCGGAGCGTCTTGTATTCCATCGTCCGGACTTTACCGGCGTAGGCCCATGGCATCGTCGAGATGCCGCCGCCGGTGTGGAACGCCTCCAGCGTCCCGACGGGCGCCGGGAACGCCACCGCTTCGAGCTCGGACAGCGCGTCCACGCGCGCCGGCTTGCCGTCGCGCAGCACCCACGAAGGGGTCGTGTAATAGTCGAGCGCGCCTTCGAGCGAGTACACGATCTGATAGTTGAGGGGCGGCTCGGGATGCCGTGGCAGGCCGCCGACGAAGATCTTCACGGTGTCGGCGTCGCCGACGCGGCGGATCCCTTCGGCCGCGAGGATGTTGACCATCCCCGGCGCGAGGCCGCAGTCGGGGATGACGGACACGCCCTTCTTGCGGGCGGCGCCGTCGAGGGTTTTCTGGCGCTGCACGATCTCCGTGTTGCCGCCGAGGTCCGCGCAATGCAGACCGGCAGCGATCGCCGCCTTGGCCACAGGATAATTGAAGTAGTACGGCAGCGCATTCATCACCGCGTCGTGCCCCCGCATCAGGTGGCGCAAACGCGCGGTCTGCTTCACGTCGAGGCGGGCGAATGCCAGCCGCTTCCCAGCGGCCTTCTTGAGAAGCGCGGGCCGCCGTTTGGGATCCACGTCCGCGAGCGTCACCCCTTCGACCTCGGGCCGCTGCAGGAGATCGTACGCACAGGCGGAGCCCTGGAGACCCGCGCCCAACACCAGCATCCGCATCCTACCAACACTCCCCGTTTTAGGCGGCGGAAAGCTAGTGCGGCGGCTAGGGGGCGGGAAGCGTCAGCGGAAGCCGTTGCACCTCATTAGATTCGCGCGCGATGCCCCACGCCGTAGCGGACCTCACGCATCAGCGCCTCATCCGTGCGGCTCTGGAGCTGTTCAGCAGCCGGGGCTACCACGACACCACGACCGCCCAGATCGCGAAGAAGGCGGGCGTGGCGGAAGGGACGATTTACCGCCACTTCCCGAGCAAGCAGCAGCTCCTGAACGAGCTCTATCGGGCGGCGCTGCGCTGGGCCGCCAAGGTCGTGGAGGACTCCGGCGGGGCAGCGGGGGCCTCCGCCCCGGCGCGAGCCCGGCTCGCTCTCGTGGCGCAAGGATTGGTCGAAGGGGCCGTCCGAGACCCGGCCGTGGTGAAGCTCGGCCTGCTGGAGCGTCACGAAGCGGTGCTCGATGACGAGAGCCGCAAGACGGCGCGGGACTTCGTCGCGGCGCTCGAGCGGCTGATCGCCGAAGGGAAGGCCGAAGGGGCGATCCGGGCCGGTGCGGTGGGGATCTGGGGGGCGGTGTGGCTCGCCGTGGTTGCCCTCGCGCTGGAGAAGGTTGTCACGAAGGAATGGAAACCCGGAGACGCGGCCGTGGGACTGGTGATCGACGGGGCTTGGGAAGCGATCAGCGCCTAGACCGCCCCGACCGCCGCAGTTGCAGTTTGACCGCCGTTTTTGTCGTTGACCGCCGCCTTTTCAGTTTGACCGCCCGACCGCCGTAGTTCCAGCACCGCGATCTCCGGCGGCACGAAGATCCGAATCGGCACGCCCACGACGCCGATGCCGCGACTCACGTAGAGCTGGCTCGCGCCCTGCCGGAAGTGCCCCATCACGTATTTCGTAATCAGCCGCCCCGCCGACCATCCGATTAGCGGCAGGTAGATCTGCCCGCCGTGGATGTGGCCGGCGAGGGTGAGCGGGATGCCGCGGGGCGCCGCGGCGTCGAAGGCCCCCGGCCGGTGCGCGAGGAGAATTCTGAAGGCCGCGCCCACTGGCGGCGTGCGCCGCAAGGCCATCTCGACATCCGCATCCTGGGGATCGTCGGCGCGCCAGTTGCGCGGATCGTCGATCCCGAGGAGCGCGAGAGGCGTGCCGTTGTGGTGGACGATGTGCGCGCCGTTCTGCACGAGGGTCTGCCCGGCCTCGCGCACGCCGCGGATCACCGCCTGCTCCCCCGTGTAGCGGTCGTGGTTGCCGAGCACCGTCACGACGCCGAGCGGCGCGCTGAGGTCGCGAAACGCGCGGACGTAGAGTGGAATGAACGACGGGGAGATGTCGATCATGTCGCCCGTCTGAACGATCAGATCCGGCCGGAGCGCGTTGGTCTGCGCGACGATCGCCTCCATCTTCTCTCGCTCCATGTGGATGCCCGCATGCACGTCGGAGAGATGCGCGATGCGCAGGCCGTCGAGGCCCGGCGGCAGGTCGGGAAACACCAGGGTGCGGTGCGTGACCACGGGGAGGCGCTCCGCGTCCCAGATGCCGTAGCCCGACAACCCGAGCCCGGCAGCAGCGTAGGCGTACGTGGCGCGAGCGAGGAACTGGCGGCGGGACACAAGTGAGCGGTGCGCGGTGAGTGGTGCGCGGGAAGACGAACCCGCAGTCCCGCGCACTGCGTGCCACGCACTGCGCACGCCTTTCGCCGTCACGTAGAGTGTCACCAGCGCGCAGAACACCCATCCCATCATCTGCCACGCGATCCACGGAGCGATGTAGGGAATGCGGCCGATGCCCCAGACGCTGCCGAACAGCACGCGCCGCGCCACGAAGATCCAGGGGAAGTTGAAGAGGATGAACACGGCGGCGAGCAGTCGGTTGGGGCGCGGAAGGCGCTGCCGCAAGTACAGGTAGATCAACACCTGCGGCGCCATGAATAGCAACAGATAGATTATCGCCATGTCATCCGGTACGCTGCGCGTGGGCTGGTGGTTCCCCATGCTCGTCGCGGCGCCGTTCGCCCTACAGGACGCCGGCGCAGCTGCGCAGCAGTTGTCACCCGTGGATCGTCAGCTCGTCGCGGCCGGCGTGTGGGCCGAGGCCCGCTACAATTACGCCTACTGGGACGCCGTGCGCGCCGATTGGGACTCGGCTCTCGCGGCCGCGTTCACGGACGCCGCGAAGCGGCCTTCCGACGTGCAGTTCTACCGCCGCATGCGGCGCGTCGTGGCTCTGCTCGGGGACGGCCAAGCCGAGCTGCTGCCGCCGGCGGCGATCGGCGGCCGGGTCGCGCGCCCGCCTCTGGCCCTGCGGAGCATCGAAGGGCGGCCGTTTATCGTCGACTACGCCATGAACGACGAGATGCGCATCGCGCGCCCGGAGCGGCTGGCGGAGATCGTCACCGTCCAGGGAATCCCCGCGGATCAATGGATCCGCGACTCGATCCTCCCCGAGATCGCCGGGGCCACCGCGCACAACCGCTGGGAGCGCGCCGTCGCGCGGATGCTCGAAGGGGAGCGAGGCACTGCCCTCCAGCTGCTGCTCCGGCTCCCCGGAGGCGAGCACCGGGGAGCGAGCGTGACGCGCAGTGTAGCGTTGACCGCCCGCTGGCCGCTCGAGCCCCCGGCGCTCGAGGCCGATACGCTCGCCGACGGCGCGATCTGGGTGCGCGTGAACTCGCTCGCCGATCCCGAGATCGTCGCGCTGTTCGACCGCGCGCTGGGCGACGCGCGCCACATCACCGGCCTCGTGCTCGACCTCCGCGAAACCGCGCGCACCGGGAGCGGGCGGGAGAACGGCTACGCCATCCTGGCGCGGCTCATCGCCCGGCCCTTCCTCACGTCCCGCTGGCGCACACCGCAGTACCGGCCCGCCTATCGGGGGGTAGACGTCCCCGACTCGAGCGGTGCGTGGCTGGCCGCCCCCTCGGACACCGTGCGGCCCCGGCGCGATCGCCCCGGTTTCGCCGGCCCCGTCGCGATCCTCGCGTCGGCGCGCAGCGCGGGGGCGGCGGAGGACCTGCTCGTCGCCTTCCGCAACGGCTCGCGCGGCCCGATCGTCGGTGAGACGTCGGCCGGCAGCACCGGACAGACGCTGCTCCTGCCGCTCGCGCGGGGATGGCAGTTCCGGCTCACCGTGACGCGCGACGCCTTTCCCGACGGGACGGAGTTCGTGCGGACCGGGATCGGCCCCGAGTTGCCAGTGGTGGCGCGGGTCGAGGATGTGCTGGCGGGGCGCGACGCGGCACTCGAGCGGGCGCGCGCGTACCTCGCGTCCATGGCGCACCGCTGACGTTTACTGGACGTCGAATCCGGCTGTCGGCTCGAGCCGGGGACGCACCAACACGCGGCCGCGAAGCCCGTACTGTGCTGGCGCCAGCGCGGAATCCACGATCCACCGGGTATGCACGACCATCGTTTGCGGGTAGTCGATGCCCGCCAACTGGAAGCTCATCCTGTAGGTCGAGTCGGCGCAGCTGGGAGTGGGGAGGCTGCGAACCGTGGTATTGCCGTTCAAGACGGCGACGTTTTCCGCGCAGTCGGGGCGCAACGTCGCCGTCTGCGGCGTGAAGCTGTCGATCGCGGCGATCAGATTGACGATGTGCTCCACCCAGACGGTGTCGCCGCGGGCGGCCGACGTGATCTCCGCATCGCCCGGCGCGCTGCACGACGTGCCGCAGTTGACGGTGCGAACCTGATAACGGTATACGAAGCCGGTCGGCTCGGCCGTGTTGACGCACCCGCCTCCGAGCAGGACCGCGACCAGCGCCGCCGCGAGACCGCGAGTCAGCACCTCACCCACCCAGCTGCGCGCGGAAGAACCGCACCACGGCGCTCCAGGCGCTGTCGGCCACCTCGGGCTTGTCACGCGCGCGCAAGAAGCCGTGGCCTACGCCCGGGTAGACCGTGTACCGGTAATCCTTCCCCGCCTGCTTGAGCGCTGCGACCGCGTCGGGAAGTCCCGCGTTGATGCGGGCATCGTTCTCGGCGTATACGCCGAGGCCCTTGGCGCGAATGCGCGCGATGTCTTCGGGCCGGGGACTCGGCCCGTAGCAGACCACGAACGCGCGGAGCCGTTCGTTGTTGGTGGCGTACCGGAAGCTCTGCCCCCCGCCCCAGCAGAACCCGATGACGCCGATCGCGTCGCCGCGCACGGCCTTCAAGGTCTTGAGGTAGGCCTGCGTCGCGTCGAGGTCCGCCGTGATGGAGTCGGGCGGCAGCGAGGATATGACGCGGCGTACCGAGTCGCCCAAGGCCGGCGTCCCGCCCCGGCGCGACAGCAGATCGGGGGCGATCGCTACAAAGCCGTCCTTGGCCAGCTGCTCGGTCGTCTGCCGGACGAAGTCCGACATGCCGAAGATCTCGTGAATCACGATGACCGCGGGCGCCGGTTGCGGCCGCTCGGGATATGCGATGTACGCCGTGACCGTGTCCTTGCCGGAGAGGTACTTCACGTACTCGGCATGGATGTCGGCGGTTAGCCGGTTAGACGGATAGGCGGTTAGGTAGAACGCCGCCAGAACCGCTACCCCACCCACGCCACTAACCGACCAACCGACTAACCGTCTAACGCCCATAGCTCACTCTCCAGATCTTCCCGCCCATGTCGTCGCTCACGAGCAAAGCTCCATCCGGTGTCATAACGATGCCCACGGGGCGGCCCCAGCGCGAGCCGTCGGGGAGCTGCCAGCCCGTGATAAAATCGTCGATCGCCACCGGGCGGCCGTTCTGGACCTGGACCCGCACCACCTTCGCGCCCGTCGGCACCGAGCGGTTCCAGGAGCCGTGGAAGGCCACGAAGGCGTCGCCGCGGTAGTCCGCGGGGAACGTCGTCCCCGTGTAGAAGGTCACGCCGAGCGGCGCCGAGTGGGCCTGAAACGTAATGGCCGGCGGCTCGACGGCCGCGCAGTCGGCGCTCGGGTACTCGGGGTTCCGCTGACCGGGGAGGTAGCATTGCGGCCACCCGTAGTACTTGCCGTCCTTGACGATGTTGATCCGCTCGGGCGGGAGATCGTCGCCGAGCTGGTCGCGGTCGTTGTTCGTGGCCCAGAGCTCGCCGGTGGTCGGGGCGACCGCGAGGCCGACTGAGTTTCGGAGCCCGCGCCCGTACACCCGCCCGCCCGTGCCGTCGCGATTGAACTGCATGATCGCCGCGCGCATCGAGTCGGTCTCGTCGCAGATGTTGCACGACGACCCGACGCTCAGGTACATCTTGCCGTCGGTCCCGAAGACGATGGTGCGAGTCGAGTGCCCGCGGCCGCCGGGGACGTTGGGCACGAGCACGACCTTGGTCGTTGCTCCAGGATCGAACCGCACCACCGCCGTCTGCTCGGCCACGTACATCGTGTCTCCGCGGAACGCAAGTCCGAACGGCCCGCTGAGCCCGGTCGCGATGGTGACCGCCGAGTCCGCCACGCCGTCGTGGTTCGCGTCGGGCAGGTTGACGATGACGCCGGGACGCGTGCGGGCCGCGTAGACGACGCCGCCCGGCCCCACCGCGAGGTAGCGCACGCCGGGGAGATCCTGCGCGAAGACCGTGGCCCGGAAGCCCGGGGGTAGATGGAGCGTCTGGTCCTGGGCGGCGACGGCAGTGCCGCCGCAGGCGAGGACGATCAGGGCGACGACTCGAAGCTCAGTTCGCATATACCCCCCCCAAGGCGGATTCCCCTTTTGGCATTCGTTCCCGACTCACGATCGCCTCCTCGGCCGCGCGCTCGACTTCGGCCGCCACGCGGGCCTCGATTTCGACGAGGCGCTTCCCGGCCACGCCTTCCTCTTTCAGGTACTCCTCGTACAGCCCAATCGGGTCACGCTTGCCCCAGGCGGCGAACAACGCCGCCGGGAGCGTTTCCCGTGCCTCGGCCTCGTCGTGGGTCGCGTGCCCGCCCATCCGGAATGTCTCGGCGACGAGCAGCGCCGGCCCCTCCCCGGCCCGGCAGCGCTGCGCCGCCAGCCGCGTCGCGGCGTAGGCGTCGAGCACGTTGTTCCCGTCGAATTGGGCGCCCCAGATGCCGTACATCGCGGCCCAATCTCGGAAGTCCCCGGGGGCGTGGTGTTGCTCGAGGCGGGTGCCGAGCGCCACCTGATTGTTCTCGACGATGAGGATGGCAGGGAGCTTCTGGACGGCGGCGAAGTTCGTCCCCTCGTGTGCCGCGGCGGTCTTGGTGGAGCCGTCGCCCACCCAGGTGAGCGCGACGCGCTTCTCGCCCTTCATCTTGAACGTCAGCGCGATGCCGGCGATCACGGGCACCATGTCGCCCACATGGGAGATCGGCTGCAGCACGCCATGCGGTAGAGACCCGACGTGGAGGTCGCGACCGCGCGACGGGGAGTCGTCGGTCGCGAGGTAGGCGCGCAGCATGTCGGCGATGGACATCCCCATCTCGCAGCACGCGGCGGCGTTGCGGATCATCGGCGCGACGACGTCGCTGCCGCGCTCGAGCGCGTGGACGGGACCGATCGTCGCCGCTTCCTCGCCCGTGCCGAGCCACGCCTTGGAGATCACCCCGGTGCGCACCCAGCGCTTGAGCTGGATGTCGTGCAGGCGGGCGCGCAGCAGACCGGCGTAGAGGTCGAGTTTAGCGTCCGCCGACAGCGCGCCCACGATCCGCGCGTGATCGGCGTCGCCCTCGATCGTGGCCCGGTAGGCGCGGACGAGCTTTGGGTCCGGATGCCAGTCCACGTACTCCGGCGGATCGAACGCCGGGAATCGCTTCACGGAAGCCCCGCGGCGCTCCGTCCCACGACCTGCCCGTCGCGCTTGAACACCGTTCCGCCCTTCATGACGAAGTCCACGTGCTCAAGCTGCGCGATGCCTTGGAGCGGATCACCCCGCACCGCGACGAGGTCGGCCTGCTTGCCGACGGCGATGGTGCCGATCTCACGCTCGAGCCCGAGCAGCGTGGCGCCGCTCGACGTGCCGGCGACGATCGCCTGCATCGGGGTCATGCCGTACTTCACCATGAGGCCGAACTCCCGCCCGTTGGTGCCGTGGCGCATCACGCCGGCATCCGTCCCGAGGGCGATCCGCACCCCCCCATCGACCGCCAGCTTGAACGACGTGTGTTGCCGCGGCGCGATGGCGAGGGCCTTGGCCGCGATCGGCGGCGGCAGGCGCCCGGCGGTGGCGAGCGACTCGACCGTGAACCCCGCCAGCAGGGTGGGCACGAGCCAGGTGCCGCGCTGCTTCATCAAGGCCACCGCCTCGGCGTCGAGGATCGACCCGTGCTCGATAGACGCGACACCCGCGCGCACGGCGGCCTTGATCCCCGCCGTGCCGTGTGCGTGGGCGGCCACGCGGCGGTCGAGCTGCGCCGCGGCCTCGACGATCGCGCGCATCTCTTCCTCGGTGTACTGCTGCACGCCCACCGAGTCGGTGAGCGACAACACGCCGCCGGTGGCGCAGATCTTGATGACGTCGGCACCGTATTTCACCCCGTAGCGGACGGCGTTGCGAACCTCCTCGACGCCGTCCGCGACGCCGTACTCCACGCCCGCCTCATGACCCAGCGCGTCGGGCCGCAGCCCGTTGGTCTCGTCGCAATGCCCGCCGCGGATGCCAAAAGAGATCCCGGCGCCGACGATGCGCGGGCCCGGAATCCAGCCGGCGTTGATGGCGTTGCGGAGCGCGATGTCGCCGAAGTGGGCGGTGCCCAGCACGCGCACGGTCGTGAAACCCGCTTCGAGGGTCTGCTGGGCGTGCGCCGCGCCGAGCAGCGCCAGCTGGCTCGGCATCTCCGTGAGAATGCTGTGCTGCCAGTCGCCGTCGCCGATGGTGCGGCCGGCGAGGTGCACGTGGGCGTCGATGAATCCCGGCAGGACGGTCGCGCCCGAGAGGTCGATCACCGTGGCGCCATTGGGCACCGGCACGCTCGCCCCGACGGCCGTGATGCGGCCGCCCTGCACGAGGATGATCGCGTTCTTGACGGGCGCGCCACCGGTTCCATCGATGAGCGTGCCGGCCCGGATCGCGGTGACCTGCGGAGCTTGCTGGAGGGCGACGAGCGCGAGGAAGGCGGGGGCGATCACGTGAATTTTCCCTTGAGTTTGCCGAACAGGCCCCCCCCGCCCCCCCCGCCCCCCCCCCCGGACGACTCCCCCGAGGCGGCCAGCGCCTCGGCGAACTCGAGTGCCGTGGTGAAGCGGTCCTCGGGGTTCGTTTGGAGCGCCTTGGCGAGCGCCTTTTCGACGGCGGGGGGCGTGTCGGTCCGCAGCTGCCGGATCGGCGTGGGTTGCCCCCGCAGGCGCGCGATCATCATCTCCTGCGCGTTGCGCCCCTGGAAGGGCAGCTTACCCGTGAACATCTCGAACGCCACGATGCCGAGGGCGTAGATGTCGCTGCGGGCGTCGAGCGGCTTGCCGCGGATCTGCTCCGGACTCATGAACTCGGGGGTGCCGAGGATGATCCCGGTCGCCGTCAGTTTCGCGATGGCGGGATCGGCCCTTCGCTCCTTGGCGAGACCGAAATCCATCACGACCGCGCGGTCGGGGCCGCCATCGTCCTCGGAGACGAGCATCACGTTTTCGGGCTTCAGGTCCCGGTGGATGATCTGCAGCTCGTGCGCGTGGTGCAGTCCGGCGCACATCTGCTGCAGCAGCGTGACGCCGGCGCCGAGGTCCATCGGCCCGCCGCGCACTTCGCGGTCGGACAGCAGCTCGCCCTTGAGGAACGGCATCACCAGGTAGATGAGCCCGTCCTCGGACTCGCCCAGCCGCAAGATGCGGCACACGTTCGGATGGTCGAGGCGCATGGCGAGCCCCGCCTCGCGGCGCAGCCGCTCGACCGAGCTCTTGTCGGACGCGAGCCGGGGCGAGAGCACCTTGATCGCGACGGTCTCGCTGGAGGAGATCTCCTTGGCGAGATACACGTACGACATCCCGCCCTCGCCCAACTTCTTCAGCACCTGGTAGCGGGCGTCGAGGATCTGGTTCGAGAGGGTGGAAGCGCGGTCCAGACGCTTGCCCTTCCCGGAGGAGGGGGGTGTGCGCACGGCGGTGCCGCTGCCGGACGTGGCTGGCTTCGCCTGGACTTCGACGAGCATCGTGCCGTCCTTGGGGCAGAACCTGGCCGTATCGGTGTACACCGACCCGCACTTGGGGCAACGCCGCTCGCTCATTGACGGACCAAGTTGCGCCCTTCGTTCTTCGCGCGGTAGAGGGCCTGATCGGCCAGGGAGACGAAGCTGTCGGCGCTTTGGACGCGGTCGTCGGGGAACGAAGCGAGGCCGATGCTGACGGTCATGTGCAGGGGATCTTCGCCCGGATCGGCGAAGTCCCGCGCCATGACGCGCCGCCGCAACCGCTCGGCGAAGATGGCCGCACCGTGCAGCGCCGTCTCGGGCATGACGACGACGAATTCCTCGCCGCCGTAGCGGGCCACGAGGTCGACCGAGCGCGCTTCCCGCCGCAGCAACTCGCCGATCTGGCGGAGCACGGAGTCCCCGGCGATGTGGCCGCGCGTGTCGTTGATCTGCTTGAAGCGGTCGATGTCGGCGAGCAGGATCGTGAGCGCCAGATTGTAGCGCCGCGCGCGATCGAGCTCCTGGCCCAGCGCCTCGGACAGGGCGCGCCGGTTGAGGCAGCCGGTCAGGGCGTCGGTCAGGGCCAGCTTCTCGAGCCGCTGCTTGTCCGACACCGCCGTCTCGAAGTCGTACGCCTTCTCGATCGCCGACACGGCCGTCTTGATCACGGTTTCGCCGAACTGCGCGTCGGCGCGCGTGAGCGGCGGATCGTCTCCCGTGGTCCGCAGGAAGAAGACGCCCATCTGCTGGTCCTTCATCCAGAACGGGAGCGCCACCGCCGAGCGCGTCGGCACCTTGATCCCGTCGCGCTCCCAGCGCTGGCGCTCCTCCTGGTACAGCGGATCGGTCGAGACGTCTTCGACGAGCACCAGCCGGCCGGTGGTCAGCGCCTGGCGGATCTCGGGGTAGCGTCCCAAGTCGATTTGGAGGTTGCGCAGCATGGGGTTCTCGTACGCCGCCACCACGACGCCCTGCTGGTCGCCCGGTTTGGCGAGGACCATCGAGCACTTGGAGATGTTGAGGACGCGCGCGACCCGCCGCGCCAAGATGTGGTAGATCTCGTCCGGCTTGAGCGAGTCGGTGACCTCATGCAGGATGTCCACCATCGCGGCCCGGCTGCGGGCCTCCTCGCGCGCCTGGGCGAGCGCCTGCCCCAGGCGGAGGTGGGTCTCGACCCGCGCGAGCAGCTCTCGCACGCGGAACGGCTTCGAGATGAAATCCGCGGCGCCGAGGCCGAGGGCGCGCACGGTGGCATCCTCGGGCGGCATCGACGAGACCATAAGGACGGGGAGGTCGCGGTAGCGTTCGTCCTGCTTGAGGCGCTCGAGCAGCTGCAGCCCGTCCACCTTGGGCATCATGATGTCGAGCATCAGGAGCGCGGGCTTGGTCTCCTCGATCTTGGCGAGCAGGTTTTCGCCGCCGGGGCAGACGGCGACCTGGTAGCCGTGCTCCTTGAGGATCCACGTGAGCGTCTGGACCAGCGACTGATCGTCGTCGGCGACCAGGATCCGCGATCCGGCCGTGCTGGGCATCGTCACGTTCAGTCCTCGAGGAGCGCGCGGTCGACGTTGCCGCCGCTCACGACCAGGACCGTGGGCCCGGACGGCCGGACGGCGCCGCTCAGCACGGCGGCCGTCGTGACGGCTCCCGACGGCTCGACCGCGAGCCGGCAGGTGCGCCAAAGAAAATGCACCGCCTGGCGGATGCTGTCATCATCGACCAGCACCACGCCGCGCAGCCGGTCGCGCTGTCGGGCCAGCTCGGCGAAGGGGATGCGGCCCACGGTGAGGGTGATCAGCCCGTCGGCGATGCTGGTCGTCCGGTCGAGGCGCACCGGCGCGCCCGCCTCGAGCGAGCGCTTGAGCTTCGGGGCACCGGCGGGCTCGACGCCCCAGACCGCCGCCGCGCTCCCCGCGGCGGCCAGGCCGGCCACGACCCCGGCGATCAGGCCGCCGCCGCCCACCGGCACGACCACCGTCGCGACCTCGGGCAGCTGCTCGACGATCTCGAGGGCGACTGTTGCCTGGCCCGCCACGATGTCGGCGTGGTCGAAGGGGGGCACGACGGCGAGCCCGTCGCGCGCCGCCAGCTCCTCGGCCTTCGTCTGGCGATCGTCGGAAGTGCGGCCGGCGAGCACGACTTCCCCGCCCCAGCGTTTGACGCCATCGACCTTCACCGCCGGGGCCGTCTCGGGCATGACGATCACCGCACGGACGCCGAACTGCCGGGCCGAGTAGGCCACCGCCTGCCCGTGGTTCCCACTCGAGTACGTGATCACCCCGCGCTGCCGTACGTCGGGTGGGAGCCGGCGTATGGCGGTGAAGGCGCCGCGGATCTTGAACGCGCCGATGGGTTGCTCGTTCTCGAGCTTCAGGTGCGCGTCGAGCGGGGGGGGGACGTAGCGCAGCGACGTCCGGCGCGCGATGCCCAACAGCCCGAGGGCCGCCTCCCGGATCTCCGCGGGGGTGACCACCTAGCGCTTCTTCGGCTTCGGCTTGGGCTTCGGCGTCGCCTTGGACTTCGAGCTGGGAGTCTCGCTCTCGTCGCCGTCCTCGTCGTCTTCCTCCTCCTTCACGACGCGCGCGACGTCCACCACCAGGTCGCCGGCGGTCAGGTTCATGACCTTCACGCCCTGCGTGTTGCGGCCCGTGATGCGGATTCCCTCGACGGGCACGCGGATCATGATCCCCTTCTTGGTGATCATCATCAGCTCGTCGTCGGGGAGCACTTCCTTGAGCGCGATGATGTCGCCGGTCTTGGGACCGCGCTTCAAGGTGATGATGCCGCGGCCGCCGCGGTGCTGAATCCGGTACTCGTCGAGCTCGGAGCGCTTGCCCATCCCCTTTTCGGTCACCACGAGCAGCGTGGACTTCCGGCGCACCACGACCATGTCGATCACGTGGTCTTTCTTGTCGAGCTCGATCCCTTTCACGCCCGTGGCGGTCCGCCCCATGTCCCGCACGTCCTTCTCGTGAAAGCGGATGCTCATGCCGTGGTTCGTGGCGAGCACGATGTCGTTCTTGCCGTCGGTCACCTGCACGTCGATCAGCTCGTCGCCCTTCTCGATGTTGATGGCGCGAATGCCGTTGGAGCGCGGATTGCCGAATTCCGAGAGCACGGTCTTCTTTACGACCCCGTTCTTCGTGGCGAACAGGAGGTACTGGCTCTCGGAGAACTCGCGCACCGGCACCAGGGCGGCGAGCCGCTCGTCGGGCTTCATCGCGACGCAGTTGATGATGGGCTTGCCGCGGGCGGCGCGCGCCGCCTGCGGGATCTCGTGCACCTTGAGCCAGTAGCACTGCCCCTGCTGGGTGAAGAACATCAGATAGTCGTGGGTCGAGGCGATGAAGAGGTGCTCGACCCAGTCGTCATCCTTCGCGTGGGCACCGATCACGCCCTTGCCCCCGCGCCGCTGGCGGCGGTAGGCCGACACGGGCAGCCGCTTGATGTAGCCGGCGTGCGAGACCGTGATCACCATGTCCTCTTCGGCGATCAGGTCCTCGATCGAGAACTCGCCCTGGTCCGCGACGATCTCGGTCCGGCGCTCGTCGCCGAACCCGTGGGCGAGCTCGGTTAGCTCCTCCTTGAGGATCTTCATGCGGCGGGGCTTCGAGGCGAGGATCTCCTTGCACTCCTTGATGAACTTGCGGACGTCCTTCAGCTCTTCGTCGAGCTTGGTGATCTCGAGGGCGGTGAGCCGGGCAAGCCGCATGTTGAGGATTTCGGCGGATTGCTTTTCCGACAACTTGAAACGCTTCCGTAATGCAGCGTCTGCGGCGGGCGTGTCCTTGGACTTCTTGATGATCCGGATCACCTCGTCGATGTGGTCGACGGCGATCTTCAACCCCTCGAGGATGTGCTCGCGATCCTGGGCCCGCTGTACCTCGAACTCGGTCCGCCGAACGACGACCGTGTGGCGGTGCTCGATGAAGTGCTGCAACAGCTCCCGCAGGTCCATCTCCTTCGGCCCGCCGTCGACCAGGGCCAGCATGATGGCGCCGAAGGTCGTTTGCATCTGGGTGTGCGCGTAGAGCTGATTGAGCACGACCATCGGGATGACGTCCCGCTTCAGCTCGATCACGAGCCGGACGCCCTCCCGGTCGGACTCGTTCCGGACGTCCGAGATGCCTTCCAGCTTCTTCGCGAGCACCAAGTCGCGGATCTGCTCGTGCACGCGCTCCGGGCTGACCTGGTAGGGGAACTCGGTGACGACGATCTGCTGCTTCCCGGTCGACTTCGTCTCTTCGGCGACGGCCAGCGCCCGGAGCACCATGCGGCCGCGGCCTTTTTCGTAGCATTCCTTGATGCCGTCGCGGCCGTAGATGATGCCGCCCGTGGGGAAGTCGGGGCCCTTGATGAACTTCCGCAGGTCCTTCACCGCCGCGGTGGGGTTGTCCACGAGATGCACGATCGCCTGTACCACCTCGCCGAGATTGTGCGGCGGGATGTTCGTCGCCATCCCGACGGCGATTCCGGAGGAGCCGTTGACGATCAGGTTGGGGAGCCGTGCGGGGAGCACGGTGGGCTCCTGCAGCCGGTCGTCGAAGTTCGGTACGAAGTCGACGGTGTTCTTGTCGATGTCCTCCAGCATCGCCATGGCGATGCGGGTGAGCCGGGCCTCGGTGTAGCGGTAGGCCGCGGCCGAGTCGCCGTCGAGCGAGCCGAAGTTCCCCTGTCCGTCCACCAGCGGGTAGCGCAACGAAAAGTCCTGCACCATCCGCACGAGGGAGTCGTACAGCGCGACGTCGCCGTGCGGGTGATACTTGCCCAACACGTCGCCGACCACCGTCGCGCTCTTTTTGTAAGGCCGCCCGGGGACGAGCCCCAGCTCGTGCATCGCGTACAGGATGCGCCGGTGCACGGGCTTCAGGCCGTCGCGCACATCGGGCAGCGCGCGCTGCACGATGACGCTCATCGAGTAGTCGAGGAACGATTCCTTCAGCTCGTCTTCGATGAGGCGGGGGAGAATGCGCTCGCGGACGTTGGGACCGGTCATTGGTTCCGATGAAAAAGTGGTCTAAGTTCCTTAAAATTAGATACTTAGGTGATGAAAGACAACTGTGCGTCTAGGTGTGATTGTCCCGGTCTTTTGAAACCTCCACGACCACCTTTCCCAACTGCTCCCCCTTCCCGAGCCGCTCGTATGCCTGTCGCGCGTCCGCGAGCGGGTACACGTGATCCACGATCGGTCGCAGCTGGCCCTCCCCGAGCCGGCGGACGATCTCAGCGTACTCCGCCGCGTTCCCCATCGTCGAGCCCAGAATCGACCAGTGATGCCAGAACACCCGGCGGAGGTCGAGGGCCACGTTCGGTCCCGACGTCGCGCCGCACGTGACGACCCGGCCGCCCCGCCGGAGACAGCGCAGCGACTCGTCCCACGTGGCCGCACCGACGTTCTCCACGACGACGTCCACCCCCCGTCTGTGCGTGAGCGCGCGCACTTCTTGCGAGACCTTCTGCGTGCGGTGGTTGAGGGTCACGTCGGCCCCGAGCCGGCGCGCCTCGGCCAGCTTGGCATCGTCGGACGACGTGGCGATCACGCGGGCGCCGAGGAGCGTGGCGATCCGCAGGGCGGCGAGTGACACGCCGCCCCCGATTCCCCACACGAGCACCGTTTCCTCGGGCCTAACCTGCGCCCGGGTCACGAGCATCCGCCACGCCGTGAGCGTCACGAGGGAGAACGCCGCCGCCTCGGCCCAGCTCAGCTGGGGCGATAGCGCCGGTACGCGGGCCACGTTCTGCGCCGGGACGGTGACGAGCTCGGCCATCGTCCCGGGCAGGTGTTCGCCGAGCAAGCGGTAGGCGACGCACAGGGAATGCTCTCCAGCGCGGCAGAACTCACAGGTGTAGTCGGAGATCCCCGGGTTGATCAGGACGCGGTCGCCGGGTCGCACGCCGGCGACGCCCGGGCCAACCGACTCCACGGTTCCCGCCCCGTCGGCGCCGACGACGTGCGGGAACCGGGCGGCTCCTCCAGGCAGGCCGTCGATCACGAACAGGTCGAGATGGTTCAGCGCCGCCGCACGGATGGCCACGCGCACTTCCCCCGCCTGGGGAGCGGGGGCGTCGGGAACGTCGGCGACGTGAACGACGTCGAGAGAACCGGTCGAGTTGATGACGCACGCCCGCACGCCAGGTCTGACCTCCCTAACCCCCAGCCCCTAAGCCCTAGGCCCTGCCTTCAAGGCCGGAACGTGGGCGTGACCATCTGCTCCGTGCCGGTCGTGGGCATCGGCACCGGCGTGCTCGATCCGACCGGCTGGATGTACACCTTGTAGATGGGGTTGCGGCGGTTCTCGGGCTGCGCATTCACCACCAGCGCGACCAAATCGCCGGAGGGCGATACGGCGAACGATGTGATCGCCAGATCGATGCCGCTGAGCGGCGTGACGTTGCCCGTCACGAGGTCGGCACGGACCACCTGCTGCACGGTGCGGTTCCCCTCGCGCCGCTCGACCAGGTAGGCCAGTGTGCCGTCTCTCAGGAACCGCGGCTCCGACTCCTTCTGCTGCGGCGTGGGCGTGAAGCGCCGCTGGTTCGTGCCATCGCGCGACATCAGCCAGATGTCGTATGCCTTATCGCGGATGGACGCGTACGCCACGGTTTGCCCGTCGGGCGACACCGTCGGCGCGAAGTTGATCGAGTCGCGGGTGAGCTGGGTGAGGGCGGTGCCGTCCACGTTCACAGACCAGATCTGCTGCTTGCCGGGGGTGCGCGCCGAGTGGAACAGGATCGTCTGGCCGTCCGGCGTGAATGTGGGCCGGCCGTCGGCCTGCGGATCGTTCGTGAGGCGCGTCGGGTTCGTTCCGTCGGCATTCATCACGTAGATCTCGGGGTTGCCGTCGCGCGTCGACACGAACGCGATCCGCGCGCCGTCCGGGGAAAACGCCGGCTCGGTCGCGGTCCCGCTATCGGTCGAGATCTTGGCGAGCTGCGCGAGGTTCGCCCGCTCGGCCGCGTACAACTGGAACTTGCCCGCTCCGCCGCGCGAGCTGGCCACCACGATCTCGCCCACGACGTACACCTCGGCCGTGGCGGTCTTGCCCCCCGGGGCGGTCGCCGTGATCCGGGCCTTGCCGTAGCCGGTTCCGGCCACGGTGCCGTCCTCCCCTACCGTCGCGACCTGGGGGTTGTCGGTACTCCAGGTGAGGTTCGCCGCGGGACCGATGATCGCCCCCTGGTCGTCGGCGTAGTTCGCCCGCAGGGTGTAGCGCTGGTTCAACCCGACACCGACGCGCGGCTGCACGAGCTTCACCGCGCCCGCCATGACGCTGACGTTCCACGTGACCACCAGCCCCGACCCCGGTCCTCGCACTGTGAGCTGCGTCCGCCCGACGGCCTTGCCGGTGAGGGTCCCCGTCTGGGCGTCGAAACTGGCGATGCTCGGGTCCGCGACGCTCCAGCGGACGGGCGCCTCGGGGATCGGCGTGTTGTCGCCCGCCAGCGCCTGCGCTTCGAATTTCAGCGTCGCCGTCAGGGGCAGCTGCACCTCGGCCGAGAAGCGCGGTCGGAACGCCATCCCCGCCGCCACGCGGTGCACCGCCAGCTCGATGCTCTTGCTCTGCAGCAGTCCCGACACGGTGAGCGTCGCTTTGCCCGGGCCCGCCGCGGTGACGACCCCTGCCAGACTCACGCGTGCAACGCTCTGATCGCTCGAGGACCATTGCAAGACCAAGGGGTTTACCGCGCGGTTGTTTTGCGACGCCACAACCACGTGCAGTGTGTCGACGTCCCCGGGGGACATCATGAGCGGCGAGGCCTCCCGCACGGTGAACTCCGCAGGCTGCACCACGACCGGCGCCGTGGCCGTGAGTCCGCCGGCCGCCGTGGCCTGGATCGTCCCCTGGCCCGGGGCGAGCGCCACCACGTTGCCGTTCTGGTCCACGCTCGCGACGTCGGTCCGCAGGGAATTCCAGGTCACGTGGACCGGAGCGGCCGGCGACCCGTCCTCGCGCAGCGCGCGCGGGGAAACGCGAGTGTTCTCCGAGGGCAGGAGATAGATAGCGCCCGGCTCGAGCCGCAGCGCGGCCGCCGGACCGGTGCCAGCCGGTTGCCCGGCTAGCGGGTCCGGGCCCGCAGGCGGCTGGGTTGGGGGGGGGGGGGGGGGGGGGGGGGGGGTGGGGGGGTTCGCTCCGCCCACGACCTGGACTGCGGATTGCCCCTTTCGGGTGCCGACGCGCGCCTCGATGATCGCGACGCCGTTCCCGACCCCCGTGACCGTGCCGTTGTTGTCCACCTTGGCGACGTTCACGTTGTTCGACGACCAGATGATGCGGATGGTAGGGATGACGTTGCCGATACGGTCGAACGCTGTCGCCAGCAGGCCGCTGCGCTCCCCGACCCGGACGGTCACCGAGGGGGGTGCGACCTGGACTTCGGCGACGTTCTGCGCCAGCGCGGCGCCCGGTAGGGTGAGCGCGAGCGCCGCAATGAATCGGCGACTGGTCATGGCTTGGCGCAACGTAAGTCCGCCTAAATGCCGTTGTCAAGCCAACTTGTCACCGTGTGGCGGCGACACGCGCGGGTGCGCGCCGGCGCCGGGCGGACGGTAGAACAGGCGGCGCGTATCACTTGCGGGGTCGCATTCCGCGGGTAAGCTATAGGCCACGCCCCGCCACAACCATGCAGAGGAGAGATCCGATGCTTGAGCAGATGGATTACCCCGAGAGCAGCTGGCCGGGACCGGGCTTCTCGGAGCCGATGTTCCCCTCGGCCCCTTCGCCCGCGCCCGCCCCTTCGCCCGCGCCGATGTGGGATAAGCCTGCGGCGCCCGCTGCGAAAAAGCCGAAAGCGAAGAAGAAGGCGAAGAAGAAAAAGAAAGCGGCGAAGAAGTCGCGTCCAAAAGCCAAGAAGAAGACCGCGAAGAAAAAGAAGAAAGCCGGCAAGAAGAAACGCCGGCGCTAAAACACCTCGACGCGACACCGCGGGAGCGCTTTGCGGATGGCCACGGCCATCTCGTCGAGGCGCTCCCGCGGCACGCTTTGGATCCCCGCGTCGGCGGGCGGCCGGGCGAGTGAGTACAAGTGCACGGCGTCGGGGCCGGCCCGCACGAGGCGCGGCAGCCACGCCGCCACGCTCGCGTCGCTCGAGCCGTCCCAGTCCCGTCCCCTCGCGACCATCGCCTGAACCGTGAAGGGTTTCAGCGCCCGATAGTCAGCCACCAGCCGCTCCGCGTCGTAGCGCACACCGTTCACTTTCTCCATCGGCCCCGGATCGAGCTTCATCATGCGAGCATCGAGCCGCAGCAGCGCGGCGCGCACCGTGGATTGACCGGCCGCGAGGCCGTTCGACAGGATCCCCACGCGCGTCTGGGGCGCGACCTCGGCGCGAACCGCGAGGACGCGATGCACCACGACCGCGAATCGGGGGTGCAACGTCGGCTCGCCGTTGCCAGAGAAGGTGATCCAGTCGGGGGGCGCCGCCCGCGCCAGCGCGCGGCTCAGACGATGGACCACCTCGTCGGGGGACGGCCAGCGCGACCCCTCGGCTTTCGGGGTGTTGAAACCGCACTGGCAGTACGGGCAGTCGAACGAGCAGAGCTTGGAGCGTTGCGGCTGAAGATTCAGGCCGAGGCTCACGCCGAGGCGGCGCGAACGCACCGGTCCGTACACCATCGTCTCCGACATCGGGGTTGCGTCGGCCATCTTGGAAGGTACGTTCCCGGCACTTTCCGACGAAGGGGCGTGACAATGCGTGGGGTGTGGGGTGTGGTGCTGCTGACCGCCTGCTCGGCACCGGCCGTGCCGATGGGAGATCCGCCGCGCGAGATCGAGGCGATGCTCACCCGCTCCGCCGGCGATTGGAATCGCGGCGACCTGGCGGGCTTCATGAGCGACTACGCCCGCGACTCGCTCACCAGCTATGTGTCGGGCGGCCACGTGCAATACGGCTGGCAGGCGCTGTACGACCGCTATCAGACGAACTACTTCGCACCGGGCAAGTCGCGCGATTCGTTGGCGTTCGAGGAGGTGCGCGTGCGCACCCTCACGCCCGATTTCGCGTACGCCACGGCCCGGTTCCGGCTGATACGACGCGATTCGGTGGTGGCGAGCGGACCCTTCACGCTGGTGCTGCAGAAACAGGGGAGCAACTGGCGCATCCTCCACGACCACACCTCCAGCGACCCGAAGTGACCGACCGCCCTGACCGCCGCATTGTCAGTTTGACCGCCGCCTTGCTCATTGTCCTCGCCGGCTGCGGGACGTCCGGCAAGGGGGTGATCGCGCTCGAGGGCGTCACGCTCATCGACGGCGCGGGCGGCGCGCCGAAGGACGACGCGGTGATCCTCGTCCGGAATGGCCACATCGCGGCGGTGGCTCGGGTCAACGAAATCAAGATCCCCAGGGGCGCGGAGCGGATCGCCCTGGTCGGGAAGACGGTCATTCCCGGGCTGATCGACGCGCACGCGCACGTGGAGCGCTGGGCGGTGCCCCGCTATCTCGCCTGGGGCGTCACGACGGTGCGCGATCTGCACAACGCCAACGACTCCGCGTTCGCGTTGCGGAACGACGTGAACCTCGGGTCCATCATCGGGCCCAGGATGTTCACGGCGGGCGCGATGATCGACGGCGCTCCGGCGACCTATCCAACCGCGACCGGCGTCGCGAGCGGGGCCGAGGCGCGCCGCGCGGTGGATCAGCGCGCCGTGGCCGGGGCCGATTACCTCAAGATCTATACGAAGATCACGCCCGAGATCCTGCGGGCGCTGATGGACGAGGCGAAGACCCTACGGCTCCCGGTCGCCGCGCACCTGGGCAAGACGGACGCGGTGACGGCCGCGCGCGCGGGCGTCGTGTCGCTCGAGCATATGGCGGGCGTGGTGCAGGCGGCGGCGCGAAACCCCGGCGTCTACGTCCGCGCGCACGACCGCTTCCTCACCGGGTGGACCACGGAGGAGCAGGGGTGGGCGTCGCTCGACTCGGGCGCCGTGGCGCGCACCGCGCGGGCACTCGCCCAGACCGAGGTCGCCATCGTGCCGACCCTGATTCTCCACGAGATGTTGTCGCGGCTCGACAACCCGATCCTCCTCGCGCGCCCGGGGATGGAGGACGTTCCGGACGACGCGACCAGCGTGCGGAGTGTCGCCAGCCTGCTGCGGCGCACCGCGTGGACCGGCCGCGACTTCGCCGCGTTTCGCCGCTCCCGCGCGCGGCAGGACCAGTTTGTCAGAGAGTTCAAGCGCGCCGGCGGGATGATCGCCGCGGGCACCGACGCCGCGAACCAACTGCTCATTCCGGGATTCTCGCTGCACGAAGAAATGGCCCTGCTCGTCGCGGCGGGGATGACGCCGCTCGAGGCCATCACCGCCGCCACGCGCCGCGGCGCCCAGCTGCTCCGCGCCGACTCGCTCGGCCTGCTGACGCCGGGCAAGGTCGCGGACCTGGTCGTGCTCAACGCCAATCCCACGCGGAACATCGCGGCCACGCGGTCCATCGCCTGGGTGATGGTCCGCGGGCACGTGGTGCGACCCGACTCCGTGAGGACCGCATGGAAAAAGTGAGCCCTCGCTCGCAGATCGCGGGCCTGCTCTTGGTGCTCGTCGGCGCCTGCGTCGGCCCCGCCGGCCGTCGCGCCGGCCCGTACGACGTCATCCTGCGCGGCGGCTGGATCGTCGACGGCAGCGGCAATCCGCGCTACGCGGGCGACGTCGCCGTCTCGGGCGATCGCATCGCCGCCGTGGGCTACCTGGGCGGCGCTGCCGCGCGCGAGACCCTCGACGTCTCCGGCCTCGTCGTGGCCCCGGGATTCATCGACATGCTGGGCCAGTCGGAAACGAACGTCTTGATCGACAATCGCGTGCTCAGCAAGGTTACCCAGGGCATTACTACCGAAGTGACGGGCGAGGGCGGCTCGGTGGCCCCCCTCACAGACCTTCTCGTCGTCGATGATTCGGTGTGGATGAAGAAGTACGGCGTCCAGGAGGACTGGCGGGATCTGAACGGCTACTTCGCACACCTCACGCGGACCAAGAGCGCCGTCAACATCGCCACGTTCGTCGGGGCGACCCAGGTCCGCCTGGCCGTCGTCGGTAAACAGGACCGCCACGCGACGCCTGAGGAGCTGGCACACATGGTCGCCCTGGTGGACACGGCGATGGAGCAGGGTGCGCTGGGTCTCTCGACGTCGATCGAGTACGCTCCCGCCTTCTACGCCCCGACCGAGGAGATCATTGCGCTCGCGAAAGCCGCTCGCCGCCACGGCGGCGTGTACGCGAGTCACATGCGCAACGAGGGCGGACAGATCGACCAGGCGCTGGACGAGACATTCCGGATCGCCCGCGAGGCCGACATCCCGGCCGAGATCTGGCACCTCAAGGTCTCCGGCCGGCGCAACTGGGGCCGGATGCCCCACGTGCTGGCGCGCATCGACTCGGCGCGGGCGGCGGGGCTCGACGTCACCGCCGACCAGTACCCTTACCTCGCGGGCGCCACATCGCTCGCCGCGTCCGTGCCGGCATGGGCCCACTCGGGGGGCACTGATTCACTCCTCTGGCGCCTGCGCGACCCTGCCATCCGGGCGCGACTCCGCGCCGAGCTGCTCGCGCCTCCGCAAGCCACCGACCGCTTTTATCGGGCTACCGAAGGACCGCAAGGCGTCATTGTGTTCCCGTTCGAGGATTCCCTTCATTATTTGCAGGGCAAGCGCCTCTCCGAAATTGCCGCAGCGCGCACGCGGGATCCCATCGAGACGCTGTTCGACTTGGTCATCGCGGACCACGCGCGCAGCGGGGCCATCTACTTCCTCATGAGCGAGCCCGACGTGCGGGCGGCGATGCAGCACTGGTGGGTGGCCGTGAACACCGACGCGGGTGGCGTCGCGCCCGACGGCCCGTTCGGTAAGGAAGGGACGCATCCCCGGGCGTACGGCTCCTTCACCCGCATCCTGGGGCGCTACGTGCGCGAGCAACACCTGATGACCCTCGAGTACGCTGTGCGCAAGATGACGTCGCTCGCCGCCCAACGGGTGGCCCTCACCGACCGCGGCCTGGTGCGTCCGGGGATGTACGCGGACCTCACCGTGTTCGACCCGGCCAGGGTCTTGGACCGCGCCACGTTCGAGCAGCCGCACCAACCCTCCGTCGGGATTGAGTACGTCTTCGTCAACGGGCAGGCGGTGCTGCGGCGCGGGAAGATGACCGACGCCCGGCCGGGGCGCGGGCTGCGGGGCCCCGGCTACGTGCCGGCGCGGTGACCCTCGACCGGCTCCTGCTCGCGTGGCTGCCGGTGGCCGGGTTGTTCGCGCTCGCGCCGCCGATCGGCTACCGCTGGGACCTGTTCGTCGGCAAAGGCTTCTTCGTCTGGGCGTTCAATCGGTGGGAGATCGGGTGGCGCCTCGCCGAGTCCGTGGTAGTCACGCTGTTCGCCGCGCTGTGGTTCGACTCGCTCGGTGCCGGCGGCTGGGGGCTGGTGTTTTTCCTGGTGGGCCTACTGGTGGCATTTCCCCGACGGCTCGTGATGTGGCAACACGTAGAGCCCCTCCGCCGGCGACACCTGCTCGCACATGCCTGCCTCGACCTCGTCCGCTATATCGCCGCCGGGGGCTTGCTCGCCTGGCGCCTCGCCTGACCCGAGCCGCCCGGCGAGGGAACCTTTCGGGGCGGCGCCGCTAGTAGGGTCTGCACCTCGCCGGGGAGGGTAGTCGCATGAAGTCCGTCAAGAACGCAATCGCGCGGCTCGGGGAGTTTTTCCAGGACCGGTCCACGCGGCAGGGCGTGCTCGCGCGCCAAGTGGTCGGAAAGGAAAAGCCCGGCGACGCGATACTCGCAGAGCTGCTGTGCAACGAGGGGCGCTCCCGGACGCGCATGGACGGCTCGATCGGGGAGTCGCTGCTCGACACGGCCTGGGCGGCGTGGGAGATGATGGATCTCGGGCTCGACGCCTTGAACGGCGGGCTGTCGCGGCTCATCGCCTGGGTGCTCACCCGGTTCGAGGCGGCGCCGATCGCGGCCCCGGTGCCACTCGCCCTGCCGAACGGAACGGTATTCGAGGCCAGCGACGACGCGACGCTCGCGCTGCGCTGTCTCGGGATCCGGGTCCTCGTGCGGGGGCAGCTCGGCGAGCGGCCCGGTGTGGCCAAAGAGATCGAAGCGATCGCCCGGGGAGCGCAGCCTGGGACGTTGAATCTCAGCGCGTCGGTGCTCTCGGCGCTGGCGCTCGCGCCGCCGGCGCACCGGCACCACCTGGACGGCCTCGTGAACCGGCTCGGCGTCGCCCAGGACCCGGGCGGCGGGTGGACGGGCGCCGACCTGTTTCACATGCTCGATGCCCTCGTCCTCGCCGGGATCAGACCGGCGCGGGCGGTGATCGCGAGAGCCGCGCCCGCTTTGCTGGCGCTGCAGCGGGACGACGGTGCCTTCGGGGACCCGCCGCACGAGGAGCGCGCCCTCATCGGCCTGCGCGCGTTGCAGGTCGCCGCCGAGGGCTGAGCCGCACTATCTTCGGTGGACTCATGTCCACCATCCGGCTGACGAGCTATTCGCACGGCGCGGGCTGAGCCTGCAAGCTCGGCTCCGCCGAGTTGGCGCAGGTCTTGCGCCACGTGCCGCACCTCACGGATCCCCGGATCCTGGTCGACGCCTCGACCCGGGACGACGCCGCCGTGTACCGGCTGGCGCCGGACCGCGCGCTCGTCGCGACGGTGGACTTCTTCACGCCCATCGTGGACGACGCCTACGACTTCGGACGCATCGCCGCCGCGAACGCGTTCTCGGATGTCTACGCGATGGGGGCGACGCCGTTCCTCGCCTTGAACCTGGTCGGGTGGCCGCGCGGCACGCTCCCGCTCGAGCTGCTGGGCGACGTGCTGCGAGGCGGTCAGGACGTGGCGCAGCAGGCGGGGGCGTTCGTACTGGGCGGCCATTCGGTGGACGACCCCGAGCCGAAGTACGGGATGGTGGCGATCGGGGAAGCGCACCCGGATCGCGTCGTGACCCTGGCCCGGGCTCGGCCGGGCGACGTGTTGGTGCTCACGAAACCGATCGGCACTGGAGTGCTCACCACGGCGCTGAAGCGGGATCTCTTGACGGCCGCCGACCTCGCGCCCGCCGTGGCGTCGATGACTACGCTGAACGCCGGCGCCGCCCGGGCGATGCTCGCCGTGGGCGTCGACGCGGCCACCGACGTTACCGGCTTCGGCCTGCTCGGCCACCTGCACAACATGCTGGCGGCGAGCGGCGTTGCGGCGGAGATCGACGCAGCCGCGGTGCCGCTCCTCCCCGGCGCGGCCGACCTCGCCGCCCGCGGTGCCGTCCCGGGCGGCACCCAGCGCAACCGCGATGCCGTCGCCGCGCATGTGACGTTCGCGCCCGCGGTGGACGAAACCACTCGTGTGCTCCTGTGCGACGCCCAGACCTCCGGCGGGTTGCTGCTCGCGGTGCCGGCCGAGCGAGCGCAGGACCTGATCGCGGCCCTGAAGAAGGAAGGCACGCCCGCGGCGGCGCGCATCGGCCGGGTGACGGCGGGAACCGCCGGGACCATCCAGGTCCGTTGAGATCACATGGCCACTATCCCTGAGTTCCGTGCGCTCACCCCCGACGCGCTGGACGCCTTGGAGCGCGCGGTGCGCGAACGGCGCCGGGTAGCGCTGCGGCGACGCGGCACCGAATATGTGGTCGTGGCCCAACGACTCGAGACGAGCGGGCGGGACGAGGTGCTGGCAGGGCGCCTGCCGATGACGGGCGAGGTGCTCACGTTTCGCCTGCGAGACCTGGAGACGTTCGCGGTGCTCCCGTGAGCGCCACAGACCGGCCGTGTTTACTCGTCTACTGATCGGCCTCGACGGCAGCCCAAGCGCGGACGCGGCGCTGGAGCAGGCGGTCGTGCTGGGCAGCCGCTTCGGCGCGACGCTGGTCGTGGCGCACGTCCGCGAGCGGAGGGGGGGCGGGGGGGACGGGGCGATTCTCGAGCGCGCCGCCGAGCGGACCCGCACCGCCGCGCTCAAGGTCGAGACCGCGCTGCGGGATGGCGATCCCGACACCGAGCTCGCCGCGCTCGCCAAGGAGGCCGACGCCGTTTTGGTCGGGCGGCGCGGCGGCACGTCGCGCCAGGGGGAGCTGGGCGCGACGGTCTCCTCGCTGATCAAGATCGCCGAACGCTGCGTCATCGTCTGCGGGGCGACGCCGTCGCCGATGAGCGCCTGCGCCATCGCCTTCGACGGCCGGGAGACGAGCCGGCGCGCCCTCGATCTCGCGGCGCGGTTCGCAAGCATCGCGCACAGCACCATTCACGTCATCCACGCCGCCGCCGATCACGCGACCGGCGTGCAGGTGGTGGGCGAGGCGGAGGCGGTGCTGTCGCTGCAAGGCGTCACCTTCGTGACCCACATCGAGTCCGGGACCCCGGGCGAGGTCGTGGCGCGGGTCGTGGCGCGGACGAACTGCGATGCCCTGTTCGTCGGAGCGCACGTCACGCGCGAGGGGCGCACGAGCAAGGTCACCGTTTCGCACGCGGAGCAGATCCTGCGGCACACCGACATCCCCGTGGTCATCCAGCCGTGACGGCGGCGCCGGCGCCCGCGACGACGTTCGTTCTGGTCCATGCCGACGAAAGCTGCCTCGGAAACGACGCGACGAAGCCGAGCCCCGGGGGAAACGCCGCCTTGATCGAGGCACCCGCCGGCGACAGCGTGGCGCGCTGGGATTTCTACGAGTGCGCCCCGCAGACGACCAACAACAAGATGGCCCTCGCCGGCGCGATCGGGGCGCTCGAATGGATCCGCCGCCAGTGGAAGCACGCCCGCGTGCGCTACGTGTCCGACTCCGAGTACCTGGTGAAAGGCATGACCGAATGGATCAAGGATTGGAAGGCCCGCGGCTGGCGCCGCAAAGGCGGCGCAATCGAGAACCTGGAGCTGTGGCAGAAGCTCGAGCAGGCCGCCGGCGCGCACGACCTGGAGTGGGGCTGGGTGCGGGGGCACGCCGACCATCCCAAGAACGAATACGCCGACTTCCTGGCGACCCGAGCGGCAGAGCACCAGGAGCGCTCCAACGGCCTCGTCCCCTCGGGGTTCGACACCTGGCTCGCGCAGCAGCGCGCCCGCGCCAAGTACGCGGACTACGATCCGGACAAGGAGCTGCATGAGCCTGCCTAAGGACGGCGTGCCGGCGAACACGCACCCCTCTAACCTGCTGCCCAACGGCGTGTCCGTGCCCCCCGTTCACCGTATTCCGCTCTACGAAGTCTACATGCGGATGTCCGAGGAGCTGGCCAAACGCTCGACCTGCGTCCGGCTGCAGGTGGGGACCGTCGTTACCGACGAGCGGCTCGAGAACGTCCTGGCGATCGGCTACAACGGCAACGCGCGCGGCCTCCCGAACAAATGCGACTCGGCCGTGCCGGGAAACTGCGGCTGCATTCACTCGGAGATGAACGCCCTCGTGAAGGCCCCCGGGAACGTGCGCGACAAGGTGGTCTTCGTGAGCGCCTCGCCGTGCGTGATGTGTGCCAAGCTCATCATCAACTCGGGCGTCACGCACGTCTTCTACCGCAAGGCATACCGCGACCCGTCGGGCGTCGAAGTCCTGCAGCAGGGCGGCGTCGTCCCCGTGCTGTACGACCGCTGGGTGAGCGAGTGGCGCGACTGACGCATGGCTGACGAACTCGACCGGCTGTTCGAGCTGCTGGTCCAGGCGCTCGCCCGGGAGACGCGGCTGGCGGTGCCGTTTCCCGCGGCGGAGGTCTACGAGCGACTCGTCCCGTACCGCTCCAACCGCTCGCGCCTCAAGGTGGCGACACACCAGGACTACGAGATGACCGTGCTGCGCCTGCTCGCGGGGGAGCGCGGATACGTGCGGCTCGAGCCGGACGACGTGCGCGAGGCGATGCGGCGCGAGGTGGCGACCGCGAATCCCGACACGGCGTACTTTCGCAGCTTTCCCGAGGCCCAGGCGATGGTGCATGGCCGCGCCGCCGAGCGGATTCTGCTCGCCGAGCGGACCTACGCACCCCGCCCCCCCTCCCCGCGTGACGCCGCCGACACCAGCGAAGAGATCGTGGACTACACCGGCGAAAACCCGTCCCCCCCCCCCCCCCCCCCCCCCCCCCCCCCCCCCCCCCCCCCCCCCCCCCCCCCCGCCCCCCCCCCCCGGCCCCCCCCGAGCGCCCCCCCGCCCCCCCCCCCGCCCCACG